>Ga0126379_10001863_pt1 | contig 13107 bp, 14 predicted proteins | sample PanSoiMetPlot_24_FD_92640 | JGI IMG/M metagenome (GOLD analysis project Ga0126379, IMG submission 92640) | Tropical forest soil microbial communities from Panama - MetaG Plot_24 | ecosystem: Environmental > Terrestrial > Soil > Tropical forest > Bulk soil | place: Panama | collected 2016-02-17 | reverse complement strand
TCGCTCACCGACGAACCCCCCAATCGACCGGGCATCGACCTGTTGCTCGCGCTGCCTCGGCCCAAGGCTCTGAAGCGGATTCTCTCCGGCGCCGCGTCGCTCGGCATCGATCGCATCGTCCTTCTCAACGCCGCCCGGGTGGAGAAGAGCTACTTCGATTCGAAGGTGCTCGACGAGCGATTCTCGCGCAGTCTGCTGATCGAAGGGCTGGAGCAAGCTCAGGACACGCGGTTGCCCACCCTCCGGATCCGCAATCGCTTGAAGCCCTTCGTAGAAGACGAGCTGGACGAGCTCCTTGGGCGTGAGGCGCGCCGTGTGCTCGCACATCCGACGACCGGCGCGCAGACCCTTCCGGCGTTCACGCAAGCGCCGCGAACCGCGGTCGCAATCGGCCCCGAAGGCGGATGGATCCCGTTCGAGATCGACCTGCTCGCCGCGCACGGTTTTCACCTCGCTGCGTTCGGCGTGCGAAGCCTTCGCGTCGAAGTCTTCGTGCCATTCGTGCTGGGTTGGCTACAAGCCGAGCACCAATCGCAAGCCGGCCTCGACACGCGCCAGCACCCCGGGACTTGAACCTGAGCCAGATTTGTTCCCAGTATGGGTCATGAACCCTGAACTGAAAGAGAAGACGGAGCAGCCGGCAACGTCCGAGCCACCGGCCAAATTGGCGACGCACGACATCGCACCGCCGCCTGCGCTCCTCGACTTCATGCGCCGGGAGTGGAAGCCGCCGTCGCCCAAGCCTCCTGCTCCGCTGAAGTACGCCCGGGCGTTCTTCGAGCGGCGGCGCGCGCTGTCCAAACTGTTCCCAGGCGAAACCTTGGTCATCCCCACCGGGCACGAGAAGGTTCGCGCCAACGATACGTACTATCACTTCCGGCCGGGGACCGATTTTTATTACCTCACCGGCAATCTCGAGCCCGATTGCGTGCTGCTGATGCAGCCGCAGGAGGGAGGCGGCCACCGGGATGTGCTCTTCGTCGAGCCGAACCCGGGTCGAAGCGATGCCACATTCTACACCGACCGCAACAAGGGAGAGCTTTGGGTGGGGCCTCGGCTGGGAGTGGAGCAGAGCCGAATTCGCTTTGGCGTGCACGAGTGCCGAGGCCTGCCGGAGCTGGCCTCCGCCATCGGTTCAATTCGCGGCGCGGCAACGCGGCCGTGGCGGCTTCTTCGCGGCATCTCGGACAAGGCCGACGCGCTCCTTCCCGAGCAGTCCGACCGCGATCGGCAGTTCGCCGGGGCGCTTTCGGAGATGCGTCTGATCAAGGACGCGCAGGAGATTCGCGAGTTGTCGACCGCCATCGCCTCGACGAAGCGCGGGTTCGAGGATGTGATCCGCTCGCTGCGCTCGGCTCGAAGCGAGCGCGAGGTGGAGGGAGTCTTCAACCTGCGGGCTCGCGTGGAGGGAAACGACGTCGGCTACAACACCATCGCCGCTTCCGGGCCGCACGCCGGCATTTTGCACTGGACCCGAAACGACGGCGCGCTCAAGCCGGGGACGCTTTTGCTGCTCGACGCGGGCGTGGAGGGCGACGCGCTCTACACTGCGGACATCACGCGGACGCTTCCGATCAACGGTCGATTCACCCGCGAGCAAGGCGAGGTCTACCGCTTGGTTCATCAAGCGCAAGCCGCGGCCTTCAAGGCGGTTAAACCGGGCAACGACTTCCTGGAGCCCAATCGCAAGGCGATGCGGGTGCTGGCGCAAGGGCTCGAGCAGCTTGGAATCCTCGCCAGCGCGGAGGACGCGCTGAAAAACGAGCATCAGTTCTACAAGCGCTACTCGCTGCACAACGTGAGTCACATGCTGGGCCTCGACGTGCACGATTGCGCGCAAGCTCGGCAGGAAGCGTACAAATTCGGCCAGCTCAAACCGGGGATGGTCCTGACCGTCGAGCCGGGCCTCTATTTCCAGACGGACGATCTGACCGTGCCGCCGCGCTACCGCGGAATCGGCGTTCGCATTGAAGACGACGTGGTGGTCACCGCAAAGGGTTACCGGAACTTGTCGGCGATGTTTCCCAGCGAGCTCGAGGACGTAGAGAACTGGATGGCGCGCGTGTGGCGGGCCGCGAAGCGGAAGCGCTAGACCAGCTCGGCGCGCCTGGCAAAGAAGGTCAGCGGTTGGGCGCCGCCCTGCGGACCATGCTGAAGGTGTGAAGGAGCAGCGCTGCGCCGACGAGCGCTGGGATCGCCCCCACCGCCCAGAGGCCGGACACGCGGACCAGCTGAGCAATCAGCACCATCACGCCGATCCCCGCGCCGAGAGTAACCCAGCCGCCGAGCCTGATCCCGTTGCGCATGCGCTCCATCCGGTCGGTCTCCTCTTGCCGGAGCAACTGCATCACCTGGTCGGCATTGGAGCTTGGATTCTCTGCGAGCTTCTTCAGCAGCTCGTGTCGAAAAAATGCCTCCCGTTCTTTGCGGCGAGAGTCGGCCCAGGTCGCAACCGCAAGGAAGCCGAACAGCGCAATCGAGCCGACGATGGGCACGAGCAGGGGGACCACGCGGATAAGGACTTGTGTCGCGTCGAGAGCCAGTAAGTTCACCGGATAGCTCCTTGGTTTGCTTTGCTCAATGAGACGCAGGCGGGCGCGCGGTGGTTGCAATTTTTTATGCAACCGAGTCCCCGCTCAAAAGCGTCATACTGAAACTTGAATGGCCGACGACGAGGACCTCGATGCAGTGCGGGCTGTGCTGACGGGAGACGTCTCCGCCTTTCAGAGAATCGTCGAGCGGTGGCAGGGGCCACTGGTGAATCTGGCCTACCGGTTCTGCCGCGATCGGGGCCAGGCCGCGGACATGGCGCAGGAGGCGTTCTTGCGCATCTTCCGCGCGCTGCCGAGCTTCCGCGCAAAGTCCTCGTTCTCGACCTGGATGATCTCCGTCGCCGCCAACGTCTACCGCTCGCAGCTTCGGCGAAACCTGCCAGAGCTGACCGGCCTGGAAGCACTGGCGGATTTCCCCGGCTTGAGCGAGGCGCTGGTGGAAACGGCTGGCTCCCGCGAGGAGCTCGTTCGTCGCACGGTGCAGGCGCTTCCCGCCAAGTACCGCGATGCCGTGGTGCTCTTCTATTTCCACGAGATGAACGTCAACCGGGCCTCAGAAAGCCTCGGCGTTCCGCCGGGCACGCTCAAGGCCCGGCTCCATCGCGCGCGAGCACTGCTTGCGCGGCGCTTGCGCCATCTCTTCAACAGCGACACTGTTCCGACGGAGGCCTGACGATGGATGAGCTCGACCGAATTCTAAGCGAGGAGCACGCCATCGCACCGCCGGCGGGATTCTCGCGGCGGGTAATGGCGGCCGTTCACCGAGAGGCTTCTACGCCCGCGCCGATTCCATTCCCGTGGCGCTACGCGGTCGCGACGTTCGCGGCGATGGCGGTGGCGCTCGTCGCCTGCTTGTTTCTCTCGCCCCTTCTTCCAACCTGGACCCTAGACGGGGGCGCGGCTCTCCAGCGGGCGCTCAGTCGAATCGACCCCAATCTACTCGCGGTGTGCTCGACCGTCGCCTTCGCGGCGGTCGCGCTTCTCCGTTACTCGCTCCGTTTCGTTTTCTTCTAGCTGAGCCGCTTTATCGAAGCGCCGCCGCGAGGGCGTTCACGTGCCTGCGCATCGCTTCTCCGCCGTCGAGGCGCGACGGCAGGGCAGTGGAGGCCGAAATGGCGGCCAGCGCCTGGTCCACCTGAGCGCGCGTCCGCGGCCCCGTCGCGCACAGCCAGGCGACCCCCAGTGCAAGCTGCAGCGAGCGCGGATCGTCGATGCCTTCGCCCACCAGCCTCAGCAGCGCCTCAATGCCCTTCCGGACCTGGCGTCCGTGGCGCGGATCCGAGCTGGTGATTCCGGCGTCGAGAAGGTCCAACAGCACGAATGCCGTCGCTCTGACTTGACCGATGCGTCCTTCGCCATCCTTTGCGTCCCAAAGCCCCGAAGCAAGCTGGCCCGCGAGAATGACGGCGATCGGATCGAGGTCGGGCGCGCGCGGAGGCTCTTGGGCAGCGGGCAAATTCACCGGCGGCATGAATCCCGCCCTCGCGACTGGTCCGCGCGTCCGCTCGCTTGAACTGTGCGCAACCGCGGCGGGCGAATCCGCCCCCGACGCGGTGAAGCCGGCTGGGACGACGCTCCCTAGCGCTCCACCCCGGCGACTCGAGGTCATCTCGTCGACGGCGCGATGGGCCATCGACGCGATGGAAGCAACGAGCGGTAACCGAGCTCCCCGCGTCCGCATGGGAATCAACGTCGGCCACAGATCTTCTTTCGGTTCGAACATCGCCCAGCCTGCGGGCGCGTGAACGGGCACCACGCGCGTCTGTGCTTGCCCGGTCGCCAGGCGCTCACCGGTGCGTCGCTCGATGGCGACGAACGATGTGTAGGGCGACGCGATTCGGTGCTCGAGCGCGAGCTCGAGGATCCGCTTTCGAATGGCATCGCCGCGTCGCCCCGTGACCCGCGACGCCTCCAAATCGCGGATACGCTCGGCCGCCCAAAGTTGAGCCAGGTAGGGGCGAGATCCCTCCGCGCCCAGCTCGATCGGAACCTTGAGCAAAAACGGCTCACCGTCGCGCGAACCCCGGATCTCCAGCTGTCCGCGCCCCGGCGAATCGTAGCGACCGAACAATACCCACGCCTCGCCGTCGACCAATGGCATTGGTTTCTCCGGCGCCAGCTCGCGCGCCTCCACGCCTTGGAAGCTGATCGCCACATCCGAAACCCGCGGCGCGATCGCCCGGGCGAACTGCGAAACGACCTTGTCGTCGATCCGTTCGCCGGGATGGATGAGCTCGACCGCGCCCGATGTCTCTCGAGAAAGATCTCGCAACAGCGCATCGCTGACATTCGTTCCGATGCCAAAGGAATAGATGCGAGTGCGCGCGCCGGAGCGGCTGACCTCGGCAAGAATCGCGCTCTCGTTGCCCACCTGGCCATCGGTCAGCAGCATCATCACCTCAGGCCCGGCTTGGAGCGCCATTCTGAGCGCAGGGAGCAACTCGGTCCCTCCGGCGGCCTGAAGCGAATCGATCCAGCGATCGGCGTCGGTCAGCGTCCTCTGGGTCAAGGGCAGCGGCTGATTGGAGAGCTTGCGCTGCCGATCGTTGAACGCAATCGCGTTGAAGCGGTCTCCCTCGCGCAGCTGTCGCAGGCAGAGGCGAAGGGCCGCGCGAGCTTCGGCGATCGAGGCGCCGGCCATCGATCCCGACACATCAAGCAGGAAGAGGACATCCTGTCGCTTGGCCTGAGCCTGCGCATCGAAAAGATCGGGCACGACGGTAACCGCAAGAAAGCCGGCCTTCTGGCCTTGGCGATGCGAGGACACGGTCGAAAGCTCGCTCCCTTCGGCGCCCCGAACGGTCAACACGATGTCGCGATCGAGGGCTACCTCGCGCTGAGCGAAAGTCACTCGCGGCTTGCCGTCCAGCGAATCGACCTGAATCGCGTGCGAGGGGCTCTCGACCTTCGCCTCTTTGCCGAGGTCGAAGAGGAGCCGCAGGGCGAGGCGATAGTCGGCAGCGCCGATCGGCGGAGAGATCCGGTCTGCGTCAGGGACTTGATCGGTCGGGCTTTCGCGACCGTGGGCGGTCCGGTCGCCAGCGGCCGTTCCCGGAACGTACCGGGGAGCGACCAGAGTCGGAATCATCCAGCGCAGAGTGCCCTCATCGACCGCGACGCGCTGGAGGTACTCGAGCTCCACGACCGTCTCTTCGCCCGGCAGCAGATTGCCGACCTGCGCGGTGAAGACGTTGGGCCGCTCTTGATCGATGAGCGCCCCGCCATGTCCCGAGCTGATCGCCTCGTCGTATTCCCGAAAGGCTTCTTCCCGCTCCCGAACGACGCTGTCGATGCGCCGGCCGGCGCAGGTCATCGCGAACGCAACCAGTGTCGCGTCCGACGGAAGCGGGAAGGTGTAGACCGCCTCCACCGGGCGAGCCTCTTCGTTGCGGTAGCGCTGAATTAGTCGAACCCGCGCGTGCGCGCCCGAGACGTCGCCTTCGATTTCCACCTTCTCGAGCGGAATGCGCGCACCCTCAACGGCGATCAAACCTGCTCTGGTTTCGGTGCTCATTTTGATTTTTCTCCGGCGCGCGAGTGCTTGGCTATGTCCCGAAGCCTGTCTGCGAGCGCGCGCGATCGCGCATCGGCGGCCTGAGAGATGTGAAGCTCCAACCCCGGCGCGAGCTGCCAGCGCTCCCACGCGAGCGCATCAGCCGCCGCTGCCCTGGTCGGCTCGGGAGCGCTGAGACCTGAATCGCGCGCTCGATTCTCGCCCAGTCCGGTCGGCGGCGCCGCTGCCAGGGGCGGAGCATCCGCCCCCTCGGCCAGGGCGCGAATGCCGTCCGGACTCAGCCGCTGAAGCTCAGCCTGAATTGCATCGAGGGGAAGGAAGCGCTCTTGCAATCGGCGGATCGCTTTGAGCCGCAGCAGGTGGTCCTCGTTGTACGTCGTGTCGGCGCCGCGAAACACCGGAGCCGGAAGCAGGCCGCGCTGCACGTAGTACCGAACCGTTCGAGGCGCCAGACCCGCCCGACCGGCAAGCTGTGCCAACTTCCATTCACCTCTCGCAGAAATCATGCGCCACATATAATCTTGACAGCGATTAGTGTCAAGTAGACAGCGGCCGTGGCTCGTTCTCGTCAGAACAAGCTTCGACGCCGCGAGCTCACTTCTAAGCGCTTAGAAGTGGGTCGAACGCCAGCTCAGCTGTCCGATCGTCGCGCCACGGATGGGCGGTGTTGCTGTAGCCGCGCAGCTCCCAGAATCCCTTCCGGTCCTCGGTGAGAAACTCGATTCGCTTGATCCACTTTGCGCCCTTCCGGGCGCAAAGCTGGGGCGTGATCATCCTCACCGGCCCGCCGTGCTCTCGCGGCAGCGGCTGTCCGCGAGGCGGACGGCACGCGACCATCCGCTTCAACTTCTCCTCTTCGGGCGTCATCTTCGACCGGCAAGCGCTTCAGATAGGCGCTCAGCTCGCGCGTCCCTCGATGATGTCTTGCAGCTCCCCCCTGGCCGCCAGCTCGCGGATGATGTCCGAGCCGCCGATGAACCGACCGTTGATGTAAACCTGGGGAATCGTCGGCCAGTTCGAGTACTCCTTGATCCCCTCGCGCACCTCGGAGTCCGCCAAAACGTCCACGGTGTACACCCGACCAAACGGCCTCAGCGCCTCAAGCGCCGCTGCAGAAAAACCGCACCTCGGAAAATCGGCCGTGCCCTTCATGTAAAGTACAACCTTGTTGCTCCTAATTTCTTGATCGAAGCGATCTTTTAGTTCCGGTCTCATGTGCTCTTCCTAACGGGATCCGACCTCCACTGCTCGGGGGTGAAGGTTTTCAGAGCCAGCGCGTGGAGCTCGCCGCTCTGCAGCAGGTCCCGCAGCGGGCGGTAGACGAGCTGGTGCTGCTCTACCATCGGCTTGCCGGCGAACGTTTCGCTGACCACCCACGCTTCGAAGTGGTCGCCGGTTCCGGTCATGTCCCGGACCTCGACCTCGCTTCCGGGGAGCGATTCGGCGATGCGGCGCCGGATTTCGTTCGGGTCGAGCACTATTGAATTCCTTTCGCCGGGAGGATCATCGCCGGATCGAGGCCCATACCGCGCAATATCTCATCCCAGAGCTGGTCCGGCTCGCTCTCGAGGGTCGGCACCGCCGACGCTTCGGTGCAAAGCCAAGCCCCGGCCGCGATCTCTTTTTCGAGCTGCTTGGGTCCCCACCCGGCGTAACCCAGGCAGAAGCGGAGCTTCGAAGAAGCACTCTGCAGGAGCGGCTGAAGCGCATCGACGGTGAAGCTCAGATACAAACCGGGCACGACCTCGTGCTTCTCCTCGATCGCGTCGCAATTGTGGAGCACGAAGCCGCGCTGCGGCTCGACGGGGCCCCCGACGAACACGTTATCGCCCTCGCGCCCGGGGGCGATCTTCATCGATTGCCCGCGCGCCAGCTCTCCCAGGGAAAGCGGCGCCGCGCGATTGATCACCAGACCCATCGACCCTGCGTCGCCGTGCTCGATCATCAGCACCACCGAACGATGGAAATTCGGATCGCCAAGTTGAGGCATCGCGATTAGGAAACTCGGCGCCAGGGATTCAGGTTCAGTGGACATACGCTTGCGATACCCCTAACCCCATCCGTTCGTCTACCGCCGCCGTGATGAAATCTCTGTACATAACGCGTTACGGAGGACCCGAGGTCCTCCAGATTCGTGAATCCGCAGATCTCTCGCCTTCGCCGGGCGAGGTGCTGATCGAAGTTTCCCACGCGGGCCTGAACTTTGCAGACATTTCCGCCCGGGTAGGTCTGTACCCGGACGCTCCCAAGCCGCCGATGGTGGTGGGCTACGAGGTCGCCGGCCGGGTCAAGGCCACCGGCGCCGGCGTCGAGGGCTTCAAGGTGGGCGATCCCGTCTTCGCGATGACCCAGTTTCGAGGGCAGGCCAGCGCCGTCTCCGTGTCCCAGCGGCAAGTGTTCAAGATGCCGACCCGGATGACCTTCGAGGAAGCCGCTGCACTTCCCGTCAATTACCTGACCGCGTTTCATATGATTTACGGCATCGCCCGCCTGAAGCCCTTCGACAAGGTGCTCATTCACATGGCCGCCGGGGGAGTCGGGCTGGCCGCTATTCAACTTTGCCGCTTGACCGAAGGCGTCGAGATCTTCGGAACCGCATCCGAAGCCAAGCATCCGCTGCTCCGGGAAGCGGGCGTTGCGCACCCGATCGATTATCGAAAAGTGGACTATGCCCAGGAGATTCGGCGGATCGCCGGGGGCAAGGGGGTTCAGCTCGTCCTGGATCCGTTGGGCGGCAAGGACTGGGAGAAGGGCTACGAGCTGCTGGCGCCTACGGGCCAGCTGATCGCTTTCGGCTGGGCGAACATGATCAGCAGCGAGCGCCGCCGTTGGGTGCATGTTCTGTCGGAGCTGATCTCGACCAAGCGCTATTCGCCGATGGCGCTGATGGAGAAGAACCGCACCGTCTCCGGGGTGAACTTGGGCAGGCTGTGGAAATGGGAAGGCCTCGCGGCGGAAATGGAAGAGCTGCTGTCGCTGTATCGGCAGAAGAAGATCGCGCCGCGCGTGGATCGCGTGTTTCCCTTGAGCGCCGGCCCTGACGCTCACCGCTACATTCAGGAGCGGCGCAACGTCGGCAAGGTGCTGTTCGACTGCGCCGCCTGAAGCTTATCCGCGTTCCGGCGCAGCCGCCCTGGATGCCAGCGACGCTCCAAGGACGACGAGCATCAGCAGAACCCACGCCGGCAGGACGATGCGGGCTCCCGACGGGTACAAGAGGCTGGCGTAGCTCGTCCCCAGATATCGTCCGAGCGACATCGGCTCGACCTTGGCGATTCCGAAAAAGCTCACCGTCGACTCGGCGAGGATGGCGGATGGGATGCGGGCAATGAAAACAGCGAGGACGTACGAGCGCAGGGCCGGCCACAGATGGCGCAAGAGCAGATGCGCCCTGCCCGCTCCGAGCGCCTTGGAGGCCGCGATGAAATCCTGCGTCTCGAGCGTCGCCAGCCGGTTTCGGATCATCCGCGCCGGACCGGCCCAGCCGACCGCCGCGAGCGAGAAGATCATCAGCGGCGCCGGCGCGATGTTCAGCCGCGGATCGACATCGCCCAGGATCTGTGCGGCGAGCTGCAGCACCATCAGCACCAAAACGTCCGGGAGGGCGAAGAATGCATCGGCCAAACGCATCGAGCCCTCCTCCAGCGCCCCGCCGACAGCGCGGGATGCCATTGCCAGCGCCGAACCGATGAACGTAGAGAGCGCGCCCGCCGCGACGCCGACGGTCAAAGACACCCAGAGGCCGCCGATCGCCAATTCGCAGACGGTGCTGTCCGGTCGAATCGCGTCGCGTCCAAATGGACAGCGGCGAAGCGCGCTCGGCCAGATCGCGCTGGCGGCGAAGCTGAAGAGCCACAAGCCGAGAAGCAGGCAGATGCCGGTGATGATGGCTCGCCGCTGTTCCTTGCGCTGGTCGCGTGCGTCGTTCATTCGGTGGCAGCCCGCGTGCGCGGATCGATGAGAATGCGCACCGCCTCTACCGTCAGGCCCACTGCGGCCAGCAGCGCCGCAAAACAGGTGGTGGCGACCACCACGACCGCCACCTGCTTTTGAAGCACGGCGACGACGTAGAGTTGGCCGAAGTAGGGCAGGCCGAACACGCGCTCAGCGGCGAAAGAGCCGGCGAGCAGTGCGGTCGCCACCGGGCCGATCGAATCGAGGAGCAAAGGCAGCACGTTTGGAATGACGTGACGGCGAAGAACCGCGCTCGCGGCAAGACCCTTCCCCAGCGCGGTGCGCACGTAGTCTCGGGTCAGCTCGGCGCGGATTGCATCGATCAGCAGCGTTCCGAGGAATACGCCCGGCCACGCCGAAATGACCAGCGCCGCGGCGAGCTCCGGCAGCAAGTGACCCGCCTCGGCGACGTAGGGCGCCAGCAGCAGCGCGGGGATGAAGACGGGCGTACCAAATGCAATCGCTGGGATGACGTCGCTGATGGCCGAGGCGCGCGGGCGCTGAAGCTGCAGGCGCAGCAAGGCGAATCCGAGCGCCCAGACCAGCGACAGGCCGAGCGCGAGGCAGCCAACGCCCACGCTCCCGGAGATCTTGCGCACAAGCTCCTCGCCAGTGACGCCCTGGGCGGACGTCCCAAGCCGCTCGCCTCGGACCAGCTTCTGCCAGGGGCGCAAGAATCCGAGGGGCTCCCCAATTCCCAGGTCGCGCCGATAGGACGCCACCAGCTCCGGCGGAAGTTGTCGCTTCGATTCGTCCTCCGCTCCAAGGGGGAGGGCGGCGATTAAAAAGTAAGAGGCGATCGCGACGATGGGGATGACTGCGACGTGCCGCCCAATTCGCCGCAGGACGTTTGGCATCAGTTCTTGACCCGCAGGTCGCTCAGCGAAAGAAAGTTGAACGCGTCAACGCGAAGGCCGACGAGCTTCGGGCGCGCGCGGTAGTAGCGATCTGGGTGGTAAATCGGGGCGATCACCGCGGCCTCGTCCAGAAGAATCGCCTCGGCGCGGGCGTAGAGGGGCGCCGCCGCGGAGATGTCCGCGACCGCGTCTCCCTCGCGCGTCAGCCGTTCGAACCGCTCGATCGCCGCGCCGTTTTCAATCCGCTCCCAGCCGGTGTGGTGATTTCCGGCGCGTTCAAAGAGGGTGAAGAAGGTTTTGGGATGGGCGTAGTCGGCGCCGATCCGGCGCAGGTACATGTCCGGCGCAGGGTAGCCGTCGGCGGCGATCCGCGCCACCTCGGCCCAGAAGTCGTAGCGTGGATCGAGCTCCACTCGGATGCCGAGCGCGGCCAGCTGGCTCTTCAGCCGCTCCGCGATCGCGATCTGTGGGACGAACGATTCACCGGCCTGATAGACCAGGCGAAGCGGGCGCGAGGCAGCGCCGGCGCGTTCAAGGATTGCCTTCGCGGAGCTTCGATCCGGAATCGCCGCCGAGCGGACGACGGCACCCGGCAGGCCGGGCGGAAGCAGCGTCGTCGCCAGCCTGGCAGCGGGAAGCAGTCCACTGAGCAACGCCGCGGGGTCGATCGATGCGGCGAGCGCGCGCCGCACCTCGACGCGATCGAGCGGCGGCCGCTGCGTGTTGAAGGCCAAAAAATACGTCGAGAGAAGCTCCTCGCGGTGCAAGTCCGAGCCACGGTACTCCTGAAGCGCGACCGGGTCGTCGACGAAAACGAAATCGACTCGGCCGCGATCGTAGAGCGCCAAGCCCACTTCCGATTTGAGCATCGTCAGCACGTCCACCACGCCCTCCCCGGGCTGCGGCGCAGGAACGAAAATCGAATGTTCGTTGCGAACGAGCCGGACCCGTTCCCCGGCTCGATCCCACAATTCGACCCGAAAGGGGCCCAGCGACAATGGGTGCCCATTTCCGGGCCGCTCGAAGTAATCGCGGACCTCTTCCTGCGAACGAGGCGCGAGCGCTGGCGATGGAACCGGGAAGAACAGGTAGACGTTCGCAATGCGGGAAAGGAAGTAGTTCCTCGGGGTGGAGAGGATGACCCGAAGCGTCATTGGATCCACCGCCTCCACCCCCAGAGCGTCAATCGCCGCGCGAAGGGTGGACGGTTCGGCGGCGGAATCGAGCTGGCGCAACACCTGATCCGCGCCGAGTACGTCCAGCATTTCGCCGCGTTCGCGCCCCTGGACTGCACGCCTCCAGCCGAAAACGAAATCCTGCGCCGTCAGCGGCGTCGCTCCGTCGGACCAACGAACCCCTGGCCGGAGGTGAAAAGTGTAGACCTCGCGCCCTCCGGGGCAGCACTCGCGCTCCCAGCGCGCGGCGAGACACGGGTGGACTTCATTGCCCGGGCCAAGCGACGTCAGACCTCGCATCGTCGCCAAAGCCACCGGGTAATTCGCCCAGCTGTTGGGGTCCGAGGTGCTCCAGTCGATCGTGGTTGGCATCGCGGGGACGACGATCTTGATGCCCGCATCGGGCTGAAAGCCACACCGACCGCACGCGGCGAGGCAGGAAACGCAAACGGCGGCGGCTGCGAGTCTCACGGGCGGCGCGCGGGACAAACGGAAGTCGAAAGTCGAACGGGAGTTGAAAGTCGAAAGTCGAAAGTTGAAAGGTAAAAGGGGCACGCCGGACGACAGGATCCTTTCGCCCTGCCACATACGATATTCGCCTTTTGACTTTCGACTTTGAACTTTTGACCGCTGTTTAAACTTTTGACTTCCGCGCCTCCGTGCAACGCCGATCAGCGCTTCCGGAACAGCGCGGGATCAAGGCGGTGGTGCTTGAGCCAGCGCCGGACCTGAACCCGATCCTTGCCCAGGTCTCGAGCGATGGCGCTTAGATTGCCGCGGTGCTCGTCCAGAAGCGCCAGCAGCTTCTCTCGGTCGGCGAGGTTTTCCGCTGAGGACTGCCGCGCCGGCACCCTCGGCCCCTGCAACGGCTCGGGCAGGTGCGCCGTATCAATCGGCTCACCTCGCGCCAGCACCAGCGCCGTCTCCAGGCACTTCTCGAGCTCTCGGATGTTCAGCGGCCACGAATACGCCATCAGCGCTTGTGCCGCCTTCCGTCGGAAGCTGACTTTGTCCAAGCTGCCCGGCGCGATGCGCGACACGAGCGCAGCGAGCAG
>Ga0126379_10001857_pt1 | contig 13116 bp, 11 predicted proteins | sample PanSoiMetPlot_24_FD_92640 | JGI IMG/M metagenome (GOLD analysis project Ga0126379, IMG submission 92640) | Tropical forest soil microbial communities from Panama - MetaG Plot_24 | ecosystem: Environmental > Terrestrial > Soil > Tropical forest > Bulk soil | place: Panama | collected 2016-02-17 | reverse complement strand
ACAAATTCCCGATCGGCGTGCGCACCGGGAGCTGGATATGCCGCGGACCCTTGCCCGCGCCCCCGCCTGTTAGGACCATAGGCAGTGGATCGGTCGCATGGCCGTTGGAGTCCGCCATGCCCGCTCCATAGACCAGCAGCGAATGATCCAGCACGCTGCCGTCGCCATCCTGCGCGGCGCGCAGTTTCTCCAGAAACCGCGCGTACATTCGAACGTAATAGGTGTTGATCTTTACTACCTGCGCCATCTTGTCTGGATTGTTCAGATGGTGCGAGACGGAATGGTGCTGCTCTCCAACGCCGATCTGCGGATAGGTGCGCTGGCTCAGCTCGCGAGACATCATGAACGTGAACACGCGCGTCACGTCGGCCTCAAATGCGGCGGCCGCCAGATCGAACATCAAGCCAACGTGTTCTTCGAAAGAATCCGGCGTGCCGATAGGAGCATCGGGCGTTGTCACTTCCGCGGCGCCGCGCGCTTCGCTGCGCTGAATGCGCCGCTCGATTTCGCGGACGTTATCGAGATAATCGCCGAGCCGCGCCCGGTCGCGAGGCCCGAGCGCGCGCTCCAGATCCTTCGCATCTTCCGAAATCGAATCGAGAATGCTGCGCTGCTTTTTCAATCTCGCGAGCCGCTGGCCGGCGCCGCCCGGCTCCCCAAACAGCCGCTCGAAGACCGCGCGGGGATTGGTTTCCATCGGGAGCGGCGTCTTAGGCGTACTCCACGAGATCGTGTTCATATACGCGCAACTGAATCCGGGGGAGCAACCGCCCACGTATCCGGTGAAATCCTCTGTGGCCATCTCCAGCGACGGCAGCGGCGTCTCCTGCCCGATTTGTTGTGCGACGATCTGGTCGATCGTGGTGTTGGCCAGGACGTCTTCCGCCTCCGTGCGTTTCGGCCAGACGCCCGTCAAAAATCCCGCGCAGCTCACGGCGTGATCGCCGACCTGGCTGCCCGGATGAGACCGGGTCAGATTGGTGACTACAGCAAGATGATCCCGGAACGGCTCGAGCGGCTTCAGAATCGACGTGAACTCGAAGCCCTCGCCTACAGCCTTCGGCGTGAATTGCTGCATGATGGCGCCGTTGGGAAAATATGCGACCCCGAAGCGAAGCCGCGGCAGGGCGGCCGCCTTCGCGAGTGGAGTCAGCGCCGGGAACATCGAGTCCAGAAGCGGGAGCGCGATGGCGGCGCTCGTTCCCCTTAAGAATGTGCGGCGAGGTAATGCTTTCTTGTGTAGAAACATCGTGTCACCTAAGAAAACCCTCTTGGAGGGCGGTCTTCAGCCCGCGCGAGGCTTTAGCCTCGCTGTTGGGCGCTGAAGCGCCGCGCGGGCCGAAGTCCGTCCTCCAACGGAAGGGAGTGCTGTTCACAACTCCCAAGATGAGGGAGGAAAATCGATAATTGCTCTTCGCGGCGTCGCGCACGATCGCGCGCACTTCCGGCATGTCGCGGTAATCCAAGCCGCGGCCCAACGCGTACGTCAACAGCTTCTTGGTCAGCGTGGTGACGAAAATCTCCGGCCGGCTGAGCAGGGCTTGGCGTAGAGCGATGACTCCGTCGACGCGGGTCCCATCCGCTAGCTGGCCACTCGCGTCGATGGGAGCGCCTGCGTCGCGTGTGCGCCATGCGCCCACGGCGTCGAAATTCTCGAGCGCGAAGCCGATCGGATCGAGAGTCTTGTGGCAGGCGGCGCAAACCGGATTTGCGCGGTGCTCCTCCATCTGCTCGCGCATCGTCCGCGGTTTCTCCCCGTCCTGCTTCTCCTTCAACGGCGGCACATTCGCCGGTGGCGGCTGCACCGCGAGCCCGAGCAGATTTTCCAGAATCCATTTGCCCCGAACCACGGGCGAGGTGCGCTCGGCATGCGAAGTCAGAGCGAGGATGCTTCCCTGCCCCAGTAGTCCTCTGCGCGCGTCCTCGCTTATCGCAACGCGCCGGAAACGGCTGCCGTAGATGTTCGGAATGCCGTAATGGCGGGCTAGCCGCTCGTTGACGAACGTGTAATCGGCGGTCATCAGATCCAGCACGCCGCGGTCTTCCGCGATCACGCTCTGAAACAGGAGTTCAGTTTCGCGGCGGAAGGACTGCCGCAAATTATCGTCGAAATCGGGAAATTCGTCCGTGTTCGGCTGCACATTCGCGAGATTCCGGAGCTGCAGCCATTGAGCTGCGAAGTTGGTGGTTAAAGAATCGGCACGCGGATCGGCGAGCATTCGCCGGACTTCCCCGTCCAGCACGGCCGAGTCCTTCAGCTTGCCCTGAATCCCCAGCCGGAGAAGCCGGTCGTCGGGAATGCTACTCCAAAGGAAGAAGGAAAGGCGCGAGGCCATCTCGCGGCCGCTCACTGGATAAATGCCGGCGGGTGAGCCCGCCTGGTCCCGCTCGGCGCGAAACACAAACTTGGGGCTTGCCAGAATTCTCTCCAGTGCTGATTGAATCCCCGCGTCAAAGCCCGCTTCCCGCCGCGCCGATTCGTAGAATTTCATGGCGCGCTGAACATCGGCTTCAGTAGCTGGCTCGCGATATGCGCGTCGCACCAGCTCCGCCACAATCTTGTGCGCGCAGGCTGTTTCGCTCACGGGACCGCCCGGCTGGCAGATGAACACCCGGTGCCGGCTCGGCGTGTCGCCAGGACCGCCGGGCTGGAACGGCCCGGTGACCGTGAGAGTTTGAAGGTGCGGATGGCCGGACCAGTCGAAGTTATCCACGGAGCTGCGGAGAAACGGCTGCAGGCGCACAGGTTCGGCGAACTGCGCGTCTTCGACAAATGCAACCGTCACGCTGTGCGGACCAGCGGAGACCGGGACTTGCACTTGCAGCCGCGCATCCACTGCATCGCCGGTTTCCGTGGGCTTTTCGAATAACGCCGCCAAATCCTCCGGCCCGCCGATCGAAGCCAGGTGGATGCGCTTGCCATCCAAGCTGAACTCCACATGCTGTGCGGTTTCGAGGCCGCGCAGGATGTTCAAATTGGTTCGATACAGTTTCGCTTGAAAGCGATACTGGCCATCCAACGGAAAATTGAACCGAACCTGCGTGCCTCCGACCGTTCCCAGAGGCATACCGTCCAAGCGCTGGTTTTGCGAAAGATCCTGGCGAATGCGCCAGGTCTGGCTGGACAGAGGAAAATTCAAGTCGCCTACCGCTTCCGCCGCGATTTTCATCGCGGCGGAAAGATAGTGTTCTTGAAGCGACGGCGAAACGCCGAGAGCCTCGGAAATATTGTCGAAGCCGTAGGCGGAATCGTCGGGCGGCAGCAGGGCTGACGCATCGACATCGAGATCCAGCAAGTCCCGTATCGCGTTGTGATACTCAGTGCGGTTGAGCCTGTGCAGGGTGGGCCGGCCGGCATAGGGGTGCGCCGCCGCGGCGCGATCGATCTGCGTCTCAAGCCAGGAAGCGACATTGTCATACGTTGCCCGGTCCGGCCGGCGGACCCCTGCCGGAGGCATCGTCCCGGTCCGTAGCTTTTGCACCACCGTTTCCCACAGTTCGGCGTGAACGGGAACCTGAGCAAGATCTGTCGAATCCAACTCCAAGCCGGCCGTTTTCAGCCGCTGATTGTGGCACGCAACGCAGGATTGGTCCAGCATCCCGCGTATGTCTTTGGAGTCCGCGGAGGATGCCGCATGCAGCAGGAGCGGCGCGCTCAGCCCCCACGCCAACATCCCCGCAAGTCGTGGATGATTCATGCGTTAACGCAGTCATTATACTGAAGAACGATGCGCCGATGCCTCCTGCTGATTGCGCTCGGGCCGATCGCGTTCTGCCAGTCGGATGCCCAGCCTGAAGCAAAGATCCGCAGCGCTGTGAATCGGGCATTGCCCCCGCTGCAAAAGTCGGCGGCGAATTTTGTCGCCGCGCGGGCCTGCGTTTCCTGCCACCACAACATTCTGTCGATTCTCACCTTCCACATGGCGCGCGGCCGTGGATTCGAAATCGATTCGAAGGTACTGATCGCTGTGCAAGACAAGACGTTTCGGGGTCTGCGCTCCGCGACGGCGCTGGACGACGCCATCCAAGCCACGGCTCTGAATGATCCCACTCCCGACGAAAGCTATTTGCTGATGGCCGCGCATGTCGCGGGACTCCAGCCGGATCTCGTCACCGCTGTCTACGCCCGCCGTCTGGCCCGCTGGCAGCGCGATGGCCACTGGATCACGTCGGATTTCCGGCCGCCGCACTCCAGCAGCATCTTCACCGCGACGGCGACGGCGGTTCGAGCGCTTCAGTTGTACATGCCGGAGGAGCTGCGCTCGGAGCGCGAGGAGTGCATCCGGCGTGCGCGCGAGTGGCTCGCCGCCACTCATCCGGTGTCCACCGAAGATGCTTCTTTCCGCCTGATGGGCTTGGTTTGGGCCGGCGCCGGCGCGGCCCAGATCGATGCAGCGCGCCGCGATCTGCTCGCCATGCAAAAGCCGGCCGGCGGATGGCCCGAGTTGCCCTCCTATGCGTCCGATGCCTACTCTACGGGCGAGGCACTGTACGCGCTGCGGGAAGCGGCGACGCCCGCCACCGACGCCGACTGGCGTCGGGGCCTGAAGTTTTTAATCGCGACGCAGGCAGTCGACGGAACCTGGCGAGTCCACACCCGAATGCTCTCTCCGGCCGACATAAGCCCAAAATACTTCACGACGGGGTTTCCCTACGTAAAAGATGAATTTCTTTCCTACGCGGGAAGCTGCTGGGCCGTGATCGCGCTGCTTGCTGCGCTTCCCGAGACAGCGCCCGCGAAGCCCGCAGCGATGCCGGCAATCGAAGGCCCGCCATGGATGCGGACCGCTCTGTTCGGCTCAGCCGCGCAGCTTGCGGCGCTGCTGGATTCCGGTCTTAACGCCAACACCGAAGGTCTCCGTGGCCCGAACCTACTGATGATGGCTGCAGTAGATGCGGATAAGGTTCGAATGTTACTGACACGCGGCGCGGAGGCGAACGCCGGCGCTCTTACCGTCGCAGCAGCCTATCGCGGAACGGCACACTCGATTCGCGGGCTGCTCGACAGCGGCGCCGAGGTCATCCCATCTGCGCTGGTGTTCGCCTCCATGACCGGCGATTTGGAGAATGTGAAACTGCTGCTGGCCCATGGCGCCGATCCAAACGCCGCCTGGCGCGGCAACAGCCCGCTTGCGCAAGCCGTCACCTTCGGTTATCCGGATATCGTGCAGGCGCTGATCTCCGCGGGAGCCTCCGTGACGATGCGCGACAGCTCCAGCATTAATCTGCTCCATTGGGCCGCGATCGCCAACCGTCCTTCCGTGATGCCCGCTCTCGCCGCTGCGGGCGTCCCGGTGAACGACCGGGACAAGTTCGGCTTCACGCCTCTGATGTACGCGGCGACGATCGATTTCGGAGACGTGGAAAGCGTCAAGACGCTACTACGCGCCGGAGCCGATGCCGGCATCCGCAACAACGAAGGCCGCAGCGCTCGCGAGCAGGCGCGCCGCCTCGGGCATTCCCAGATCGAGGCTGCGCTGCGGTAAATTATCTCAACAGGAGAGAATCATGTCGACTTCTCTGTTTCTGCGAGCCGCCTCAGCGGCCGCGCTGTTCGCCTGGCTGGGCGCGAGCCAGGCCGCCGATCTCAACCCCGCGGCCATCAACATCAAAACCCCCGACCGGCTCACTTGGCGCAAAAGCACCGGGCCAAACAGCCCCAATCAAGCCATCCTCTTTGGCGACCCTTCCAAGCCGGGCTGGTACGGCATCCTGGTGAAATGGGATCCGGGCAAAATGAGCCGTCCGCACTTCCACCCCAACGACCGCTACGTCACGGTGGTTTCCGGAACGTGGTATGTCGGTACGGGCTCCAAGTATGATCCGGCGAGCACAAAGCCCGTCCCTGCGGGTTCGTTCGTGACCCACTACGCTAAGCAGATCCACTACGACGGAGCGAAAGATCAGGAAGTCGTGTTGGAGATCGTCGGAATGGGGCCGGATACGGCCACCCCGGCGGAGGCGAAATAGGTTACAAGCGTTGGTCATCGATCACACGAACGGATTCTCTACTGTGACGCCGAAGTAGGTTTGGCCTGAATTCAAATCCTCCGATAGAATCTGGGTGCATCCGGCCCGCTCCGCCGCGGCGATGATCATCCCGTCATAGAAGTGAACTCCGTATTTCTCGCGCGCTTGGACCGCGCGCCGGACCATCTGCAAATCCGGAGAAACAACGGAAATTGGGCTCAAGGCATCGAGGACGGCGGCCACCGCGCTTGGATGCCCGGGCGGGGACATCTCATGCAGTAGTGTCGCCGAGAATTCCGCCAGAGCTTGGACCGACGTCAAAAAATCGCCGTTCAAAGCTCGTCGGAGAAGCTCCTGCGCTATACGCTGCTTGCGCCGGTCACTGGGGTCGTAGGCATACACAAATACATTGGCGTCTAAAAAGTCAGGAGCGGGCATACAAGTCCGCGCGGGTCCAGGTTCGTCTGCCCACCCTGAATCGGAATTTCTGGAAGCTCTGCTCCAGCGATTCGCGTTCCCGCCGCTTCCTGCCCGAATCAGCCTCCTCGGCCGCCACTTGCTCGAGGTAATCGCGGATCATGCCGGTCAGAGTCGTGTCGTGCTCGACGGCGATCTTTCTAACCCTTTTAACTAAGTCGTCGTCCAGAGACAGGGTGACATTCATCTTCCCATAATAAGGGAAACCTAGGATCCGTGCAGAATGAGTTCACGCCCGCGGATCCGTGATTTTCCCCGCGGCCGCCGATGCCGCCACGGTCAAAGTCGATGCCAGGAAATGTCGAGCGTTCGGGTGGCCATTGCGACCGGGAAAGTTGCGGGCCTGCGTCGAGATCATAACTTCCTGTTCCGCGAGCGCGCCCATGTTGAATGCCTGGTTCGATCCGGCGCCGGGAGGGAAAATGTTGGCCCCGGCTTCGAACAAAGCTCCCAGCAGTCCCTCGCGCAACGCCTCCCGATAAATTCCCCGGCTCGCCGGGACCACTTGCAGGCGCACGCCCGGAGCCACCGTGCGCCCTCGGAAGAAAGCCGCAAGCCGGCGGATGTCTTCCAGCCGCCCTCCCGTGCTGCCGCCTACCTCCGCTACGTCGACTGGCACGCCCACCGTTTCCTGCACCGGCTTCACGTTTCCGACCGTCGGCGGGCAGGCAACTTGCGGCTCGATCCTGCTCACATCGATTTCGACAGTGCGCTCATAAGAAGTTCCCGGATCGTTTTGGAACATCTCGAAATCCGAAGTCCCTAAGACAGCTTTTGCAAACGCGGCCGTCCGCTCATCGGGATTGATGAAGCCGCACTTGCCGCCGACGTCGATGGATTGCAGCGGAAAGAGCAGCCGGTCTTCCACGGGCAGCGCTTCGATATAAGGTCCGGCGTATTCCAGCGCCTTGTAAATCGCGCCGTCCTCGCCCAAATATCCCACCAGGTATTGCGAAACATCACGGGCCGTAACGCACGGCTGCGTCTTCCCGTGAAAGACGATTTGAATCGTCTGCGGAATCCGGAACCACGCGAGGCCGCGAGCGAAACCGAGCGCCGCCATGGAATTATTTCCCACTCCTGTGGCGAAACCGCCCAGCGCGCCGTAAATAGGCGTGTGCGAATCGCAGCCGATAATCACCTTCCCAGGCGCCCACAGGCCGCTTTCGATGATCACGTGGTGAACGCTGCCGCACCCGCAATCAAATACATTCCGTATCTTGTGCTTGGCCGCGAATTTTCGCACCGCCGCGAGCGCTTCGGCAGCCGCCTGCGTCGCCGGCGCAAAGTTGTGATCGAACACAAACGCGATGCGCGAGGGATCGGTGATCGCTGCCTCCTCCATTTCGTTTTCGAAGACTTTCATCACGAAGTTGGCGCTCAAATCGTGCATCACCATCAGGTCGACTCTCGCCACCACCACGTCGCCGGGCGAGACTTCTCTTTTGCCGCTCGCCGTGGCGAGAATCTTTTCGATCATGTTCATAAAGGCTCGAGACTGTTCTTCGTGGACCAGAACGCATCGCCGGAAAAATAGCGGCGCGCGCCGTCCCGCGTTTCCAAGGCCGACGCCACTACTGCCCCCTCCGGCGGGGTCTCGCAGATCTCGAAGGGGAGCGCGCCGGAGAGAACTTCCAGGAACGCGGCGCGCGGTATGGCGCTATCGGCTGAGCCGTGATGCTGCGCGATCTTGGTCCAGTGTCCGCGATACTCCAGGGCGACGCTCACCGAAAACCCATCGTGCAGCGTTTGGCCGCTTGGGGGAGCCGGCGCCCGATCTCCGTTTGTCGTCAGAATCGCCAAATCCTCCGCGCCAGCGCGGCGCAAACTGCGCTCCAGCTGTCCCACGAATTCGCGATCCAACATTCCCACGCTCGCTGGGAGTTCCTCGTTCAAGCCGTCCCACGCCATTTGCCGCGCGCGCCGGTGCATGGTACGCTCCCATTCGTCGCTTTCGTGCGGAACGGTCTGGATTTCGAGCTGCGCAGCGAGGGCGCGATGAAGATCGTACGGAAGTCCTTTAGGATCGATCATGCCGATCCTCCGCCAGTTCCGCTGGGAGCAAACCTCCACGAGCTTCGCGGAAAGATCCGGACTCGGCACAATCTCCTGAAGGACCGTCACGGACTTGATCCACGGATAAACCCGCGGCGAAAGGCCGCAGAGCGCCAGTAATTGCTCGTGGCGCGGGATCAGCAGGATTGCGCGATTGAAATACAACATCAAATTCGAATAAAAGCGGCCATAATTGGATCTCCAGAGGTCGCTATATACAGCGAGCGCCGGCAGATCCAGTTCCGCCAGCCGCTCCCGAGCGCGCTTGAGCCGCGTTTCAAACGCACGCGGCGGCAGCTCCGATTTGTCCCACGCGATCAGTCCACGTTTCATTTCTGGAACAGCTTTTTTTCCGACATGGTCAGCCGCTCGCACCCGGCCGGCGTGACCAGCAGAGTGTCTCCGAACACCATATATCCGGAGAGCGGTAGATAGGTGTTGGGATGCGCGATCATTGTCATTCCCGCCTTTACGGTATAGTGCACGTCTTCCAGAACGTAGGGATTTTCGTCCGGATGCAGACCCAGATTGTGTCCCCGAACTCGGGTATATTTGGCTCCGGTGTACTCGCCGTAGCCGTGCTCGCGGAAGACGTCGTTTTGCACGCGCGCCACGTCGGCGGTGTCGATGCCCGGCCGGAGCAAATCCTGGGCGGCTTGCTGCGCCTCGCAAAAGATCGAGAACGCCTCGCGCTGCTTGGCGCTGGGCTCACCCAGAACCAGGGTGCGGCAGATCTGGGCGTAATAGCCGTCGACTTGCGGAGTCAGCTCGGTCGTCACCTGATCGCCAGGCTGGAAGCGCCGCCGGGTGGGCGGCTTCATTCCCGTCACCTCTGTTCCTCCGGAAGCGATCAGCATGAAGTTGTCCTCTGCGCCATTGGATTTGAGAAAGGCCTCCACTTCGGCCACAAGCTCAAACTCCGCCATTCCCGGCTCGATGATTTCCGCGAAGCATTCGTAGCCGCGATCTGCCAGCGCGGCCGCGCGCCGAAGCGCCTGAATTTCCTCCGGCGCTTTGATGCGGCGCAGTTCCTCCATCAGAGCCGTGGCGCTGACCGGAGCTGCCCCGAGGGAATTTGCCAGTCCGGCATCCATAAGTTCCAGCCCGGCGACTGCAACAGAACCACCGGTCAACGCCGGCAGATCGCAAACTTTCGTGTCCTCTGGCAGCATCTCCATGTCCCAGGGATGCGAAACGACCGCCCGGATTTGCCCGGATCTCTCCAGCGCGGCGATGGCGTAAGGCCCGGAAAAATTCACGTTCAGCAGATAGCGAAAGAAGTCCTTGCGCCACGCGTGGCCGTAAAGCAGCAGGCGATCCCATCCCTGCTCGGCCATCAGTCCGGTCAAGCGATTCACGCGGGCCGGATTGATTTCTGCCGCATTATGGAGAGACATCTTCCAAGAACCATTCGGTGGGAACTTCCCGGCCTAAGCCCATGGCCCGCGCGCGGCGCAGAACCGCCGCGCCCACGGCGGCGAATTGCGTTCCCGCGCCGGTGTTGTTGTTGAACACTATGATCTGATCCGGACGTGTTCGGCCGGAGATCTTTCCCGCCACCAGGTCTTGCACTTCCTGAATCGACTCCCAACTCTTAATGCCCTTCTGAGCAACTTCCCAGACGTCCGGCGACTGATCCAGCTGCGCGACTTCCTTCGAATGAACTACATAAAGATCCGCGCGGCGAATGGTTTCATCGTCGATTTCGCGCCGCTTGTTGCTCGCATCCGAGCCTCCGATGGAGGCCACGTACATTCCTTTTTCCACCCAATGCCCGTCGAATACGGCGTCCCACGCGGCGGTGGCCGCCTGAATAAAGTCGCTACCCTCCACGCACTCCCTCGGCGATCCGGCGCGGTCCACGCGGCGCTCCAACCGAGCGCTCATCCTTTCGCAGAACTCTTGCGCATGCTCCCCATTCGGGCTGAAGACCTTCACGCGTTCGAATGGAAACTGGCTGCACAGGAATTCCAGATGCGCCCCGGCCTGCCAGCCGCTGCCGAACAGCCCCAGCACGCGCGGTTTCGGAGGCGCAAGGAATTTCGCGCCTACCACGCTCAGCGCCGCTACCCGCACCTTTTGAATGATTCCGTCGGGCATGATGGCGATCGGCTCGATGCGTTCGACATCGAATAGCATCACCATGCCGCAATAGCGGTTACCGCTGGCCACCGGGAGAATCCGCCGCCGCTTCACGCCGGCTGTGTAGGAAAATCCCGCCATGTCGGAGGTGATCCGCAAGGCCCAGACGCCGCTCGATACGCCGCTGCCCTCTTGCGTCTTCATGCGGTAACGGAAGCCCGGATGGTCTTTCGACTCCACCGGCATATAGGTTTGGCTGCGCGGGCGATTGATAGCCTTGCCCTCGGCCAGTTCCCGATAGATGCATTCCGTAGCGGCGATCGCGTCTTGCGGCGTCAGCGCGCGTTCAACCTCGTCGTTATTGAGCAACAAGGTCATGTTTCGTTTTCAGGAGCGGAATCAACCCGCCCGCTCGCACCATCTCCAGCAGAAACTCCGGCAGCGGGTTGCCGCGCAAGCATTGGCCGGTCGTCAAGTTTTCAATAAGACCGCTGGCGATATCCACACGAAGCCGGTCGCCGGTTTCTGCGATTTCATGCACACCACGGGCCTCCACCAGCGGCAGTCCGATCTCCGCGCCATTGCGGTAGAACGTCCGCGCAAATTGCTCTGCGACGATAGCTCCGATGCCGGTGGACTGAAGCGCTTTCGCAGCCAGCGCCCGGCCGGAGGAGCAGCCGAAATTTCTCCCGGCCACCAGGATGTCGCCCGGCTGGACTCTTTTCGGAAACTCCGGATTAGCACCCTCGAGAACAAATTTGGCCATTTCCTTGGCGGTTTTGAACATGATGTGCGCGGGAGTGATCATGTCTGTGGGAATATTGTCGCCGAATTTCCAGCAATTCCCTTCGAAAATAAGTACGTCCGTCATGTGGCTTTCGACAAGGTGAGGCGGCCCGCGGGTTGAGTCTGGCGGCCGCTCGCCATCATTACCAGCAGAGCGGCTGCCGCCAGCGCCAGATCCACCGTGAACGGCGCCGCATAGCTGCGCGTCTGGTCAGCCAACAGCGCCGCCAGCGTGCCGCCCGTGGCCGTTCCAAGCCCGAAGAAAACATAAAACAGACCCAGCGATTTACCCACTTGATGAGTGCCGAAATGCTCGAACACAATGGTGGGCGAAGCGTTGAAGATTCCTCCATAACCCATGCCGAAGACTACCGCCAGCGGATCCAGCAGGTTTGATTGCGCGGGCGTTTCCAACAACGCGAGAATTCCCAGGCCCACGCAGGAGATGCTGAACAACATGCCGGCGCGGGCGGAAAAGCGGTCTGCCAGCACACCGCTGATCAGCTTGCCGGCCGCGGCCGCCATCAACGCGATACTGAGCACGTGCGCCGCCCGCTGCGTCGGCACTCCTTCGCCCGTCAGGTACAGCACCAGGTTTTGTTGGATGCCAAGCATTGCATGAGCCGTGAAAAACAGGCAGACGCCGAAAATCCAGAACATGGGCATCCGCGCGAGTTCCCTGGCGGAGGGCGAGCGCGCCGCGGTTGGTCGACCGCCATCTTCTTTCCTTACGATCGCCAGCGTCAGAAGCAAAGGAATAGCGATGCAGGCAGACAGAAACAGAAACGCCCCCGGCACGCCTCGCCGCGCGATCTCAGCCGCTGTAATCGCCGGCGCGACGCCGCCCAGCCCTATGCCTGCGTTCACGAACCCCACCGCCAAACCTCGATTCCGCGTAAACCAGGGCCCGATCAGGATCGAATTGGGCAAGATGGAAACCGCCGAGGTTCCCGCGCCTAAAATCACGCAAAACGCGTAATATTCCGCGCGGGATTGCGCCGTGGAAAGCAGCGCCAGCGCCAGCCCCACCAGGCACATTCCTCCCAGCAGAACGGCTTTCGGCTGGAACCGGTCAACCAGCGCTCCGACCGCGGGCGAAAGCACTCCCACCAACAGAAGAACGATGGAGCCGCCTGCCGCGGCGCTCGCCCGTGTCCAGTGAAACGACCGCACCAGCGATGGATAAAACTGCGGCAGCGAAAACAAGCCGAAGGAGAAAGCAACCATCAAGATGACGAAGCAAGCAATGAGCGTAAGCCAGCTTCGTAGGGGTAGTTGCGTCACAGCCGGAAAAGGCAGTCTATCACAAGCGGCAGTCTGCGACGGGGCAAAACACTTATTTCGTCTTATCCTTCAACAACGCTTGCACGATCGACCGCGTCGAGCCTTCGGACGTCTTGAAGAAGGGACTGTCGCCGTAATATTGAAACCGCACGACTCCGGCTTTGTCGATAAACAAAAAAATCGGCGCCACGGGACGCCGGTCCTTTTCGATATCGCCGATGGCGATCATCCCGTCTTTATTCAAATATCCGATGGGAAATGTGATCTTATAGCGCTGCGCGAAGCCCCCGACCTGGTGTTGAGCGTTGTCGTCTCCCGCCACCCCAATCGCCTGGAAGCCCTGAGAACCCATATCCTTCTGAACACGATTCAGCATTTCGAGATTTTCGATACAGTCGGGGCACGTCATGGAGAAAATCGCGAGCACAACGACTTTGCCCCGATAATGCTGGAGCCTGATTT
>Ga0126379_10001855_pt1 | contig 13123 bp, 15 predicted proteins | sample PanSoiMetPlot_24_FD_92640 | JGI IMG/M metagenome (GOLD analysis project Ga0126379, IMG submission 92640) | Tropical forest soil microbial communities from Panama - MetaG Plot_24 | ecosystem: Environmental > Terrestrial > Soil > Tropical forest > Bulk soil | place: Panama | collected 2016-02-17 | reverse complement strand
GGCTCGACACGCAGGGGCGTCTACATCGTCCCCGAGCAACGAGGCGTCAAGTCGCGCAACCCGTATGACCCGCGCCGGCGACCGAACCTCGTCGCGCTCTACCTCGAACGCTCCTACGACCCGGCCGCGCAGATCGGCGCGCGCGCCGCACAGGCGAAAGTGACCCAGCTCATCGACGAGGTCATCCGCCCGTAATGGCGACCCGGCGCGGCATCTACATCGAGTTCATCGGTGACGAGATCAAGTACGTTCGCTCGGCCGAGAACGTCCTCAAGACCAACACGAAGCTCGGCAGATCGTTCTCGACCGTCGGCGTGGACGCGACGAAGTCGGCTGAGGCGCAGGTCGCCGCCGCAGTCAAAGCGTCCGAGGCGCTCAAGATCACAGCGGCGAACCTCCGCGCTGTCGAAGCGGCCAGCACCGGCGAGAAGCGCGTCCAGGCGGCACGCCTCGCTGCCGACGCGGAGGCGCGCTACGCCGCCTCGCTCGGGCTCACGACCACCGCCACTCGGGCGGCGTCGACGGCGGCAAGGGAAGGCGAGCGCGACCTCAACAAGGTCGTCCGTGGCGGCCTCGCCGGCGCCGGTGTCTTCAAGGAACTCGGTCGCTCGCTCGCGTTCGCATCGTCGGGGTTCATCGCGTTCGCCGCCGGCGCGACGCTGATCCGACGTTCGATCGACGCCGCCACCGAACTCGCCGCGACGCAGCGGTCGGTCGCGAAACAGCTCCAGACCTCCGGGAAGAGCTGGGAGCAGTACAGCGCACAGATCAACGACACCGACCTGCGGCTCTCGCATCTCTCCGGGTTCACGAACCAAGAGCTGCTCCAGTCGTTCGGCTACCTCGTCCGTGTCTCCGGCAACGTGCAGCAGGCGCTCAAGCTGAACGCGGTCGCCGCCGACGTCGCGCGCGGCCGACACATCTCGCTCGCCTCCGCGTCGCTCGCGCTTGGCAAGGCGCTCGGCGGCTCGATCACCGCGCTGCGACGTCTCGGCATCGTCGTCCCGAAAGACCTCAAGGGCATGGAGGCGCTCGACTTCGTCGCCCGCAAGTTCGCCGGCCAGGCCGCAGCGAACGCGACCGCACAGGAGAAGTTCCACGCGACCCTCGTCGACACGGAAGAGATCATCGGCACCGCGCTGCTGCCGACGTTCGAGCGGCTCGCGAAAGAGCTGGGCGACTGGTTCCAGAAGATGAACGAGTCGGGCCGGATGCAGAAGGACGTCAACTCGCTCGTCAAGGACTTCGGTGACCTCATCCACCCGGTCGTCGGCGCGATTCAAGACCTCGACAAGGTCACCGGCTCGTTCGCGAACACGCTCAAGCTCATCGTCGAGATGCGGTTCGCGTTCATGGTCGCCGGCTGGCTCGGCGCCCTCCAGAAGCTCACGCGCTCGTGGATGGGTGTCGCCGCTGCCGCCGACACCGCCGCCGGCGCAGAGGCGCGCGCGCTCGGAGTCGGCGCTGCTGGCGGGGCGGGCGGTGCCGCAGCCGGCGCCGAGGCAGGGGCGGGCGCGATCGCCGGCGTCGGCATCATGGGCGCGCTCCTCGGACGCAAGCCGGTGCCGAAGCTGCCCGCCGTCTTCGGCCAGTACGTCGGGACATCGTCCGGGCTCAGCCAGATCTCCAGCAGCGCGACGACGGCCGAGACGAAAGTCGCCGCGCTCCGCGCCGGCCTGCTCAGCCTCAACACGCTCACGATCAGCGCGATCACGATCCCGATCGTGATGAACGTGCAGCAGCAGCTCGACCAGACGCTCGCGCCGCACGGCTTCGGCGGCAAGCTCATCAGCGACTTCCTCGTCCACAACCCGGTCGCGCCGTGGCGGTGGAAGCAGACCTACCAGGACTTCATCAACTTCGGCCGCTACGGGCCGGCCGGACCGCCGCCTCGCGGCCAGTTCAACCAGAACCCGCCGCCGTTCCCGACGAGCCTCACGCAGGGGCAGGGGTTCGTGCCGGGCTTCTTCGCGCCGAACAGCCGGCTCGGCACGATCCTCTCCGGCGGCACGCTTGCACCGTTCGGCGCCGGGATGCAGTTCACGCAGATCTCGAAGTTCGTGCTCTCGATGGCCGACCAGATCGCGCAAGCCGAGGCCGCGCTAACGAAGAGCACCGCCGACGACGTCGCGGAGGCGAAGAAGATCATCGCCAAGATCAAGGCGAACATCGCGGAAGGCAAATACAAGCCGAGCGCGCTCCTCGCCGCACTACAGGCCGAACTCGGCGCCATCCAGGTCGTCGACAGCGCCGCCGCCGAAGCGGCGCAGAAACGCAAGGACGCGGCCGACAAGGCGAAGCAGCTCGCGGAGTCCTACGAGATCCCGATCCAGCTCCAGATCCAGCAGGGGTACGCGGCGCTGACGAAGAGCACGGCCGACGACGTCAAGGTCTACAAGGAGATCATCGCCGCCGCGCGCAAGACGCTCGCCTCCGGCAAGAAGCGCGGGCCCGGCATCGTCGCGCTGCTCAACGTCATCAAGCAGGCCCAAGACGCGCTCGACCAGATCCAGTCGACCGCCTACGAGCTGCCGGTGAACCTGCGGCTCGCGCTCGCACGCGCGCAAGCGTTCGGCGGCGACCAACGCTCGATCCTCTTGAAGATGAAGGCCGCGCTGATGAAGGCGTACAAGGCGGCGAAAGGCAACTGGGAAAAGCAGATCGCGATCCTCACCCAGATCACCGACATCAACAACCAGTTGAACGCCGGCTTGAACGACGCGCAGGCCGCGCTCGGTCTGTTCCATCAAGCGAACCTCAAGAAGCTGACGCAGGGGCTCACCGCCGCCGACCGACGCAAGATGCGCGAGCGGCTCGCGCAGCTCGGGCCCGGCGGCAAAGTGCCCGGCGTCGGTGTCGGCGCGGCCGGCTACGCGATCAACCCGCAGACCGACCGGCCGATCATCATCCAGCACACGACACGGCTCGACGGCAAGGTCATCGAGACGTCGACGACCAGGCATCAGCAGGTCCGCCGAAACCGCAACTCGAAACAGCGACGCGGCCCGAACGCCGGCGCAACGGCGGCATAGCCCATGAGCGAAGTGGGCCGCGTCCTCATCGCGTTCGACGATGGGCCGCTCGTCGCTGCACCGACGTGGACGCGGATCGACGGCGCCGGCGACTTCCCCGACCAGTTCGTCGCCGGCTACGACTGCGAGAACGGCCGGCAGACGCTCATGCAGCAGACGCAGACCGGCACGGCGACCGTCTACATCAACGACCACGACGAGGGCCTGTTCGACCCGCGCAACTCGTCGAGCCCCTACTACCAGAAGCTCACCGGCAGGCAGATCCTCTTGCAGCTCTACGACCCGGTCCGCGACGTGTGGGAGCCGCAGTTCCAGGGTCACATCGACACCGTCAGCTACGACATCGACGGCTCCGCGATCAACGCGCGCGGCGAGCCGATCAACGCCTCGATCCAGCTCAACTGCGTCGACATCTTCGACTTCCTCGAAGGGTTCGGGCTCACGCCCGGCTACGCCGGCGTCGCACCCTCGCATCTACCGCCCGGCTCGTCGAACGGCGTCTGGTACCCGGAGACGAAACCGAACGAGGTCGACGGGCGCATCGACGAGATCATGGGCGACGTCGGCATCGACTCGACCCGCTACGTCGCGTTCACCGGCAACGTGCAACTCCAGGCGGTCAAGTACGACCCCGACGAGAGCGCGCTCACCGCGCTCCGCGACGCCTGCGACGCCGAGCTGCCGTTCATCGCGAACATGTACGTCGACCGCTACGGCCGCTTCGTCTTCCACGGCCGCTACGCGCGCTTCGACCCCGAAGCCGTCTTCGCGAACGTCGGAGACACAGCCATCTGGAACTTCCACTGGTGGTACGTCGGTGACGGGCACGCCGTCGTCGCGGACAACCGCGTCCAGCTTCGCGAGCTGAGCTTCGAGCAGAGCCGCAGCAGCCTCGTCAACGTCGCCGTCTGCTACCCGGCGTTCATGCGCCCACCCGAACAGATCCACTACCAGATCTACGCCGACCCGACGTCGATCACCGCCTACGGCCACCACCCGGCGCCGCCGATGACCGACCTCATCACCGCCCGGCCGGAGTACGACACCAACCACGGCCATCCCACCTGGGACCGCTACATCGAGACGTTCAAGTACGCGGAGCTGCTCGTCAAGAACCAGAAAGACCCGCGCGAAGCCGTCACCGCGCTCAACTTCAAGACGGTCGCGCCGACCGACGAACGCGCCGCAACCGTGTGGGCGTTCCTCACACAGGTCGACGTCAGCGACGTCCTCAACATCAAAGTCGGCTACCCGATGGGCACCGGCCTCACCGGCGCGAGCCCCGCCGACGACTACTTCGTCGAGGGCCGCAAGCTCCAGGTGCGTCCGCTCCAGCCTGGCTACGACTACGTCAGCCTCGACGTGCAGGTGTCGCCGTTCGTCTGGGGCGCCGACACGCACAGCGTCTTCCCCGCCTACGTCGGCGGCGCGACGTGAGCCACTACACGATCCAGCACGGCCAGCGGCACTCACCGCTCGGCAGCGACCCCGCCTACACCGACGTCTGGCACAACGTCGGAGACACCGGCGAGCCGCCGTTCGTGAACGGCGCGAACGCATCACCGACCGGCACCGTCCCGAACCCTGTGCCGCTCCGGTTCCGACTCTCGGTCGGACCGCCGAACGACTGCGAGTACGACTGGACGACGACGCCGCGCACAGCGACGTCGATCAACGCCTACACCGAGCATCAGATCGAGATCCAGGGTGACGTCACCGGGCTCACCGCCGGCGACATCGTCTTCGTGCTGCCTCTGGAGTTCACGCACGAGTACGACGTCCCCTACCACACACACGACGACCTCGGCGTCTACGTTCCCTGCCGGTTGCTCTCCACCGGCGAGTTCATCTGGAACGCCGCCTAACTAGGAGGGACGACATGCTCAACGAAGGCCGCGTGCCGCTCAGCGAAGCGGAAAACGAGGCTGTCGATGCGCTGATCTCGAAGAACGAAGGCGAGCCCGTTTCGCTGACGCGACGCGACCCTGGCGAGACAGGACCGCTGCTCGCACACGTCGGTGACGCCAGCTACGAGATCGACGACACCGGAAAGACAACGGCGGTGAGCTGATGGCGAGCCAGCTCTACCCGAAGGGCGCCGCCCACATCCTCGGCGCCGCGACGAAGGTCGATCTCGTCGCGGACACGATCAAGATCCTCTTCTACTCGGGCTCGTTCAACAGCGCGCACGAGTTCGTCAGCGACCTCACCGGAGCCTCGATCATCGCCCGCTCGGGCGCACTCAGCGGCAAGACCGTGACCAGCGGCGTCTTCGACGCGAACGACATCACGATCACGAGCGTCTCGGGCTCCGCGTTCACGCACGTCATCCTCTACGACAACCAGACCGGCGTCGATTCGACATCGCAGCTCATCGCGATCTTCGACGTCTCCACCTACACGCCGAGCGGCGGCGACGTCAACGTGATCTTCAACGCCTCCGGCCTGTTCTCGATCGCATGAACGGCGAGCACCTTCACCACGACGAGCGCATGGACTGGGTTCTTGGCGGCGACCACGTCCATCCTGCGGTCATCTTCATCGAGGGGTTCGACCATCTACAAAACACCGCCCCTCTTCTGACGGCGAAAGGATGGTCCGCCGCCTTCTCCAGCTTTACCGCAGGACGATTCGGCGGACAGGCCGCGATCCAAGCGGCCACCGCCGTGACACACGCCTTGCCGTCGTCGTACTCGACGCTCATTCTGGGCTTCGCGATCCAGGTCAACGGCTTCACCGCCGGAACCGACATCGCGTTCCTCCGCGCAGGTGCCACGCAGACGATGCGGTTCAGCTTCGACGCGACGCCGCACATCCAGATTCGCAACAGCGGCGGCACGGTCATCGCCACCGGCACGACGACCATCGTCGCGAACGCTTGGTACTACGTCGAGATCAAGGTGTTCGTCAACGCGGGCACGCCCGCGAGCGGCACCGTCGAAGTGCATCTGAACGGCGTCTCGGAGATCGCATCGACGGCGGGGAACTTCGGCTCTACGAACCTCGACACGCTCGCCATCCAGGGTGTCTCCGGCCGCGTCACAACGATCGACGACATCTACATCTGCGACACGAGCGGCTCGGCGCCGAACAACACCTTCCTCGGTGACACACGAGTCCTCACGCTCTACCCCGCCGCAGACGGCGCGCACGCCGACTGGACGCCCGACACCGGCACCGCGCACTTCAGCCGCGTGAACGAACACACCGGCACGTTCCCCGACGGCGACACGACCTACGTTGCCGACAACGTCGCAGGACATCAAGACACCTACGACTGCGACTCGATCGACGGAGGCGCGACCGTCTTCGCAGTCCAGACGAACCTGTACGCGCGCAAAGACGACGCCGCCGTCAGACAGATCGCCCCGGTCGTGCGACAGGCGGGCACTGACTACGTCGGCAGCACAGCCACGCTCACGTCGAGCTTCCTCTTCTACTCGACGCTCTACGACAAAGACCCAACCAGCGCGGCCTGGACCGCCACCAACGTCAACGCAGACGAATACGGGATCAAGACGATCGCATGAACACACATCTGCACCACACCGACTGCGACATGGACTGGATTCTCGGAGGCGACCGCGTCCACAACGCGGTCGTACTCATGGAAGGTTTCGACCACACGACGGCCACGCTGCTGACAGGCAAAGGTTGGAGCTTGGCCGCAAGCTCGATGGTGGGCGGACGCTTCGGTACGGGGCAAGCGTGTCACATGGGCACGACCGGTTCGACGAACTCGACGGCCAAGCTGCTGCCCGCCACCTACGCGACATTGATCGTTGGCGCTGCGATTAGCGTCAACGGCTTTGCGGCAAGCACCACCGGCGACGTCCTCGTGCTCAAGTCGGGGGCGACGCTCACAGCGCGACTGTTCGTCACGACCGATGCGTTCGGGAACTTCACCTGGGGCGTTCGCAACAGCGGCGGCACCGTTATCGCGTCCGGCACGACCAAGTTCCCACAGGGTGTAGCCGCTTCGATCTTCCACTACGTCGAGATGAAGATCTTCGTCAACGCTGGCACACCGGCGTCCGGCACATGCGAAGTGCATGTAGACGGCCAGACCGAGATCGCCTCAACCGCCGGGAACTTCGGCTCGGCGCTCATGGATGGCATCCAGATCCAAGGCACCAACTCGAACGGCTGCGAGTTCGACGACCTCTACATCGTTGACACGACCGGAGCTGCGCCGCGCAACACGTTTCTCGGTGAGTGTCGCATCGCGACGATCCTTGCTACCGGGGCAGGGGCGCACACAGACTGGACGCCGAACGCGAGCACGAACTTCTCGCGCGTCAACGAGGCCTCCGGCACCTTCCCCGACAGCGACACGACCTACAACTCCGACGCGACCGTCGGCCACATCGACAGCTACGCCTACGGCGACATCGACACGACAGGGACACCCGTCTACGGCGTCCAGGTCAACATGTACGCCCGCAAAGACGACGCGGGCACCCGACAGATCGCACCGCTGATTCGACAAGCAGGCACCGACTACGTCGGCACGACGGTCACGGTGACCTCCACCTACACCTACTACTCGCAGCTCTACAACCAAGACCCGACAGCGGCCGACTGGACCGCTGCAAACGTGAACGCCGATGAGTTCGGCGTAAAGACGATCGCCTAAAGGCCACCGCTCTAGGCGATGGCCGACCGTCTCTCACATGAGCCTGTAGAGGCTCTATACAAGACGAACGCCGGTAAGGCGCGCGTCTCGCACGAGCCGGTCGAAGCCCTCTACGCGACGAACGCGGGCAAGAACCGCGTCTCGCACATTCCCGTCGAGGTTCTCTACGCAGCACCTTCGGCCAAGGCGCGCGTCTCGCAGCAGAGCGAAGAGACGCTCACAACGCCGCCGTCGGACGCGCGTCTCTCGCAAGTAGCGGTCGAGGCGCTCGCGCAGATACCAGGACGCGGCGACCGGCTCTCACAGGTCGCAGTCGAGGCGCTCGGCAGAGTCCCGAGTCGCGGCGACCGTCTCTCGCAACTCGCAGTCGAGGTACTGATGTCGTCGGCGCTCCCGTTCATCGGGAGCCACACGACGGTCTACGCCCCGACGCTCGTCAGCGTCTCGGCCGACATCAACGTCCCGTTCATCGGGAGCAACACGACGGTCTACCCGTTGGTGCTCGCCGTGAACGTCCCGTTCATCGGGAGCCACACGGTTGTCTACAGCCTCTCGCTCGGCGTCAACGTCCCGTTCATTCCGTCGCACACGCACGTCTACGGCGTCGCGTCGCTCTACGACCCCGACCTCGAAGGCGTCGGTCCTGGCAACGGCGGCGAGATGTTCCTCATCCGGCTCGCACCCAACGGCGTCACCGTCAGCAGCACGCTCGTCAACGCGATCGGCGTCGGCAGCGGCGTCATCACGCTCGCGGACGGCACCGACTTCCCGCACACCCGCGCCTTCGAGCTGCTCGTCGATGACGAGCTGATCTATGTGAGCTGGGTCGGCGCCAACAACTTCATCATGCGGCGACGCGGGCTCGGCAACAGCACAGTCGTCTCCCACCTCGCGGGCGCCAGTGCAAGCTGGGGCGACCATTACGACATGGCGATCGCCTGCGACGTGGACATCGCCCACAACTTCACCGCCGACATCAACTCGACCGGCAGCTTCACCTACCCCGGCTGGCTCATCTGCTTCGACTCGACGCAGGCATACAACGCCGCCGGCGACCGCTACCCGATGCACGTCACGTCCGTCCTCGGCGTCTTCGACGCCGGCGCAGGCGTCGGCGGAACAAGCCGTTGCGACGGCGCCCAGCCGAACGCCATCTGCACGCCGACCGGCGTCAGCGACGAGTGTCCGGCCGCGCTCTCGAACCCGGCACGGATCGCATCGGACATCGCGCCTGGCGACGTCGCCGTCATCCGCTACCAGAACCCGGAGGCGTATGTGCTCGACCTGTGGTCGCGCAGCGCGGCGTTGCAGTCGTGGTTCGGGATGATGCGCGTCGACGAGTCGAACGTCGACGTCACGCTCACAGAGCCGGATGCCTTCATCGTCGATTCGCACCCAGCAGACGGGCGCTACTCGTTCGACGGCTCCATCAACGTCGAGGCCGGCGACCCGATCCCGCTCGCCTACGGCATCGCGAAAGACTCAAGCCACGACGCTGGCTTCGCCGTCGCCACGCCGGGGCTCGTGCCGTGGCTGACGACGACGATGCCCGGCACAGACCGCTGGTTCACCTATCCGCCGCACGGCCTCCGCTCCGGCTGGCCGATCGGCGCCCTCGCAGTTCGGCAGGGGAAACGCCGCGTCCCCTACTGGGAGTCGTGGGACTGGCACAACTACAACTTCGTCTACTCCGGCTGGGACAACGACGCCACATACGTCCAGATGATCGTCAACCGGAACGGGATCGTCTTCGACTCCGTCCCCGAGGTCGAGCTGCCGGGCACGCAGGACATCAACGGGCCGGATGTCTACTGGGACGACGCCAACTACTTCGTCGGCTCGTCGTGGTACATCGCGCTCTACAACGGGCCGTACATCGTCTTCGGCCCGGTGATCGGAGACGGTGGCAGCGGTGCGAGCGGCGGCGGTGGCGGCGGCTACGTCCCCGTCGTCGGTTTCCCCGGCGGGGTTCCGACGATCCGCATCCCGTTCATCGAGGGCGGCAGCGGTGGCGGCATCAACCCGCCCGGCGCGTCCGGCCTCCACGTTTGGCAGACCAGCTAACCCGAAGGGAGAACGCATGACAGTCGACGAGGACACCGTCGAATGGCCCGAACCACAAGACGACCCCGACGAAGAGCCCTCCGAGCCGTGGGCGCGAAAGGAGCCCGGTGACGACACCGCTGACACGCAAAGCGATCCCGAGTCCTAACTACAGCTCGCGCGGCGGCGCCAGCGTGCGGCTGATCGTGCTCCACACCGCCGAAGGCGCACGCACGATCGAAGACCTCGGCGCCTTCTTCGGGAGAACCTCCAGCGGCGTCAGCTCGCACACCGGCATCGACGACAAGCAGGGCATCATCGGTGAGTACGTCAAGCGGCCGAACAAGGCGTGGACGGCCGCGAACGCCAACCCGGTCGCCGTGCAGACAGAGCTGTGCGCGTTCGCCGCCTGGAGCGCCGCCGAATGGTCGAAGCACGGCGCCATGCTCGACAACTGCGCCCGCTGGATCGCGGAAGAGTCAGCGCAGTTCGGCATCCCGATCACGAAGCTGACGCCGTCGCAGGCACAGGGCTCCGGGCGCGGCGTCTGCCAGCACGTCGATCTCGGAACCTGGGGCGGCGGACATCACGACTGCGGCACGAGTTTCCCGATCGACGACGTCATCAGCAAGGCGAAGGGCTACGCGAGCGGCCAAGGAGGAGGCGACGACGAGATGGGCTACCCCGACTGGTATTGGCAGTGGTCGAACTGGTACCTCACCACTAACCGCGACCCCGCCACACGGCCGAAGAGCGCACCGAAGGAAATCCCGAAGTGGGCGTGGGAAGCGAACGACAAGCAGCTTCAGCTCCTCAACCGCTACGGCATGACCAGTGCTGAACGCGACTGGATCACTTGGTACCTCGGCGGCAGACAGGGCGCCCGCCCGAACGTGCCGCAGACGATCCCCGATCGGTGGTGGGACGACGAGAAGTACGTCTTACAGTCGACCTAGTCGATGCTCGTCGCGGAACTCCTCAACCAACCCGACCTGCTCGGCATCGCTGCGATCCTCGCCTCGATCTCGGGCATCCTCACATCGGTGCTCGGCGCACGCCGAGCCGCGCGCGAGGCGAAAGACAAGTCGGACGAGGAGTGCATCAACAGGCTGCGCGCCGCGAGGCTTGAGGCCGAGGATCTCGCGCAAGCGTTGCACCGCATACGCATGGGCCGATTCATGGAAGAAGAAGACCGCAAGGCCGTCGACGACATCCTCGAACGCTGGACACATCTGGAGTAGGGAGGGCCGATGAAGCGAAGCACGCTCTTACTCGCCGTCGCCGGAGCGATGTTCGCCGCCGCCGGCGGCTTAGGCGTCGCGGCCGTCTTCGGGGCGGGAACACCGACACCGACGAAGACCGTCACCGTCAACGTCGCCACCGGCGAACGCGGGCCCGCAGGACCGCCGGGCGCGCAAGGCCCGCCAGGACCGAAGGGCGACACCGGGCCCGCCGGCGCCTCAAGCGCCGAGTCGTGCCCTGCCGGCTCGACGTTCGGCGCGCTCGTCATCAACCACCCCGGCGGGCAGACAACGATCTACACCTGCATCAAGGACTAGGGAGGAGCCATGAAGGTGGGCAACATCACCGTCACCGTCGGTGAAGTCGCGATGATCGTCATCGCCGTCTTCGTCGTGCTCGGCTACTTCAACGGCTGGGGCTAGACCGTTCGCCACTAAGACAACGCGATGCAGATTTTACGTTGGCTCAACCATGCGACGCGCGTGCGAAAAGTGCCTGCACCGGCAACGCACGCACAAGTTGTCCCGATTGGCAAATGAGAAAATGTGTGTGCAGGAATCGCTCATTGACAACCGAGAGCGTCGAGCCAGAAGAGAGATCCAATGGCTCAGACCACGCAACGTCGCTACCAACTCACCCGCGTCCGCGCGGGCGACTACATCGTTCCGACCAACGACGGCAAGACACTGCTACGCATCAGCTCCTACGAAGAAACGGGAGACGGCGAAGAACTCGTCAACGGCAAGTGGCGCAAGATCACCGGCACCTACTGGAGCGCGCATCGGTACGAACTGACCGTCGAGCAGATGCACGCACGCTACGGCGACGACATCCCCGACGACTTCCTCGACTGGGACCGCTGGGAGCACGTCGCCGGCGGCTTCGGCACACGCGCCGCGTGCATCGAGGACATGGTTGGCTCGTGAAGCACTGCGCCCGCTGCGGCAAACGACTACCTGCTGATCGCGTCCGCATCTACAGCAAGTGGACGCGGAACTACTACTGCTTCGACATGGCCGCGTGCGCTCGTAGAGCACGTCGCCAGACAAGCGAACGGCCCGCTCCCCAGCAGGCCGTTCACAGCTCCGGTCACTCGATAGAACCCTAACAGGCTCGTCGCTCTCGGCTGCTCATCCGTCACCCCCAGCCCGCACCGGGTCGGGCTGCCTACCCTGGCGCTCTCCCACCGACTCGTGATGACCGCTCACTGAGCAGCCCCGTCCACATCGGCGGCACTCGAAACCCGACCCGGTCTTTATGGCGCGGCTCATCCGTCACCCCCAGCCCGCGCAGGCTGCACCGCAGGCCGCATCACGCGACGGCTGAGAGGCAGGAACGGCAGCAGATAGGCGAGCGCCCAGAGCGACTTCGCCACCTCGTTCAAGATCTCCGAGCCGACAGCGATGTGCGTCGCATGATGCTCATTGACATGGAAGCCGGCCGCGACCCAGACAGCGCCGACGGCGAACGCGGCGAGCAGCGGCCACATGGTCGGACGCACGCCCAGCCACCACGCGACAACTGGGCCGATAGCAAGGCGGGCCGCGCCCCACCACCCGTAGCCGCCGCCGTGGGTGAGGAACGACGTGAGCGACCAGACCGCCTCCCAGCCGACCAGCCATGCCAGCATCGCGACGATCGGACGCCAGTCGCGTCTGACCACGGCGATGAACTCGAACGCGAGCACGAAAGCCCAGGTCGAGAGGCGCATCCCGAGCGGGAACAGGATGTGGCTCATCCGTCACCCCCAGCCCACCGCCTCATCCGCATCCGATGAACCAACATGCAGACCCGACAGGGGTGCTTGACGCAGCGATGGATCGGGCGGGACGTGATGACGCGCTTCCGAGGGCTCATCCGCCGACGCAGGCGGGCTTGCCGTTCGTCGCGCCCGCGAACCCGGCGCTCACCGCGTCCGTCACGACCCTCGCGACCCCGTTCGCGTACATCACGCAGCCGAGCTGGTTGTTCGGTGCGAACTTGCAGTCGTAGATCGTCAGCTTCGGGCCGGAGCCGGGAGGGTCTTGGTAGAAGAAGCCCGAGTTCGAGCATGACTCGGCGCCCGCGTCGTTCGCGAGCGTGGACATCGAGAGCTTGCTGCCGCCGCAGCCCGCCACGAGGAAGGCGACCAGGACGGCCGCGAGCGTGAAGATCAGTTTCGACATGTGGT
>Ga0126379_10001854_pt1 | contig 13128 bp, 12 predicted proteins | sample PanSoiMetPlot_24_FD_92640 | JGI IMG/M metagenome (GOLD analysis project Ga0126379, IMG submission 92640) | Tropical forest soil microbial communities from Panama - MetaG Plot_24 | ecosystem: Environmental > Terrestrial > Soil > Tropical forest > Bulk soil | place: Panama | collected 2016-02-17 | reverse complement strand
TATGGCATCGGCCGCCATGCGCCCGGGATCGCGGACCTGCCAACAGCCGCCGCGTCGCATCACCACCTGCTCCTCGCGCACGGCAAGGCAGTGATGGCGCTGCGGCAGCGGCTCCCCGCCGATGCTCAGGTGGGCATCTCGCTGAGCATGATGACGATCCGGCCGGCCAGCGACCATCCGGACGACATCACAGCGGCCGGCGTCGTGGACGCCCAGTTCAACCTGTCCTGCGCCGACGCGGTTATGACCGGTCAGTACCCGGCCAACCTCGGGGTCTTTTCCGAAACATGGGCAGACTCTGACGGCCCGGTCCGGCCAGGCGACCTGGACCTCATCTCGCAGCCGATCGACTTCCTCGGCATCAACAGCTACCACGCCCGTACGGTCGCGGCCCGCGGCCGCCTCGCGGCGGCGCGAGAAGCGGGGCTCATCGGCACGTACGACCAGGAAGCGTCCTTCGGCATGGACTGCGCCGACGTGCTGCCCATCGGAGCGCCGACGACGGCGACAGGCTGGCCTATCAACCCAGATGGCATGACGGAACTGCTGACTCGGCTGTACCACCGCTACGATCTGCCGCTCTACGTCACCGAAAACGGCGCTGCCTACCACGACTATCCGGCGCCGGACGGTGCCGTCCGCGACCCTGAGCGCATCGAGTATCTCCTCGCACACCTGCGCGCCGTCCGCGACGCGATCGACACGGGTGCGGACGTACGCGGGTACTTCGCGTGGAGCCTGCTGGACAACTACGAATGGAGCGCGGGCTACTCCAAGCGGTTCGGCCTGGTGTACGTCGACTACCCGACCTCAACGCGAATCCCCAAGGACAGTTACGACGCCTACCGCCGCATCATCGCGAGCAACTCTGTTTGAAAGGAGCCGCAATCATCAACGCGAACGCCCCGGCCCACAAGTCGCAGCAGCTCATCGAAGCCCTCATGGTCGGTGATCTCAACCTCGTCCAGTCGCTATATTCCGGTCCCGCCGACATCGACGACCCATTCGCCGGACACCAGGTTGACGGCGCTTTCCAAAGCATGGTCACCGCCTGGCGGCCGGTGCAAGGCGCCACCGTCGAATCGCTGACAACCACGCACTCGACCGAAGCCGATGGTCACGTGGGCACGGAACTCGAGCTCAGGCTGCTGATCGACGGTAAGCCGAGGAGACTATCCATCGTCGCCGTCTCCGAACTGGCCGCGGACGGCCGGTTTGAGCGGACGCGGCTGTATTACCGGCGCGCGAACATCGACGGGCAGCAGCACTACCGGGACCGGATGCTCCAGGACGAGGTGCACGTCCAGTTCGATCCGATCATCGAGAGGTACCAGAAGGCGCTGCTCGAGCGGAACACCGAGGACTTCCTCGCCACCTTCTCCGAAGACGGATATTTCGACGGGCACGGCGGACCGCTAGATCAGGCCGACGGACTGGTTGACCTGTCGCTTGGTCAGGGAATGGGGCTGTATGTCGGCCACGATGAGCTGTACCGGGGTATCGGCCAGATGATGGAGATCGGCAAGGCGGAAAGCCCGAAGGGCCGGCTGGAACATGTCAATGCCTTCAGCGACGGCACAACGACCGTGCTTGAGTTCAACATCCTGCGGCCTGAGGAGAACCGCATTCACGCCGGGGTCGCCTGCTATGAAGTCGGCGAGGACAGTCTCATGAAGGCCGCGCGGGTCTATGACGAGGCCTGGTAACAGCGGCGCAGGGCGGCCAATCATGACGCCACGGCGGCGCTCGTGAAGGAACTACGCGGCCGCGTCGCCGTCGTGACCGGCGCGGCGAGCGGCATAGGCCGGTCGCTAGCCGCTCGCTTCGCGGCGGAGGGCATGAAGATACTGCTGGCAGACGTCGACGAAGCTGCCCTGTCGAAAACCGCGGGCGAGCTGGCGGCTGCTGGTGCGGAGGTTGCCGCCACGCGGGTCGACGTGACCTGCGCCCGGGAGGTGACGGCGCTCGCCGAGCGTGCGGTGGACATCTTCGGCGCCGCCCACGTCGTGTGCAACAACGCGGGCGTCGACAGCGGCGGGGCTTTCACCGAGATCCCGGCCAAGGTCTGGGAATGGGTATTCGCGGTGAACTTCTGGGGCGTCGTCCACGGCTGCACCGCGTTCCTCCCACTGATGCGCAGACAGGGCGAGGGCCACCTGGTCAATGTCGCCTCACACGCGGCGCTCACGGGCCACTTCCCTGCCGGAACCCCCTACGTCGCCTCGAAATTCGCTGTTCTCGGCCTGAGCGAGAACCTGTTCCACGAACTCAAAGCAGCCGCGGAACCCATCGGCGTGTCCGTTCTTTGTCCGTCGTTCGTGCGGACCAACATGCCCTCGTCCGAGCGCAACCGGCCGCCCGATGTGCCGTCGATGGATGCCAGCCCGCCATGGCAGGCGCACCTTGCCGTGACCAGGGCTGGCACGGCTAAGGGGCTCGATCCTGCGGCAGTGGCGGACAGGGTGGTTGACGCGATCAGGGCAGACCGCTTTTACGTTCTTACGCACACGGAGAGGTCGACCGCGGCCGTGCTGGCGCGGCAGCGCTGGCTGACCGACGGTATCCCGCCCGAATTCTGATAGTTTTGGCGACGAACAAATCCCAGCTGAAGGTGGGCCGATCCTTGGAGAGGAGCGCGAGGTGAGCGACCGTGCAGCCGCCATGGATCAGCTCAACATGCGGCGGTCGAATCTGAGCCTGGTGCTGCGCGAGCTCCGAAGGCAGCCGCGGAGCAGGGCGCAGCTCGCACTCGACATCGACATGACCAAGGGAGCTGTCAGCAGCCTGGTAGGCGAACTGGAAGACCGGCTGCTGCTGCGCATCTCCAGCGAGGGAACGCCGGGCGTTGTCGGGCGCCCAGCGCGAGCTGTCACGGTCACGAACAACCGCGCGCTCGGGCTGGGGATAAGCCTGAGCGTCGACTACCTAGTGGGTGCGGTTGTCAGCCTTGCCGGAGAGACGATCGGTCGCTATGAGGTGCCCGTTCATACCCCCGGTCTGTCTGCGGCGGAGCTGACTAGCGCCGTTGTCGATCTGGTCGGCGATATCGCCGGTAAGCCGCCGTTCGGCGAACCGGGGGTCCTGCTGGCGGGTGTGGCGGTCGGTGCGCCGGACCTGGTCGACGCGCGGTCGGGAATCATCAGGCGCTCTCCCGCGATCGGCCTGACGGATTACCCGCTGCGCCAGGTTCTGCTCGGCGCACTTCACGGCCTGACCAGGAACATTCAGGTAGACAACGACGCGAACCTGGCCGCCCTGGCGGAGTTCCGCAGCGGCGGCGCCGCTGGCGTGAGCAACCTGATATACCTCACCGGCTCTACCGGCATAGGGGGCGGCATCATCTCAGAAGGCCGACTGTTCCGCGGGACCGCCGGCTACGCGGGCGAAGTCGGGCACATGCTGATCGACCCCCGCGGGGCGCGGTGCACCTGCGGCAGCATCGGCTGCTGGGAGGCCGAGTGCGGGATTCAGGCATTCCTGACTGCCGCGGCCGACCAAGGAGACGAGATCCTGGATGTCAGAACCCCGCTGGACGCACGGTTCGACATCGTGGTCAGCCGGGCGCAGCGGGGTGACCCGCGGACACTGGCGGCCATTCAGGAGGCTGGCACCAGCCTGGGCCTGGGACTGTCGAGCCTGATCAACATCTTCAACCCGGATGCCATACTGCTTGGCGGCTACTTCGCCAAGCTGTATCCGTTCCTGATCGAGCCCATCCGCCGGATAGTTCATCAGCGGGTGATGGCTGAATCACTCGCGGCATGCCAGGTGCTGCGGTCCGAGCTTGGCCTGTATGCCGGAGCCATCGGGGCTGCCCACCTGGTCATCGACCAGATCATCGCCAACCCCACGGTGGTGCCCTTCGCCGGCGATGGCGGTCGCATCGAACTGGAGGAACTGGAGGATGTCTCATGACCGCGATGCGGCCGGCCGGCCGCGCCATCGTCGAGGCCCTCGAAGCGGAGGGAATCACTACGGTCTTCGGCATCCCCGGCGGCCACATCTTGCCGATCTACGACGCGGTCTATGAAAACCCGCGGATAACCAGCATCCTGGTCCGCCACGAACATGCCGCGGCTGCGATGGCTGCCGCGTATGCACAGCTAACGGGAAAGCCGGGAATCGTCCTTGTGACGGCGGGCCCGGGGGTGACCAACGTTGTCACTGCCGTGGCCGAGGCGTTCGTTGGCGCGCTGCCGATAATCATCCTGGGCGGGCGGGGTTCGACGGCCACTACCTACCGCGGCGCAAGCCAGGAAGTCAGTACCGACCAGATCCTCCGGCCGGTCACCAAATGGTCGACCAGGGTGGACCGGGCCGACCTGCTCGTCCCCGCGATACGGCAGGCATTCGCGATCGCTCAAAACGGCAAGCCCGGCCCGGTGCTCGTCGAAATGCCCAGGGACATTCTCGCCCAGGACATCGCGGCAACCCCGTACCGTCCCGTAGGTCCTCCGGGACGGGTGGCCGCCGACCCGGCGATGGTCCGCCAAGTTGTTCAGGCGCTGGCGTCGGCACGTCGTCCGCTGCTCATCGCAGGCGGCGGCGCAGTTGCTTCCGCCGCCTCCACCGTTCTGGTGCGATTGGCAGAGTTGCTGCTCAGCCCGGTGCTTACCAGCCTGGCTGGCCGCGGGGCCATACCAGAGGACCACTTCCTCGCCGCGGGCGGCCTGGGCGCCCACCGGAACCTGGTCTCCCGTCAGCTGCTGGCCGAGTCCGATGTGATCATCGGGCTCGGAACTAGATTCGAGGAAATGGAGACCAACTGGCAGCCCTCTGCCGTTCCTCCGCCAAGCGCAACTTACGTCCAGGTGGACATCGACCCTGGCGAACTTGGCCGCAGCATACCTGCGGACATCGCTGTAGTCGGTGACGTCCGGACGGTGCTCGAGCAACTGCTCGACAGCCTCGTGACGGCTGGTTTTCGCCCTGCCGAAGGCGCCCGCCGTCGGGCTGCCGAGCTTGCGGCCTCTGTTGACGTCCTCGACGCGGACGCCGAGGCACTCGCGTCGAGGAGCTGGCCGGTGATTCACCCCGCCCAGGTCATCCGGCTGGCTAGACGGGTCTTCCCGCGCGAGACGATTCTCGGAGTAGATGTCGGCGCCTCTGCTCAGCAGATCGGGGGCGCGTTCCCGTACTTCCGGGTATACGACTCCCGATCCACGATTGTCCCGTCCAGCTTCTATGGCATGGGGTTCGTGACCGCGGCGATGCCTGCGGCCAAGCTTGTCCACCCGGGACGCCCGGCGCTGTGTTTCACCGGTGACGGGTCTTTTCAGATGGTTTCCAGCATTCTTCCGGTAGCCGCCGAATACCAGCTTCCTGTGACCTGGTGCGTCCTCAACGACGGCGGACTCGGCTCGATCTGGGATATCCAGCATCACGCGTACGGAGACCGGATCATCGACACGGTCTTCACCGTCCAGCCCGATATGACGGCGTTGGCCCGCGCCTGCGGGTGTCACGGCGAAAGGGTGGTAGTGCCTGAGGAGATCGAACCGGCGCTCGCGCGGGCGCTGAAGGCTAACAACGAGGGCATGCCCGCCGTCGTCGACGTCGCGGTCTCCCGGGAGCGCCTGCGCCAGACGGTCGAGCACTACGTCAGCACCTACCCGCAGTCATGACCAGCCCGCCGCAGCACGGGCAGCCGCAGGCCCTGACGCTAGAGCACAAAGCCGGCGCGGTGATCCAGTACGCCTACACCGTTCAGGACCTCGACCTGGCGATGCGCCACTACACTGACGTGCTGCATGTAGGCCCCTGGTTCAAGAGGGGCCCGTTCACGCCCGGCCAGGCGCTCTACCGCGGCGAGCGCAACACCGCCGAGCTGAGTCTTGCGCGCGCTTTCAGCGGCGACTCGATGATCGAGCTAATCCAGCAGCACAACGACGCGCCGTCGGTCTACCGCGAGGTCATCGACACACGGGGCTACGGCTTCCACCATTGGGCGATACCCACGCGCACCTTCGCTGAAGACGTGCGGCGCTACCAGGAGCAGGGGTTCCAGGTGGCGTTCAGCGACGTCCTGGACACCGGCGCGCGGATCAATTACCTGGACACCATGAGCGTGATAGGCGGCATGACCGAACTGGTGGAACTCACCCCCGCGCAGCTTGACCGCTACACGCTCTTCTACCGCAGCTCGATCGGCTGGGACGGCACCGACCCCGTGCGGGCAGGGTAGCTGGGAAGGTAACGGCCTGCGGACGAACCCTTTCGACTCCATGAGGAACGCCGCCAGGTAGTCGTCGTGCGGCACGCCCGGCGCTGTCCAGTAGGTAGGAACGGGCCCCACATAGACATTCCTGATCGTCGGCTCCGCCAGCAGTTCGCCGATGAGCTGTTCGCCCGCGGTCATGGCCGTGAGCACAAGAGTGTCCTTGAGGGGCTTGATGCCCGCGCGCGGATTCCACGGGCACACCCACACGCAGGGAAAAGGCAGCTCGATTCGGGCCTGCGGAGCATCTGGACTGCTCAGCAGGTAGACCGCCGGCCGCAGCGCCGCACTGCCGTCATGCAGATCTTCCGCGACACCGTTTCCGCCAAGCACGGGTACGGCACCGCGCGCCGCCGCCATCAGATGATCCGATATCCGCCTGGCGCTCGCGTAAGGGTGGACGGGAAGAAGCGCCTCGTCACCCTCGGGAGGCAGTCCCGGAATCCGCGAGAGCCGCTCAGCGAGCGCATCGGCGACCGGTGCCGGGTCCCCGTCGACGTAGATCGCCGTCGTAGCGACGCACCCGGTGCCGCCACCGTGGCTAACGGAGTCAGCCAGCATGTCTATGTGCGAGCGCCAGTCGCAGTCCCCGGTCAGGAGGATCTTCGATCGACCGGGCCCGTTTGTCAGCACATTCCGGGCACCGGCGTACTTCCGAACCACCTCGTCCCCGCCATAAACGATCGACAAGTCCGCAGCGCGGAGTATTTCGTCGGCCGCGTCATGATCAGTGGGCAGGAAGGCCACCCGGTCCGTCCCGAAACCCGCCTGCCGAAGCGCGCTGACAAGGCGATGCGCTGTGAACGGCTCCCGGCTCGAGGGACGCACCGCAACCGAATAGCCGAGGGCGAGCGCTTCCAGCCAGTGGCAGTGCACAGCAGGATGGTTGCCCGCCGCATGGACGCCGAGCAGACGCCCGCGGCGGACCCACACCGCGCCGCCCGCTGTCGCCAGCGTGTCATTGTGATTAGCCAGAGCATTCCTCGGCAACGCGTATCCGGCGGCCCGGAGTGCATTCCGGCATTGCTCCGCAATCGTCTCGGTTGACTGCCGGATCACGCGCACACCCAGCCCGGAGACCTTGCTGACGAGCTCCTGATACTCGGCTGGACCGAGCCCGGCGATGGTAGCCGAGCTGAACAGGTCGGCGGCGGCGCGTAGCGCTGCGCTCCGAACGGCAGGCGGCATGGGCTGCGAGCGCCGCATGGCTGTCATAGCACGCGCTACGAACAGCGCAGGCACCTGGCTGAGTTCGGCGACAACGGTCCCGCGAACGTCCGGAACAGACACTCGGGTCCTGGCACGGTACGCGCCCGTGGGGCCTAGCGCGTCGAGCTGACTGAGACGTTGCTCAGTGTGCACTAGTACACGCCCTCGATGACCGTCGCGCCTCCAAATTCTGCGAGCGGACAGATGTCGGCAATGGAATCGCCCACCTGCGCTGAGACCGGCCTGATCCGTAGCGCCGTGTCACGCTCGCGGTTGTTCGGCAGGAGGAACGACTTGCTGATGTGGTTGACAACGACCTGTCCTCGCTCGCCGAAATCGGCTAGCTCTCCGGTCTCAGGATCGACGACCCTGAAGGTGGTATAGGGCGACATCGAGGGGTCAAAGATGCACGGGTCATCATGTGACAGTCCGGGCCGCTCGGTTCCGCCAGTCCCCAGTGCCATCGTCGTGCCGTAACCGCCGGTCAGTCTTGCCCCGGGGAAGATCTCCGTGCGGTACAGGAATCGGCTGTCCGCGTCCATGCTTGCCCCGCCCCAGCTGATATGACTGATCTTCGCCCGGACCAGGTCGACAAGTTCGTCCCGTCGCGCGATCCGGGCCAGCACCGGGGCCGTAGCCCGCAGGAAACAGACATCCTGGCCGCGCAACACGAAAGCGGCCTGATCCACGATGTGCTCGGCGTACTCGTCGGCCGCATTTTTGTTGCCTGCCGCGATCTGCTTTTTCACCCAGCGGGGATCCATGTCGACGGCGAAGACCAGTGCGCCAAGAGCTCGTGCGGTGCGCCGGCCCTGCTCGAGCGCGCCGTGCGGCCCGCTGGGGAGCAGCATCAGCCAGTTCTGTTCCGCCGATAGCCCGATGGACTTCAGCCCTTCCACATCATTGGCGACCATCCGGTCAGCGAACTCACGGAGCAGCGGCAGGCGTTTCGGCGGCCCGGTCGTCCCGCCGCTTTCGATGACGCTGACCACTTCCGGCTCTGGTCCGAACCCGGCGGGAATGAGATCCGCCACCGGAACCTCGCGAAGCTCATCCGTGACGTTAGGGAAAAGCGCGAGGTCGTCGAAGGATTTCACATCGAGCCGCGGATCGAACTCCAGGGTCTTCGCGCGCTCGAGCCAGAACCGGCTGCCAGTCTCAGGACCGAAATGCCACGCCATGCCGGCCTGGACGAACTCATCCGGATCCGGTGTGACCCCATCAGGGAGGTCAAGGACGGCAGTACTCAGCTTGGCCAAGAGGGCTCCTGTCAAGGCTGGCGGGCCTTCCGCCGCTCTCCCTGAACGTGCTTTGGATGCGGCTGTGGCTTAATTTGTACTCTGCCAAAACTATCTAGGCGATTCAACGCACGTCAAGGTCGGACAACCGAGGAGGTCGTCTTTAGCCAGGGCCGATGCGATCACCTCAAGTCTCCGGGCGACAGTTCGTATGGTGCGCGATCGGGTCATCCTGGCGGGTAACAGGAGACTTTCGGCGGCACCACCGAGATCAGGAAGGAGATCATCGGCCGCGGCCTCGGCCTGTAGGTTCTGCACGCAAACGCTCCCAATTACCCCAGGGAAATGACGCATCACATGCAAGGGCTACCCCGGTGATAATGTCCCGACCATGCCACTCAGCAAGTATCTGCTCATTCCTCAGCTCATTTGGTACGGAGTGCGATCGCCTCGCGATCAGGGCATGGCCTGGGATCGATTCTGGGCGAGTATCCGGTCCACCGGCCAGGACGGAGAAGTCCTCTGGGACGCGGCCAGCGCGGACGAGCTCAATGGTGTACGCGCTCACGCGCTGATGCATATGGCCACGGATCTGCCAGTTGTTGACGTCGGCTGCGGCAACGGCCGGTTCTCGCGGCTGCTGGCGGGCAGCTTCCCCCGGGTGCTGGGCATTGATGTTTCGGCGCACGCCGTGAGGCGGGCCGAGGATGAGTCCGGCGACGTGGACAATGTGACGTTTCGCGTCCTGGACGCAAGCGCGCCTGGCGCGGGCAAGCAGCTCTTCGACGAGCTAGGCGAGGCAAACGTGTTCATGCGCGGCGTCCTCCACATCCTCGACGCCGAGCAGCGCGAGCGGGTCGCGGCTAACCTTCGCGACTTGATCGGCCAGCGTGGCGTGGTCTATTTCGCTGAGACCAACTACGCGGGTGATCCGCTCGATCAGCTGGTCGCCCAGGGGGCGACTCCGACGAGCATGCCCGAGCCGATCAGGAAATGCCTGGCAGCGGGCCTCAGACCACCTCGGCATTTCGGTGATGCTCAGCTGGCAGCTCTGTTCCCGCCCACGTATTGGGAAACCCTCGATAGCGGTCCGACGACTATGCACGGCGTGCCGCTTACCGGAAAGGATAAATTCGAGTCTATCCCGGGCTTCTACGCCATCGTTCGGCGCAATAACCCTGCGTAGAGGGTCTCTCGTTCCCATTCGTGCCGGGCCTGGGTGTGCAGTCGCCAGTAGTGCTCGGCGATGTCGTCGGGGTCGAAGTTGGTGCCGGGAGCTACCGGGCCGGCCACGGTGACGGTGGCCACGTGGACGCCTGACGGTCCGTATTCCTGGTCCAGCAGCGTGACCAGGGTCCGCACTCCGGCCTTGCCGAGGGAAAGGCTTACGTACCGGGGATCCGGGCTCGGCATGCCGCCGGTGATGATGAACGTGCCGTTCCCGCGCCGCGCCATGGCTGGCGCGAGGTGAGCGGCCGCGGTCAGCGCCCCGATCACATTGACCGCCCAGGTATGCAGATGCTCGCTCGCGGGCAGGTCCCCCGGAGCATCCGCCCTGATGATCGCGGCGTTGTACACCACCACGTTAGGAAGGCCGAACTGGCCGGCTGCCTCGTCCAGGGCAGTGCGCAGCGCTGCCTCGTCTGCGACGTCGGCGGTCAGGGAGGCGGCCGGGACACCGAGCGCGGAAACGGCCTTCGCCACGTCGTCAACTGTCGTGCCGTTCCGCGCGATCAGGGCGACAGGCATGGCCTCCCGCGCGAACCGGAGGGCGACCGACCGGCCGATTCCAGGTCCGGCTCCGATGATCACCGCTCCCGGCATGCGTGCCCCTTTACGTTGTCTTGTGGCCGACGGCGCACCAGACCGATGCCGGCGCGTCCGGGTCCAGCCGGCCGTCAGGGCGCCACTGGTGGACCTGCACCAGCCCCGGCGGCACCAGTCCCAGGCCGCGGAAGAAACGGGCTACCTCGTCCCGGCTGCGCGCGGTCATGGACTGTCCCGGGCCGAGGCGCTTGTTGAGCCTCTGCTGCATCTCGGCGACGTCGTCCGGCAGGATGTCGCTCGGCGGGTGTGACAGGGCCAGATAGCTGCCGGGGGGCAGGGCGCTGAGCAGCCGGCCCACGATGGCGTGCGGGCCGTCGGCGTCGGGGATCATGTGCAGGACCAGCAGCATCATCAGCGCGATCGGCTGGCTGAAGTCCAGGGTGCCGGCCGCGGCGGAGAGGATCTCCCCGGGATCGCGCAGGTCGGCGTGGAGATAGTCGACCAGCCCCTCGGGGGTTCCGATGAGCAGGGCGCGCGCGTGCGCGAGCACGATGGGGTCGTTATCCACGTAGACGACGCGGGTCTGCGGGGCGATGGCCTGTGCGACCTCGTGGGTGTTGCCTGCCGCCGGTATCCCGGTGCCGATGTCGAGGAACTGGCGGATCCCGCAGTCGGCAACCAGGTAGCGGACCGCTCTGGCGAGGAAGGCCCGGTTCATCCGGGACCCGCTCACCACGTTCGGCAGTGCCTCGATCATCTGGTCGCCCGCTTCACGGTCGGCGGCGAAGTTGTCCTTGCCGCCGAGCAGGTAATCGTAGACGCGAGCGGAGTGAGCGACGCTGGTGTCTATCTTGATTAGCTCGCCCTCCGGGGTCATCCCCCGGAGCCAGTTTCCGGGCAACGAACGCAACCCTTCTCGCGAACGGCCTCCAGGCGCCGAGACGACCGCCCTCCGCCCAGCAGCCTAACCCGCCCGGCGAACGGAGACCCGCCCGGATCCTGGTTCACTCGTCTAGGCGGCGTCGATGCCGTCGACGAAGCCGAGAATGGCCTTCGCCAGTTCCTCGGGGGCCTCCATCGCGACGTAGTGGCCGGTGCCGTCCAGTTGGACGGAGCTGATCTCCGCCGACGCGGCCTGTGCCATGGTGCCGGCCGTGAAGGAGCCACCGCCGGCGCCGACCGCGAGCACGGGCACGTTCAGCCCGGGGGATTCGGCCAGGGCCTTGATTTCGGGGCCTTCATGCAGCATCGACCGGTAGAGGCCGGTCGCGCCGCGCCAGCCGCCAGGACGTGCGTAGCTGCGGGCGAACTCGTCGATGTCGGCATCGCTGATTGCGTCCGGGGTGGCGGTCATGGAGGGGAATGCGTATCGCCCGAGGAACTCGCGTTCGCGGCCGGTGAGGAGCATCTCGGGGATACCGGGCGCGGCGAGGACCCCGATGTGCCAGGCGCCGCCGTGGGTGATGTCGGCCAGCATCTCGAGACCGAACCCGGCCAGGCCCATCTCGATGGCGGTGAAACTGAGCACGTCTTCGGGGCGGGTGGTGGCCAGCCGGAAGACCGTCGCCCCGCTGATGTCCTGCCCGGTGAGGTGGACCGGGCCGACTCCGAGCTGCGCGATCAGCTGGTGCAGGTCTTCGGCCGCGGTCGTGCTGGTGTAGTCGCCCGGCGCGGTGTCTGAGTCGCCGAAGCCGCGCAGATCCACGGCAAAGACGCGGTGATGCGCGGCGAGCGGGGGGATGAGCTTGCGGAAGGCCCGCCAGGTCTCGGGGAACCCGTGAACAAGCAGGATCGGGGATCCGGTGGTTCCCGCGGCGACGTAGTGCAGGGTCGTTCCGTTGACGTCGGCGCGGTGGTGGGTGACCTCCGGCACGGCGGGACCGGCTGGTGTGGCGGTCATGTCTCTCCTCAACTCGACAGTCTGACTGTCTAATAATAGGCACCCTGGCTGTCTTTTGTCCAGGCGGCGTCGTAGTCTTCTCCCATGTCTCGCTCTGGCGCCGATCTCGCGCTCCTGCTGCTCGGGGGCTTCCGCACGCTCGTGAACGCCGCGACCGCTGAGCTCGCCGAGCGCGGCCACGAGGACGTGCGCCCCGTCCATGACTTCGCCATGCGCGCCATCGTCGCGGGCGCAGACAGCGCCTCAGAACTAGGCCGTCGCCTGTCCATCACCAAGCAGTCGGCGGCGAGGACCATCGCGGTGCTGCAAGAGCGCGGATACGTGACACGCGACACGGACCCGCGCGACGGCCGCCGCAAGCGGCTTCAGGTCACCGCGCTCGGCTTCGACGTGATGCGCCAAGGTGAGGCGATCTTTGACGAGCTACGCGATCAGTGGGCACAGCAAATCGGCGCCGCCGAACTTGACAGGATCGAGGGTCACCTCACGGCACTGGTGGGCGCGCAGCCCGTGCGCTTCGACACGCCCGGGTGGATCACCCGCGACGTCGGCGAGCCGGTCTGAGCTGCTGACAAGAGCGGACCCATGAGGCTGTACCTGTCGTCGTTCCGGATGGGCGATCACCCCGAGCACTTGGCCAGCTTGGTTGGCGCGGACGGGCGGCGCGCCGTAGTGATCGCCAATGCACTCGACGATGCGCCGCCCGGCGTGCGCCAGGAGGCAGTCGAGTTGGAGCAGGCGGCGCTCGCCGAGCTCGGTTCACCGCCAGCGAGCTGGACCTGCGCGATTACTTTGGC
>Ga0126379_10001852_pt1 | contig 13132 bp, 23 predicted proteins | sample PanSoiMetPlot_24_FD_92640 | JGI IMG/M metagenome (GOLD analysis project Ga0126379, IMG submission 92640) | Tropical forest soil microbial communities from Panama - MetaG Plot_24 | ecosystem: Environmental > Terrestrial > Soil > Tropical forest > Bulk soil | place: Panama | collected 2016-02-17 | reverse complement strand
GGTGACTACGACCTGCTCTCCCCCTACGGCCTGTACACGGCGGACGACTGCGGCAACCAGTTCTCGCCCTGGAGTGCAACGGGGCAGCATGATCCTTGCGTCGAGCAGCCAACGAACGGAGGCGACGTGGCGACACCCATCGGCAACCAGGACGGAATCAAGGCCGCGTGCAACCGCCTGCGCGACCTCGATCCCTCGGGGACGCTGCTGCAAAAGGCGGGCGGCTCCTGGCCGGACATCTCGACGCTGCAACAGATCCCCGTCTCCAGTTGGAAGGCGTACGACAAGTTGCAACGGACGTTGCAGATCTTGAAGGAGGATCACGATGCCTGATCCCGGTCCGCTCAAGCGCATCCTCTACCCGCCCGACCACGGCAAGGGGCCATCGAAGGACGGCTCCGACATCAAGGCCGTGAAGCGAGCGATCTCACGGGCGGGGTACTGGAAATGGCAGGAGTTCGACAACTCCTACTCCAACCGTTTCGCGCATGGCGCTTCCGGCGACGGCCCGGGAGTTGCGGGCTTCCAGTGGGACAACTCGATCGACGCCACCGGCTCCTACGGCGAGGGCACGCACGACAAGCTCCGCAAGGCAAAGGTTCCGAAGGGCGCTCCCAACGCTGGCGAGGACGTGTTCGACCAGCAGGCGTGCGACCTGTACGAGAGCTACGCGCCGAAGTCGAAGGTGCCTGATCTCGGCCCCATTCGCTCCGGCGGGAAGAAGGTGACGGCGCAGGACTTGACCCACGACACGTCGGGGCTATCGCTCTACCCAGCCTTCGATGACTGCTTCGGTGAGGGCGTGACCGTCATCGCCCCCGAGGACATCGAGATCACGAAGGCGTCGTCCTCGAACCCCGGAGATGCCTGCTACGCGAAGGGCAAGAGCGGCTTGCAGTACTGGTTCGGGCACTTGACGAGTGCTCCAGCGGTCGGGAAGAAGATCGCCAAGGGCGCAAAGGTTGGGGTTACGTGTCACAACGAAGTCGGTGGTGGGCCGCATTGTCATCTCGGCGTCAACGTGGAGAAGCTGTGGGGCTCCGGGAAGCAGATGACCCACCACACGAACTACACGCACGGCGGGCCGCTGATCGGCGACCAGCTCGAAGCCGGTCATCCTCTCTGAGCGCGACCATGAGCGCATGGACTGGGGAGCGATTGCCGCGTTCGTATCCGGCGTCGCTGCCATCCTGAGTTCCATGTACGCGCTCCGCAGGCTCAAGGCACGCGACCGTGAGGAGTGCGCCGAGCGGATCGAGGAGATCAAGACCGCGTTTCGCGAGGGCTACGAGCTTCACGAATGAAGCTCACCTACGTTCTCGCCGCCCTCGGGCTCGCCCTCGCCGGGACCGCTGGCTTCCTCACCGCCGCTTCTACCGGCGTCGGTGCGAGCGCCGCCCGGACGGTCACGATCAACGTCGGTCCGCGTGGGCCTGCCGGTCCACCTGGCCCACAGGGAGCGAAGGGCGACACGGGCGCGAGGGGGGAGCAAGGGGCGCAAGGCCCAAAGGGTGACACGGGGGACAGAGGCCCGCAGGGGCCAGCGGGACTCGCGTGTCCTTCGGGCTTCTCTCCCGGAGAACTCGTCATCAACCATCCAGGCGGACAGACTGTGACCTGGACGTGTCTCAAGGACTGATGGTGGTCTTCGTGTTCTCGCTCGGGTTCGGCTTCGGCTTCATCGCCGCGCTCGGGCTCATCCTCATCTCGCTCAAGACAGGAGGTTCGTGATGGCGAAGGCGAGGAAGGGCATGGGCTTCAACGCGGCTGCCGCGAGCGCCGCGAAAAGTGCCGGAGTGTCACAAGCTCGCGGGCGGGCGATTATCGCCGCAGGCGCACGCAAGGCGTCGGCGAAGGCGAAGCGCAAGAACCCGAACCTGCTCAAGGTGAGCGGCGTGAAGAAGCCGAAGAAGAGGGGGAAGAAGTGAAGAGCGTCACGATCACCGAGGCGGCGCTCGTCGCCATCGCGATCATCCTGCTCATCAGCCTGATCCACACTTGGTAGGAGGCGACATGGCCGGGAACATCAAGAACTTCAAGGGCAAGCAGGCCGCTCCCTTCGGCAAGGGCGGCAAGCGCCAGAAGAAGTCACGCAAGACGGCGGTCGGCACGATGAAGAAGAAGGAGGCCGCGCTTGAGGCGAAGGGTGGGCCGAAGACCGCCGCCGAGAAGCGGCTCGAAGCCTCGATCTCGAAGAAGACCGGGAAGAAGTACGTGGGGAAACGCTGATGGCCCGCAAGAAGCCGACGACGAAGGCGGGCAAGCGGGCGAAGGTGAAGAAGGTCATGGACGAATGGGAGAAGGGAACCCTCCATTCGGGTAGCAAGCGCGGGCCTATCGTTCGCTCCCAGCGACAAGCAGTCGCGATCGCTCTCTCGCAGAGCGGTCAGTCGAGGAGGGGAAGAAAGAGAAAGGGGAAGTGAAACGAGCCGTATTGCTCTTCATCCTGGGAGGCTTGGTTCTGACGGCGGGGTTCGTCACCGCTGGCTATGCCTCGAAGCCACCAGCCCCTGGTCCGCCTACAGGGCCGGGGAATGTCTGTCCACCATCGGAGCATGGGGAACCCCCCGGCTCCTCGAACTGCGTCCCGAACGGGAACGCGGGCGGGAACTGCGACCAGAACCAGTCCGGCAACCAGGGCAACGGGAATGGGAATGGTGGCAACGACAACGGGAACGGGAACCAGACGAACTGCTCGACATCGAGCACGACGACTACTACGACGAGTACGAGTACGACGACTAGCACGGGGAGCACGTCATCCACCACGCCGACTACATCGACCTTTCCGAGTACGACGAGCCCGCCGCTGACGACGACGGATTCGCCACCGACGACCACCCCGCCGACGACGACTTCGCCGGGGACTTCGATGACGACATCGACAACGCCATCGACGCCTCCGTCGAAGCCCACTTCTACTCCCAGGCCGAAGCCGCGCACGCCCTCCACGACCGAGAACTCGCGGATCAAGAACCCGCCGAAGACGCGCATGTTCAACGGGCATCCACACCCCGTCGTTGTTGGGAATGGCTGATCCGTCCGACGGTTCCTTCACGCTGACGGCATGGCCGCATCACTTCCAAACCCGAGCTTCGCCTCGCTCATCAACCGGCTCCCGTCGGCGACGCTCAAGGACTCGCAGGGGAACGCGCTCGCGTACACCCAGCAGTCTCGGGCACTCCAGCGTCTCTCTCGAAACGCGAACGCGCCGGGGGGCTCGCTCAGACAGACGAACGGCCGTGCGTCGGCCAAGCTCCAGAAGCGAGCCGGTGAGCTGGGGATCATCCTGATCGAGGTCAGCGGTGTCGTCGCGCTCGGTTGCAACGTGGGGACGCGGAACCCGCCGAACGTCGGCACCGTCACGATCGACACGAACGCGGGCACGCCCGCGACGACGGACATCACCGCCTCCGAGCAGGATGCCGTGACCTGGGCGGCTCCAGGACAGAAGACGCTCTCGGTCACGGTCCCGGCGAACTGCGCCGGACAAGCTCTGGTGACGGTCTGATGGCACTCTGCGAGGCCAACGACCCGATCGTCCTCGCAACCGGCGGCTGCAACTCACAGGGCCGCTGGGTCGGGCTCGACGGGAAGATCCGTTGCTCGTTGCATCAGATCGCCAAGTACGGGCACGGCTCCGAGCTGGTCAGGGTGGAGGGGTACGAGCCGCCCGCAGATGCCCCTCCACCGCCTGCCAACGGCAACGGTGAGAAGCTGCCGGGGACGCACGCGGGACTCGATGCCCTCGCCGAAGAGAGAGGCATCGACCTCGGCGACGCGAGTACCGTTGCCGAGAAGAAGGCCGCAATCGAAGCAGCGAGTTAGGAGAGGACATGGCAGAGATCACCAAGAGCGGGGTAGCCGCTCTCGGCTCGCAGGAGGACTTGAAGAACGTCAAGGCCGCGCTCGAAGCTGACGGGTCGCTGAACGTCGTGGACGACCCCGAGCCCGAGTCGGCGGGCGAGGACGAAGAGGGCAACGAGCTGCCGCCCGCGCAGCCGAGTGCGGCCGCCGGAGCGGTCGAGATCAAGGTCGAGAACGTGGCCGAAGAGGAGGCAGCGGCAGAGGAGTGAGCGAGCCCGTCGATCAGCCGATCTGGGCACCGGGGCCGGGGGAGCACGGCCCGCCCTGGGACGGGGGGCTCGACATCACCGAGTCGCAGCTTCGCGAGCTGAATCTTCGTCGCTTCGAGGAGGACTACAAGAGGGTGTTGAAGGCGCTCTACGACAACGGGTCGCTCACGGTCGTCCCTGATCCCTGATGCCCGTCGCCTGCGTAGCCGTCCCTCGCGGAACCGCCGACACGCAGCTTCCGGCGCTCCCGGCGATCACGAACAATCCCTGTGGCGTCCCCGCGCTGGCGACAGTCGGGGGCGTCTCAGTGGCAGCCGAGAACCTGTGCCTCGGTCACTGGGAGATGAAGCACGGGCTCTCGTCCGTCGTGCTCCCGATTACGTTCCAGCCGTGAGGCTGTGTCGAGGGAGAGTCGCCTCCCTTACGTCAAGGCGCTGATCGAGGAGATCGGCCTGGAAGAGCTTGTCCGGCTCGAAGTCGAGACGGTCAAGGTGCGCCCGGTTCCGATGAAGCTGGCCCACAGCTTCGAGCGGCTTCACCCCCCAAAAGGGGGGTTGAGTCCGCATGAGCTTCGCTGCCTCAAGCTCGCCGCGCACGGGCTGACGCGCAAGGAGATCGGGGATCTCGTCGGCTCAAGCGAGGAGACGATCAAGTCGCACCATGCCTTCGTGCGGATGAAGCTGGGGGCGAAGAACATCACGCACGCGGTTGCGCTCGCCTATGAGCAGGGACTTCTACGGGCGGCATGACCAGGGTGACCAGTCTCGTCCCGAGGCCATGAAGTAACGCTTGGCGGCGCGGCTCTCGGCCCAGGCGTTCCAGGCGTGGCCGTACCTTGCTCGGGCGTAGGAGCCCATCTGGAAGAGCCCCCAGTACTGGCCGTTCGTAGACCAGACGTGGAGTCGGGACTCGCAGTAGGCGACGCGAACGGCCTGGTCGCCATAGCCGCCGAAGACCTGGCGGATGACCCTCGCGTTGTAGGACGTGGACTCTTGTGAAGAAGCTGTTGCTGGAACTGCGAACAAAAAAACGGCAAGTAGAATCGCGCCGAGTACGCGCATGGATTGACCTCCTGGGCGGACTCAGCGACGGGGAAGCTGGAGGCATCTTGCGCGTGCGTGCGGGTGCCATCGGCAACCCCGTCGCCTCGTTTGGGATGTAGGCGCAGTAGCCTAGTGCATGTGGGCACGGCAGTCGATCCCTCGATCGAGCAACTGGTTGTCGAGAGGGCGACGAAGCTCATCGAGGAGAAGAAGGCGGCGAAGGCGCATCCCGCCGACTGGCTCTCGCACACGAAGGCGATCGACGCGAAGACCGGCGAGGAGTTCTTCTTCAACTTCGCCGATGGCTGGGAGTGGCAGCGCGAGGAGCTGGACGGCTACCTGCAAGAGAAGCTCTCGCTCCGGCTCAAGGCTCGCCAGCTCGGAGTGTCCTGGCTCGGGATCGGCTACTGCGTGTGGCGCTGCCTGACCGCGCCGGGGACGCGCTCGCTCTGCGTGTCCACGAACGAGACGGAGGCGGTGAAGCTCGTCGGGCGTGCGTGGGATCTGTGGGAGAACTCGCCCGAGCATCTGCGCATGAACGCGGCCGTGCTCAAGCCGGTGAAGGGAAGGCCGTCATCGCGGATCGAGTGGGAGTTCGAGGACGGCCGCATCTCGACGCTCATCGCCATGCCGTCGAGCCCGAGGGCAGGTCACGGGGAGACGGCGGCGGTCGTCTTCCTCGATGAGTTCGCTCGCCACCCCTACGCCGAGGACTCCTGGAAGGCGTTTATCCCGACGATCGCGGACGGTGGGCAGATCATCGTCGTCTCCACCGCCAACGGCTTCGGCAACAACTTCTACGTCCTGTGGATGAACTCGGACGAGCGCGGCGTCGCCGCTCGCTTCCTGGGGGCGGACAAGCACCCGGGCCGAAGCGAGGAGTGGTTCGCCTCGATGCGCAAGACGCTCTCCCCGGCGGACATGGCCGAGCAGTACCCGCTGAACGCTGCCGAAGCCTTCCTGGGGACGGCGGGCTGCTGGTTCTCGACCGACGCGCTCGCCCGCTACGCCGACCGCGCCCGCAAGCCTCGCTACCGGATGCGGTTCATCTCGGACGTGGAGACGGGGATGAAGGCGACGATCTCGAAACAGGAGGACGGCTGGATTCGCGTCTGGGACGAGCCCGAGAAGGAGAAGAGCTACACGCTGTACGCGGATGTCGCGACCGGGCGCGGACTCGACTTCACCGCCGCCTACGTGCTCGACCTCTCGAACATGAACATCTGCGCCGAGCTGCACGGGAAGATCGACCCCGATCTCGCAGCGGAGCAGCTCCACTTTCTCGGGCGCTGGTACGGAACCGCCCGCCTCGCGATCGAGATGGGTGGCGGCTACGGGGAGGCGGTCGTCATCCCACTCCGGGACGGGAAGAAGGGACGCCGCCCCTACCCGAAGCTGTACCGGCACGTCCAGGACGATCGCCCGGACTGGAAGCAGAACGTGACTTACGGGTTCCCGATAACGACGAAAACTCGCCCGCTCATCATCTCCCAGCTCGAACTCGCGATTCGCGAGGAATCGCTGCCGCACATCCCCCTGGAGGCGATCCTGGAGTGCAAGACCTTCGTCCGCACCGAGACGTTGCCTTCGCCTCGGGCAGCAGAGGGCACGAACGACGACCGCGTGATGGCGCTCGCGGGGGCGCTTGAGATGTACCGGCGATACGGTTCCCATCCGAAGGACGTGCGATCCTCCCGGCGTGAGAAGAAGCGTGAGTATGTCCCGGACTACGCCTGGAGTTAGGAGCCGCAGATGAGCATGATGATGCCCCCCGATCCGAACGCCGCTCCCAACCTTCCGCTCCCTCCGGGCGGCGGTGGTGACGGTGGCCCGCCGCCACGCGACATCTCTCCGGCGGGGCCGATCCCAGGGCAGGGCGGCATGGACGCGCTCGCCTCCGTGCTCGGTGGTGACGGCGGTGGTCCGGGTGGTCCGGGGGGGCCTCCGGGACCCGGCGACGGTGGCGCTCTCGGGCTCGGCCCTGGCGACGGCTCCTCCCCCGTAGACTCGATGTCCACGATCGACCTGATCCAGGAGGCGATGAAGCTCCTGACGCTCGCCTTCGCGAAGGCCCAGGACGAGAACCACGGAGCGGGAGTGCTGAAAGGCATGGGCGCGTTGCAGGGCGTCCTCGGTGGTCAAGCGAAGAAGGACGCGCAGCTCTCGTCGCTCGGTGGTGGTCCCGGCGGCGGCGGCCCGCCGGGTGGCCCGTAGCCGGTGGCCTCCACTCGCGGATCGACCGCTCCGGCGCAGACGACTGACCCGTACGGCTCGCCGTCCCAGCCTTACGCGGACGAGCTGTCGATGGTGCTCGCCGCCCTCGATGGTGTCGAGAGCTTTCAGACTTCCTGGGTCAATCAGGTAGAGAAGCGGTATCGCGCCTACCGGGGGATCGCCGAGCAGCGCCAAGCCAAGTCGCAGGCGTGGCGCTCGAACCTGACGACGCCGTATCTCTTGCAGGTGGTCGAGGGGATGCTCGCGACGCTGCTTGAGCCCGAGCCGAACTGGAGGGTCGAGCCCAGGCCCATGCCGGGGGAGCCGCTCCAGGACATCCTGAACCGGGGCCAGTCCGGGAAGGTCGCCTCCTCGATGCTCCAGTACGCGATGGACGAGGATGAGTTCCAGTTCAAGCAGCGGCCCTTCATGCAGCAAGACCTGATCGCCGGGATGACGGTGGCGAAGGTCGTGTGGGCGTACGAGTCGAAGGAGATGAACCGGCTCGTCCCGATCGAGATGGAGGTCGCCGACGACTTTGGCACCGTGGTCGATCGCTACATGTCCTCGGAGGAGCAGCAGCAGCAGGTCTGTATGCGCGACGGCCCCTCCATGATCGTGCGCGACGTGCGCGACTTCTTCTGGCCGGAGGCGGCGAAGTCGGTGGACGACGCGGCCTGGATCATCGACCGGAGCTGGGAGACGTTCGACCAGCTCAAGGCGAAGGAGGCGGCGGGGCTCTTCGAGGGAGTGGACGACCTCAAGGAGTCACGAAACGTCGCAAGCTCGGAGTACTCGGAGCGGGAGAAGTCGCTCTGGAATCGCGAGCGCAACGAGGGGCTGATCGAGGTCCTGGAGTACTGGACAGACGAGCGGGTCATCACGGTGGGCGGGCGCTCTGTCGTGCTTGCGTCCCGTGACAACCCGCTACGGATCAAGCGTAAGCCCTTCGTCGTCTGCTCGGCGATGCCGGACGCCTTCCAGATGGTCGGGCTCTCGGTAATCGAGGCTCTCGCCCAGCTCCAGGAATACCTGTGGACGCTCCAGAACCAGCGCCTCGACGCGCTCCGTCTGCTGACCAACGTCATCACCATCATCCGCTCCGACGTTGACGACCCGGACTCGTTCGAGTTCTTCCCCGGTGCCCAGTGGATCGTGGAAGACCCGGGCCAGGTTTCGCAGCTCCAGATCGACGCGACCGCCGCCCAGATCACGCTCGAAGCCGAGTCGCTCATCAAAGGCGATCTCCAGAACATGATGGGTGGGCTTCCCTTTGCCGGGGGTGCGGAGTCGGTCGTGCAGGGAGCGGGGGGCTCGACGGCGACCGGCATGTCCATCATCACGTCGGTCGCGCAGCGTTTGATCCAGGGACGCAAGCAGCACTACATGTGGGCCTTCTCGAAGGTCGGCGAGATGTTCCTGGGGATGATGGGACAGATGCTCCGCGAGGAGCGCACGATCTCGCAGGTCGGGGTGGGAGGGATGCAGCAGCTCCAGCAGATCCACCCGCTCGATCTCCAGGGCGAGTTCGACGTGAAGGTGGACGTGCTGAACGAGAGCACCGTCCGGCAGGAGAAGATCTCGGAGTCGATGGCGCTCTTCAACACGATGCTGCCGCTGATCTCGGCGGGGATGGTCGATCCCCAGCCCTACATCGACAAGATCCTCGACGCCTACGGCATCCAGGAGAAGGGGGCGTTCCAGGTCAAGGCTCCGGCCCCCGCCTCGCAGCCGAACATCCCGCCGCCGGGAGGGGGGACGCCACAGACTCCCTCGAACGTGCAGGCGGGGCTCCAGCCCCAGCTCAACCCCGTCGGCTCCCAGGGGCAGACGAACCCGGCGCTCGCCGCCGCGATGGGCGGGGGGAACGGTGGCCCTCCTTCGGGGCTCGCCATGTCCCCTGACCAGTTCGCCTCCGGCCAGATCAAGGCGGTGCAGAACCTCGGGCTCGGCGCTCAGGGATGAGCGAGGAGTCCCAACGCCTGCTCATGCAGCGGGCCGACCGGCTTTCCTCGATCATCCACACGGTCGGCTGGCAAGAGCTTGAGGCCGAGGTCGATCGCAAGATCGAGCGTCTGCGCAAGACCGCCTCTGCGCTCGCCCTGAACCCGGACGGGGCCGATCAGCGTAAGCTCGACACGATCAGAGGAACCATCGCTGCACTCAACTGGTTCGTCGGCGTGCCGAAGAGCGCCCAGAACACGCTGGAGAGGTTCCTCACCGAGCAGGGCATCGAGGTCGAGGAGGCCGTGCCAAGTGAGTGAAGTCGAATCCATGTCCGAGAAGGAACTCGCCACCCAGCTCTTCGAGGAAGTCTTCTCCTCCAAGCCGAAGTCCGTCGGCGAAGCCATCGCCGCGCAAGAACCGGAGGCTCCTCTCCCCCAGGAAGAAGAGCCCCCACCGGCTCCCCCCTCCTCCCCAGAGGAGCCTCCGGTCGTTGTCGAGGACAAGCCCCCGGCAGAAGCGGACACGACGGAGGGACAGCCAGAGCCCGAAGTTGCGGCAGAGCCAGAGCCGGAGCCAGAAGAAGAGCCCGAGGAAGAGGACACGCACGTCGCCTGGGCGAAGAAGACCTTTGGCGAGGAGCCCGCCGCCTGGGCGAAGGCAGCCTACGAGCGCGAGCAGCACATCGGGCGGCTCTCGCAACGGCTGAACGCAGCCGAGCAGAACGCCGTCGAGTGGTACGAGTATTCACAGGGCGTCGAGCAGCAGGCCCAGCGAGTACAGACCCAGGCCATGCCGCTCTCTTCCCAGGAGGAGATGTGGGTCGAGAACTCGCTCGCCGATCCCCTGACCTACGCGATGCAGGCCGCGTTCTCGGGGAATCTGAACCTGTACAACGGGGTCATCGCCGCCGTCGCCGAGCAGGACCCCACTGTGGCGGCGCAGATCGGGACGCAGGTGCAGATGGCGCTCGTCAACGCCGATCAGGAGATGCAGCGAGCACAGGCCGAGCCCCAGCCCGACATCCGCGCCCAGCTCCAGTCCTCGGTGCAGCGACTCGGGATCGACGTGCCGACTTACGGCGACCAGATGATGAAGAAGATCGAGGAGCTGGGCGTCGGCCACCCCTTCGTGGACACGATCCTGAACGGGAACGAGTCGGCCCGGGACGTGGCGCTTCTGGCCGTGCTCGATCTCGTCCGTACGGGCTCGACCGTCACGCGCAAGGTGCAAGAGGACGAACGCGCTCAGGCGATCCGGCGCGAGGCCGAGCTGCGCAAGGAGGCGGCGGGCGTCGTCACCGGAGCCCCGCACGTCGCCCCCCAGAAGAAGGAGCCGACCTTCGTGGACGCGATGACGCAGGAGTGGCGGCAACGAGGCCAGTGGTCAGCCGACGAGGGATGATCTAAGGTCTATGGATCTTCACTTCGGGCACCGCGCCGCGACCCGAAGGACGAAGCCAAAGGCCAGGTAGGAACCGCAGGGGCGGCACTCCTCAAGAGCCGGTACAGATCCACACCGACTTCTAGGAGTAGACATGGCCGAAGTTGCAGTCGGAACCTTCGTGTCAACGGAGGAGCCAGTCTCCGACGAGCGGGTCATCGACATGGACCCGACGATGCGGAAGCTCGATCCCGACACGACCCAGTTCACGACGATGCTCGGGCGGCTGCCTTCCCGCGTGTCCACACGCGAGAAGTTCAACTGGCTCGAAGAGTCGTACGTGAACGACAACTACTCGATGACGGCGTACACCGCTGGTGCCGCCACCATCACCCTGACGAACCCGACCCCGGACGGGGCGGCGCTCATGGTGAATGACATCATCCGCAACATGCGGACGGGGCAGGCGTGCCTCATCACGGGTGTCGTTCCCGCGACGGGCGTCCTCACGGTGACGTGGTTCGGCTCGAACGCGGCGGGGAACGCGGGCGACCGCTTCCTCTTCACCGGCTCTGCGCACAAGCAGGGCGGGCCGCTCCCCGCTCCGAAGTACTCGGCGCGTGTCCTCGGCTTCAACTACACGCAGATCTTCCGAAGCTCCTGGAGCTTCTCGCGGACTGCCACCGCCATCGAGCTGTACGGCGGGCAGGAGCCTGCGAAGGAAGGTGCGCGGAAGGCTGTCGAGCACAAGCGCGAGCTGGAGCACTCGGCCTTCTTCGGGGGGCCGCGTAACCTCATCACGTCCGGCCAGGACCCGCAGGGGATCTCGGGCGGACTGATCGAGTTCATCGCCACGAACAAGCAGAACGTCGGCGGCGAGTTGACCTCGGATTACCTCGACCTGTGGCTCGCGGGTGTGCTCGCGAAGGGCTCGCAGGACAAGGTGATCTTCACCGGCACCGTGGGCGCGTACTACATCAGCCGCTTCAACCGGGCTGGTCAGGGCGCGTTCTGGAAGCCCGAAGACACGTCGGTTCATGGAGTCAAGGTGGACGGCTTCATCTCCGGCGTCTTCGGCTACCGCGTGCCGGTGGTCGTGAAGAAGGAGTGGGCGAACTACCCGAGCGGCGCTTCCGGGTACAACGGCCACTTGTTCTGCATCGACATGTCGAACGTGGAGGCCCGCCCGCTCCGCGACTCCGACACGAAGCTGCTCACCGATCGCCAGCCTGCCGGTGAAGACCGGATGGCTTCCGAGTACCTGACCGAGAAGGGCTGGGAAGTCGCGCAGGAGAAGACGCACGGACTCCTGACGGGCATCGCGTAGGGTCTTGAGGGAGCCGGGAGGCCGCATCTTCTGGCTCCCTCAACTCAAGGAGGAGCGATGAGGTTCATCTCCCAGTACGCGGGCTACGGAGCCCAGATCCGCGTTCAGCGCCAGGAGGGCCGAGGCGACGGCTCCGTCGCCATCCTCACCCCCGGCCTGTACGTGAAGTTCCGCTCCCTCTCCGAGGGGGCGTTCATCTTCGACAACGAGCGCATGGCCGCGCTCAACCACTTCGCCTTCCGGGGGAACACGCAGGATCTCGGCGAGGCCGCACCCACCGACCCCATGAACCGGCTCTCGGTCATGGACACCGACGAGCAGGCCCAGAGCGAGGGCTGGTCGGAGGAGGACAAGGGGCTTGTCGAGGCGCGTCTCATGCAGATCTCAGAGACGACCCCCGAGGAAGTGCTGTACATCGCCTCCCCGCCGATGACGGCTCCCTTCCCGGCCTACGATCACTACTCGGGGACGCCGCAAGATCTCGTCTTGAAGCTGATCGAGGACGAGCACGACCTCGACACCGTGCTCCACTACGAGCGCACGTTCGGCCCGAAGCGGGAGGAGATCATCGCCGAGCTAGAGACGGCGATCGAGGCGAGGAACGAGGTCATCGTCCAGGCATGAGCCGGATCTGGACACCGGGGGAGACGGAGTGGGAGCGGAACGTGCAGGAGATCGAGCCCACGAACAGGGCGCGTCCGCTCCCGGACGGCAGGATCATGCGCGAGTCGCGGTTGACGCTCTCCCCCGAGTGGATGGATCAGCTCTGGAAGGGTTACCGCTGCGCCTCCTGCCTTGAGCGCCAGCAGGAGGCGTACCCCGAGGTCTGCTGCGCCCCCTGGTGCGACTTCCCGATCCGGGCCGAGCAGCGTGATCGGCTCGCCATCGACTTCATAGACCAACATCCGCCCCCGATGCCAGGATTCCCGATGGACCGAGAACGCGCCTACCTGGAGAGGGAGCATTACGTGAAGAAGGGTTCCGTCACACCGGGCAAGGATCTCTAGTGGCGACCACTTCCCAGTGGTTTGCGCAAGCGGGCGGGAACCTGATCGCCCAGTACTGGCCGACGCGAGACATGCGGGTGGCGCTGATGACCGCCGCCTTCTCTCCGAACGTGGATACGCAGCTTCGCTACTCGGATG
>Ga0126379_10001851_pt1 | contig 13134 bp, 12 predicted proteins | sample PanSoiMetPlot_24_FD_92640 | JGI IMG/M metagenome (GOLD analysis project Ga0126379, IMG submission 92640) | Tropical forest soil microbial communities from Panama - MetaG Plot_24 | ecosystem: Environmental > Terrestrial > Soil > Tropical forest > Bulk soil | place: Panama | collected 2016-02-17 | reverse complement strand
CTGATGGACCTGCCCAACTTCACCAAGACGGGGCCGATCGTGTATCAGGAGGGGGTGCACGCGGTGCAGGCCCGGACGGCGGTCGCCCTCATGGACGTCCTCGGCATCGCGCGGGCGCGTTTCGTCGGCAATTCACAGGGCGGCCAGTCGTCCATGGTCGCCGCCATCAACTACCCGGATCGCGTCGACCGGTTCGTGATGGGCGGGTCGCACATCGGGACGGGCGGGGATCGATACCTGATGGCGAACCGACCGTCGGAGGGCAGCCGCGCCACCCGCGAGGCGCTCGCCGATCCGACACGCGAGAACATCCGGCGCTACCTCCGGGTGCACATCGACGACGAGCGCCTCGTGACCGACGACCTGGTGGACTACATCCACCGCGCGCACACCTGGTCGCCGGCCTTCGAGGCCGCGCGCCGGCAGTCGGTGAGCGTCCCCCATGACTACACGCCCGAGCTGGTCGCCATACGCGCCCCGGTGCTCCTGGTGCATGGCCGCTACGACCGGATGGTCGCGTTCGAGGTCAGCATCGCGATCCTGAATCACATCGCAGATTCGCGGCTGGTCCTCCTCAACAACTGCGGGCACTGGCCGCCCTTCGAAAAGCCGGAGGAGTACACGGCGCACGTGCTGTCGTTCCTCAAGGGCTACTGAGCGCACGCGCTGTCGTTCCTCGAGGCCGACTGAACGCGACGGCCGCGCCCCAGTGCGCCGGGCGACGCGCGACAGCATGTCAGGCTCTCCTGGACTTCGACTACGCGCGCGCCCGCGTGTGCGCGGGACCCATTTTCCAGGCTCGGACACGGCCGATGTTCTTCGCCTCGATCGGCGGCAATTCCTCGAACTCGGCGCGGAGGACGTCGGGCAGGCGCTGGTAGAGCATGTTGCTCACGACGATCTCGTCGCACCGCGCCACGCCGCTAAGACGCGCGGCCAGGTTGATGGAGTCGCCGATGACGCCCATGTGCGTCCGGCTCAGCGGGCGGAGCGACAGGACCTGGAGGTCGCCGAGCGCCATCGAGACGTGCATCCCCGCATCCGGCTGGACGTGGTCGATGTGGCGCTGCCATTCCGTGGCCACCGAGGCGCCGATCGCTGAGAGCCCGCGGGCGCACTCGACCGCGTGGACGAGGTAGCTCGGGCTCTGCTCCGGAATGCCGAAGAAGGCGATGACGGAGTCGCCCTGGAACTGGTCGAGCATGCCACCGTCGTTGATGACGCGATAGCGGGCCTTGGACGAGAACGCCGTGAGCGCCCGGCGGGACACGCCATCGTCCCGCGTGTCGCGCACATAGCTCGAGTACGAGCAGAGGTCGGCGATCAGGACCACCACGTCGCGGTAGAGACCTGGAGGCAGGATCGCGCGGGTCTGGCTGCGCCCGGCTTCCCGGAGCTTGCGGATGCGCCAGAACGCGAGGTGCCAGATCAGGGTGGCCTGGAGCGGGTCGTTCTGGAAGTCGGCGCCGAAGGCGTGGACGCCCTTGGCGCGGTCGATGGCCGTCCGCAGGGCGAGCAGATCGTCCTCGTCGAGCTTGTCGATCGCGACGCCGAAGCGCTTGCCGAGGAGACCGAACAGATGGCGCGCGCTCCACAGCTCGAGGGCCAGCCCCGGACGGATGGTCGCGCGAAGCACGTCCTCGAGGGCCGGCCCCTCGGCGACGAGCGCGTCGTCGGCAACCACCACCACGCGTGTGGCGTCCGCCTTGGCCGGGCCCGGTATGGCGTATTTCCGGCGCAGGCTCTCGACGAGGCGCTCGCGCGAGTAGCCGCAGTCGACCTCGACAAAGTACGGCGGTGCCTCGCCCACCCGGACCTCGATGTCGGCGAAGGCGCCGGGGCCGACGGCCACGTCCTGCCGGATCTTCAACGTGTCCGGTGGCGCCCCCTGGTCGAGGTGGTGGAAGCGCAGATAGTCGCAGCATACCCCTTCGAGGAACAGGCGAAACTCGCTGGCCGCATCTTCCATGGCGAGCGCTGTCTCGCGGTGGGCCCGGTGCGCGGTGGCCTACAGGAAGATGCTGAGGTTCTTGTCGAGGAGGACGTTCTGGTCCAGCACGATCGTGCGCCGGGCGATTCTCCAGGCGCCGTCGACCGGGCGCAGCACGTCCTCGCGGCACCCGGCGAAGAGCTGCTGGTCCGTCTCGAGGTGCGAGCGGTAGACGAGGAACGCGGTCTTCGCCTGGATCAGGCCGCCGTCGAGCGGCTGCACCAGCAGGTTGCCGACCAGATGGCGTGTCCGGGACGGCGGGTCCTCCGCCCACGCCATGCCCGAGTCGAGCCGCGCCACGCGCATCTCGAGGTAGCGCTTGTCCTCCTCGAGCAGCGCCAGGTCGCCCAGCGGCGTGATCTCCCGGTGCGCCTCGCGGCGCGGAACGTTCTTGCGGCGCGGCATGAAATACAGCACGTCGTCCGTGAAGAGGTCGAGCCACTCGCGGAACTTGCGCTCGTCCAGGAGCCACGCCTCCCGGATGTAGAACTGCATCAGCTCGAACCAGAGCGCCTGCTCGGGCGGCGCCATCGCTATCCGTGCAGCGTGGCCGTGCCCTCGAAGCGGGCGGTCATCGGGTCGAGGGGGATGTCGGTCCAGCGCTCGGCGTTCATGAACTGCTCCCAGCGCTGGTAGAAGAGCCGCTGGTTGTTTTCCGAGATGTAGCGCTCGGACACGAGCCCGGGGTAGTCGGGGTGCGTGCCCGCGTGACCCACCCCCATCGACAGGTCCTGGGCGTGGCGGCGGCCGAGGCGGCTCGCGCTGGCCATCGTCACCTGGCGCCAGTTGTCGACGTCGTCCTGCTCGAACATCCCGGCCGCGCCGTTGTTGGCCTGGCTGCCGATCCGGATCACGCGCTTGATCGCCTCTGGCGCGTCTTTTTCCACGAGCACGAAGTGCCAGAACTCGGTGCGCTGCGGGCCGCGCGGCAGCGCCAGGCGGAAGCCGAGCACGCCGTTCGGGAAGAGGCTGTGGTTGCCGAGCTGGACGCGGTGCGCGCGGAATGCGCCGAGCCGCCCCTCCACCTCGGGCAGCGTGGCCTCGTGGTAGGCCTGGAACAGCGGGGCCGTCTCGGTCGACACGCCGTGCACGTACCGGGGCGTGTCGTCGCTCACCTCGCGGAACGTGAGCGAGTGCCCGTTGACGAAGACGTGGCGGTTCGGGCTCTCGAACTGATCCTTGTGCGAGAGCCGCGGCCGCCCGAGATATTTCGACTGGACGCCGGCGCTCGAGATGTGGCTGGTCGGCACGTGGTAGTTGTCCGAGCAGTTGTCGACCATCGTCTTCCAGTTCACCGGCTCCATCCACTTCATGGGGCCGAGGGCCTGCGTGCCACAGCCGCGCCGGTTGAAGAGCGTGTCGAGGTACCAGCGCGCGTCGCCGAGATAAGCCTCGAGGCTCGGCGCGTCCACGGCCCAGGTGGCGAACACGATCCCGGCGTACATGTCCACGCGGGCCTCGATGAGCCCGAGGGACGCGCGGTGCAGCGCGTCGTAGTACGCCTCGGACTCCCCGGGAACGTGCTCGAGCGCGCCGTCGTTCGCGTAGGTCCACCCGTGGTACGTGCACATGAAGCGCCGGGCGTTGCCGTCGTCGCAGCGCACCACGCGGTTGCCCCGATGCCGGCACATGTTGAGCAGCGCGTGGAGCCGGCGATCGCGATCGCGCGTGAGGATCACCGGGTCCTCGCCCATGTACGTGTGGAAGTAGTCGTCGACGTCCGGGACCAGGCTCTCGTGGCCGATCATCAGCCAGGCGCGGGAGAAGATCTTCTCCATCTCCTCGTCGTAGATCGCCTGATCGCTGAAGATGCGCCGGTCGATCTTGCCGGTGCCGGGGTCGATGATGGCGTATTTCGTTGCGGCGCCCATGCGATGGTCCCCTTCGGAGTCAGCGGATGTGGCGTGTCGGGCGACGTCGTCCGCTCAGTATAGCGAACCGGCGCGTCGGCGCGCCTACCGCCACACGGCGGCCGGGTCGAGCGGAAGATCCGAGAACGGTGGAAGCGCGGCCGGCGCCGTGCCTTCGAGCCGCGGGCCGGCCTCGTACGTGTTTCCGACCAGTCGATACGTCTCGATCAGGCGGGCGTCGGGGTCGACGAGCCAGTAATGAGGCGCGCCGTAACGGGCCGCCAGCTGGCGCTTGATCCCGCGATCCGCCGCCGCCGTCGATGGCGAGAGAACCTCGATGAAGAGCGTCGCCGGTCCCTCGACGGCGCGGTCATTGACCTGCTGCGCGAGCCGCTCGGCATCGAGGTACAGGAGGTCGGGCTCGACGACCGTGATGTTGGTGAGGACGACGTCGACTGGAGAGAGATACACCTCGCCCAGTTCGAGCCGTCGCACGTACGGCGCGAGGATCAGATGGAGGTTTGCCACCACCTCCTGATGGCGAAGTCTCGGCGCCGTGGTCACGTACAGCTCGCCCTCGAGAAGCTCGTAGCGGTTGCCGTCGGCCGGCAAGGCCGCCAGATCGTCGTAGGTCAGGATGTGTCGCGTCGCCATGTCCGTTGCTCCCGACCCGAGTGTAGCATCGGGATCGTCGCGCGCTCCGCCGGCGCGTGTCGATGTCCAATGTCGTGGACATGGACGATCTGTCAGCGCACGAGGCCGGGGGTGCCGGCCGCCACTCCGTAGAAGTTCATCGTCAGCGACACCGCGGTGTAGTAACCCATCAGGACGATCATGTCGGTGACGCCTTCGTGCCCAAGGGCCTTCACCGCGCGATCGTAGAGGCCCTGTGGGATCAGGCGCCCGGCCGCGAGCGCCATGGCCACGTCATAGACGGCCTGCTCGCGCACATCCGTGAATCCGATGGGAAGGCCGGCGATCATCGCCTCCACCGCGGCTGCGGGCAGGCCGACCTCCTTGCCGCGCTTCTCGTGGGCGGCCGTGGGGTACTCCGAGTGCCATCGGCTCGTGATGATCACCACGGCGATCTCACGCTCGCGCTCGGTCAGCGACGACTGGCCCGGCGTGAAGTGCTGCCCGAGCGGGGCGGCCGCGTGCACGAGCTTCGGATTGTGCACCCAGATCTTGTAGGGGCCGGGCAGCCGGCCGCGCGGGCCCTCGACCAGGAAGCGGTAGCCCTGCTGTTGATCATGCGTCATCTTCTCGACCGGCATCTCGGCGTAGCGGCCAAACGTCGGTGTGTCGCTCATGTGATGTCTCCCGTGGCGGGGCACCGTCGCGCCCGCGTTCCGCTGGGTCAATCCTGCGCGAGGGGCGCGGTCGAAGCCGGCCCTCGCTCGAACGTGGCCTTGATCTGATCGGCGCTCTGGCCCGAGAGGCCGAGCGCGTCCAGGTTGCGACCCTCCTTCGCGAAGTCGCGCCCCAGCATGGCGGAGCTGAGCGCGATGAGCCCGTCGATCACCGGCGTGGGCGCGCCGACGGCCTGTCCCAGGGCGGACATGGCCACGAGGCCGCACGGGACATCCTCCGTGACGTACTTGTGGTTCATCGATCGCGGCGTCGGTGTCGATCGATATGGCCCCGTCGGCTCGTGGGTCAGGTGCTGGAACGTCTCGGCGAGCGAGTCGCCGCCGAGCCCGTACGTGTCGAGCAGCCATCGGTGGATGCCCGGCACGGTGACGCCGAGGCGCCGGGCAACCTCCAGCCGCTCGTCGGAGACGCGCGTGAGCGCGGCGATCGCGCTCGGCGTGTAGCCCTCGGAGTAGAAGCGATAGTCGTTGCCCCCCGACTCGAGGCGCCCGATGTTGCACACCATGTTGGCCACGTGCAGGATGGCGTTCGCGTTGTTGAGCCCGGTGTACAGCGTGTTGGGCGCGGCCACCGCCTGCGGGAAGACGGCGCGGAGCTTCGCGAGCACGGCCGGCCCGCGGGCCGCGGGCAACGCGGCGACCTGCAGGAACTCCTTCCTGATGGTGAAGCGCATCGACGTGGCCAGCGGCCAGCTGAGCGCGAACGGATAGTTGTCCACCTCGGCCACGTCCACCCGGGCACGGCAGCTCAGGCGGGCCAGCTCGTTTCGCACGATGAGCGATCCTCCGGTGCCGCCCTGGACGAGCAGGATCGTCTGGCCATCGCGCAGGAGCCCGGCGAGGAGCCGGGCCACCTCGGCGTGCGCGCTGCTGCCGGTGCACACGGCGATGATGTCCGCGCCGTCGACGGCCGGCGCCAGGTGCGGCGTGGCCAGCTCGATCTTCGCGAAGCCCTGGAACAATCCGGCGACCTCGACGCCCCCCAGGTCGCGGATGTCCGTCAGCCGCGCGTCGTTCAGATCGTGCAGGCGGACGCGGTAGCCGCAGAGCGCCATGCTGGCCGCGAGCGCGGCGCCGCCGAGCCCGGCCCCGATCACCGCGCACGTCCCATCGCTTGCTCTGCTCATCGGGCGCTCCTCTCCGCGCGTGCTCACGACGTCACGGCGGAAGCCGATCGGTGGGAAGCCCGGGCGCGATGATGCGCCGTCTCCGCGGGAAGCATGGCCGCGATGGTGCGCCAAGCGCCGCGACACCGTCAAGCGCCACCCGTGTTGACACGCTCGCGGGCCGCGTGCTACCCGCTCCGTAGGAGGCGCGCATGAAACGCTACGACGTGGTGGTGATTCCCGGCGACGGCATCGGACCCGAGCTCATCGAGGCGGCCGTGGGCGTTCTCGAGGCGGTTGCGAAGACCGCTGGGTTCGCCCTGGCGCTGGAGCACCACGAGGCCGGCGCCTCGCTGTACCGGCGCACGGGGCGGGTGATGACTGACGAGACGCTCGACGCGTGCCGCCGGGCTCACGGCGTGCTGAAAGGGCCGGTGGGCGACCCGGCCGTGCGGGCCCCGGACGGTACCGAGGCGGGCGTGCTCGGCGGCGTGCTCCGGCCGGGGCTCGACGCCTACGCGAACGTGCGGCCGATCCGGCTCTACCCGGGCGTGACGTCGGCGCTGGCGGGGCGCGCCCCCGGCTCCATCGACTACGTGGTCGTGCGAGAGAACACCGAGGGTCTCTACGCCTCGCGCGGGCGCGGGTTCGTCACCGAGGACGTGGCGCTGGACACGATGGTGATGACCCGCCGCGGCGTGGAGCGGATCGTCCGCCGGGCGTTCGCGATCGCGCGTCAGAGGAGCGGAGCGCCGGGCGACCGGCGTCGCCGCCTGACGTGCGTCGACAAGGCCAATGTGCTCCGCGGCTTCGCCTTCTTCCGCGACGGCGTCCGCCGCGTCGCCCCCGAGTTCCCCGACGTCGAGCTCGAATGCCTCTACGCGGACGCCGTGGCGGCGCGGCTCGTCCAGGACCCCGGGCACTTCGATGTGCTGGTGATGGAGAACTTCCTCGGCGACATCCTCTCCGATCTCGGCGGCGGCACCATCGGCGGGCTCGGGATGTGTCCGTCGGGCAACATCGGCGACCGCGCCGCCTACTTCGAGCCGATCCACGGCTCCGCGCCCGACCTCGCGGGGACCGATCGCGCGAACCCGCTCTCGATGGTGCTCACCGGTGCGATGATGCTCGACTGGTTGGGCGAGACCGAGGGCGCAAGCCGCGTGCGCCACGCCGTCGACGCGGCGCTCGGCGACGGCTCCATCGCGCTCTGCCCCGACGGCACCGTCGTCCAGGGGACACGCGGTGCCGGGCGCGCCGTCATCGACCGACTGTCCCGGTGATTCACCGGGCTCGAACGAACAGGAGAACCGAGCGATGACTTCGAAGGTCATGTCCGCGGACTGCCACATGGACCTCTTCTACCTTCCGCCCGATGCGTTCACGTCGCGGATGGACGCCGCGCGGTGGGGCGATCACATCCCGCGCGTGATCGAGCGCAATGGATCGCAGGTATGGGTGTCGGCGGGCGCGACGCTCTCGCCCTGGGGCGTCTACGGCCCCGGCGTGACGGCGGGCAAGCGCGGCCGCATCCTCGTGCAGGAGGGGTTCGCGGCCGGCCGTGCCCGCGCGTCCGACCCTGTCCAGCGCCGCGCCGACCAGGAGCGCGACGGGATCGAGGCCGAGGTGATCTACGGCATCCTCGGAATTTCGCGCGGCCTCCTGGGCGGAGTGGGGCTGACCGACCACGAGCTCCTGGCCGCCGTCTACCACGCGTACAACCAGTACATCGCCGACTTCAACAACACGGCGCCCGGCCGCTACTTCGGCCTCGGCTGCCTGCCCAATCACGGGGTCGAGCCAGCCGTCGAGGAGTTGCGCCAATGCCGGGCACTCGGGCTCAAGGGCGCGACGTTCGTCCCGTGGGGCTCGGCCATGCCCGTGTGGCATCCGATGTGGGAGCCGATGTGGGCGGCGGCCGAAGAGCTTGACCTCGTGCTGACCTTCCACGTCTTCGAGGGCGGCGCCACGACGGTGGGCCGCGCCGTGGCGGAGGCTCACCCGGCATCATCCGGCGCCTGGACCACCGTGGCGCCCGCGCAGCTCGACGAGATCCTGTGCTCGGTGATCCTGGCCGGCGTCTGCGAGCGCCATCCTCGGCTGCGCCTCGTGCTGGGCGAGAGCGGGATCGGGTGGCTGCCCTACATGCTTGAGCGACTGGACGACACGTGGGAGGAGCGCCTCACCGACGACTGCCCGCTGTCACTGCCGCCGAGCGCGTACTTCAAGCGTCAGATCTACGCCACCTTCCAGAAGGACTTCCACGGTGTCCGGTCGATGGCCGAGATCGCGCCCGACAACGTCATGTGGGGATCGGACTACCCGCATCGCGACGGCACGTGGCCCTTCTCGCAGAAGGCCATCGAGGAGCAGTTCAAGAACGTCGACCCGGCCATCGCGAAGAAGATGCTGTGGGAGAACGCCCGCCGCGTGTACCGGCTCGACTGAGCGCTCACGCGCTCGCGTATCGGCTCACGCAGGAGCGCGCGCCGCGGGCTGCCTCGAGGCGGCCCTCCGGATCGCGCTGTACCGCCCAGGGGATGACCATTGCGAGGACAGCGCGCACGGCGGTGATGATCGTCGTGCCCCCGATGGGTCGAGCCCGGCGCCGACTGCCGAGCAGTGCCCAACGAACGCAACGTGGCGCGCGCGGTCACCCCCGATCCGAAGTGGAACCACAACTGCGGATCGCCATTCCGGCGAGCAACCAGCAGGCGATCTACCGCACGGCCGGTGGCTGACTGACTGCGGAGAGCTCAGCACCGAAGTCGGTCCGCGAAGCGGTCGTGGGCGATGTCCGTCCGCGGTGCCGGTTCGGGCAGCGCTCTATGCGATCGTTTCAAGCCGGAACCCTGCAGTCGATATAGCGGCCACATGTGTTACCCCGGGCGCCGCCGCGGCTAGCAGCACGGGCCGCAATCGGACGTACCGGAGTGCTGCGCGTGGTTGCGCCCTCCTGATCAGGGATGCTCCGAGACCTTGCAGCGGCAAGGTCGCGGAATCACGCGCGGACGGTTGGCGCACTCGGTCGGGCACGCAAGATCGCCTTGCCTCCACGTGAGCCAAGTCCGCGAATTTGCGACGGCGCAGTTTCGGCACGGCGATTGCCATGCTAGACGGCGGAGAGGCGCCCGGGCGAAGAGGAGGGGCCGAGCCAAGGTCCGCGGTCGAACGCCGAGAGGAGCGGGTGGAACGCGGGAACGGATGCGGGCGGAGGTGACGGCCGGGTTGTGTACGTTCGCGAGCGGGTGTCGGTGAGCTGATCCTCGGCATCCATGCCGGTGCCAGTTCGCGACCATGGGGTCGCGAGACAACGACCAGAGACAACGGGACGGAAAGGAGCGCACCATGAACGCGGCGACGACCGCCAAGGCAGTAGAGGCAGACAAGCCGATGAGGACGATCAACATGTCGGACGCGAATCGCCTTCGGTATCTTCGCGTCGCGCTCGTCGTCGTCGGGCTCATCTTCATTTCCGGTATCTACACGCTGGGAGTCGTGTGGCCCTCCGGTTGGGCATGGGGACATGGGCACTCCCACTACCTGATGATGATCCTGGGAGTCTACGCGACGCTCGGTGTCTTTCTTCTGATCGCGTCCAAGAACCCGGCTGCACATACAAGCCTGATCTGGTTCACGGTCTGGTCAAGCATCGTGCACGCGATCATCATGGCCGGCCAGGCCTTGACCGACGGCGCGGAGCGCGGACACCTGATCGGGGACGTCCCGGCGCTCCTGGTAGTGGCCATCGTGCTCGCTGCCTTGACGCCGCGCGCCGGAAGTGCGTGAGGGTAGGCGAACGCCGCGGTCGAAGGCCGCGCGGACTGTGATCGCTGAGGAGGCGGGGGCTCACGCCTGACGACGCGACGCCCCCGCCTCCGTTGCGCTGGTCCGCTATCCGAATCTGAGAGCCTCCAGTCGGTTGCCCCCGATTGGGCCAGGGGTTCGGCGATACAGCGTGGGTCGCGGAGCTTCGCGATCCCCGAGCCCGTCGGCCTCCCGGCTGGACCGGAGCTTCGTGAACACGTTGTAGAATCACCAGGTGCCTTGCGTCAGTGCGAACGGCGTGTCGCTGTACTACGAGATCACCGGCGACGGACCGCCCCTCGTGCTCGTGCACGGATTCGCCTGCGGGCTCCGCACCTGGGATCCGCAGGTGAAAGCGCTTGCGCGCTCGTGGCAGGTCGTCACCTACGACGTCCGCGGCCACGGGATTTCCGAGGCGCCGGTCGACCCCGCCGCCTACTCCCAGCCGATCTCTGTGGCCGATCTGCGCGCGCTCCTGGGCCATCTCGAGATTCCCCGGGCAGTCCTCGGCGGTCTCTCGATGGGCGGGAATATCGCGCTGAACTTCGCCCTCGCATATCCGGAGATGGTGAGCGCGCTCATCGTGGCCGACACCGGCGCGGGGTCCGACGAGACCGCAAACTGGGTCGCAACCGTCCACGCCTTCGCCGACGCGCTGGAACGGGACGGGCTCGAGGCCTTCGCCGACGCGGCCCTGTCGAATCCCCTCTTTGCGAGATACGTCGGTCAGGGACCCGCGGCGGAGCGCTTCATCCGCTCCTGCCTCGTCACCCACCGCGCGCGGGGCCTGGCACACACCGCGCGCGAGGTCCTGGCGAAGCGGCCTCCCATCTACGCGCTCGCGCCACGACTCCGGGAGCTGGCCGTGCCAACCCTCCTCATCGTGGGCGAGCACGACGAGCCGTGCGTGAAGGTGCATCGCTTCATGGGCGACACGATCCCGGGGGCTCGCCATCGAGTGTTTCCGGGGGTCGGTCACCTCTCCAACCTCGAGGCGCCGGCCGCGTTCAACCGCGCCGTCACCTCGTTCCTGCGCCAGGCCGCGCGGTGACCCGACTCCGGGAGAACGGCGCCGCGCGCCGCGGCGCCGGGCCTGCGCCCGGAGCCGTCCTCGGCTGCTGTGCCCGTCACCCGTTTCGGAGGACCAGATGAAAACCACCGTCGAGACAGCGCTCGGGGCGGTCGCCACCGCCGACCTCGGCCCGACCCTGATGCACGAGCACGTGGTCACGCGATCGCCCGGCGTCCAGGAGAACTGGCCGCACCTCTGGGATCGCGAGGCCATCGTGGCCCTCGCCGAGCGCAAGATGGCGGATCTGTACGCGCGGGGCATCCGCGCGATCGTGGATCTCACCACCGTCGACCTGGGGCGTGACATCGACCTCATCGCCGCGGTGGCCCGCCGCTCGCGCGTGCACATCATCGTCGCGACCGGCGTGTGGTGGATGCCCCAGCGGTATTTCAGCGCCCACGGCGTCGACGCCGTGGCCGACCTGTTCGTCCGCGACATCAATCAGGGAATCGGAGCGACCGGCATCAAGGCGGCCATCATCAAGTGCGCGACCGACACGGCCGGCGTGACGCCCGTGATCGAGAACGTCCTGCGCGCCTCCGCGCGCGCCCAGAAGGCGACCGGCGTGCCGATCTCGACGCACACCTGGGCGGCGGGCCGCTCCGGCGAGGCGCAGCAGGCGATCTTCACGCAGGAGGGCGTGGATCTGGGTCGCGTCATCATCGGCCACAGCGGCGACAGCGAGGACCTGGGCTACCTGCGCGGGCTGATGGAGCGGGGGAGCACGATCGGCATGGACCGGTTCGGCCTCGAGAATTTCCTGCCGACCGCGAAACGCGTCGAGGTGCTCGCGCGGCTCTGTGCGGAAGGCTACGCCGGCAAGATGGTGCTCTCCCACGACGCGAACTGCTGGACGGACATGCTGTCCGAGGACGACAAGCGCCGGACCCGGCCGCTCTGGCACTACAACCACATCTCGGACGACATCCTGCCCGCGCTGTGCAAGGCCGGAGTGAGCGAGGCCCAGATCCAGCAGATGCTCGTCGACAATCCGCGGGCGATCTTCGAGGCGCGACAGCCGGCGACGGACTGATTCGCCGCGTCAGCGCTTCTGGTACTCGGGCCACCAGCGCAGGAGGCGCGCCTCCACCTGCTTGATCCCGAGCGCCAGCACGATCCCGATGAGGCCGAGGACGATCAGCGCCACCATCATGTCGGCCGCGTTCAGCGTGCCGAGCGACTGGATGATCAGGTAGCCGAGGCCGCCGCCGGACTCGCCCCCGATGAACTCGCCGACGACGACGCCGATCAGCGCGAACGAGATCGATGGCGTCAGCGAGGCGAACGTCCACGCGAGCGCGGAGGGCACGATCACCGTGCTCATGATCTGCCGCTCGCTCGCCCCGAGGAAGCGCGCCGAGTGGATCAGGTCGGCGTCCACGCTGCGCGCGCCCTGGAAGGTGTTGAAGAACACGATGAAGAACACGATGGTCCAGGCCAGCACGACCTTGGCGAGGAGCCCGAAGCCGAAGATCATCGTGATGAGCGGCACCAGCGCGATGCGTGGCAGGGAGTTGAACGCGATGATGAACGGATCGAAGATCCGCGCCAGCCGGTCGTTGCGGCCGAGCAGGAGCCCGGCCGCGAAGCCCGTCGAGATGCCGACCAGGAAGCCCCAGATCGTGGACTGGACGGTCGACAATGCCATCTGCCACAGGGGCAGGCGGACCTTGTCCGACATCAGGTACGCGAAGCGATCGAGGATGGCCGACGGCCGGCTGATGAAGAACGGATCGATCCAGTAGAGCCCCGGCGTCCGGGAGATCGCCTTGATCCCGGTGAGGAATTGCCACGCGGCGAGGATCGCCACCAGGATCGCGAGGCGCCACGCGATCACCGAGCGCGCGGCGTGCCTCATGCCCGCGAACCCCTCACGTCGACCCGGCGGGCAGAGGGCTCAGCGCGCACCGCGAAATTCCTCGCCCAGGGCGTGCCAGAT
>Ga0126379_10001850_pt1 | contig 13137 bp, 6 predicted proteins | sample PanSoiMetPlot_24_FD_92640 | JGI IMG/M metagenome (GOLD analysis project Ga0126379, IMG submission 92640) | Tropical forest soil microbial communities from Panama - MetaG Plot_24 | ecosystem: Environmental > Terrestrial > Soil > Tropical forest > Bulk soil | place: Panama | collected 2016-02-17 | reverse complement strand
TTACTCGCCGTGTCCCACGCTGCTGCTGCCTTCCTCAAATCCGATGTCGGCGCAACGTCCGCGCTTTCCGCCACAACCAACAAGCTGGTCAGCGCTAACTCCACCCGCGGAAGCGGTTCCCGCCCGCTCCCCGGAAGCGCCAGCCCGAACAACATAAGATAATCGTCTCCACCATCGCCCTGTGCCGATTCCGTCTTCTGGCGCAACTCCTCCAGCACCGCAACAACTTCCTTCTCGCCCGCGGCATCTTTTTGTCGCTCCTCAATCTGTTTCCGTAGATCGTTAGCCTGCCGTAACGCCGCAGACACTTCCCCAATTCTCTCGCTCAGTTGCCAGGCCAGCGCAAACTGGCTCTGCAGTGCCTCTGGAGTGGCCTTTACTCGCGGGTCCATTTTCACGGTCAACGGTTGCGTGTTGCTCTTCCCGTTGGCCGTTAGCTTCACCGAATAGTTCCCTGGCATCACGAGCGGCCCGGCCGTCAAGTAGTACGACGTGCGCACCCCCTCGGGCAACGCATAATGCAAATCCCAAACGAATCGATGCGCCCCCGCTTCATTCAGAAAAGGCTCCGGTTGGTGCACCCAGTTCATGGTAAATGCCACCGACTCCGGTTTCGTCGGGGTCAACTTGTCGTCGCTCGAAAATCGCCGAACCAATTTTCCCTCGGGATCAAAAATTTCCAGTTGCACAAGCGACGTCGATTTCTCCTTCAAGTAGTAGTCCAGTATCGCGCCATCCGGCGGATTCTCGGCCAACGGTTCGTCCGTCGGCACGGGCGTGCCCTGATCCCAACCCGGCCGCACGCGATACGCCGTTTCCGGTGCGAATAGCCACACATCGCTTGCCGCCGCTTTCCGGTCGACCGTCCTCAGTGGCGTCATGTCATCCAATATCCAGAACGCTCGCCCAAACGTCGCCGCCACCAGATCATTCTCGTGCACCACCAAATCGCGCACCGACGCGACCGGCAGGTTCAACTGCAGCGACTGCCAGTCTTCTCCATCGTTGAACGAAACATACACGCCCGTTTCCGTGCACGCATACAACAGCCCTCGCCGCACCGGATCTTCCCGCACGCAGTTCAAGAAACTTCCTTCCGGAATTCCGTGTGAAATGCGCTTCCAGCTTTTGCCAAAATCCTGCGTGCGATATAAATACGGTTTCACATCCTCCAGCCGGTGGCGGTCCACCGCTGCGTATGCCGTGCCCGCATCAAAGTGCGATGCCTCAATATGCGTCACCTTGCTCCAAGCCGTATTTTCAGTCGGCGTCACATCCTTCCAGCTTTTTCCCTCATCCTGCGTAATCTGAATCAATCCGTCATCCGTGCCTGCCCAAATTTCACCCGCGCGCACGTACGACGGCCCAATCGTATAAATCACCCCGCGGCGCCTGTTCGCCGGACCGTCCGCCGCCGTTGCCGCATCCAGGTTCGCCGGCACGCCGGGATCTTCTCGTGTCAGGTCCGGGCTAATCACTTGCCACGAATTGCCACCGTCCGCCGTTCGAAAGAGTACTTGCGAGCCAAAGTACAGCAGGTGTGGATCGGTCCGCGAAAACACCAACGGCAAGGTCCATGTCCGCCGGTACGTGCCCGAATGTGCCAGCATCGGCGGCATCTGCTGAATTTCTTCGCTGCTCAAATCCTGGCGACTCACCGTGCCGCCATAGACCACGTTCCGACTCAGCGGGTCCGGCGCGATGTACCCGTTTTCATCCCCCGCATCCATCGGACGCCAATCATGAAAATTCAGCGAAGAGTATTTGCTACGGCTCGGTGTCGCTGCCGCGCCGCTATCCTGCTGCGCCCCAAACACCCAGTACGCGAACTGATCGTCAGTCGCCACATGGTAGAACTGCCCAGTCGTCTGGTTATTCCAGGAACTCCACGTTTCGCCTCCATTACGCGTCACAATCGCTCCCTGGTCGCAGCCCAAAATCATCCGCTGCGGGTCGTCGGGATCAATCCACAATTCGTGATAATCATCGCCACCCGGCGCGCCCTTCCACGCCTCGAACGTCACGCCGCCATCCCGCGATCGATACGCGGCAACGTTCGGCAAATACACCGTGTCGGGATCTTTAGGATCGACGCTCACTTCTCCGAAATACCAGCCGCGTTCCCACACGCGCTTATCTTTCGAAACACGTTTCCAATTCTGTCCGCCGTCGTCGGAACGATAGAGCCCACCTTCTTTCGCGTCCACCACCACGTAAATCCGATGTGTATTGCTCGGCGCAAACGCAATCCCTATCCGCCCGAGCCCCTCCGTGGGCAGTCCGTGCCCGCTTACCGCTTCCCAGTGCTCGCCACCATCCTTCGAGCGGTACAGCCCGCTTCCCGGACCATTTGATGGCGCGTACACGCTCCACGGGGGACGCCGCGTCTGCCACATCGCTGCGTAAATCGTCTGCGGATTTCCCGGCTCGAACGCCAGATCGATTGCGCCGGTGTTTTCGTCTTTAAAAAGCACGCGCTGCCAGTTTTTCCCTCCGTCATTCGACCGGTAAACGCCGCGCTCTGCGTTCGGCCCGTACGCATGCCCGAGCGCGGCCACAAACACGCGACTCTCATCCTTCGGATCCACCAGAATCCGCCCGATCTGCCTCGACTCGCTCAATCCAATCCGCGCCCAAGATTTGCCGCTGTCCGTCGACTTGTACATTCCATTCCCACCGGAGATCGACGACCGCATGTCGGCCTCACCGGACCCCACGTAAATCACCTCGCGGTTCGACGGCGCCACCGCGATCGCTCCAATCGACGCCACCGGCTGCGCATCGAAAATGGGTTTCCACGTCCGTCCCGCATCGTTCGTTTTCCACACCCCTCCGCCCACCGCGCCAAAATAGTAAACCTCCGGTTCACCGCGGACTCCGGTCACACCCAACACGCGCCCCCCGCGTGTCGGCCCAATCGATCGCCAGCGCATTCCCTCAAACAGCCTTGCATCGAACAGTTCCCCACTCTGGGGCGATGCACTTACCTGCAGCGCGCTGCCCAAAACGTACGCCAGCCCCAATACCAGGCCCGCCCACAATCCACCGCCGCTCACGCAACTCTTCATCGAGTCCTCTCCCAGAACCTGAATCACCGTTCCTGCAAAGTAATCGGAAGTCTCGGGAGTATATCTCAACCTCTAACCGAGCGAAGAATCTACCGACCAGTGCCAATACTGTCCGGCGGCGCGACAATCCCATCCCACAACCGGACATTTTCCCTCATCGCTCGGCATCCCGTCCCCTGCCAACCTCTTCTTTTTCCGTCATTTATCCGTCCCCTACGGTGGCAGCCCAATTGCTCCCCCTAGGGCGGCGAATTCACCTCTCCGTTCCCATCTTCCTAGCCTGGAGGCGCGTCCCATGAAAAAGATCGATCACATTCGGGAAAAGGTCCGCATCCTGCCCACCTCGCAATACCTTTCCAAAATGCACGATGCCGGTTGGAATCTTGTCGCTTTAGAATGGGAACGTGAAGTGGAGGTCTCTGGCGAGACCCTCGAACCCACCGTCGAAGAAGTCGGCTCGGAGGAAATCCCCTTCGGACTGCGCATCGCTGCCGACTGCCGCCACTTGGAAGACGACCCCCTCGAGATGCAGACCCTCAAGTTCCTGACTGAACTCATCGTCCAGGACGTCTCCTTCAAAAGCATGGCCGACGCTCTGAACATCCGCGAGTATCGCACCCGCGACGGCCGTCCCTGGAACGCCGCCACGGTATTCAAGCTCACTCCCCGCCTGATTGAGGTTGCCCCGCGCATCATCTCCGGCAACGAGTGGGACAAGCGCAAAGAGCAAATCTCCCGAGTGACCTGGAATTCCTAGGCACGTTTACCTCAAGTATATTTGTAATCCCGAGCGCAGCGAGGGAACTGCTTTTTTGCTGCACGGGAGGAGCAGCGTCGAGCAGCTCCACATGCCGCCCTTGACTGTGGGGCGGCTTCGAATCAAAGCTTAAGAATCTCTCGGAGAACCACGGCTAGCTGAACCTGTGTAGAGTGGGATGCACTATTTCCATCATAAAACTGAGCACTTATGGTTCTCTCCTGCGTCTTCTCCTCGCACTGGGATCCTTTGTGCTCTCTGTGTTCTCTGGGTAAATCGAAAACGTAACGCCACCGACCTACGGCGCATCCCAATCCAGCCCGTAGATCTCCTGTATGCTCGCGTCGCGCACCAGCAGCGGCAAATCCTCCGGCCCCAGCCCGCTCCAATTCCCGAACGCTCCTCCCGCCGCCTGAAATTCTTTCATGCTGAATAGCCGCTCCAGCTTGTGATCCGCAACTTGCACGCGGTAGTAGCCCTCTTCATTGTTCTGTCTCCCGTTAAAGTACAGGTACCGCCCGTCGCGCGACCAGGTTGGATACGCCACAAAAATATGCGAAACCTCCGTCCATTTCTGTGTCGCTAAATCAAAGAGCTTCAGGTTCAGCGAATCCAGCGTAATGGCTGCAATACTCCGTCCGTCCGGCGACCATCGAGGCGAATACAGCCCGTCCGATCCCGGCAGTTTCGTCGCCTGTCGCGTTTTTAGATCCAGCGTGTACACCGCCGACCCCTGATTGTTCAGCGAATTCACGCCGAACGCCATGGACTTACCGTCCGGCGACCAACTCGGGTCCGCCAGGTTGGTATCGTTGCGATAGATCAGTTCCGGCGTGCCTCCCTCTGAAGGCAGCACATAGATTTGCCAGGGTTCGCCGGGAGGATGCCCAAAGAACGCAATCTGCTTGCCGTCCGGCGACCATCTCGGCAGGTACGCCATCATGGGCGGGAAAACCAGCTGCAGCTTCTGGCTGCCGTCAACTTTGCTTCGCCACATCGTGCCGTCAGAGGCATCGTTGTACGCCACCCACTCTTCATCCCGCGAGAAGTCCAGCCCCATCGCTGACAATCCCGAAAGGTACGGCGTGAATTGCCCCGATTTCGCGTCGTAGCGCACTAGCTCTCCGCGCGGCTTCCATCCCTGCACGAATAATTTCTTGCCATCGCGGCTGGCCACCGGGCTGCCTACATTCATCGGACCCGTCGTCAACTGCACCGGCTCCTGCGTCTTTGAACCGAAAAGCCCGCCACGTTCGCGCAGTGCCCAGATATTTGCCGTGCCGTCGCGAAACGCCTGGAACACGTAATATCTTCCGTCCGGCGTCCAATTGCCACAGCATTCGTTCGGTGTGCTATTCCATCCGGGAAGTAATTCGTGCAAGTTCCCGCCGTCCGCCGACGCTTGCCAGATCGTACGGTTATTCGTCTGTGGATCGTTCAACGTAAACCTCAAGATCAACCCATCGGGCGACCAGCGGATGTCGCTCGGCGTTCCTGCCGTCGTCAACACCCGGTGCGGCTCGCCTCCATCACTCCTCGCCACAGCAATCTCGTTCCCCTTGCAGTACGCCACTTTCTTGCCATCCGGCGACCACGCCCCTGCGTGCCCCTCAAGTGTTCCCAATCGCCGTGGCGAGCCGCCCAGTACCGGCATGCTCCAGAGCAGTCCGTCGAGCGATGTCCCATGCGCCGTATTCATCAACAGCGCCGATCCGTCCGGCGAAATATCGAACACATTCGCAAATCCCGTGTTCTCCAACGACGTTGGGATCGCAAACGTTTCGCCACCTGTCACAGACGTCTGCGAAAGAATCGATTGGCTTTCGATGAAGTACAGCCGCGCTCCGTCCGTCACGATCCCCGATTTCGGCCGGTTCGTGTTCGTCAGCTCCGCGGTTCGCAGCACTCGTGGTGGTACCACCGGCCGCGTAAGGGCATAGCCAAGCATTGCCGCCGTTGCGATCGCCGCCACGCCCACCACCACCGGCCATTTCTTCCACTCACCACCGCGATGAACTCGGCGAGCCTCTGGCAGCGAACCCTGCACCGAGTTCGTGGCTCCCGAAAGGCTGGAGTCAATGTCTCGCCTCAGTCGTTTCAGGTCGCTGCGAAGCTCGCCTGCCGTTCGGTAACGCAGCTCGATGTCTTTTTCCAATGCCTTGGACAGAATATTTTCCAGCGCCACCGGCACGCTGGGATTGATTCGCGTTGCAGGAGTCGGCGCGGCATGCAGTATCCCATCGAAAACCAGAGCCACCGTCGACCCGTTGAACGGCAACACGCCGGTCGCCATTTCGTAAAGCACTACACCCAGCGAAAACAAATCCGTGCGCGAATCCAGCTCTTCGCCTCGTGCCTGTTCCGGTGACATGTACGCCACTGTGCCTAGCGACATCCCCGTGCTGGTGATCAAATCGTCGTCCAGGTAATGCGTGTGTGTACGCATCGACGAATCGCTCGTCGACTCCGTCGTCGGTTCCCGGTACGCCGTCAGCTTGGCCAGTCCGAAGTCCAATATTTTGGCAGGCCCGCGGTCCACCAAAAAAATGTTCGCGGGCTTTATGTCACGGTGCACGATACCCTTGGCGTGCGCGGCTTCCAGCCCGTCGGCAATCTGAGTCCCGATGTCCAGCAATTCCGAAATTCCAAACGACTTCTTCGCGATCCGGTGCTTCAGTGTCTGCCCCTCCAGCAGCTCCATCGCGATAAACGGACGTCCCTCGAATTCTCCGATGTCGTAAATCGTGCAGATGTTCGGATGGTTTAGAGACGAGGCCGCCCGCGCTTCGCGCCGAAATCGCTCGATCGCTTGGGTATCTGGCGAAATGTTTTCAGGAAGGAATTTCAGCGCAACGTTCCGGCCCAGCCGCGTGTCCTCGGCTTTATAGACTACGCCCATCCCGCCGCCGCCCAACTTTTCCACGACGGCGTAGTGCGAAATAGTGCGACCAATAATTGAGGGCGTAGCCGTCACTTTCGGTGCAGTCTATCCTATCTCTTATAAGCCAGGCAAACCACAGTTGTCCGCAAGTCACGAAAGTCAAACATTACTCAGCCTCGCTTATTTCCTGCAGCTCATGCCTCTAATTTCTGAACTGAGCTTGTTCGTCTGTGTATCGACGACCTAGCAAGATTCTCCCCGCCGCTGTAACAGGAAGGCCGATGCTTCGCTCTTCAGTGTAGCGCTGGTTTTTATGCCGAGTAAGCTACAAGATTCGTTCCAGCCGGGACATTGGGAAGACCGGTCTTTTTATTGGCTTTGGGAATTGGGGTCGAAGACGATGGAGACGTCCACTTCCGATTCGGCGCTTTCAGGAGCGAACAGCCACTGCTTCACGGCTTTCTGCGCACAATTGGCGAGGATCGGATTTCCTCCAACGATCGAGGAATCGCGAACGGTTCCGTTTGCGTTAACGTACACTCGCAGTTTTACAACTCCACCGATTCCACGCTGCTTCAGTACCTCAGGGTATTGCGCAGGGACTCTCTTCAGAATCTTGCGCGTGGTGGTGGTCTGTTGCGACAAAAGCGTGCCGGTGCAGAGCAGGCACAGCAGACCGCACGTCAAGCCGCGCGCCAATTTGTTGTGATTTCGGTCTCCGCTCATAGACAAACCTTGTCGCCCGGGCGGGGGCGTCTTGGAAATGGCAACTTCGCTCTGCGAGAAATGGGGCACGGACAAGGCCAGTCCGAGATAAATCCTGGCGGCTTCTCCAAAAAGACAATACCAGTCGGCGCTTCATGTAAGTCACTGATAATCGGCGTGTTAGTGGAATGCCGACGTGTTATGGCGATGCGTACGGGACGGTCTTTTTCCGCTCAATCTCACTTGGTCTATTCAGCTTGAGACGGCGTCACCGTCTGGGTGAGAAGGCCGGCAGCGCAGAGACTCTCCGGAGACTTCAGCTGTGTCGGTTCTCCGCCGACTTTAAACGAGATGAATCGCCATTGCGGCGACGGACGCGGGCGGGAATACGTGCGTGATCGCACCGCTTCGCACGGTGACCTCGGCGGAACGTGGAACGACCGCTTCGCGGTTCGCGAATGTGTTGCAGGCCTGGATGTGCGAAGCCGCCAGGACGCGGGCTGTGGCTGATGTAGCGGAAGCTCCCGCCAGAGAGATTGTGGTTTCTCGAGCTTGCTTGGTGTCGGGATTTACTACCGTAAGCAGCAAATCTTTGCCGCGAATGGATGCCGAACCATTCAAGCCCAAGAAGGTTGCCGGTTTGCCATCGCGATCGTACTGCACCTCGGGCGCCGAGAACACCGAGCGGACCAGCTCGCCACCCTGGTGGCCAGAGTAAAGATCGAACACGTGGCCCACGGGAGTGATAACGAAGTGGTCCTCGTGTGCCAGGTACAAGCTGTTGAGGCAATTGATCAGTTGCGCGCAGTTGCCCATGGCCACTTGCGAGGCGTGGCGATTCAGGATGTCCAGGGTCATGCCGCTGAAAACGGCGTCGCGCTGCGTCGGCGTTTGCTCCAGCAGATCGCCGGGCGTGAGGGCACTTCCGGGGCGATACCAGGGTCCCCACTCATCGACGACGAGTTTCACGTGGCGGTCCTTATCGAATTCACCCATGGCCTGCCAATGCGATTCGATCATGGGCTCCAGTCGCTGGCCTTCGCGCAGAAGTTCGTACCAGTCGGTGACATCGAATTGCAGGGCATCGCCTTTGCCCTTCTCCCAGTCGTTGGTTTTCCCGCGGCTGAGATTCCAGGCATAGTGATGTAGGCCGATACCATAGATGCTGTTTAACTGTTCTTTTCCCTTGCGAAGGACTTCCTCGAAGAAACCTTTCGTCCAACTGAGATCGTGGTCGGCCGGCCCGGAGGCGATGAAGTCGAGAGGTTTGCCGTATCCCGGCACCCAGGCGGTGTAACGGCGAAATTCCACTGCGTATTCCTGCGGAGTAAAGTTGCCTCCGCAGCCCCACGATTCGTTGCCAACCCCCCAATACCGGACATTATATGGTTCGGGCGAACCCGCCCTTGCGCGTTCGTCGGCGAGCGTGGTGCTGCCGGCAGGAGAGTTGCAATATTCGACCCAGCGAGAGAATTCTTGCGCCGGGAGGGAACGTACATTCGCTGCAAGATAGGGCTGCGCACCGATCTGTTTGCAGAAACGTGCGAATTCATCGGTGCCGAATTCATTGGGCTCATACCTGTGCTTTGCGGGAGACTGGTCACTGAATGCCCAGAAATTCGTGCGGCGCGGGCGCTTGTCGGTGGGACCGATGCCGTCGCGCCAGTCGTAGCTGTCGGCGAAGCAGCCGCCGGGATAGCGAATCACCGGAGCCTTTATCTTTTTCATGTGCTCGACCAGATCGCGGCGAAGTCCGTCGATGTTGGGGACCTTGGATTTGGGGCCGACCCAGATGCCGTCGTAGATCACTGCTCCAAGGTGCTCGGTGAAGTGGCCGTAGATGTTGGGGGAAATGGTACCCTGGGTCTCTCCCAGCAAGATTTCAATCTTTGCTTCAGAAGAGCTTGCCGCTAGGGAAGGGAATCGCGAAAAACAAAACGCAGCCGTGCCTACAATCGTGGATTGCAGAAATTCGCGGCGAGTTTTCAAGGTAGTCTCCTGCGTAACCGGGAATTGTGTCACGAAATCGGTTGGCGGAAGAAGATACCGAACATTGCAAGAGAGCGGGTAAAAAGGAGGTGCGGCAAAAATTCCTATTGTCAAGCCATAGGAGTTGTGGCATCTTCCCTATGGCAAGGCCATAGGAGCGTTATGGGCGACAAAGCAGATGTTTGGCAGGGCACGCTGGCGTTGATGATCCTGAAGACGCTGGAGTCGATGGGCGCGTTGCACGGGTACGGGATTGCCCGGCGCATCGAACAAATCAGCGGAGACATTCTTTCTGTGAATTACGGCACGCTATATCCAGCGCTGCTGAAACTCGAACAAGAAGGCTACGTAGCCTCCGAGTGGGGGGTTTCCGACAACAACCGCCGCGCGAAGTATTACAAGCTGACGCGAGCGGGGCGCAAGCAATTGGAAAAAGAAGCGCGCGATTGGGAACAGACCACCGCGATCCTGGCGAAGTTCCTGTCGACAGCGGAGCAATCCTGATGCGCCCGTTACGTGCGTGGCTGTTGAGGCTGGGCGGGTTGTTTCAGAAGCAGCGCCGCGATAGCGAGCTGGCGGATGAGTTGGAGAGCCACCTCGCGATGCACATTGAGGACAACTTGCGGGCGGGCATGTCCGCTGAAGAGGCGCGGCGCGCGGCGTTGCTGAAACTCGGTGGCCTGGAACAGACTAAGGAAAGTTATCGAGAGCGAGGCGGACTCCCATTCCTTGAGACCCTGCTCCAGGACTTGCGTTTCGCCCTGCGCACGTTCCGCAAGAATCCGGGCGTTACGGCAATCGCGGTTCTTACGCTTGCGCTGGGGATCGGCGCGAACACAACAATTTTCAGCTGGGTGCGATCCGTGCTGCTGAACCCTCTTCCCGGTAGTGGCGACCCGGAACGTGTGGTCGCACTCGAAACCCTCGCGCCCAACGGTGACTGGCTGCCAACTTCCTATCTGGATTTTCGGGATTTGCGGGAGAACTGCAAGCTCATGGAATCGATGTCGGTAACGAAGCCCATGGTGCTGGCGGTTGGAAATGACAGTAGTGTCGAGCATGTGTGGAGCGAAGCTGTTTCAGGAAACTTTTTTGAGTTGTTGCAGGTCAAGCCACAGGCGGGCCGGTTCTTTTCCACCGCGGAGGTTGACCACGAGCAAAATGCTCATCCGCTGGTGGTTATCGCCCACTCCTTCTGGATCAACCATTTTCACGGAGATCCTGGCGTCATCGGCGCAACGGTGCGCATCAATCACTTTCCCTACACGGTGATCGGCGTTGCGCCCAAAACATTTCACGGCTCCATGGCGGGATTGTCTTTCTCCATGTGGGTGCCCGCCACAATGTATGGCCAGTTGAGCTCCACGGGCGATCACACGCTCCGCGATCGAAAGTGGCGGACATTTCGCGTGCTTGTCCGCCTCTCCCCGGGCGCGCTCATTGAGCAGGCACGGGCCGAAGTTCAGTCACAGGCGAACCAGATGGCGCTGCGGGACGCCGATACAAACGAAGGTACGAGCGCGACTCTCCTGCCTTTGTGGAAAGCTCATTACGGGATTCAAAATTCCCTGCTGGGTCCGCTCAGTAGTTTGATGGCGGCTGCAGGCGTTCTGCTGCTGATCGTTTGTGCGAATGTGGCTAATCTGCTGCTGGCCCGAGCCACCAGCCGGCAAAAAGAATTTAGCGTGCGCCTGGCGCTGGGCGCGCCGCGCTTTCGCTTAGTTCGCCAGCTTCTGACGGAATCACTGCTCATCGCTTTAGCCGGGTCGGTGGCGGGACTCGCGTTTGCTACTCCGCTTGGCGGCTCCCTCGGCGACCTGCTTCCGCACAGTTCTTTGCCAACGCTGGCGCAAGCTCCCATTGATGCCGGGGTGCTGTTTTTTATGATCGCGCTCACATCCGTGGTGGCGCTGTTAGCAGGAATCGTACCGGCGATGCATGCTGCCAAAAGCAATGTGCAGGCAACACTCAAAGAGGGCGGCCGAGCTGGCGGGTCAAGTGCTCGTTCTGTGCGTCTATTGCCCTGGTTCGTAACCTCCGAGATGGCTCTTGCAACCGTGGCGCTGATTGTCGCTGGGCTGTTCGTAAAGAGCTTCCATCACGCCAGCGAGATTCATCCGGGATTCGACCCCGATCATGTTGCCATCGCGCAACTGAGCCTGGGCGCGGCAAACTACGACGCCGAACAGGCGAACTCATTTTGCGTGCGTTTGCGGGAAAAACTCGAGGGCGCTCCCGGCGTCGCTGCCGTCAGTTACACGGACTACGTTCCACTGAACATCGCGGCCGGTTCATGGGAGGACTTGCAGGTCCAGGGTTATGTCGCCTCGCCGAGCGAGAATATGAAAATCTACCGTACCCTTGCGGCGCCGGGGTATTTTGGGCTGATGAAAATCCCGCTTCTGGAGGGCCGGGACTTCAACGCGCGCGACGATATGAAAGCGCCGCCAGTGATGATTGTCAACCAGGAGTTTGTGCGGCGATTTATCCCCAGTGGTACCGCGATTGGGCGTCGCGTGCAGGGCTGGGGAAAGTGGTTCACCATTGTCGGGGTGGCTTCCGACAGCAAGATTTACCGGCTCACCGAGGCTCCCATGCCATATTTCTACGTTCCCATCCGCCAAATCTATCGCCCCGAAATGGGTTTGGTCTTCTTCGTCCGTACCTCCGGAACGATGGATGGCGCGATCGCGACGTTGCGCCGAGAGGTTCAGGCTGTGGACCCTACGGTTCCTCTTCTTGAAGCCGCTTCTTTAAACGACGGCATCTCCCTGTCCCTTTTCACCCAGAGAATTTCGGCCAGCCTTCTGAGTGTTCTCGGCAGCGTGGCTTTGTTTCTGGCCGCTCTTGGACTCTATGGAGTGATGGCTTACTCCGTGGCGCAGCGTACCAATGAGATCGGCCTTCGCATGGCACTCGGCGCGCAACGCAGCGACATTTCTCGTGTTGTGCTCGGCCAAGGCGCAAGGCTAGCGGGAATCGGTGTGGTCGCCGGTGCGGCGATGGCATTCGCAATCACGCGCTTGCTCTCCAGTTTGCTGTTCGGCGTCAGTGCCAGCGATCCGCTGACATTTGTAGGCGTTGCCGTTTTATTGACGATGGTCGCGATAGCTGCGTGCTTCATCCCTGCCTGGCGGGCGATGCACGTCGACCCCATGGTCGCTTTGAGGTACGAGTGAGGTGCACATGAGAAGCTTACGATCGTTGTTATTGCGCCTGCGAGACTTGTTTCGGCGCGAGAAACGCGAGCGCGAGCTTAGCGACGAGCTCGCCTCGCACCTCGCCATGCACATCGAGGACAACGTGCGGGCGGGTATGTCGTCGCAACAGGCCCAGCGCGCGGCGCTGCTGAAACTCGGCGGAGTGGAGCAAACGAAGGAGAACTGCCGCGAACGCGGCGGGCTGCCGGTACTGGATTGCTTGCTGCAGGATTTGCGTTTTGCCTTGCGGATGCTGCAAAAGAATCCCGGTTTTACGGCAGTCTCAGTTCTCACTCTGGCGCTCGGCATTGGTGCAACGACCGCGATCTTCAGCGTCATGAACGCCGTCCTGCTGAGGCCCTTGGCGATGGAAGACCCCTCTCGCGTGGTGTACCTACAGGAACAGTGGCGAGACCTTTTCCCGGGTCTCTCGGTAGGAAACTTCACCGATCTTCAGCAGCAGAGCTCTTCGTTCACAAAACTTTGCGCCTCCAACAACGCGAGCTTCAACCTGGCAACCAGCGAGGCGCCCGAGCG
>Ga0126379_10001848_pt1 | contig 13143 bp, 12 predicted proteins | sample PanSoiMetPlot_24_FD_92640 | JGI IMG/M metagenome (GOLD analysis project Ga0126379, IMG submission 92640) | Tropical forest soil microbial communities from Panama - MetaG Plot_24 | ecosystem: Environmental > Terrestrial > Soil > Tropical forest > Bulk soil | place: Panama | collected 2016-02-17 | reverse complement strand
CCGCGTGGTGCGGCCGGACATGCGCGGCTTTGGCCGCTCCAGCGCGATGCCGCGCGACTTCCCGTGGACGCTCGACCGGCTGGTCGAGGATTTCTGCCTGTTGATGGACCATCTCGGTATCGAGCGGTTTCACCTCGTCGGCGCCAAGATCGGCGGGACGATCGCCCGCGCATTTGCCGCACGACGCCCCGACCGCGTGATGACCTTAACCGTGGTCGGCACGCCGCCCCCAATGCGCGAAGGCGCGGCCGGGCGCGCCCCCGAGCTGGCGCGCGAATTCGAAACGCAAGGCGTCGAGCACTGGGCGCGCCGAACCATGGCGGGGCGTCTCGGGGGCGCATTCCCATCCGAGGGGGTCGAGTGGTGGATCAAATTCATGGGCCGCACTGCGGTCTCGACGCAGATCGGCTTCATGAAGACGATCGCCTGCGCCGACATCCGTGCGGATGTACCGAAGATCGCGTGCCCGACGCTCGTCATCACGACCGATGGCAGCGGCCTTGCCTCGGTCGACGAGACGCGCGCCTGGCAGCAGCAGATCGCGAATTCGCAGCTGCTGGTGCTGCCGGGCGACTCCTACCACGTCGCGGCGAGCCATGCCGAGCGCTGCGCCGAAGCGACACTCGAGTTCATCGTCCGGAACGAGGGAGGGTAGGGGCGAGGACGATTATCGCACTTTGCGTTCATTGACGCGCGTCGCCGTCGACGGATCGTTCCGATCGTCGCGCCAGGTGGGATGATTGAAGTGAATGACGAAGTCGCCGTTGTAGGAGGCGACTGCTTCGGAAAAAACGAGCCTCCCAATACGCGACCATTGGCCAAAACTGCGCCGCTGGAAAAACGTCGGCCCATGGGTCGAGCCTTCGTCCGTCACCTCGATATGAAAGTTCAGCGTGCGCCTCGGGGTGGGGTCGCCCGGATCGTAAATCTGGGCCATGATTTCATCGCGAAAATCGAGAGCCTCGCCCTGGATTCTCGGCTGTCCGGCATCGACCACAAGACGCATGAAGGCGGGCGCTCGGGTGGGCTCGCCATCGGACTTGCCGAGCTCGGCGATTTGATAGAGCTGCCTTTGTGTCGGCTCCTTATCAGTTCGGCCGAAGAGGATCGCTTCAACCAGCAGAACCGGGACCCCGAAGCCGCGACGCCAGCTGGTCGTATTGGGGGCGTTACAGAGTTCGGCGTCGTTGATGTAGTCGGTCCGGTCGCCGCCCAGATCTTGCTGGGTAATGAAATTGGCGGTGCGCAGCGGGTCGCGGTGATCAGCGTCGGTGGTCGGAAAAAGCTTGCCGACCAACGACAATGACCGCTCGCGGCCGCGCCGCGTCTCCTTGCAGCAGGTCGAGTATCTCCCGACCACAAGCGCGCGACTGCCATTACGGAAATAGCCGGTATAAGAGGTATTCGCAGTAATCTCCCAAGAGCCCGTCAGGCATATGCCGTTGGGGTGAATTATCCGTCGGAAACCCTTGCGGTCGGCGCCCCAACGCAGATCGGCTCGTGAATCGACCGCTCTTGCGACAGCCTGGCGAAAAAAATACGGGGCGCCCAATGGCAGGATCCCCCGCAGCACGCCCAGCAATGTGACGTCATAGCTGGGCAGCGGCGGCTCACCGGCACCACCCCATACCCGCTGGTAAGGGTTCGCGAACAGCGCATCGCGCACTTCGGAAAAGCGTGATCCCTGGTAACCACGATCCTTCTCGGTTACCTGTTGTGTCCCAAACTCGGCGGGCTGCATATCCAACAGCTGCGCCGCACGAATCGGCAAATCTCAATGGAGCCGCGGCTGCACCTTTTCACACAACAGCTGCAGCGAGCGCATCATCCGCTCCTGCGGGATGAGGCCGCCGCAATTCATCTCAGCGAGAATGCCGGCGAGGCCGAGCTCCTCTCTCAGGCCCTGAAGACGATCGGCAACCATCTCCGGCGTGCCGACGATCGCCTTGCCGCGTAACACTTCGTCATAGGTGATCGTCTGGAGGCGCTGGCCGCCCTCGAGCCGCCGCGCCGTGTCGGTAATGCCGGCGCGCGTTGCCGATTCCTCGAGGCGTGCGCCCAAATACCGGTAGAAATGCATGAGGCTCTCTTCGGGGCCGGAGCGCGCCTCTTCGGCGGTGTCGCCAACATAAACGGGCGCGCGCAGATACACTTCACCTCCCCCGGCGTGACCGGCGGCCTTCCAGGCGTCGCGATAAATCCGCAAATTCGGCAGAATCTCCTCGAGCGTGCCGCGGCGCGCGCCGACAAAGATCGCGTAGCCCTGCCGGCCGGCGGAGACGAAGGTATCCTCGTGATTTGCCGCGATGCGAATCGGCGGGTGCGGTTTACGGTAGGGTTTGGGCACCAGCCGGACGTTCTCGAAACGGTAGTATTTGCCGTCGAACGAGAATGTCTCTTCGGTCCAGGCCCGCTTGACGACCTCGAGCACTTCGACAAAGCGTTCCCGGCTTTCGCCGTAGGAGATGCCGTAGGCCTCGTAGGCGCGCGGAAAGCCGCTGCGACCGACGCCAAAAATCAGCCGGCCCTCACTGATATGGTCAGTCGTCGCGGCTTCCTCGGCGAGACGCAGCGGCTGGCACAGCGGCAGCACCTGCACCGCCGTTCCGATCTTGATGTGGCGCGTGCGCGCGGCGATCGCACTGGCGATGTTGAGCGGCGCCGCCAGAACTGAGCGCTCGGGCGCCATGTGGATCTCGGCGAGCCAAACCGCATCGAGCCCCCAGCGCTCAGCAGCGTCGATCTGCGCAAAGGATTGCGCGAACGCCTCGGCCTCGGTTTGACCTTCGCGCCGCTGAAATTCATGGAACATACCAAATTCGAATGCCATCGAACTCCTCCTGTGGATCTCTTGCCGCCGGTTACTTGGCCGCGAAGGCCTGCAGCTGGGGCTCTCCCGCGAAGGCCGACATGATGTCACGAGCGAAGCGGCGAATGTTTTCCCGCGAACCGCCGAAATTGATGATGACGTATTCGACGCCTCCCTTCCGCAATCTCTCGAGCTTGCGCATGATCTCGTCGGGGGAGCCGAAGATGGCGCTTTCCGCGCTCTCGTGCCGGGCCTCTTTCTCGTCCAGCAGATAGCGGGTCCTCGTCTCACCCTCCGGCTGGCGCGCCAGCGCGTTGATCCGCATGTGCCCCTGATAGCGCCGCTCGAGCGCGGCCTCTTTGTCGGCAGGATCGTCGGTAACGTGAACGGCGCGCGCAACGGCGACGCTCATCGGGTCGAAACGGCGGTCGCGCGCCTCGAACTCGGTGCGGAATTGCGCGAGCTGCTCGAGGATCTCCTCGGCCAGCGAGTGCTGGCCCAGCAGCAGATTGTAGCCGCGCTCGGCGACCTCCCGGACCGAAGCGGCGCTGCCCGCACCCATCCAGAATGGCGGGTGCGGCTTCTGCGCCGTTGGCGGCTCGACCACAATGTTTTCGAACTGCCAATACTTGCCCCGGTGAGAGAACGGTGTCTCGCAGGTGAACGCCTTGGTGATGACTTCGAGCGCCTCTTCGAAGCGCGGCTCGGCCTCTGCCAGCGGCAGGCAGAATCCGGCGAACTCGTTGTAGCGATAGCCTTTGCCGACTCCGAAGTCGAGCCGGCCGCCCGACAAGAGATCGAGAGTGGCAGCCTGTTCGGCGAGCAATATGGGGTTATGCCAGGGCAAAACCAGAACCGCCGTGCCGAGACGCAAAGTTCGTGTGCGGGCGCCGAGCCATGTCAGGAGGTTGAGGCTCGCCGAGACCTGGCCGAAGCCGGTGAAATGGTGTTCGACGAGAAAGGTGCTGTAATAGCCCAGCGCTTCGGCTTCGACATTGTTCTCGATGAACTCGCGGAAACCCTGGCTGCTGTCGGTATCGGGGCCGCTGCGCCTGGCTTGCGCACTGCCGAAAAGTCCAAATCTCATTCTATTCTCCTAATTCTTTGGCACTGGTGCTGTTGGCTAGAGTCACCGCCAGAATTCGCGCGTCGCGAGGCGTGCACCTTCGGCAAGGCTGGCGAGCTTGGCCCATACGACGCCGGGGTCGACCGCCGCCTGGCCGACCCAGGTGCCGTAGCCGCAATCACTTCCGGCGATGACGTTCTCGCGGCCGACGAGCCGCGCATAGCAGCTGATGCGCTGCGCGATCAGCTCGGGGTGCTCGATTAAATTGGTCTTTGATTCGATGACGCCGGGGATCAGCACCTTGCCCTCCGGCAACTTCACATCCTCGAAAACCGTCCATTCATGAGCGTGACGCGGGTTGGCCGCCTCGAAGGACAGCCGACTCGGCTTCGCGAGAAAAACAGTCCCGATAATGTCTCTGAGCGGCACATCGCAATGGTGCGGTCCTTCGTAGTTGCCCCAGCACAGATGCAGCCGCATCCGGTCAGCCGGAATATTCGCGAGGGCGTGATTGAGCGCCTCGATGTGCAGCCGCGCTCTGTTGCAAAACTCGGCGACACTCAGCGTGGCGTATTGGATGTGCCGGCCCATTGCAAGGTCTGGGCAGTCGATCTGCAGAATGAACCCGGCATTGGCGACCGTCTCGTATTCCTGCCGCATCGCCTCGGCGATGGCGTAGAGATAGGCCTCCTCGCTGGGATAGTGGGCATTGTGGAAGAACAGCGAGATCACGCCCGGCGAAGCCGCGCTGAGAAAAGCCTCCGGCGCGTTCACCCGCGCGAGCGCCGCTTTCAGATTATCGACATCGGTTTCGGCCGCCGCGGGGTCGTGGACGCTGATCGGGCCGTTGCAGCCGGGTGTCTTGCGCCGCGAGCGGCCGGGATCGCCGAACACCCGCCGAGCCAATTCCGGAAAGCCGACAAGATCCTGGTAGACGAGCGGACGGCTCTCGCCGCCAAAGCCATTGAGCCGGTCCTTGACGTAAGTGGCGTAGCTCGGCTTGCTCGTCTCGCCGTCATTGACGATGTCGATGCCGGCCTCGGCCTGTTTTTCGACGACCGCTGCTACTGCCGAGCGGATGCGCGCTCGTAGCGCGGCCGGATCGACTGGCACCCCTTCTTCCTTGGCGAACATGGTGCGCACCAGGTCTTCAGGCCGCGGCAGGCTGCCGGTATGTGTGGTCAGAAAGCACTCGGTACTGCGTTTCATGATGTGCACCGCGCTCAACGGAAACGGGGCATGACCTTATCGCAGAGCAATTGCAGTGAGCGCGTCATTTGCTCTGGCGGGATCAGCGCGCCGAAATTCAATTCTGCGAGGATCCCGTTGAGGCCCAGCTCTTCGTGCAATTGCTGTAGGCGATCGGCGACATATTCTGGCCCGCCGATGATCACCTTGTCGCGCATGACCTCCTCATATGAGATCGTTCGGACGGCCTGCGCCTCCGCGGCCCGGCGCCGGTTGGGCGAACCTTCGAGCCGCGTGCTCAATGTCCGGTAGCCGACCATGATGCTCTCTTCGGCTTCATTGCGCGCCTGCCGGTTGGTGTCGGCGATGTGCAAGGTCAGCCGCAGATAAACCTCCCCCTCGCCGGGATGACCGGCTTCTTTATAGACCCGGCGATATGCCGCCAGATCCGACGCCAAGCCCGAAAGCGACCCGCTGCGGACCGCAACAAAAATCGGGTATCCGGCCTCCCCTAAAGAGGGGAATGTCTCTTCGCTGGCAGCGGCAACCCGGATCGGCGGGAAAGGCTTTTGATAAGGTTGCGGAACGGCAGAGGCATTGTGGAAGCTGTAATACTTGCCCTCATAAGAAAAACTCGGTTCCGCCCACGCGCGCTTGACGATTTCGAGGGTCTCGAGAAAGCGCTCCCGGCTTTCCGAATAAGGCACTCCGTACGCAACGTAGGATCGCGGATTGCCGCTGCGCCCGACGCCGAAGAGCAGTCTTCCCTTGCTGATCTGATCGATCGTTGCGGTCTCTTCGGCAAGCCGCAGCGGATGGCAGAGCGGCAGGACCTGGACGCCAGTGCCGATCTTGATGCGCCGCGTGCGGGCGGCGATGGCGCTCGCCACCGTCAGCGGCGCGGTCAACACCGAGCGGCGCGGCTGCTGATGGATTTCGGCGAGCCAAATGGCATCGAGCCCCCACCGATCCGCCGCTTCGATCTGCGCCAGCGCCTCCTCGAAAGCCACTGCCGGGGTCTGATCTGGCCGGCAATGGAATTCATGGTAGACGCCGATCTCCATGGAAATTTTCTCCGTCGGGATGCTGCGCTGCGACCGTAATTTTGCTGCGCTCATCAAGCAAATACCTAATTCTGATCGCGGCGATGCCGTTTCGGCATTGCAGCAGACCAGCTTTTCGGATTGACGACGGGCGCGGTGGCGCGCGAAATCGGTGGGCTATGGAGCTGCGCAGCCTGCAGTATTTCGTCCGCATTGCCGAGCTCGGCAGCATCACGCGCGCCGCGGCGCATTTGCAGATCGCTCAGCCGGCGCTGACCCGGCATGTACAGCGCCTCGAGGACGAACTCGATACGCCATTATTCACCCGCGCGAACCGCGGCGTGCGTCTGACCGAGGCCGGTCACAAACTGCTCGAAAGCGCCCAACGCATCCTGCGGGATGTAGAACGGGCCGGTGACGAAATCCGCGCGCACAAGACGCATCCCAGCGGCAAGATCGTGCTCGGGGTCACACCGACTCTGTGCCCGGTCGTCGTACCGGAGCTGTTCGCTCGAATGCGGCGGCAATATCCGATGATCGAGCTGAAGGTCGTGCACGCCGGTACGATCCGGCTTGAGGAATTCGTTATCGACGGACGCGTCGATATTGGTCTCTTGGCCGAGATTTCGCGCAGCCGCTTAATCGTGTCGACGCGGCTTGTCGAAGAGGAGATGGTGCTGGTCACCAAGCCCGGCGGCTGGCCGAGGCAGATCGTCTCGTTGGTGGAGCTGAGCCGCATTCCGCTCATTCTCGGCGATGGGTTGCGGGCAGCGATGGAGACGCTTCTCGCCGGCCGCGGCGTCGAGCTCCAGGTCGAGACCGAGCTCAACGATCACGAGACAATCCGGCTGATGGTGCAGCAGGGTGTCGGCGCGTCGATACTCCCGCATTCTTCGGTTTACCGCGAGTGCCTGCGCGGGCTCGCCGAGGCGCATCGCATCACGCCCGAGGGCGTATTTCGCACCCTCGCCCTCGGTGTCGCAGCGAACCGCAGCACCTCCTCGGCGCGGGAGGCGGTGGCTGAGGTCGTCGCGCAGGTCATCGGCGACGTCGATGCGCAGGGCAAGTTTCGGCCGCAGCTTGGGGATCCCATGGAGGCAGCCGATTTGCAGCCGCGCATGAAAAAACGAGTCCCGGCAGATGCTTAACGAGAAAGGGGAAACGCAATGCTGATCGTCGATTCACAGATTCACATTTGGGAAAATGACCGGATGTCGCCGCAACACCGGCAGATTCCGACCTACTCCAAAGACGACGCGTTGAAGGAGATGGCAGAGGCCGGGGTCGACGCTGCCGTCATCCATCCGCCGAGCACGCTCGGCGAGAAGGTCAACGTGCTGGCCGTCGAAGCGGTGCGCCAGCATCCGGACAAATTCTGCATTCTCGGGCATTTCGACCTGCAGAGCCCGGAGCGCGAGACCATCGTCAAAAATTGGCGGCAGCGGCCGGGCATGGTCGGCTTCCGTTTTACATTCAACCAGCCGCACCAGCAGAGCTGGTGGACCGACGGCTCGCTCGATTGGTTTTGGGACGCCTGTGAGAGGGAGGGACCGCCGGTCGGGTTGCTCGCCGGCGGGCATAATGCGGCCTTTCGCAAAATTGCCGAGAGCCATCCCGGGCTGAAACTGCACATCGATCATCACGGGCGCAGCGGCGGGGCCAACCCCGCGAAGGACGACGCCGCGTTTGCCGATCTCGACGAGATGCTGGCGCTCGCCAAACTCCCGAACGTCGCCGTCAAGCTCTCCGGCGCGCCAAGCTATTCGAGCGAGCCCTACCCCTATCGCAACATCCACAAATACATCCGCCAGATCTTCGATGCCTTCGGCCCGCAACGCTGTTTTTGGGGGACCGACATTACCCGTATGCCGTGCTCCTACCGGCAATGCGTCACGATGGTCACCGAAGGGCTGCCCTGGCTCCAAGGCCGCGACAAGGAGCTCGTGATGGGACAAGCGGTCTGCGATTGGCTCGGCTGGAAGCCGGCGGTTTAAACTTACCGTCACTTACGAGCCTGCCGCAGCGCGGGAGAAAGTCATGGGCATAGCGGGCCGAGCTTATCCATGCCGGTTCGCTATGCCGATGATCAAAAGACGGTATTTTGAACATCACCCTGCCGGCGCGTAGTGTCGCTCGCATATCGCGCACTGCAAGGGAAACTGGAGTGATGCAGTTTGGCCTGTTTGGCAGCGCTACGGTGCGGCGCGGCGGTCCAGAATTCGACAGCGCAGAAGGCTTCCGCGATTTCATCGAATACAATATCGAGGCCGAGGCGCTCGGCTTTCACAGCACTTTCGTCGTCGAGCATCATTTCACCGGCTATGGCCAAGTTTCGGCCACCCTCAATCTGCTGACCTGGCTCGGCGCGCGTACGCGCAGGCTACGGTTGGGCACCGCGGTGATCGTGCTGCCATGGCACAATCCGGTGCTGCTGGCGGAGCAGGCGGCAACGCTTGATCTTTGTCGGGCGGCCGGCTCGATTTCGGCATCGGCAAGGGCTATCGCTACAATGAATTCGCCGGATTTTGCGTACCGATGGAGGAAGCCGACGCGCGGTTCGATGAAGCGCTCGACGTCATCATAGAAGCATGGACCGCCGACCAGCCGTTTTCTCATCGCGGCAAATATTGGCAATTCGACAACATTGTCGTCGAACCACCGGCCGCGCAAAAGCCGCACCCGCCGATCTGGATTGGGGCCGGAGGCGAGCGTTCGATCCGCCGGGTTGCGGAACAGGGTTATAATCTACTGCTCGGCCAATATGCCTCCCCCGAAGACGTTGCACGCTCGATTGCGGTGTACCACGACGCGGCCGAGGCTAGCGGAAGGCGTTTCGATCCGATGCAGGTCGGCGTGACGCGAGCTTTCTTCGTCACCGACAGCGAGGCCGAGAAACAGGGGGCGTTGGAACGCCGCCTGCAAAACCGCATGCGCCAGCTGAAATTGGCGACACGGCCGGACGGGACGGTCCATGGCGGGCCGGACCGGGCGACCGGCGATCCGCGCCTGCTCAACGTGAACAGCGCGATGTACGGGAAGCCCGACGAGATCGCGCACCGGCTCGAGGCGCTGCGCGATGCCGGGGTCGGTTACATCCTGATCAACGGCGGCGGTTCAGGCGGCGGCGCCCGCGGCCGCGAAAGCCTGCGCCGCTTTGCTCGCGACGTGCTGCCGCTGTTCTCGGAAGCGGCGCCAAAAGTCCGCGCCGTCTGATCGCAGAGTCGAGTCCTGCAACGGAAGATCAGCTCTCGGCGATTATCCGATTGCGTAAAACACCGATCCCGCCATCGATTTCGACCTCGACGACATCGCCCGGTTTCATCCATAGGGGCGGTTTGCGAGCAAAGCCGACCCCTTCGGGTGTGCCGGTCGAGATGACATCGCCAGCGGTCAGCGGCGTCCAATCCGAACAGTACGAGACGAGCGTCGGAATGTCGAAGATCAGATCGTCGATCCCGGTATGCTGAACCTGCTTGCCGTTGAGCCGCGTTACCAGATGGAGGCGCATCGGATCGGGCTCGTCCGCAGTGACAATCCAGGGGCCGAACCCGCCGGTTGCATGAAAATTTTTGCCGGCCGCGATCGAATGTTTGAACTGGATGTCCCGGATCGAACCGTCGTTGAAGCAGGTATAGCCAAAGATGTGGCTCAACGCGTCGGCCTTGGCAATGTGGCGGCCGGGCTTGCCGATGACCAGCGCCAGCTCGCCTTCATAATCGAAATCGCCGGAAATTCTCGGGCACACCATCGGCTGGTTGTGAGCGACAAGGGTGTTGACGAGCCGCAAAAAGACCTGCGGGTTCTCCGGTGGCGGGCCGCCAGCCTCTGCGGCATGAGCGCGATAGTTCCGCCCGGCGCAGATGATTTTGTCCGGGTCGGTGATCGGCGGCAGCAAGATGACTTGCGACAGCGCTATGTCAGGGGACGCGACCTTTACTTCATCAGCGGCTCGGGCAAGCGCGCCGCCGGCAATAGCAGAGCGCAAAGTGGGATGTCGATCGCCGAGCCGGCGTCCCAAATCGACAATGCCATCGCCGACGATTGCGCCATACGAGTTGCGTCCGGCGCCGTAAAGCTGACAAGTTTCACGGGGTGTCCTCCCTTGGCGAAATCTCATCTGCTCAGATTGCAACAGACGGACACCGCGAACACAGAAAAAGAAGGCAGTCTGCTTCGTCCGGATTCCGCTTGCCGCTATCGCTGATCGAGCGCTACCGTTCCTCGCCGTTGGGTCGCTGGCCGGTCATAGCGGAGGCTCGAAATTCGCAAGCCGGAAATGCCGCTCCGATCAAATGCCGCTTCCCAAAGATCTAGCTCCTCTTCGGAAAGCAGATAGCGCTCACATGCTTTCTCGCGTGTGAGGACGCAGGCGCGTATCGCCATGACGACGGCCGCCTTTCCGCGACATGACCACCGCTTTGTATCTGCCGGCGGCAGGACAAGGCCGGCCCGGATCTTACCCATCGCGACGGGTTCGAGTTTCCCGGCTCCTTGCTTTTCGTCGAGGTGCCGGGAAGGTCTCATCGGCTGCGGGTTGGGAATGATCATGCATTGCCCATCCTTAGTGGCGGATCTCCCTTTCTCGCATTCTCAATCGAGGCTTGCCAAGGAGCGAGACGAGCACACCCATGACTAAGACTGCTCCCGATCGGGTTTATTCCGCGAGGTCCATCGGGATCATCACTGCTGGCAGTGTGGCAGATTGTCGCCTGTTCACGTCGGGCGCCGCGTCGATATTTCAGGGATTCGGCTCGCGATAGCCCGCAGGTGCAGCAGCGCCGTGGCGACCGCCCGAGTGGGCGTCAGATTTTGCGCACAAAAACGGTGTCGCATACCCGAGCTTGCACGCGCCGTTTACGGATCGGGCACTTCCCGCGGTTAAATTGTGCGCCTCTCTCAGCCGCCCAAAAGGGAACCGCCGGATGTCACTTACTTCGCTCGATCGCCGGAGCGTTCTGCGGCTCGCAGTCGGCGCAGCCAGTCTGGCCCTCGGATGCGCGCGCGCTGTTGCCGCTTCCGAGGCGATTGTACCGGTCGAACAGCTCCATGCCGGCTTGATCGCGATCATGAAGGCCGGAAAAACAAAGTCCTTTCGCGAACGGTACGATATGATCGCGCCGATCATCACACGCACATTTGATCTCGACAGGATTCTGCATCAGGCCATTGGCCCGCGCTGGGGATCGCTGCCTTCGAGCGAGCAGGCGGCGCTTATGGACGCCTTTACGCGCTTTACGATTGCCTCCTATGTGGCCAATTTTGCGAGCTATTCCGGTGAACGTTTCGAGGTGACGCCGGTTGTCAGAGCGGTGGGCGGCGACCGCGTTGTCGAGACGCGGATCACTTCGGCGTCTGAGAAGGTTCACTCCCTGGATTATCTGATGCGGCAGGAAGGCAGCGCGTGGAAGGTGGTGGATGTGTTGGCGGAGGGCTCGATCAGCCGGGTGGCGGCGCAACGCTCGGAGATGCGCTCCGTCCTAGCCGGTGGCGGCGGCGCCGGTCTGCTAGTCAGCCTGCGGCAGAAGACTGCCGAATTATCCGGAGGCATTTTGCAGTAGCGCTGCCCGCGCGAACCGATTATCACCTGTGCGCAGCCGAGTACGGGAGCATGCCGCAGCGGCTGGATCAACCCCGCGCGAGCCGAGACGGCCGCCTGTCGACCGCCCTTATGCGACACCGCTCCGGTTCGTGATGCTTTTCCAACGTCTGCTCGCCGACCTGGTTGATTTTTGCCGGCGCAACGCTCTGCCCGTAGTTTTGACCGGCGCGCTTCTGGCAATTTTCGCCGGATCATACGCGGCGGGTCATCTCGGCATCACGACCGACACAGACGCGATGTTCTCCGCGAGCCTGCCTTGGCGGCAGCGCGCCGAGGCTTTCAAAAAGCTGTTCCCGCAGTTTCAGGATCTGCTGGTGGCCGTGATCGATGCCAGAGAGCCGGAGGAGGCGGAAGAGACCGCTGCCGCACTGGCTGCGAGCTTGGCCGCGGACGACAAGCATTTCCTCAGCGTTCGACGTCCCGACGCGTCGCCTTTTCTGAAGAAAGAGGGGCTCTTGTTTCTCGAGACCAAGCAGCTCGAGGCGCTGGTCGAGCGCATGATCGATGCGCAGCCCTTTCTCGGCGAGCTTGCGAAGGATCCAAGCGCGCGCGGGCTGTTCGATGCGCTTTCCCTTCTCGGTACTGGCGTGGAGCAGGGCCAGGTCAATCTCTCGCCCTACCAGACGGCGCTCGAAGGGTTTCACAAGGTTATGGCAGATGTGTTGGCTGGTCATCCGCACCCGCTATCCTGGGAACGGCTGCTGGGCGGCGAGCTCGCGGATCTCGGCGGCAAGTACAAGTTTGTGCTGGTCCAGCCCAGGCTCGACCACTCTCAGCTCCAACCGGGCGGGGCGGCAACTCAGGCAATCCGCGATGCTGCAAGCCAGCTCGAATTCGTCAGATCGGGCGATGCTCGGGTGCGCATCACCGGCAGCGTGGCGCTCGCAGATGAAGAGTTCGCCTCGGTCGCGGAGGGTGCGGTAGCCGGAATGATCGGCAGCGTGCTGTTGATTTCGCTGTGGTTGCTTCTGGCGGTCCACACCTGGCGACTGATCGTCCCGATCCTGCTGACGCTCGGCCTCGGCCTGATGCTGACCCTCTTGTTTGCCGCCGCTGCGGTCGGGACGTTGAACTTGGTCTCGGTCGGCTTCGGTATTTTATTTGTCGGCATCGCCGTCGACTTCGCGATCCAGTTTTCGGTGCGTTATCGCGAGATGCGGCTGGCAAATCCCGAACCGGCCGGCGCTTTGGCCGAGACCGGCCGGCGTGTCGGTGGTCAGATATTGGTGGCCGCGACCGCGACCGCCGCCGGTTTCCTGGCGTTCGTCCCGACAGACTTCCGGGGGGTCGCGGAGCTCGGGCTGATCGCCGGCGCAGGCATGTTGATAGCCTTTGTCTGCACAATCACTTTTCTACCGGCTGCTATAACGCTGTTGCGACCGCCCGGCGAAAGCGCGGAGGTTGGCTTCCGATGGGCTCGACCGTTAGATGAGGTTGT
>Ga0126379_10001847_pt1 | contig 13148 bp, 12 predicted proteins | sample PanSoiMetPlot_24_FD_92640 | JGI IMG/M metagenome (GOLD analysis project Ga0126379, IMG submission 92640) | Tropical forest soil microbial communities from Panama - MetaG Plot_24 | ecosystem: Environmental > Terrestrial > Soil > Tropical forest > Bulk soil | place: Panama | collected 2016-02-17 | reverse complement strand
GCCTACAGGATCCTGCGTCCTGAAGGCCGGCACTATGCCGAATACCAGCTCGACTTCGATTCTGAAACCAAGATCAGTTCTTTCCGTGGCTGGAGCATTACAGCCCAAGGGCAGGAGTATGAAGCCAAGGAGAAGGACAGCTTCGAACGAAGCCTTACCAGCTATGAAGTGTTCTCGGATGAGAAGGTGAAAGTCCTGATTCTTCCCGGCGCCGAGGTAGGCACCGTCGTCGGCTTTGAGTACGAGCGCAAAAAACGGCCCTACGTGTTTCAGGATTTCTGTTTCTTCCAGGAGAGAATTCCCGTAGAGCGTTCCTCATATGCCCTGCGCCTGCCTCCTGGCTGGGAATACAGTGCGCAATGGATCAACCATGCTCCTCAGGATCCGTTGATCCAGAACGGAAGCTATGTGTGGGAGTTGAAGGACTTGCCCCGGATCGAAACTGAATACAATGAACCGCCGTACCGGGCGTTGGCTGCCACTCTGCTTGTGAATTTCTTCTCCGATAAAGTCAAGAGCCAGACATTCAGGTCATGGAATGACCTGGCGCTGTGGCACGCGCAACTGACCGCCGGCACCCGCGAGCCCAGCCCCACGTTGCAACAGAAGGTACAAGAACTGGCTCCGGCCACCATGCCGATGTTTGACCGGATGAAGGCCCTGGCCCGCTTCGCGCAACGCGATGTCCGCTACGCAGCGATCGAAATCGGCATTGGAGGCCTCAAGCCGCACCCTGCGGCCGAAGTATTCGCGCATCGCTACGGCGACTGCAAAGACAAAGCCACGGTCCTGGCCGCGATGCTGGCCCAGATCGGCGTGAAGTCTTTCTATATGCCCGTTCACGATGACCGCGGCATCTTCACGGAGAAGACGCCGCCCAACCTGGGATTCAACCACGTGATCCTGGCCATCCAGCTTCCTGAAGCCAGTTATCCCCAAGCACTGCCGGCCGTTTACGAACATCCCAAGCTGGGCCACTTGCTGATTTTCGATCCCACCAACGAGTTTGTTCCTTTCGGCGACCTTCCGCCTTACGAGCAGGACAGTTACGCTCTCCTGGTCACGGATAACGGCGGCGAACTGATCCATTTGCCGGTCAGCGCTCCGGAGCGGAACGCCATCAACCGCACGGCGCACGTCAAGCTTCTGCCTGACGGAACTTTGCAGGGCGAAATCGAGGAAGTCCGCACTGGATATTCCGCCATGGCCGCCCGCGAATACCTCCAGAACGAAAGCCACAACGACCGCAAGAAGATCCTCGAGCACTTCTGGGGACCAACCATCGGCAGCTTCAAGATCGACAGTTTTGACCTGGTCAACACGGAGGACATCGAGAAGGAATTCATCATCCGCTACAAGTTCACTTCGGATCACTATGCGAAGAATGCAGGGCCCCTGCTACTGGTTCGTCCTCACGTGATCGGCGAAATGGCGGGCGGTTTCGATGCCAGCAAGCCCCGCCATTACCCGTACGAGTTTTACGCTCCCTTCTCACGTACCGAACGCGTGGAAATCACGCTGCCCGAAGGCTATAAGGTCGACGAGTTACCCGCTCCCGCGCATGCCACGCCGTCGTTTGCCGAATATACGAGCAAGACCGAAGACATCGGCAACGTGCTCAAGTACAGCCGCGATTACAAGATGCGGGCCACGACTGTCCCCCTCGAGAAGATCGACCAGCTCAAGAGGTTGTTTGGCGAGATCATGGTGGACGAGAAGAACATGGCGGTGCTGAAAAAGGCGAACTGAGCCAGGCGCTGGGCCCGATCCCGGATGACTTTCTTTAGGTGGACTTGCGGAGAGACTGGCATAGAGTCGAACGCGCGACGAAGGTCATGTTTCGGCCTTAATGTTGTGCCGCCTGAGATCAACTAGTAACTTGTTCCCTCCCCGGAGCCAAGTTAGACTTCACGCAAGAGACGCAAAGGAAGACGACGAGCAGTGCCATTGGCCGTCTGCGGAGCCTCCCGTGAGCCGAGACATTTCTACACTGCCTTGGGATTCGGCGGAGTTTTACCACTACGCGCACCCCATTGCCGCCAAGCGCCTGGAATTTGTCGAACATAAAGGCAAGCGCATCTTGACCATTGACTCCAAGGGAGCAAATCTACCGATTGTGCGGGCCATTGCCGCCGAGTGTTGGCGCATCGTCTCTAACCAGGACCTGAAGTCAGTGCGCACGCTGAACAACCTGGAAGGAGCCGAGTTCAGCAGAGAAACCGTGAAGGTGATGTCGGAGTTGGTAACCAAGAACCGGCCTTACGTCGTGCGCGGCGCGCTCATTGGAATCACAGGCATGCGTTTTTTCGCGTACCAGACGGTCGTGAGGTTGACCAAACGTCCTCTCAAGCTGTTTGAAGGCCGGGGGGAAGCGCTCGATTGGCTGGCGTTGGACGACGAGGAGTGATCGTGTGGCACAGCCGCCCTCGGCTGTGGTGAATAGGTTCTCACCGGCGAGGGCGCCGGTGCCACAAGGCTCTCGCTCGAGGAAATTGCCAAAGGTTTTGCCCATCTTCTATCATTGAATTCAGCTCATATGGCAGATCAGTCCAAGAAGAAGACAGAATCGAGCAGCACCGCTGAAAGTCCTGTAAGCGAGATTTTTGAAGGCCGTCACCCCTCCGAGTCCGAGAAGCACTGGGCGGAGAGCACGTTGGCGCACACGCTGGAGAAGGCTCCGGAAAAGCCCATCGGCGCCGCCAGCGGTGTGAACCTCGACGAGAATGGCCAGGCCCGGTTCACCACCATCAGCGGCGTGCCCATGCGCCGGCTGTACACCCAGGCCGATCTTCCGGGGGACTGGAACGCCGAGACCTACCTGAACTATCCCGGCCAGCCGCCCTACACGCGGGGCATCCATTCCAGCGGCTACCGCGGCAAGCTGTGGACCATGCGCCAGTTCTCCGGCTTCGCGTCGCCGGAGGAAACCAACGAGCGCTACAAGTACCTTCTTGCGCACGGCGGTGGCGGACTGTCCGTAGCTTTCGATCTTCCCACGCTCATGGGGTACGACTCCGACCACGCGGCCAGCGAAGGCGAAGTCGGAAAGTGCGGCGTGGCTATCGATTCGCTTGAGGATATGGAGATCCTTTTCAGCGGCATCGATCTCGAAAAGACCACCGTTTCCATGACCATCAACTCGCCGGCGTCAGTGCTGTGGGCCATGTACCTGGTAGTCGCCGAAAAACAGGGAGCGGACTGGAAGAAAATCTCCGGCACCATTCAGAACGACATCCTGAAGGAATACATCGCGCAGAAGGAATACATTTATCCGCCCGCGCCTTCCATGCGCCTGGTGATCGACACGTTTGAGTTTGGATCGAAGTTTACTCCACGCTTCAACACCATCTCGATCAGCGGCTACCACATTCGCGAAGCCGGCTCCACGGCGCTTCAAGAGCTGGCTTTCACCATTTACGACGGCGTGGAGTACGTGGAGTGGGCTCGGCGCCGCGGGCTCGATGTAGACGAGTTCGGCCCCCGCCTGAGCTTCTTTTTCAACTCCCACAACGATTTCTTCGAAGAGATCGCCAAGTTCCGTGCGTCGCGCAAGATCTGGTACCGGCTGATGAAGGACCGCTTCGGCGCCAAGAACCGGCGCACCTGGCTGATGCGCTTCCACACCCAGACCGCAGGCGTTTCGCTGACCGCGCAGCAGCCCATGAACAACATTGCCCGCGTGGCGATCCAGGGCATGGCCGCGGTGCTGGGCGGCACGCAATCCTTGCATACCGATTCCTACGACGAAGCCCTGGCACTGCCGACGGCCGAGGCTGCCCGCATCGCGCTGCGCACCCAGCAGATCATCGCCTATGAATCCGGTGTGGCGCAGACCGTGGACCCGCTGGGCGGATCGTATTTCGTCGAAAAACTTACGCTCGACATGGAAAAAGGCGCGTTCGATTACTTTGACAAGCTGGACGCCATGGGCGGCATGGTACGCGCCATTGAGAACGGGTACCCGCAGAAGGAAATCGCCGAGGCTTCTTACCAGTACCAGCGCGCGGTTGAAGCCAAAGAGAAGATCATCGTGGGCGCCAACGAGTTCAGCATCGAAGAAAAGCAGCCGGAGATCCTGTACATCGACGAATCGGTGGCCCAGCGCCAGACGGCGAAACTCAAGGCCCTGCGCGCCCGCCGCGACAACGCCGAAGTCGCCCGACGCCTCGATGCTCTCAAGCGCGCGGCTTCCCAAGAGCCTGTTGTACCGAATGACGGCCGCACCAGCGACGCCAATACCATGCCCTTCATCGTCGACTGCGTCCGAGCCTACGCCACGGTCGGCGAGATTTGCGAAGCCCTGCGCGAGGTGTATGGGACGTATGAGGAAGTGAGCATTACGTAGAATCGCCGGGATCGCGCGGAATCGCAACGTGATCGCCGTAATCGGTTCCATTGACTGTCATCCCGAGCGCAGCGCGTCGACAACTGTGGTGCCTTCCTGCTGAAGGGCGCGGAGTCGAGGACCCCGAGAATGCTTCGTCTCGTTAGCGCTGCCCGCAGGCATTCTCTATAAGTTTCCCTGTCGGGTTCGCGGGCTAGTGGCTTGAGGCTTGAGGAATCGATGCTTGATGTCCTGCCGCCGCGTCAGCTCTGGCCGTGAGCTCGCGTATCTGCTTCACAAGAGAGACGGACGTCCGCTTCAGATCGCTCTGTGAGGAACCAAATCTGTGCTTGGAAAATAAATCGTGCGAGTTCCACAGGCTCTCGGCGAAACCCCATATCAGGGTGTTGGTTTTGGGGTCTGTGATCCTCAATTCAATTTGTCTGCTGGGACCAAATGCAGATTCGGCGTCCTCGCACTTAGGGCCCCAAGGTTGCGTGACGGCCAGATCTGCGACCAGGTCCGCATCAGCGACATTGGACACCAGTTTGTATCGTCCCCAACTCTTCATGGCCAAGGACACCTGGGTGTATAAGTCCTGGGGGTTTTTCATCATTTGAGTTCTGTCGACGACGGGGTTGGCGATAAATAGCGTTGTGGCAGCGCCGAGTGGAGACGGTGCTGGAGCGGGGCTCGGCTTTCCCGGCAAGGTGACCGCGGCCCCTTTCGGGATCAGGCCCGTCCCCATGAGCTCTACCAGAGTCTCAATCGCTTTCTCAAAATTCTTGTCCCACGTTTTCTGCTTTTGCTTGAGATCCGTGTCATGTGTTGCTAATAGGGCGTGGGTCTTGCGGTCCAAGGCGGTCACTGCAATGGCTGGATCAAACTCCTCGGTCTCGCGATACCGAGTCGGATCTTCTATAGTCCCAAAACCCATTACGCAGTGCCATGGCCTGGCATAGATCAATTGGAACAGCAAATCGGCCTGGGCTGGGTCCGACACCAATTCATACTGCCCAGCCCGCTTCATGGCCGCGTAGAAGCTGTCGTATGTTTTGACGGCGCTGTCCGAGATTCCGGGCTCTTCCTCGCTGGGCAGGTTGGAGATGAATACTTTGAGGAGCGCCTTGGGCTGGGATGGCGCTGGAACAACGGCGGCGCTGCTGGCGGATGCTGGAGCTGCCGTCTGGACTGGTTGCGCGGTTTGTTGCGCGCTCGTGCTCAGGGCCGCCACAAAGCCAAAAATAAGAGTGATACAAAGAATCTTCCATAGGATCATCTGTTGTTTGATTCGCATCATCGGGTCTCCCCGCAAGGCCGCTGTCCTCAGAGCGAATCGTACCTGGACATGTTGGCTGCGTTTGTAATGCGCATCACCCGCGCACCACTACATTGACGCCAAGCGGACCTCAGTGTTTTATATATTTTGTCAACCTTTGCAAAGAATGGTTGGGTGATTGCACAGGCCGTTGGGGAGCGCAGATGGCGAGCGCCAGAGGCGCGACACATAATTTGGAACCTCCATGGCCAATTTCGCGTCGAATAACCGTCTATGAAAAAAGCCCACATCCACCTCAAATCCTCCGATCCCATCCTGGCTTCGATCATCGAGCGGGTTGGCCCGCCCAAGCTTACTTATCGCGAGCCGACGTTTGAGGCCCTCGCCCGTGCTATCGTTTTCCAGCAGTTGAGCACCAAGGCCGCGCTGACGATCTATGGGCGCCTGCAGGAAGCTGCCGGCGGCAAACTGACGCCGGAGTCGATCCAGGGGCTGAACGTGGGCGAGATGCGCCGCGCTGGGTTGTCGAAGCAGAAGATCGGCTACATACGCGATCTGGCGGAGCACGCCCTCGACGGTAAAGTTGATTTTGCCAAACTGCCCGGCATGACGGATGAAGAGGTCATCGTGGCGCTGACAGACATTAAGGGCATTGGCGTGTGGACGGCGCACATGTTCCTGATCTTCGCGCTGCGCCGGCCCAACGTGCTGGCCGTCGGCGATCTGGGCGTGCGCACCGCCATCCAGCGCCACTACGGAAAGCGCGCCCTGCCCAAGCCGGAACACATTGAAAAACTCGCCGTGAACTGGCATCCGTACTGCAGCTATGCCTGCTGGTATCTGTGGCGGAGTCTGGAGTTTCCGGTTGGGAAGAATTCAAACCACAAAGGACACAAAGGTTCACGAAGAAATTAGCCGGTTCTTTGTGTTCCTTCGTGTCCTTTGTGGTTGACCCGCTTTTGCTAAAATCTAGAGTCAGTGTCTACCGACCGCAAAATCCGCGTCCTCGTCGCCAAGCCGGGCCTTGACGGCCACGACCGCGGCGCCAAGGTCATTGCCCGTGCCCTGCGCGACGCCGGCATGGAGGTCATCTACACCGGCCTGCGCCAGACGCCGGAGATGGTCGTCAGCTCGGCGCTACAGGAAGACGTGGACGTTATCGGCCTCTCCATTCTTTCCGGCGCCCATAACGCGATCGTGCCGCGCGTGAACGAGCTGCTGCACAAGAACAAGATGGATGACGTCCTGCTCCTGGTCGGTGGCATCATCCCCGAACAGGATTTTGAAGTGATGAAGAAGGCCGGCGTAGCCGGAATCTTCAATCCCGGCACGCCGATGGACGAGATCGTTGACTTCATCCGCAAAAACGTCAAGCCCCGGGGCGTGGTGGCGTAGGGTAATGAGTCGGTAGCCAAACGCTTTTGGTTTCTCCCATGCCTTTTGCATGTGTCATCCCGACCGGAGCGCCTCGGAAGTGTGTCCCTGAAAGAAATCTTTGGCGCGGAGTGGAGGGACCCCGAGGGAGCGTCTTTCACCATGCCGACGCAGGACGTTCTCCCCAAATTGCCAGTTGCAACGGCCCGACGCCGAAACAGGAGCTGTCCGAGCGTTGGGCATCTGATCCTGCAAGACTAACCCGGACACTTCACTGGGAGAACTCCCTGTAGCAGGATGGTCGGGGATGGTCCGTCGGGTCCCTCCACTTCGCGCCTTTGATTCTTTTGAGAAAAACCATTTCGAGGCGCTTCGGTCGGGATGACAGCCTTATATAGATTTCGAGGGAATCAAGAGTATCGCCGAGGTCAGGGCCCTCCCTTTCCTTGCTAACCGCCCGTCCCTACCCCAGTCTAACCACCCGAAACCGAGAGGTGCGTTCATGAAGAAACTGATCCTGCTGGCAGCCGGACTTCCCCTGTGCTTCGGGTATACCGCGGCACAAAGCAAGTATTCGCATACCTCCACTGTGTCGATGAGCGATAACAGCGCGAGCGACGATTGTTCCGAGCACCTGCGCGTCTACAACGACGACTTCAGGACCACGGTGCGCGACGAGGAAAACATCAGCGTTCCCAATCAGGCGCTCACCATCACTGCGGAACACAACGGGGGAATCCGCGTGACCACGTGGGACAAGCCGGACTTCTCCCTGAAGCTGTGCAAACAGGTTTCCGTCGATGACGACGCGGAAGGCCGCAAACTGCTGGCCGAGACCAGATTGAAGGTCGAGGGCGGAAAAGTCTCGATCAGCGCGCCGGAATCGGACGATCACCACTCGCTGGGAACATTGCTGCTGGTGAAAGCGCCGCGCGACGCCAAGCTGGACTTGAGCGTCTATAACGGCGGAGTTTCGCTCACCAACTTCACCGGAACCGCGACCGCCCACGCGCACAACGGCGGCATCGCGCTGCGCGGAAGCACCGGCAAGCTGTCGCTGGAAGCGCAGAACGGCGGGATTTCAATCAAGGATTGTGGTGGCGACATTGACGCCACGGTTCAGAACGGCGGAATCTCCCTCAGTCTGCCGGAGCACTGGGAAGGCAAAGGGCTGGAGGCCCATACTCACAACGGCGGCTTGGTCGTAGTGGTGCCGAAGAACATGAGCAGCGGCGTGGAAGTCTCGGGCTCCAACCATACCTCGATCATCTGCAAAGGCGATGTTTGCGACGGCGCGGAGCGCACCTGGGATTCCGATCGCAGGATCCTGCGCTTCGGAGGGCCCAATCCGCAGATCCGCGCGACTACGGTCAACGGAGGTATTGTGGTGGAAGCGCGCGGCCACCAGCGGGGAGAACTGTAAGAATCGCCGGGATCGCCCGTCATCGCCGTCATCGCGCGTGATCGGAAACCTGACCACGGAGACACGTAGACTGAAGAGAAGTTATCGCGGCTTTGATTCCACTAGGGGACGAGCTTCCCTTTGCCCTGGGTCCGGTTCGTATCAAGGCACGGGATCAGTCGTGCCGTAAAAGCGCAATTAGAACTGGGGTTTTAGCCCTGCCGATGACGCGCGATGACGGCGGTGTCGGCGATGACGGCGATTTCTAACCCGATCTATCTTCCCTCTCCTTTCCCGGATAAAATCAAATATACTTAGAGCTTCTGCTGTCATGAGCAAGCTGGACGAAATTCTCTCCGCAGCGCGCGAGCGCGTGGCCCGGAGCAAGGGGCAGGCTGACCTGCGCGCGCTAGAGTCGGCGGCCGCGGCTCACACGCCGCGCGGCTTCCGCCGGCGCCTGCTGGCTATGTCGCAGCTGGGCCCCGCGGTGATTGCGGAGCTCAAGAAGGCTTCGCCCTCAAAAGGCTTGTTGCGGAGCTCGTTCCCAGTCGCGCAGCTTGCGGGCCAGCTGGCGCGCGCCGGAGCTTCCGCGCTTTCCGTGCTCACCGACGAGCAATTCTTCCAAGGCTCGCTGGCCAACCTGTGCGAAGCCTCCGTCGCGACCGAGTTGCCCTGCTTGCGCAAGGACTTTATCGTCGACGACTTTCAGGTGCTGGAAGCGCGCGCCTGCCGCGCTGACGCCATTCTCCTCATCCTGTCCGCGTTGGACGACGAGACGTTTCGTCGCTTGCTGGAACGCGCCCGGTCCCTGGACCTCGACGCGCTCTGCGAAGTCCACGACCAGCAGGAGTTGCAGCGGGCGCTGGAAGGCGGCGCCGACATCATCGGCGTCAACAGCCGCGACTTGCGCACGTTGCAAACCAACATGAATACGGTCCTGGAGCTGAGCACGCTCATCCCCAACCATGTGCTGCGCGTCGCGGAGAGCGGCATCGCCACCGGCGCCGAGATTAAGGACCTGCACTCTTTCGGCTATCAGGCATTTCTCGTCGGCGAAGCGCTCATGCGCGCCGAAGATCCCGGGCGAAAGCTGGAACAGCTTCTCCAGGAAGCTGGCTGGTATTCTCAGTCCGCCATGGCTTCTTCCAGTTGGCGCGGCACCGTCCAGTAAACGCCAAGCGTAAACTCAAGTACATTCATACGAGCAACCTGATGCACACCTGGATCAAATTCTGTGGCACCACGTCGGTAGAAGACGCGCTGGCTTCGGTCGAAGCCGGAGCCGACGCGCTGGGCTTTATCTTCGCGCGCAGCCCGCGGCGCGTCACCGCGCAGCAGGCTCGACAGATCATCCACGAGTTGCCGCAAAGCGTGGAACGCGTGGGGGTCTTTCGCGACGCGACGGTGGAAGAAATCCGTAGGATCGCAACTGAGGTTGCCCTGACCGGCATTCAGTTGCACGGCGACGAAAATGCGTCGCAGGTTTACGATAGTCTGCCGCGAAGCCGCCGCGATTCCTTGCGCATGATCAAGACGTTGATCGCGAAGAAAGGGTTCGAAGCGCAGCTGGATGCCGGCAATGAGCGACGGGTGAGCGCGTGGCTGGTCGATTCGGGTGCCGGCAGCGGAAAGACCTTCGATTGGCAAGCCGCGCGGGCGCAATTGGGCGAGCGCCAGGCAAGGTTGATTATCGCGGGCGGCCTGACGCCGGGAAACGTTGGCGATGCCATACGCACATTTTTCCCGTGGGGCGTCGACGTGGTTTCCGGCATCGAGTGGGAGCCAGGCCGTAAGGATCGGGCCAAGATGGAAGCATTTGTAGCCGCAGTGCGGAAGGCGGAACAAAAATGAGCATGGTTGCAGTGAAGAAGGCAAAACAAGTACCAGGACGTTTCGGCCCGTATGGCGGCCGGTACGTCCCTGAGACCCTGATGGCGGCGCTCGAAGAACTGGAGCGCGAGTATGAGAAGGCGCGCCGTGACCGGAAGTTTCGCGCGGAGTTCGAGCGGCTTCTGAAAGAGTATGCGGGACGTCCGACGGCTTTGTTTCATGCCGCGCGTCTGAGCCGGCATCTGGGGGGCGCAAAGATTTACCTGAAGCGCGAAGACCTGCTGCACACCGGCGCGCACAAGATCAACAACTGCCTGGGACAAGCCCTGCTGGCGCAGCGGATGGGCAAGCATCGCATCATCGCCGAGACCGGCGCCGGACAGCACGGCGTAGCCACGGCTACAGTATGCGCGCTGTTCGGCCTGGATTGCGTCGTATACATGGGCCTGGAAGACATGCGTCGCCAGGAGTTGAACGTCTTCCGCATGCGCCTGGAGGGCGCGGAAGTGCGCGGCGTGGATTCCGGTTCGCGGACTCTCAAAGACGCAATCAATGAAGCCATGCGCGACTGGGTCACCAACGTGCGCACCACGCACTATCTTCTCGGAAGCGTTCTGGGCGCCCATCCCTACCCGACCATGGTGCGGGATTTCCACTCCGTGATCGGGCGCGAAGCCCGCGCCCAGATCTTGAAGGCGGAAGGCAAACTGCCGGCCGCCATCGTTGCCTGCGTCGGCGGCGGGTCGAACGCAATCGGCATCTTTCATGAGTTCATCAAAGACAAGCGCGTAAAGCTGATCGGCGTGGAAGCCGGCGGTCGCAGCGAACGCCTCGGCGACCATGCGGCGCGTTTTCGTGGCGGCTCGCCGGGCGTGCTGCAGGGCGCATATTCTTACGTCCTGCAAGACGACCGCGGCCAGATCGCCACAACCCACTCCATCTCCGCCGGACTGGATTATCCGATGCTTGGCCCGGAGCACGCCGCTCTCGCCGATTCCAAACGCGCCGAGTATGTTGTCGCGTCTGACGGCGAAGCTCTGGAAGCGCTAAGCCTGCTGGCGCGGATGGAAGGCATCATTCCCGCGCTGGAGTCGGCGCACGCCGTGGCGGAATGCGTGAAGCGCGCGCCGAAGATGAAGAAGTCAGAGATTCTCATTGTTAATATTTCAGGACGCGGGGATAAGGATATTGGGATTCTGCGGGAAAACATGCGGCTTGGATGATCAACAGGAAGAAGTTCAACGCGGAGACGCGGAGGCGCGGAGACAAACAGAAAATGGTGAAGAACGAGCGACCAAAGAACCGACTTCGTTTTGAACACACGCCGGGGCTCGTGGTGTATGTCACCTGCGGCGATCCTGACCTCAAGACAACCAAGGACATCGTCCTCGCGGCGATTCGCGCCGGCGCCGACACTATCGAGTTGGGCGTTCCCTTCAGCGATCCGGTCGCCGACGGGCCAGTCATCCAGCGGGCCAGCGAACGCGCGCTGAAGCAAGGGACGTCGCTCGAAGATGTCTTGCGGCTGGCGCGCGAGGTGCGCAGGGAATCAGAAGCGGGGTTGGTGGTGTTTTCCTACCTGAACCCGGTTTTGCGTTTCGGCCTGGAACACTTTTGCGCGGAAGCCGACGCTGCCGGCGTGGATGGCGCGCTCCTCACCGATCTCACGGTCGAAGAGGCCGACGAATACCGCCGCGTGATGGCCGCGCACCGCTTGGACACGATCTTTTTAGCGGCGCCCACGAGTCCTGACCAGCGATTGAAAAAAATTGCCCAGGCCTGCGGCGGGTTTGTCTACGCCGTTTCCCGGACCGGCGTGACTGGGACGCAGAAACAACTGGCCGGCGATGCTCGCGACCTGGTCGGGCGAATCCGCAAGTTCACCAAGTTGCCCGTGGCTGTCGGCTTCGGCGTTTCCACGCGGGAACAGTTCGCGCAGGTCGGCGAATTCGCCGATGCCGCCGCCGTGGGCAGCGCCATCGTGCAGGCCGTGGAGCAGAACCCGGGACGGGAGGCCCAGGCTGTTACCGATCTGGTGCGGTCGCTGAAGGGCGGGGCGGCCAGCGGTAGTGCTTCACTCTAAATCCGCGTGTCGTTCCCGTATTTGCGCCCAGTATTCTCGACTCACATCATCGTCTATCTCAGTGGCGATGTTAGTAGCATACAGCGCATCACAGCCATCCCTTCGAGGACCAGAAATCCAGTATTCCTCTCCAGTCTCAACATCATAGTAGTTGGCCTTGAACCCGGCGCCCTTCAGGCTTCTGAACGCTTGGCCGCGATAGTAGATCGTTGCGCCTGTCTTTGAATAAGTCACGCGCCCGATTCTGGCAGGGCCAGTGAGATTGCCAGCCTTGCGCTCGATATACATGATTCTGGTTCTATGGCCCATATGATTTCAATTTGTGTCTTCGATTTAGTGTTCTCACACTCATGGTAGCCGAAGCAACCAGCTCACCGCGCCACCGTGGCTTGCCCCTTCACTTAATTAACATTCTTAATTTATTCTTTATTACCACTCATGAATTAAGGTTTCTGGGGCTTCAGGGGGCCTGTTGTTCGAGAAGGCAGAATGTTATGGATATCGCCGACTGGCGTAAGAAGATCGACGAGCTGGACCGCCTGCTGGTGGACTTGCTCAACCAGCGGGCGCGCGCGGCGCAAGAGATCGGCAAGCTGAAGCGCAATACGAGCATGCCCATCTACGAGCCGGACCGCGAGAAGATCATCTTCGAGAACGTGCGCCGGGCAAACCAGGGTCCGCTGCCCGACCACGAGCTGCGCCACGTGTACGAGCGCATCATCGACGTGATGCGCAATATCCAGAAGACGGAGATCGTGCCGCCGGCCAGCGAGAATGAAGGGCCCACGGAGTTTGAAACGGATGTGAACGACTGAGAAGAATCGCCGTGATCGCCGTCATCGCGCGTCATCGCGCG
>Ga0126379_10001845_pt1 | contig 13155 bp, 13 predicted proteins | sample PanSoiMetPlot_24_FD_92640 | JGI IMG/M metagenome (GOLD analysis project Ga0126379, IMG submission 92640) | Tropical forest soil microbial communities from Panama - MetaG Plot_24 | ecosystem: Environmental > Terrestrial > Soil > Tropical forest > Bulk soil | place: Panama | collected 2016-02-17 | reverse complement strand
CCGTAGCGCTCCTGCACGTAGCGGATCACTTCGTCGCGGCGATCCTGGCAGAAGTCGATGTCGAAGTCCGGCATCGACACGCGCTCGGGATTAAGAAAGCGCTCGAACAGCAGCCCGAAGCGGATCGGATCGAGATCCGTGATGGTGAGCGCATAGGCGACGAGCGAGCCGGCGCCCGAGCCGCGCCCCGGCCCGACCGGAATGCCCTCGGACTTCGCCCATTGGATGAAGTCGGAGACGATCAGGAAGTAGCCGGGGTATTTCATCCCGGCGATGACCTTGAGCTCGAAGGCGAGACGCTCGCGATATTCGTCCTCGGTGCGGCCGTGGGCAACGCCGTGCTGCGCGATGCGACGCGACAGCCCTTCCTCGGCGCGCGCGCGCAGCTCCGCTGCCTCGTCGATCTTCGCAGCCTTGCCGGACTTGCCGTTGGGGGTCGAAAACTGCGGCAGGATGGGCTTGCGTGCCACCGCGCGGAACGCGCATCGCCGCGCAATCTCGACGCTCGCGGACAACGCCTCGGGCAGGTCGGCAAACAGCTTGACCATCTCGGCGCGGGACTTGAAGCGATGCTCGGGCGTGAGGTGCCGACGCTCGGCGTCGGCGAGGAGGCGCCCTTCGGCAATGCAGATCAGCGCGTCATGCGCCTCGTAGTCGTCGGCGGTCGCGAACAATGGCTCGTTGGCGGCGACCAGCGGCAGACCCTTGGCATAGGCAAAGTCGACCAGGGCGCGCTCGACCGCGCGCTCCTCGGCCGTGCCGTGGCGTTGCAGCTCGACATAGAGGCGATCGCCGAACAGCCGCGCCAGCGCCTCCCCGCGCGCCGCCGCGAGCGCCGGCTGTGCGGCCGTGATGGCGCGGTCGAGGGGCCCGCCGGGGCCGCCCGTGAGCGCAATCAGCCCCTCGGAGGCACCCTCGAGCCAGGCGAGCTTGACATGCGCCGGATCGGTGGCGCCGTGACTCGCCGCCGCGTGGCCCAGAAAGGCGCGCGAGCTGAGGCGCATCAGGTTGCGGTACCCCTCCTCGCGCGTGGCGAGCAGCACGACGCGCGGCAGGTCGCGCGCCGCATGGGCGAGGCCAGCAGGCCGCGCGTCCTGGTCGCCGAAATCGACCGCGAGCGCGCAGCCGATGATCGGCTGGATGCCCGACGCCGCCATCTTGTCGGAGAACTCGAGCGCTCCGAACATGTTGTCGGTATCGGTCAGCGCGAGCGCCGGCTGGCGGTCCGCCTTCGCAAGTTCGGCAAGCCGCGTGATCGTCAGCGCACCTTCGAGGAGCGAGTACGACGAGTGTACGTGCAGATGCACGAAGCGAGGATCGGACGGCACGGCGGGACCTCTCAAGGGACGCGAATCCCGCGTGCACAGTGCGGATGCCGCCATTTCCTGTCCACCCCGGCATGCCGGGGTGGCGCCGCGGTTCACAGGTTCCGTGCGGCCGACGTCGTGCGGTTCATCTCCGCAGTCCGCGCAAGTTCTCAGAGGCTCGAAAAGACCTGAATCCACACGGCGATCATTCCGAGAAAAAGCGAAATCGACGCCAGCGCAGCGGCTTCCTTGACAACGGCGCGGAACATGATCATCTCCCCTGATCAGAACGAAGAGTGAATATTGTTCACTTTATGTTCCAAGTCAAGCAGTCTGATCGACTGAGGCGGTGGCGGGGCGGCGTGCCCGGGGCGGGCGCTCACCGCACGGGCAACGAGCGGATCCCTGCAAGCAAGCGGCGGCCCTGCGGCCGCCGCGAGCGATCCGGTAAGTCACCCGGAGGCGGGGTCAGCGGACCCAGACCCCAGCGTGCCAGGCCCAGCGGCCTCCTTCCCAACCGTAGTGGCCCTTGACCCAGTAATGCGCCGGCGACGGCCGCGCCGGAACGACCTCGACGATAGGCGCCGGCATCGCCGCCACCACGCCACGAATGTGATGACCCTTGACCCAGAACCAGGCGCCGTCGCGCCACACCCAGTGACCCGGCACCCAGGCGTAGCCGGCTCCCGGGGTGGCCGGGACCACTTCAACGATCGGCGCCGGCATGGCGCGCTCGACGACGACTATCTGGGCGCGGGCTGCGCCGGCGCCCAGGCCGACCATCAGGAGAAGACCGGCGATCGCCGGGACGGCGCGCCGAAACATGGCATTCATGACATGAACTCCTTGGGTGGGAAGATTTTGCGAAGTGGTCGGTGCACAATGCGTCGACCAGAGGTCAACGACCTGGACCACGTGCTGTGCGAACCGACAGACGGAACGAAACGCCCCCAACTTCTGTCCGCATGAAGACACCGGCAGCGTTCTCGACGCGAACCGTGACATCGTAGTGAAGCGACGCCCAATGGCGGCTGAGCGCGGCATTTATCGCGGGTTCATACAGGCGCCAGCCGCGTGAAATGGATACCGTCGAGCGCGCGATCCATCAGCATGTGCCGGCGACCGTGCGCCGCCCGTCGGTCTCGACCTCGATCTTGAGCGCCTTGGTCAGCAGGCCGTTGGCGTAGTAGCTGCCGACCGTATAGCTGATCTCGACGATCTCCTGCGACGAGAACTGGGCTGCCAGCGCCGCGAAGGTCGCATCGTCGACGTCGCCGCCCTTTGCCATCTGATCGACATAGCCGAGCAGCGCGCGCTGCTTGCCGTCGAACAGGTTCGATGCGCGCCAGGTCGCGACCTCGGCGATCTGCGCGTCGCTGTAGCCACACAGCCGCATCAGCGGCCGGTGCTGGTTGACCTCGTAGTCCGAGCCGACGATCTCGGCGGTGCGCAGGATCACGAGCTCGAGCAAGCGGCGCGGCGTCACGGCATCGAAGCGAATCGTGAACGCCATGGCGGCGGCGGCGCGGGAGAATTTCGGCGCGTGCCCGGTGGTGAGCTGGAGATTGATGACGGCACCGCCCATGGCGCGGCGCTTGTCGAACATCTCCTGCATGATCGGATCGAGCGGTTGCGGCAACGGCGGCAAGCGCGAGACCTTGTGCGGCTCGTCGGCGGCGAGCGGCACCGCCAGCAGCACGCCGACGAGCGCGGCCCCCCTGATGATGGTCTTGCGCATGAACTCCTCCCTGGTTGAACATTTGTTGCGTTTCGCGCGGCAGTCCAGCCAAGTACCGCGGCATCCGGCTCGGTAAAGTCAAACTGCGCCAGGCAGGATCCGGACCGCGTTCATCACCGAAACGTGTGGCCAGGACGCCGGCAAGGCCATTGAATAAGACCGCCCGCATGGTGTTGATGACTGAGGCTTACATCGGGAGATCCCCATGCGCCTGATCCTGAAATCCATGTTAATCGCCAGCGGCATCGCCGCCTTCGGCCCGGCGGCTGGCCATGCTCAATCGGCCTATGACTATCCATGGTGCGCCGTCTACACCAACCGCAGCGGCGCGCAGGCCTGCTACTACGCAACCTACGCCCAATGCATGGCCACCATGGACGGTATCGGCGGTTTCTGCATGCGAAGCCCCTATTACCGCGGCCCCGAGCGCGCGCCGCCACGGTACTCGCGCTACGAGTAATCGCCGTCAATCCGTCCGGAGCCGATCGATGAAGAAGCTCGTTCTCACAGGTGCGACCGCGGCGGTGCTCCTCAGCGCCGCGACCTCGGCGAGCCACGCGCAGTACTATCCGTGGTGCCTTGTCATCTCCGACAAGACCGGGTCATGGACCTGCTACTTCACGACCCGTGACCAGTGCATGGCGTCGGCGGGGGGCAATGTCGGCTTCTGCGCGCAGAACCCGGCCTATCCGAGTCCGGCGCCGCGTCGACTGGCGACGCACTGAGGCCCAATCTCCGGTGGATTGCGGCGGCTCCCTCCGACTGCGGACCTTCCGGGCGGCTGTGCGTGCGATCTCCACGATCGCCGCACTTGCCGTGACGGCGCTGGCTGCCGCGCCCACGCGTGCCGAAGAGGTCCACCCGTGGTGCATGGTCTACCAGGACATGACCGGGACCTGGTCATGCGCGTTCGCGAGCTTCGAGCAGTGCCGCGCAACCGCGTCGGGCGGCAACGGCGGCACGTGCGCCCGCAATCCCGCTTTTGCGGACCCGCCCAAGCCGGCCGCCGCGGCACGCCGGAGGCGATAGACTATTCGGCGGTTTACGGGTAATTCCGGACTCCCACCCGTTGTGCCGGTACCCGCCATGCAACAGCAAAATCCCGAGCAAACCGCCGCGCTCCGCCTCGCCGCGACCGGCGTCGACTTCCAGACCCTGCACGAGATCGTCGCCAAGGCGCGCCAGAACCTCAATCAGAACGATTGGGACTACATCGTCGGCGGCGCCGAAACCGAGACCACGCTGCGGCGCAATCGGCTGGCGATTGACCAGATCGCCCTGCGGCCGCGCGTGCTGCGCGACGTCAGCCGCATCGATGCCTCGGTCGAGGTGCTCGGCCGCAAGCTGCGCCTGCCGGTGATGTTCGCCCCGGTCGGCTCGCTCGAATGCTTTCATCCGGCCGCCGCCGCCGACGTGGCGCGGGCCGCGCAGGCGTTTGGCGCCGCCCATATGCTGAGCTCGGTGTGCCACCCGGGGCTCGAGAAGGTGGCCGAGGCCGCGCCCGATGCGCTCCGCATCTACCAGCTCTATGTGCGCGGCGACGCGGCCTGGGTCGACGATCACGTGGCGCGCGCCATCGCCAACGGCTATCGCGCCTTCTGCCTCACGGTCGACACCGCCATCTACAGCCGGCGCGAGCGCGACATCGCCAAGCGTCACGTCGTCTCAGGGCGTCGGCGCGCCTCCGGCCGCGAATTCCAGGCCGCGCTCGACTGGCGCACGGTCGAGCGCATCAAGAAGCGTTTCGACATTCCGCTCGCCCTCAAAGGGATCGCGACCGCCGAGGACGCCAAGATCGCGGTCGACCACGGGGTCGAGTGGATCTACGTTTCCAATCACGGCGGGCGGCAGCTCGACCAGGGACGCGGCTCGATGGACGTGCTGCCGGAGGTCGTCGCGGCGGCGGACAGACGCGCCAAGGTGATCGTCGACGGCGGCTTCGCGCGCGGCACCGACATCGTCAAGGCGATCGCGTCGGGCGCAAGCCTGGTCGGAATCGGCCGCCTGCAATGCTACGCGCTTGCGGCCGGCGGCGAAGTCGCGCTCATCCGCCTGCTCGAGCTCCTCGAGGACGAGGTGCAGCGCTGCCTCGGGTTGCTCGGAATCACCGGTTTCGCCGACCTCGACCGCAGCTATCTGCACGCAGCGCCGTCGGTGACCGCGCCGCACATACTCAGCGCCTTCCCACTGCTCAAGATCGACGATTACCGGTACTGAGCGCGGGGCGAAGGGCGAACAACGAGCGCAGCGTCGTGCGCATCACCGGTTCGCCTCACTGCAATTCCATCACCTGGCCCTCGCGCAGCGTCACCCGGCGGTCCATGCGCGAGGCGATATCCATGTTGTGCGTCGCGATGACAGCGGCGAGCCCGGAGGCGCGCACCAGCTGGGTAAGCGCCGAGAACACGTGCTCGGACGTGCGCGGATCGAGATTGCCGGTCGGCTCGTCGGCCAGGAGAACGCGCGGCGCATTGGCGACCGCGCGGGCGATCGCCACGCGCTGCTGCTCGCCGCCGGAAAGCTCGGACGGCCGATGGGTGATCCGCTCCTTGAGGCCGAGGTAGCCGAGAAGCTCGGCTGCGCGCGAGGCGGCCTCGCGGCGGGCGAGCCCGCGCAGCATCTGCGGCAGCATCACGTTCTCCAGCGCCGTGAACTCCGGCAGCAGATGATGCGCCTGGTACACGAAACCGATGTCGTTGCGGCGGATGCGGGTACGCTCGCCGTCATTGAGCTCCGAGGTCGCAAGATCGGCGATGTAGACCTCACCGCCGTCCTGGCGCTCGAGCAGGCCCGCGATGTGCAGCAGCGTCGACTTGCCTGCGCCCGAAGGAGCGACCAGCGCAACCGACTGACCCGGCCAGACCGCGAGCTCCGCACCCTTGAGGATGTCGAGCGTCGCGTTTCCCTGCTTGTAGTGGCGCTCGATGGCATGCAGGAAGATGACGGGCGGTTCGTTGTCGGCCATCGTCCTACTCGTAGCGCAGCGCGTCGACCGGATCGAGGCGCGCTGCGCGCCACGCCGGATAGAGGGTCGCGAGCAGGGACAGCGTGAGCGCCAGCACGACCACCGCGGAGGTCTCGCCGACGTCCATCTCGGCCGGCAACTTTGACAGGAAATAGATCTCCGGGTCGAAGATATTGGTGCGCAGGAGCAATGATAAGAAGTTGCGGATCGCATCGGCATTGAGACAGACCAGCAACCCGGCAATGAACCCGATGAGGGTGCCGACCACCCCGATCGAGGCGCCTGTAATCACGAAGATGCGCATGATCGCGCCTTGGGTCGCGCCCATGGTACGCATGATCGCGATGTCGGGGCCCTTGTCCTTCACCAGCATGATCAGGCCGGAGACGATATTAAGGGCTGCCACCAGCACGATCAGCGTGAGGATCAGGAACATAACGTTGCGCTCGACCTGCAAGGCCGTAAAGAAGGACTTGTTGCGCCGGCGCCAGTCGACCACGAAGATCGGCCGCCCGGCGGCCGACGTGACGAGCTGCGTGTAGCGTTCGACGTCGTCCGGATTGTCGACATAGACCTCGATTGCGGTCACGTCGTTGGTGCGGCTGAAGTAGGCCTGGGCTTCCTTGAGCGGCATGAACACGACGGCGGAATCATACTCCGACATGCCGATCTCGAACGCGGCGGCGACCCGATAGGGCTTGATCTGCGGCATCGTGCCCATGGGAGTGACCGCCCCGCGTGGCGACACCAGCGTGAGGTTGTCGCCAACCCGCAGCGAGAGCTGGTCGGCGAGCCGTTTGCCGATCAACATCCCCTGCCCTTGATCGAAGCCGTCGAGCGTCCCCTCCTTGATGTTCTTGGCGATCGATCCCAGCTTGACAACATCCTCGGCGCGCATGCCGCGCACCAGCACGCCGCTGGCGTTGAACGGCGAAGAGGCAAGCGCCTGGCCGTCGACGATCGGCGCCGCGAGCATCACGCCGGGAATCTTGGAGATGCGGTCGGCTACCTCCGCATAGTCGGTGAGCGGCCGCTCGATCGGCTGGATCAGCAGATGGCCGTTGAGTCCCAGGATCTTGTCGAGCAGCTCCTTGCGGAAGCCATTCATCACCGCCATCACGATGATGAGCGTCGCGACGCCGAGCATGATGCCGAGAAACGAGAAGCCGGCAATGACCGAGATGAATCCCTCCCGCCGCCGCGCCCGCAGGTAGCGCAGCGAGAGCATCCACTCAAAGGGAGCAAAGGGGCGGGTGCCGGTCGGCTCGGTCATTGCGCGTTGTTTTTTCCCCCACTTGCGGATTCCATCCGATTCTGGCGGTTTCATGCCATTGATATTACGGACCTGGGGTGCCCAGCGCACAGTTTTCGGCTTATTGCGCAAGGCGTTCGACCGCCTCTACGGGGGTAACGAGCTCGCGCGACCCATCGGCACGGCGCTTGAGCTCGATCTTGCCCTCGGCCAGTCCTTTCGGGCCGACCACCACCTGCCAGGGAATGCCGATCAGGTCCATAGTGGCGAACTTCGACCCCGGCCGCTCGTCGAGATCGTGGTAGAGCACGTCGACCCCGCGCGCCGCCAGTTCCCCATAGAGCCGCTCACTCGCGGCGTCGGTGTCCGCCCCGCCCTGCTTGAGATTGACCACAGCCACCCGGAACGGCGCGACCGCCTCCGGCCACCTGATACCAGCATCATCATGGAAGGCCTCGATGATCGCGCCGACCAGACGCGAGACGCCGACCCCGTAGGAGCCCCCGTGGACCGGCCGCTCGGCCCCATCGGCGGTGGCGACCAAGGCCTTCATCGATTCAGAATACTTGGTGCCAAAGTAGAAGATCTGGCCGACCTCGATGCCGCGCGTCTCAAGGCGCCGCTCAGCCGGCACATCGCGCTGGTAGCGAGCGGCGTCATGGACGTCGGCGGTCGCCGCATAGAGGCTGGTCCATTGTGCGATGATCGGCGCGAGGTCGCCATCGTAGTCCACGCCCGCGTCCGGGACCGGAAAGTCGAGCACATTCTTGTCGCAGTAGACCGCGGATTCGCCGGTCTCGGCCAGCACGATGAACTCGTGCGACAGGTCGCCCCCGATCGGGCCGGTCTCGGCCGCCATCGGGATTGCCTTGAGGCCCATGCGGGCGAACGTTCGCAGATAGGCGACGAACATCTTGTTGTAGGCACGCCGCGCCGCCTCCTTGTCGAGATCGAACGAATAAGCGTCCTTCATGAGGAATTCACGCCCGCGCATCACGCCGAAACGAGGCCGCTGCTCGTCGCGGAATTTCCATTGGATATGATAGAGGTTGAGCGGCAGATCCTTGTACGACCGCACATAGGCGCGAAAAATCTCGGTGATCATTTCCTCATTGGTCGGACCGTAGAGCAGTTCCCGCTCGTGCCGGTCCTCGATGCGCAGCATTTCCGGCCCATAGGCGTCGTAGCGGCCGCTTTCGCGCCACAGATCGGCCAGCTGCAGCGTCGGCATCAGCAGCTCGATCGCCCCGGCGCGGTTCTGCTCCTCACGCACGATCTGCTCGACCTTCTTGAGTACACGCAAGCCGAGCGGCAGCCAGGCATAGATCCCGGCCGCTTCCTGGCGGACCATGCCGGCGCGCAGCATCAGACGGTGCGAGGCGATCTCGGCTTCCTTCGGCGTTTCGCGCAGGATTGGCAGAAAGAAGCGGGACAGGCGCATGGGGGAGATCCAGCAAGGTTCGATTCGAGCGGCCGGCGGAAGGCGCTTGGAGTGAAAGCGGATCGGGCGCAAAAAAACAACCCCGGCGGGACCTTGCCCAGCGTTTACGATATTCCGAAAGGGACATGTCGCTAGGTCACAATATTGCGCCGCAGAAACGAATTTTTCCGGCAAATTGCGCCGGGCGGATGACAAACGAAATTTGTTGGGATAGGTTTTTTTCGTCGCGAAGTACCATCAAGAGGTGGGCTTCCGCGGTCCAAGTCTTGGGAGGACAGTCCGTAGGCGCGCGCAGCCGCCGCCGGCCCTACAAGAAAGCTAACACCGGGTTTTCAAGGACGAATGAGGAATCTGAGCAGGGCACTGTCCCTGCTCATTTTTTTGGCGCAAGCCCGGACCGGGCGCGGCCGGATGGGCCGCTCGGGTGGGCCAGAGCCCCGGCCGCCGAGAACGCCTGCCACCGCAACGGTTGGGACAGCCGTTGGTGCCCCAACGACATCTTCTTGTGGTTGCAGCTGGCTGCGGGCGCCGCGTCCGCGAGCAGACACGGCCGCCCCTCGCTAGATCAGCCCCCACAGGCTGGTGAGGTCGTCGAGCGTCACTCGCCGGGTCAGGAACAGCCAGAAGAATAGTCCGCACACCACGCCGGTGAGGATCGTGTTCCAGATCAGCTTCTTGACCAGCAGCGGCACAACCGGCGCGCCCGGGTCGGTGCCCGGCACGACCGAGCCCTCCTCCTGCTGCGAGCGCACGCCGAAGGGAAGCACGAGAAAGAGCATGAGCCACCACGCGACGAAATAGATGGCGAGTGCAGTCGTCCAGGACACGATCAGGCCTGCTCCAGTTCGACCAGGGTACCGCAAAAATCCTTCGGGTGAAGAAACAACACCGGCTTGCCATGCGCGCCGATCTTCGGCGTTCCATCGCCCAGCACCCGCGCACCCTCCCGGGTCAACCGGTCGCGCGCCGCCAGGATATCGTCGACCTCGTAGCACAGATGGTGAATGCCGCCGTCCGGGTTGCGCTCGAGAAACTTGGCGATCGGCGAATCCTTGCCGAACGGTTCCAACAGCTCGATCTTTGTATTCGGCAGCGAGATGAACACCGTGGTGACGCCGTGGTCGGGTTGCGGTACCGCTGCCGATACCTGGGCGCCGAGGGTGTCGCGATAGACCCGCGACGCCGCCGCGATGTCGCGCACCGCGATGGCGACGTGGTTGAGGCGTCCGATCATGTGTTTCTCCCTTGGCCCGGCTCGCCTCCGATGACGGTACCGGCCAGCATATCGGAGGCGAAGCCGCGGCGCATGCCTGGAACACGTTCCGTTCTTACGGAATCGTATGCGCGGCAACGCCCACTATCGCGAGACTCCCGGACGGCTGCGGGAGATCAAGACGAAGGTCGATCGCGGGCGGTCCTTCAACTTCCCGCAGACGATCCCACTCACACGGTGAGCACCTGCACGAGGCAGAGCGGTCGCTTGCCCCAGCGCTCCGCGATCGCGGCGCGCACCGCGCGCCTCACCGATTCGGCGACCGCGTCGGGATCGCGCCGGCGCGCCCGAGGCAATTGCTCTACCGTCTCCACGGCGGTCGAATAGGCAATGTCGTCGAATTTCGCGCCATCCGCGTCGACTTCCGGGAGGCCGATCAGGTCGACCTCCGGGTCGGCGGCCAGCATGCCCTTCTCGTCGAGCGCAAGCGCGACCGCCACGACGCCGACGAACCCGAGCCGGCGGCGGTCGGCCACCGTGCGCGCGTCGGCCTCGACCAGCAGCCGGCCATCCTTATAGAGCCGCCCTTGCGGGATCTCGTCGATCACGCCAGGCGCGCCAGGCGCGAGCCGGACCACGTCGCCGTTGCGGCACGCCACCACGTCGGCGATGCCGAGCCGGCGGGCGAGTGCGGCATGCTCGGCAAGGTGCAGCGCCTCGCCGTGCACCGGCAGCACGATCCTCGGCCTGACCCAGGAGAACAGATCCTCCATCTCGGCGCGGCGCGGATGGCCCGAGACATGCACCAGGTGCGTCCGGTCGGTGATCACCTCGATGCCCTGGGTGACGAGGCCGTTGACGACGCTGCCGACCGCCTTCTCGTTGCCCGGGATGGTGCGCGAGGAAAAGATCACCCGGTCGCCGCGCGACAGCGTCACATCGGGATGCTCATCCTTGGCGATGCGCGCGAGCGCGGCACGCGGCTCCCCTTGGCTGCCGGTGCACAGCGCCACCACCTTGTCGGGCGGCAGATAGCCATAGGCGTCGGTGCCGCGGAAATCCTGCACGCCTTCGAGATAGCCGGTTTCGCGCGCGACCTGCACGATGCGGTCCAAGGCGCGGCCGACCACCACGACCTCGCGCTCGCAGGCCCTGGCCGCATCGGCGACCGCGCGGATGCGCGCAACGTTCGACGCAAAGGTGGTCACTGCCACCCGCCCCTGCGCATTGATGATCAGCTCGCCGAGGGACTTCGCCACTTCCGTTTCCGAGGGCGAGCGACCATCGCGCACCGCATTGGTCGAATCGCCGACCAGCGCGAGACAGCCTTCCGCGCCGAGCGCGCGCAGCTTGCCCTCGTCGGTCGGCGGCCCGATCACGGGGGTCGGATCGAGCTTCCAGTCGCCGGTGTGAAGCACGCTGCCGCGCGCGGTGCGGATGATCAGCCCATTCGACTCCGGGATCGAGTGCGACATCGATACCAGCTCGACGTCGAACGGTCCGATCGTCAAGCGCGCGCCGAGCGGGATCGTCTTGACCGGAATATCGGGTGCGCCCGGCTCCGACAGCCGCTTCGCTTCGAGCAGCGCCGCCGTGAACGGCGTCGCGTAGATCGGCACCCGCAGGCGCGGCCACAGGTCGATGATCGCCCCGAAATGGTCTTCGTGCGCGTGGGTGAGCACGAGCGCCAGGAGATTGCGCCGCTCCTCGATGAGGAAACGGATGTCCGGCATGATCAGGTCGACGCCCGGGAGGTCGTCGCCCGCGAAGGCGACCCCGAGATCGACCGCGAGCCATCGGCGGCTCGCCTCGCGGCCGAGCCCGTAGAGCGACAGATTCATGCCGATCTCGCCGACGCCGCCGAGCGGCGCGAATACGAGTTCGTCGGACGACTCGGCCATTCCTCAGGGTCCCATGGCGGTTGCGGACGGCGCAATGGGAAAGACCTCCCCGGCCGCGATCGCCTCCAACCGGCCATCCGGCAGCCGCAGCATCAACCGGCCGGATTCGTCGAGGGTCTCGAAGCGGCCCGCGAGCTCGCGCGCGCCGAGCCGAACCTGCAGGTCGCCGCCGAGCGCGCGGCGCAGCCAGTCGGCCCGGATGGACGCGAAGCCCGCCTCCCACTCGCGCAAGCGGCGGACCATGGCGAGCGACAGCTCGGCGAACAGCGCCTCGGCCGTCACCGCGGCGCCGGCCGCTGCGAGATCGGTCGCCGGAAAGTCCGTCTGCGCCGGATGGTGCCGGCAGTTGACGCCGATGCCGACCGCCGCGACCAGCGGCTGCGTCCCCTCCGCCTCGATCAGGATTCCGGCGAGCTTGGCGCCATCGCACAGCACGTCGTTCGGCCATTTGAACGCAAGCCGCGAGCGCAGGGCCGGCGCCTGCGCCACCAGGGCGTCATGCACCGCGAGCGCGGCGACGAACGAGAGCTGCGCGGCGTGCTCGGGCGGGCCCGGATCGGTCAGCAGCAGCGTTGCGAAGAGGTTTCCGGGCTCGGACACCCAGGCGCGCCCACGCCGTCCGCGGCCGGCGGTCTGCGCCCGCGCGGTGATCCACAGCGGCCCCCGTTCGCCCGCACGCGCGCAGGCCAGGGCCTCGGAATTGGTCGAGGCGATCATATCGCATGCGATCAGGCCGACGCCTGCGGCAGCTGCGGCCGGCGCAAGCTCCATGGGCTCAGAACAGTGATTTTGCCGCGGCTTCCGCGGCGTCGACGAGCGGGCCCGGGTAGAAGCTGAACAGCACCACGAACAACCCGGTCACACCGAGCACCAGCCGCAGCTCGAGGCGCATGGGCACGAAGCTCGGCGCCGGCTCGTCGAAATACATGACCTTGACGATGGCCAGATAGTAATAGGCGCCGACCACGCTCGCGAGCACGCCGATCACGGCGAGCGTGTAGAGCCCGGCCTGCATGGCGGCGAAGAAGACGTAGAGCTTGGCGAAGAAGCCCGCAAGCGGCGGCACGCCGGCAAGCGAGAACAGCATGACGGCCAGGAAGAGCGCCATGGTGGGCTTGGTACGCCCAAGCCCTGCGAGATCGGAGATCTCCTCGACCGGGCCGTCGGGACGGCGCATCGCGATGATGCCGGCAAAGGTGCCGAGCGTCATCGCGAGGTAGATCGCCATGTAGACCAGTACGCTCCTGACGCCGTCGGTCGTCGCGGTGCCGGCGGCCAGGCCGATGAGCGCGTAGCCCATGTGGCCGATCGACGAATAGGCCATCAGCCGCTTGATGT
>Ga0126379_10001840_pt1 | contig 13168 bp, 24 predicted proteins | sample PanSoiMetPlot_24_FD_92640 | JGI IMG/M metagenome (GOLD analysis project Ga0126379, IMG submission 92640) | Tropical forest soil microbial communities from Panama - MetaG Plot_24 | ecosystem: Environmental > Terrestrial > Soil > Tropical forest > Bulk soil | place: Panama | collected 2016-02-17 | reverse complement strand
GTAAGTGGCAGTCGAATCGTACATGCGCATGGTGCGGCGGTGTCCAACGGGACGCACCCGCAAAATATCGAGATTGAATGGGGCAATGTAGTCGATGATATCCTGGGCAATGTGGTCATGGTGAATCCTGTCAAAACTTAGCGAGGCGAAATTTCGCGAGATGTCGTCGCCGAGTGACATGCTATGCCGCCGCCCGAACTCCAGCGCCCGGGGTGCCCACCGTGCCGAGCGGGGTGGGCTGGGAAGTAAGCAACATCGCTCGGCGCCCCTGGGCCAAGAGCGCGCGCCGACGCTGATCGAGTTGTTGTTGCTGCACGTTGGGGTCGGTCGTCACCGGCGGCGCCGGCGGCTTGGGAATCTTCGCACTTGACATGAAACTCATACCTCAGTCCTCAGCGCTCAGTCCTAAAACTTCACCCAATCGTAGTCGATGTTGGTCTCAACCCGGTACTGATTGCCCTTGGCAGAAAAAGAAGAAATGCCATAGCGCCTAAGCAGCTCGATAAGCGAGTCGCCCAGGTCCTCCCACGGATGGTTCGGCTTTTTCGGTATGTCGGATTTGTTGCCATCGGATGCGTGCTGCTTGGGATAATACCACCTCCCGTTTAACGCTTTTATTAATCCATCGCACCCCTGCGGGTCAAGCAGGATGGAATACTGGCGGGAGAGCGCGTTTAAGAGCACCTCGCGGCGTACCGGCCACTGATTGGTGCCGGGAGTCTCGAGCGCCGCGTCGGGAAAGTGCGACTGGATCTCGTAGAGAGACGGCTTGTCGGCATCGGAGTCGTTGTCTGACCCCAGAGACGGGTCGTGGCCGATCAGCATCAGCTCGGGATTTTTTAAGAGCCAGGGAATGTTTCGCGACAGCCACGGCTCGACTTCGTACTCGATCAACTGCTTCATGCCGCCCTTCACGGTAAGCGATGCGAAAATGTTTATCTGGCCGTTCTCTAACTGCTGGCCAATGGTGCAGCTGGGCGTTTGCCCGCCGTCAAACCCCAAGCAAATCTCCAGGCCCGAGGCGAGAGGCACGAGGCGCGAGGCCGAAACATGGCGATCATAGGAAAAGCCTAATGCGACGGGGTTGCCAAGAAGCGTCGTCCCCGGCTCGCCGTCAAGGAGCTTTTTTCTAAGATCGGGGCGGTCTTTGTACTGCTCGGCGAGCATTGCTCTAAACTCCGCTGAAGCTCTCTCTCCAGGAGGGATGCGTATCCCATAAGCTCGAGGCGGCGGGTTGGTGATGAAGTGGCGCCACGACCAGTGATCATCGTCAGGTAAGTTAGTCGTAGCAATTCCCGGATGCGCATGGCTAGGTAGGCGTTTACTTGACTGCGCGAGCATCCAGGACTCCTCGTCAATGCCGCCGCTGTTGACCGAACCTCCTTGAGCCGAAGGCGCAATCTCCTCAAACCAGACTCCGACACACTCAACCTTGAGCTTCTCTTTGGCACTCTGATCCTCCAGTCCCATGAGATCGAGTTCCACTAGCACAGAACCGCCGCCCCGGGCAAACCACTTGTGGCCGCCGTCCTCCCCGGCCCAACAGTTTTTCCACATCGGCTTTAAGAGCGTATTGCAAGTCGTTAATCGATGATTGGTGAAAGTATCGCGCACGCCAATCCAACGCACAGGCAGAGAGTAGCCCGCAGCGTAGTGGCGCTGCGCATGGGCAATCATCGCGGAGAGCGCAGCAATCGTCTTGCCGTCGCCCCGCGCGCCAAAGGCGCAGACTTCAATCTGATCCGAATACTCAGTCCTCAGTCCTCTATCCTCAGTCCTACTTGGTATCACTCCATCACGAGTACATTCGATGAAGTGAAGCGCGGCAGAACCGGAGTAGAACTCCAAGTCTAAGTTACTCTTCTTGCCTTGCATGGTAGTTACTCTACTTACTAACTTACTCTACTTACTCGGAGAAGATAAGTAAGTACTCAGTACTTACTTACTCTACTTACTTACCTTCCAAACGTTGGACAGTCACAACTCATCGGCTGTAACTTACTACCACCTAGACACTTGCCGCCTACTACTACTAACTCGCCGAACGGCTCGTAGTTGGTTCGCTCCTTGTTCCGTACTACCCGATGTACACGCCGCTCATGGCCGCAGGCGCACCTCTCCGTTAACTTGATCCCAACAAAATCCTTGAAGTGATTCTCACTCACCTTTTCGCCCAACTGCCGCGCTTGTTGTGAAAGTTCGGCTTGTGGCAATGCTTACACCAGGTCCGAACCACCCACAACCCAACCCGGCCCCGGATCACCTTGGGATTGGATAACTCCCGGCCGCAGGACACACACCGCCACCGACCCCCCCCTGCCATGTCAATTCTCCATTCGCTTGCCAATCGTCCCGATCAACTCCTGAAGCATCGCACGGTTGCGCTTTGACTCCTCCGAGTCCGGACTCCGGACCTCCGGTTCCGACTTCCGAACAAGCACTTTTTGTGCGTCCGAAATCCGACGGAGGGGTGCCCCTTTCTGCGGGGGGTTTGGGGGGATGGTTAGGTTAGGATTGGTTCGGATAGGTTCGGAGGGGAACTTATTGTGCTCCCGAGTCTTGTGATATTCCGCATACTTAACTACTCGAATTTGGGTATTTTCAACACAAATCCAACCTAAATCTGAGACAAATCTGAGTAGTTTTTGAGATGTTTTTGAACTAGATTTGAGGTATTTTCCAAGGGAAACTGGAGCCAATGTTTCGGCTATCTGCTCAAGCGTTCCCTTCACAATTCCTTCGTTGCGATCCGCTATCGATAATACCTCCAACCAGGCCAGTGCCGCCCAGTCCCCAAATTGCTTGCGGATCTCCCTGATCTCTGGATCGTGATTGAAATTCTGGCTCACCGGAAACCAACGGCGGATCTTCGGCATCCTATACCCCCTCATTTTTTGCCCCTCCCTATCGCTCACCTTAATCCATGTCAAGAACTTTTGTCAGGGGATATATAGGAGTCCCCCCGACGAAACTTGGAGCCGGCCAAAATCGGCCCCCTGGGGGGTGCCTCCGCGGCAAAAAAGAGGGCCGCCGAATCGCATCAACCATCCATTATGTATATACGTGCGCGCGTGCGCGCGCCATTATCTACGTCGATGGGTGCGATACTATAGTATAACTAATTGGAATTACTGCGGAATGAGGCGAGAATAAGGCTCAAAGTTTACATAATGTTGCTTATCAGACGTTGCTGTGCAGATGTGTATGGAATACAACTACTTATTAGTTTTTGTACTTGAAGTAAGATCGTCAAGTACTAACTTAGTACTCAACTTACTACTTGTTTCTACTACCTGAGTACTATCTTTAGTACTCTCCTTACTTACTATATTAAAGTTAATTACTGGTGGAGTAGTATTTACTGTAAGAGCTAGTGATGGATTGTCTCGATACTGTGGTTTAAAACCTTTAGTAGTAAAAATTCTCATCACGTCCGATTTTTTCTTATACCATTCTCTAATACCGTCTTTTCCCACTAAAGGTACATCATCTCCCTCTAGAGCGGAGCGCAAACATTCAGCTTCCAATCTATCTCCGACAGTTTCCCGAGCAGCTTCAAAAGCGGCGACATAATCTGGGATTTTCATCCAGTGGTAATGGCATTGGTAGTGACAACCTATTTCTTCAGCCGCAGTAAAGATAGATGGAGTTTTTTCATACGCCAGCAAAAAAGTTTTCTGCAATCGCGACAATTTTTTATCTTTATAGCGTGAGTAGCCTGCGAGCGCTCTATTTTTGTGGTTTACTTTACCTGGCATTTTTCCATCCTTATATAGCGATCATAATAAAAAAATAATTCCCTCTTGACAACCAACACAGATCTGTATATATTCCCCTATATGGAATTTGATTTATTAACTCCGCTAACACGGATGATTTGACTTATCATCCGAGAAAAGGGGCATTCAGATGTTAGAGACAATTATCATCATTACTGGCTGGGCGATATGCATACCGCTTATCGTTCTATCGATTTCCCAGATTATCTACTTGGGACTAATTGACAGATAAGGAAGGATAACCATGAAATTTGAAGTAATTGTTGGAAATATTGGCACTGTTTACAACGGTCATGACGAATCGGAAGCTTATCGTCGTTATGACGAATACGTTAGTCAATCGTTGCAGAACTATGGACGGGCCGCGGGAGAATCGGTCATCTTGATATTTAATAACGAAATTATCAAAGAGCATTATCAACGTGAAGTCAGGGATCCGAACGAAGTAGAATAAACATTAACTCTCCAACCCTAGGTTGCTGACTCCAGCCTGGGCAAAAAAGAAAAGAGGTATCCAGTGAAGAAAGTAAGTAGACGTGTATCACGTCTTACAGGTGAAAGATTACAAGGGGCGAAGTTAGCATGGCAGCGCACAGGCGGACTATCGAAGCCAAGTAAGATGCCCTGTCATGGTTTTAGTATACCGGCGGATCAATGCAAACTCGGCTCTATCCTACGTGCTATCAAAGGCACTACCTGCAGCAAGTGTTACGCGAAGAAGAACATGTACACGTTTCCATCAGTAGTAAAGGCAATGGATAGACGGTTTAAACTCCTACGTTCCGACAGCTGGGTTAACGACATGGCATTGATCATTAGATGGAAGGAGAAGTCAGGATACTTCCGCTGGTTCGATTCAGGGGACTTACAAGGCGTATGGACGCTACGAAACATAGCGCTAGTCTGCTTTAAACTCCCCGATATCGAATTTTGGCTCCCAACTAGGGAGTTTGCCATCGTGAAGGAGTATCTATCCATCTACGGCCATTTCCCCTCGAACCTAATTGTTCGTGTATCGGCGACGATGATAGACGGATCCGCACCGCGTCTCTTGAGATTAAACACGTCAACCGTAGTTACTCACAACAACACGTGCAAAGCGCCCTCTCAGAATAACGAATGCAAGGACTGTCGGAAATGTTGGAACAAAGCCGTTCCCAATGTTTCCTATCATCAACACTAAACACGGGAAAGGAAATAAGACCATGTCAAGACGTATTCCATCGGTAAAAAATTGGCAGATAAAATTCTACGATGACCAACACAATTGCATGCATACAATCGAAGTCAAGGCACCAACCGCGGTGCTAGCGAAGCTAAATGCTTTGTTCAGCGACTCACGCAACTGGTTTTACGGTCTATCGCTTGATCCGTCAAAAATCACTTACACAGTGATAAGGAGAAAATAAATGGATGACATACGCATGTGGTTATACGTGGTTGGCGTGTGCACGCTGGCCGCGTTTTTAATGATCCGTTTTTCAATCAAGGTGGACCGCGAAGTTCAACAGTGGTTCGAAACCACGGGAAGGGTAGGACGATGAATACACATAGAGCTAAACTATTTTTGGAATTAATCGCGCAAATGAAAACCGAAGAGGAAATAAACGAAGCAACCGATGATGAGGGTATGTCGGGTGATGACGCGGTAATGACTCTCGGTGAGTTAATCGTGAGTGCGCGTGAAATCTTAAAGGACAATGAAAAATGAAAACCATGACGCAATCTGAATTCGAAGCCTTCTGTGACATGATAGCAGACGGTCGTCGCTGCCATTGTGGACATTCCATCCGCGCGCACCCCTGCGATATCATTTACGGCGACGACGGCTTTGAAGATAACGTTTATAGCTGCATTGCGCCTGGCTGCCAGTGCAGGGAATACGAAGAAAGGACTGAGTAACGAGGACTGAGGACTGAGGTTTTAAGATCTTCGCCCAGTTCATCCTACGGATGCCTCTCTGGGCAAGCGTCCGGGACTAGTCACCCCGCTGCCGCCGGTACGATAAGCCGGCGGCTTTTTTTCGCGTAGCGGTTCTTTGTATTTGGTTAAGGGTAGAGTGCCAGTGGAGTCCGTAGCGTTTGTCTACGGGCAATTGTGAGCGTTTTTTCGGGGTATAAAGCTTTCTACCGGTTCCCCGAACGGATCATGTTCCCAGCGACAGAATAGGTATTCCCGCAGATCGGGGTGCTCTATCCGTCGCTTCACTAAATAGGGGCGCGCCGGAAAATACTCGCGGCTAAGAAAATTTATCAATTTTTCTAGCCAGCTCATGTTCATACTTTTGTCTCGTACGGCTCAATGCCCGCGATGTTGGTCTTATCTTTCAATGCCCGGACCACTTTCCCGATCGCCACATGATCGAGCATTAAGTACTCCCGCGGCACCGCCTGCGGATCGGTAACCCGATACTTCCAGTCCGAGCGGTACCTAAGCCCGACGTCCGGGGTTGACTTGGGCAGCACCACCGGATTAAACGCCGCCGGCTCGGCCCGTAGCTCTTCCGCCCTCTCATGAAGCCCCAGCTCTTTTAATAGCTCGAACGTTGTCTGGCGTTCCTTTGCGGCTTCCTTGTTGCGCTCGCTCTCGAGCCGCGCTTCCTCCAGGCGCCGCGCCTGCTCCTGATCCCTGTCCCACTGAATCATCTTCTGCTTTAGGATCCTCGCCGCATTCTCCCACGGGGAAGTGGCCGCCTTGAAGAGCTTCACCAATTGCTTATGCAGCTTATCGGCGGTCCGGGTCGGTTCCTCGAAGAGCATCTCTCCCATCCTGATCTTCGATTCGCAGTGGTCCCTGAGTTCTTGGGCCGCGATGAACTCGTCATTGGACTTGATCACCAGATCCTCGGCCATCTTGACCGCGCCGGCGGCGCCGATGGCGATCTCGCTAGAGTCCGGGATTGAGATTATTTGATTTTCCATATCGCTCCTTTAGCCGATAAAAGTTAATGCACGTAATGAACTCGTTCCAAGCTTCGTACTTGTCGTGCTCGACGAGCGTTGCCATCGCGCCGTCCTCATGCGTGTAGAGGTTCCCCACCCTGCCCAGGCGCCCGTTCAAACCCCAGTACGCGCCGAGCTGGGCCCGGTGCCACGGCGAGCGCGCACCGCTCTTGATATCGATCAGAAAGTCCGGCTTGTCGTGGACGAACTTAAAGCACACGTCGTAGGTGCCGCCGTATAAATACTGCCCGTCGTACGCCGATACCTCCACCGCCCCGGCGATCCACCCCATATGCTCGATGGCCGCCTGATACGAGTAGACGTGCCCGACGATCCGGTCATCGACCGTCGACCAATCAAGCTTCCCCTGGTTTAAGAGCTCGCAGCACCGGTGCACGATGCGTCCGCGCTCCAGCGCCTCTCTCCCCGCATGATGGATTAATCCGCACTCGGCGAGCACCCGCGTGACCGAAGGGAGCTCGCGCTTGCCCAGGTAGTAGCGGTGCTCTTTTTGGTCGAACTTAAAGTCCATTGATCGAGCTGATCCTTTTCAATGCCCAGCGAATCCGGTTGGCGCAGATGCCGACCACGAATCCGGCGAGCCAGCACACGCCGTTGGAGATAAGCCATTCCCAGTTCATGTTAAAATCACCACCCGAAACTATTGTCTTGCCAGTCCTTTAGATCGGCCTTCAGCTTGTCGATTTCGGCCTTCAGTTGCGCAATCTCGCGTTCGTATGATTGCTTGAACTCTAAGTACCATTCATGTTCTTCCCGCAGCGCCTGGGCGACGACAGGACGGTAATACGCCGGGCAAGTTTCGTGGTGGTCGCTGTCATAGCCGCGAGTTGACCGCCAGCAAAAGCACGGCAACACAGCACTAAATCGTTTCTCAGCTTCGTCCATCATGTTTCCTCTTCTCCGCGATCCATTTGTTGAGCGCATCGAGTTGAAATTGCCCAGCCTCGCGCTTGCGCTTTTTGTCGCGCCTTACCGCGAGCCACAGCTCCAGGAAAAACCACACGGCGCAAAGCCCAATGCCAGCCCCAACGCCGATCAAAAACCAGTTGTTCATGGTTACAAGATGCTCTTAACCAATTTGGCAAACGCTAGACAGGCTACAAAGACCACTGCCAATAAACCTATCCATGCAACCCAGTGCCACCACTTCTGATGTGGGCCGAGTTTGAGGCGATAGCCTTCAATGACATAGAGTAATCCAAGCGCGCCTAGAGCCACGAAAACTAGTGCGTCCCCCGTCATGGTCATGGCCTTGCTCCTCCTTCCAAATAAGCTGAATCTGAAAAATTCCAAAACGGGTCAGCGGCGAAGAGGGTTACTGGACACGAAGCGCCATCATATGCTCTGCCCTCGTATTGCCCGTACTGCCAATAGTGATACCAAGCGCCGTCCGCACCGAATGGACCGCCAGGCCCAAAATACTCGTTGCCGTAAACGTCCTGATTGGCGTAGTAATACTCCCAATCGGCATCTGGACAGGGAATCTGACGCTCAATCGGCGGGTTATAGTAATTCTGAAAGTAATAAGCCAACGACCAAAAATCAGTTCGCAAGCGGCTGGCCTCATCTGCGCTCGCGTTGATTGCCCATAGAGCATTGTTTTTCTGAAGATCGCCCCAATCGTTAGCGCCAATCTGATAGCAACCGCTGGCGCGATCCTCGCTGTCGCCCGCCATTTGCAAATAGGCGTGACTCCATTGGATAGCATCCTTAGCGTCGTTCCCGTAATAGGACGTGCCGCCATCGCCCACTAAATCCCGATCAACTCCATAGCCGCCCAGATCGACATAATTGGCGTCTGCGGGGGTATAGCAATTTGCAGGGTCGGGCGGGTCGTTAATCTGGCGTTGCAGGTCGTCAGTCTTGAAACTAAGAAGCGATCTGATCGCGTCTGCTATGTCGCAAAAGGCGTCGGCAAGCGGGCTATTGCGAGAGATGCAAATGTTCCCTGGTGTGTCAATATCCCCTAGTTTGCCGGACCAGTAATTCCAGCTGTCTTTGCTCCGCTGGATGACGTCTTTCACATATTGCGGAATGATGGTGCCTTGAAAGTACGGTATAACCTGTGCGGTAATGCTGGTGCATTGCCAGCCATTGAAGCTGCCAGACACTTTATCTACCCGTGCCCACTCATCGGGGTACGCAGCCACGTACTGAAACGCCAATGGACAATCGGGGTCGCAAGTCTCCTGCCCCGATCTGATGTTGGCTACAGGCTCACCACCGCTGGCAACTCCCTGATAACTGAAACTTCCCGCGTTTTCGCCTGTCACCCTAAAGTTAAAGTTGATTACTATCGTATCTCCCGGCTTATTTAGGAAGTAGACAGGGCCGCACACCGTTTGCGCGTTGGCCGTAGACGAGAGAAGAAGTGCGAGTAAAGCGGCGTAGATGATCCACTTGATGCCATTCCACATAGCTACCCCCTTGCGGTTTATGCTCGGGGGAGTAGGCTATGGGTGTTCGTGCCATCAGCCCTCCTCATCCCCGAGGGTCGATAAATAGGGCCGGGGTCACAAGCTCCGGCCCGTGCCTTTAGGTTTCCAGTATCTTCAATTTGTACTGCGCCTCGAAATGCTTTTTCTTCCAGCGGTAAAGATCTGTTCTAAACCCCTTGCAGTCCTCGACGACCATGTTCCCGCTGTCCAAGTAAACGAAGTCGGCGATGTAATGCCCGATCGTCTTGCCCTCGACCGCCAGCTCATAGGCCTTCTGTAGCTCGAGGCGCCTTACCCGGCCGATCTTCTCGAGAAACTTTAGCTCGAGGTATCTGGATGCCTCGCGCCGGCTCATAAAGCTTATGCCATCAACGGTGGTGCGCCGGGCGTTTTTCACCCGGGGCGATCTACTGAGCCAGTTCCTTCTTGCGATCATTAAACACTCGGCAAACCGCGGTGAGCACCTTATTGTCCCTGATCCCCTTGATGAGCGGCGTCAGATTGTTCGAGTCTTGGAAGAACTCTGAAGGTTGCTCATTGAGGAAAGCGGCGATCCGCTCTGCATCGGATCCGGGTCCGACACGCTCCTCTTGAGTCTTCGAAGGTTCATCTCCGCCTGCTGCAGCCACACGATCAGGTTCTGGAGCCTTAGAATCTCCGACTCTATTAGCAGCACTTGGTCTTGCCTGTTCATCAGTGGTCCCTCCTATGGCCAGTGGCGTTTTTAATGCTTCAGTCGCCTCCACATCGATATCCCTCGCCACATCGGCCGGCATGAGTCCGCCCACCGCCTCCGGGATCGCCGCGGACGTACAGCGGTGGCGTGCCTTCCAGACAAGCATCTCCCCAGGATAGGTCGACCACGGGCCTTTAGGGCCGCTGCGCTCGATCAGTCCGGCTTTCTTGGCATCATCGAGGGCGAATGACCGAGTCGTCGGCTCCGGGTCGCCTTTTCTCATGATCGTCACCTCGGCATACCCTTGGCGCAGCGCCTCCTGCGGCGTGGTTTCCTTGGTCCATTGGCAAAGCGGATGGGACTTGACCAGCATCCAGAACCCGTCGCCGTATATCGTCGGCTTGCCGTTGATGATGGCAATCCACTGAAGCGACTGCATCGGGGGGAGCCCGACCTCATTGCCGTACTGCACTTTCGCTATCACCTGGCCAGGCTTCCCCCGGTCGGCCGGCGGCACGTAGTCCGTGTCCGCCACCATCTGCGCGAATCTCCAAAGCTCCTCGAAGTTGCGCGGGCGTAGCGCGATGTCCTTCGCGTCAAGCCCGATCCGATCTTTAGTTTCCGGTTTCGACATGGGTTACCTCCCTCTGATTGAATCTGTGAACCACGCTGCGAGCCTTTTCCATTGCTAATACAAACGCTGCCCCTTTACCCCAGCACTGCCCAGCGGTCGCAGGCTTAAGTTGATTTTCCAGTTCTGCTCCCAATTCCTCTACGTGTTTGGCTATGGATTGCGCCTTATCCACAGTGTTAATGTCGGTACAAATCGCGCCTAAAATCATGTATGCGGCCTTGGACTTTTTGGCGCCTTTAATGATCTCGAATAGACTTGTGATTATTGGCGCTCCTTTAACGATCTGCGCGGCCTGCACATCTTCATTGGGTCTAGGAATACCCGCCAAGGCGAGTGAAGCCTTGGCAATAGTCGCCTCTATGGGCTTGTGCTTTTGGGTCGTCTGTCGAGTCGCCAGATCGCGAGCAGTCTGCGGCCTGCCACGGTCTAAAACCGCAGCGGCATGAGCAGGAACGCCCCGGCTAACACGCATGTAAACCGCCGTGTTAGCATAAATGATTGCCCATAGACGGTTTTGGCCATTGATGAGATCATTGTCATTGTCGAACACGATGCCTTGGGGCGTTAATAGCCACTTGTCAGCTTGAATCAAGTCGCAATACTTCTCGACCGATTTCCAGTTGATGGGGCGGTTATATTTGTTCTTGGTGAGATATTCTTGGGCTTTTTCCGGCGTGATCAGCTCTGTGCAATCGGTGATGAGTGGAATCTTGCCATTGTCCAAGACGCGGTAGGCTTGATTGGTTTGAAGAGCTCTTTTAAATGCTTTACCCTTTATCATTTCTCCTCCTGTCTAAGCATAAGCCGCATCATTGAATCAGCTACAGCATCTAAAACACCTTCCGTTTTTAACCCCTGCAAGTCACGTAGCAACCTCACGAATCGTTCCAATCGTTCGATTTCTGTTTTATAATCCGCTTCAAGAAAAAACTTTCGCACATCCCGCAGGCAGACCAGCGTTTCCGTCATTTCTCGCACCACAGTCATGCGCGACTCTCTAACTCGTTTGATCTGTTCAGATAGTTTTGGCTGTATCTGGTCGTGTAATGCGGTGAGATCATTAAAAAGAGTTTCTAATGTTTTTTTTGATTCTTTGAGTTCGGCAGTTAACGATGCCATCAAATCCGCGTCCGCTTCCATTTGTGAACCCTCTCTCCAAAACGGCATAAGTGGGTGCGCCATTTTTTTGCTGCTGTAACCTATTACGCCGCCGGTGCCGCTGGCCGATCTGACCATGGATGAAATCAGCAACATTGTTATTTTATGACCAAAGCTGTTTGAACCGGGCCGTTTGCGAATGCCTTCCCATATTTGTTTATCAATTTCTTCTCTCTGTTTATTGCTAAGTCGGCTATCTTTAATTTCCAACTCATCCATCGGCCCAGAGCCGTCATCGATAAGCTTATTGATGCTTATGATTGACATTTTTCTCCTTTTTCTTGATCATGGTTAGAAGTTTTCTGAGATAGACCTTGCGCGGCTTGGCGCCGCGGTACCAGCCCCAGACCGCAGAGGCCGAGGCACCGGTCTTAGCAGCGATCTCCTCGATTGTATAAACGCCGTTATCGACTAGGGATTTGACGGGGGAAGTGTATTGTTCATCCATGGAGAACCTGTATATATGCGTACAGGTTCTCTGTCAAGCACAATTATTTGGCGATCTCTTTGGCGAGAATGGTATGGATCTCGTAGAGTCTCTGCAGGCCGACATGCATGCGGCGTATGTAGTCATCTTGTGTCTGCCCAAGCAGGTATTGTTCGATGGCTTTGCTGATGATCATCCGCACGTGATCGCGGTAAGCCGCCTCAAGAACATCCTCGAGGAGCTTGTTCGCATGGTTGTTGCTCATTGGCTGTTTATTTCAATCTTGCCGGAGGACATCTGACAGTTGGGCGCAAGCGCTATGGTGGCTGTCTTATTCTTCGGTATGACGAGGATCTGTACCGAGCCATTGGGCGGCGGGCCAATCACGCTGATGCAAACATAGATATCTTCCTGCGCATCGGTGAATGCCTTGATCTGCTCCGGCGTGAGTTCCTGAGCCTGACGAGAAGTGAGAATCCCGACACAGCCGCTCAACAAAAACACCACAATGATGAGTTTCAATGTCATTGTTTTAACTGTGCGATACTCTGATCGCCTAACGTCGCTTTCAACGCTTGCTGAACAGTGCGCGCGCCTGCCACTAGCCCGCCGATCATTGCCAGCAGCCAGACCGCCTCGTTGGGGAGTTTTACCTGATCGGCTGCCACCATTGCTGTCGAAAGCGCAGTGCCAAACGAGATCACAAAGTCGGTACCGGCTGAAATCGCAAGCACTACCCACGCTGTTTTCATTGCTTTAGTTTAAAGTTCGGCATGCACTCGTAGAAACTCGATGGCAAAGTGCTCCAGTCGATACCACCCTTCGGAAACTGATGCAGGTAAATAGCTAAATCTACCTTGCAAGTAAGCGTATTGAATCGGCGCTGACCGTTAGCGTCAGTCGCATCAATCTTCTCCATGACTCGTGCCAATATCGCGTCACGTACTTTTATCTGGTCGTAGATCCAGTAGCTCAATCCTGCTATCATCACGGCGATAATCGCTGCCGCGCCCGTAGCTTTGACGCTGCCACCCCAGGGCAGAGGCAGATTAATGCCACTGCCATTACCGCTACCATTAGCCCTCGGTGCTTC
>Ga0126379_10001839_pt1 | contig 13168 bp, 12 predicted proteins | sample PanSoiMetPlot_24_FD_92640 | JGI IMG/M metagenome (GOLD analysis project Ga0126379, IMG submission 92640) | Tropical forest soil microbial communities from Panama - MetaG Plot_24 | ecosystem: Environmental > Terrestrial > Soil > Tropical forest > Bulk soil | place: Panama | collected 2016-02-17 | reverse complement strand
TCTCCATCTGCGTGGGCAAGTCCACGTACGCGCCCTGCGGCATTATCGTCAACGCTACCCCGTTCCAGCCGGAGTGGGAAGGCTTTGTCACCCTGGAGATCTCCTACAGCACGCCTCTTCCGGCAAAGATCTATTCCAACGAAGGCCTGTGCCAGATCCTGTTCTTCCAGGGCGACGAACTGCCCGAAATCAGCTACAAGGACAAAGCTGGGAAGTATCAGAAACAGTCGGGAATCGTGCTGCCGAAGCTTTGAAGACTGGGAACCACAAAGGACACTAAGGATCACAAAGGCGCGTCTGAGCGAGGGAATACCTTTGTGTTCCTTCGTGCCCTTTGTGGTTTGATCCGCCTGCTTACGACTTGCCCGAGGCTTCGCCCAGCTTGTAGATGTAGCGGATCGATGGCTTATAGATCAGCAGGTTGCCGCCGCCGTTGCGGGTCAACTTGAGGCAATGGCGGTCGTACCACTCGATCAGTCCCTGGATTTGCTCGCCGTCCTTCAGGACCACCACTACTGAGGTTTTGCTCTGGATTTGCTTCTGGTAGTAGTAGTTTTCGGCATGGGTCTGCTCGGGGGGACCATTACGGCGAGGACTGCCACCCCCCATGCGGTCGGTGCGCTCCAGGCGCTCGCGGCGCTCGGACACCGGTTCGGTCCGGGGTGGCGGAGAGCTGAGCGAAGGCCGGATCAACTTCCGGCTGACAAACTCTTCGCCGTTCGCTTGTTCGGGTGCTTGGCGTGCTGCGGTTGCGTCGATTGCGTCCTTCATCGTCCTATCCGTCCCCCGCTGCACAAAAGCCACGGCAGGCAAGCCCACCGGAAGCCAAGCTGAATCCAACGAATTGAGCGGGAATTCAGTGCGGGTTGTTGTTGCTAACCTAACACAGCAAGCCGTGACTTTCAATTGACCGGAAGACCAATGATCGGATCATCGGGCCATCGGACCATCGGATCATCCGCCCAGGAAGTTTGCAGGTTCACAAAACAAGATGTCCTGGCCCTAAATGGCGCGATCTCCCGATGTCCCGATCTTCTCAGCGGCCTCCGTGTCTCCGTGGTAGGTTTGTTTTCGTTTTACCGTTCGAGCGCCAGCGCGAACGCATCCAACGACAGCGGCCGCAACAAATTACGGCGCATGCCGCTCTCGACCTGCGTCAGTTGCCGTGTGGCCTGGGCGATCCAAGGGAAGTCCACGGAAGCCGCCAGCGCTTTCAGTTCGGCGCCGATGTCGGTGTTGCGCACCAGGTCCGGGGCCCCCGAATTCAGAGACAGCAGGTCTTTCAGCAAGGAATAGATAGCGGCTACGAGCTGATCGGTCTTCGCCTTGCCCTCGCCCCCTCCGCGATAGGTTTCCGTCGTGCGGAAGAGTTCGGAATGCTCTCCGCTGCCGGCCGCTGTGTGCAACAACGCCAAAGCATCTTTGCGCGCGGCCACGTATTGCTCGAGGTCGAAAGAAAGCGAGCGGCCCACGGCTCCGCCGCTCAGCCGGGCGACGAGTTCCCGCTGTCGCTGGCTCCATTGTGGACGCCGTGCCGCCAGGAGCTTCTCGACTTCATTCACCGGCAGCGCCGCCAGTTGGACGATCGTCGAGCGGGAACGGATGGTAGGCAGCAGTTCTCCGGGATTGCGGGCCAGGAGAAAGATGGTCGCGTACTCCGGCGGCTCTTCCAAAACCTTGAGCAGAGCATTGGCGGCTTCCTTCATGAAGGCCGCGTCGGCAAAGATGTAAACGCGGCGCCGCGCTTCCGCCGGTTTGTAACGGATCGACTGGTTCACGTGCCGTACCTGGTCGATCTTGATCATCATTTGCGGCGGGTCGGGCGGGATGACCAGCACGTCAGGATGCGTCTGCACCAGGATTCTGGTTTCGCGCTTGTCGGTGTCTTTCAGACCTTCGCGAGCTTCCACCGCTTCGGCAAAGCGGGCGTCGAGATCCTGGGATTCGCCAATACGGCGGCAGTTCTCGCATCGGCCGCAGAAGTCGGGAAGTCCATCGTCGGCTACGAAGGTTAGTTCCGACCGTCTCATTGGGGGATGATTCGATCCCCCGGTTTTCCGATCACCCGATCTCCCGATCACCCGATCACCCGATGTCTCCATACAATTCATAGCCCGGGCCAGCATCAGGGCTAGCGTGTATTTACCCGCTCCCTGCGGGCCGGCGAGGATCACGGCATGGGGGAAGCGATCGCGCGCCAGCATCTCGCGCAGGCGATTGACGACCGGGGCGTTGCCGTGGAAGTCGGCGAAACTCATTGTGTTGATTCTAAACAAGTCCAGCGCTAAATGACCTCAACCAACGCGGGCACAACGGAGTGGAGACATATAAACATCCTGCCGGCTACGAGGGTTACGGCGTAGAGACGCGGCATTGCCGCGTCTCACATTCACATCCGCGACGCCCTATCGAGCGCGAATCTAGGCTTCATGGCATACATAAAGAGACGTGGCAGTGCCACGTCTCTACGTCAGAGGCCTCTACCTAGAAAAACCGTCGAGAACGCCGATCGGCCAAAAATTTATCTCGTCTGTAATCCTTTCGTCCTCGGTACGTCTCTAATTGAGAGTTCAAGGATTTCCGGGCGGCCACAAAATGGAACCTATCTCCCGTCGCAACGTACCTAATGCCATGCGCAAATGGATCAAAGCCGCATTCATCGCGGTGTGTGCTTATCTCGTACTGGCCATCGTCGCCGGCGTCGTGGTGGGCGAAGGCAGCCTCAGGCTGCCGAGGCGGCCCTTGCGGCACCGAGCAGAAGCCGAGGCGGAAGCCCTCAGGCGCTATCAGGCGAAGCTCGAAGACGTGAGCATCCAGACCGCCGATGGCACGACGCTCAAGGCTTGGTACATTCATCCGCGGAATTTCAACGGCGCCGCCGTGATATTGCTGCACGGCATCACCGACAACCGCGAAGGTATGGCCGGTTTCGCCCGGCTGTTTCTTGACCATGGCTATGCGGTGCTGATGCCCGATGCTCGCCGCCACGGCGAAAGCGGCGGCACGCTGGCTACCTACGGCTTGCGCGAATCCGACGACTTGCATCGCTGGGTCTCCTGGATCTACGCGCGGGACCTCTCGCCGCAGGAATGCGTCTACGGTGTTGGCGAGTCGTATGGAGCCGCTCTGATGCTCGAGGCCTTGCCCGCGGAGCCGCGGTTCTGCGCCGTTGTGGTCGAAAGCCCATTCTCCACTGCGCGTGAAATGAGTTACGAACGCGTCTCCGCGCCGCTCCATCTCGGTCCGTGGTTCGGACACACGTTGGGCCGGCCTGTCATTACTTCCGCAGTGCTCTACGTGCGCTGGCGTTACGGCATCGATCTGCTCGAGCCCAGCCCGCTGGCGGGCGTCACACATTCCAATGTTCCCGTGCTGTTGATTCACGGCGCCGCCGACGCTGACATCAGCCCGCGCCATTCCGTCATTCTTGCGAAGGCCGCGCCGGACCGCGTCCAGCTATGGCTGGTGCCCAAGGCCGGCCACACCATGGCCTGGGCCGCGGCGCACCAGGAATTTGAAGGCAGGTTGCTGGCCTGGTTCAGCACACATCGCAGAGACACGACGAAAGCGACCGCCAGCGGCACGCTTTAGCTACCCCCCAAACGCCAGACTCAAGCTCCCCGTTTCCGAGCATGCCCCTTCCGTGGACGTGTACGTGCCATTGAAGAAGGGAAAGCCGACGGGGCTGGGAGGAAAAAAGTCGCCGTTGCCGATGGTCTTGCCTGTAGATCCAGCAGCACTATCGTGCAGGACCAGCGTGCTCCCTTTGCCCAGCAGGAGCGTGGTTGCATCCAAGGCGGCGGAACTGAAGCAAGTGCCGCCGGTGATGGTGGCCGTGCCGGTCGCCGAAAACAGGCCGTGCGCATCCGGCCCCGTCTGGGTCAGCGATAAGGAAACGCTGGCGCTGTTTCCCGTGGCGGAAACAAAATGACCGATATAGTGACCCGAGAAATCCATGACCCCGTCGCCGACCGTTCCTTGCGCACTCGCGATGCATCCGGAGCCGGTCACGGAATAATTGCCGTTAAGGAACGTGAGATGTCCCCCCGGGTGAGTCATGCCCGTGATAGTTACTTTTTGGCCATTGGGCAGCATGGCGGTTAAGTCGGCTTCGCTTGGGGTGAGCATGCCGGTGACAGGAATGTCGGTAGCGAAGGCAAAACATGGCGACCCCTGAAAGTGCATAATTCCTGACAAGGATGAGCCGCTCTGCATCAGGCTGCCGACCAGCACGAAATCTGTCGAACCTGTGGAAGATGAGGCAGTCATCGAGTGTAGCCCGGACTCGAAAAGCATCGGCGGGCCTTGATTGTTGTTGCTGGTGCTTCCGCCGCCGCAACCGAGGAGGGCAATCAGGGCAAACAAGACCAAGACGAAAGAACAGGGCCTTGTCATTTGAGATCCTTCTTTCTAGCCATCTCAAAGGGGCCGAAGTGCCGTGAAAATGAGTATACCAGCGCTTTCGCTTTCTTCTCTCCCGTAAATCTCCTGTAGGTCAGCCGGGTACTAGTGCCGGTTGCACCCGGCTCCCTATCCGCGCACCATGAAACAAAACGTCTTAATGGCTGCGGACGAGCGGCCGAAGGGTGAGCCGAACGGTGAGCGCTGGATCGCGCGAACCTGAGGCGAGGGCGCAGTCGCTATGCGACGGAGCCCTAGAAGAAAAAGGAGAGTGTTTATGTCCACAGTAGGGCGCAACCTGACAAGTGAAGTGAAGGGCCGCGCGGGCGTCGGCATTGTGATGGGCGTTATTACCGCTGCCATCGGCGTGTTGATGCTGATCTACCCCTTGTTCACAGCCACCGTCACGGCACTGTTTCTTGGCGCCGCGCTCATCGTGGTGGCCGTGTTGGAATTGGTCCAAGCGGTGCGTTCGCACACCATCGGCAGATTCTTTCTGCGGCTCCTGCTCGGCATCGTCTACGGCATCGCGGGAGTGCTCCTGCTCGCGAATCCGTTGTGGGGCGTGGCAGTGCTCACCAGCGTGCTCGGCTTCATGCTGATCTTCGAAGCGATCTTCACTGCCGTGCTGGCTTTCCAGATGAGGCCTGCATCCGGCTGGGGATGGTTCCTGTTCGATGCCGGGGTCGCGCTGCTCCTGGGCCTGCTCATTCTGGCGCACTGGCCGCAAAGTTCGGTGTGGGCGATCGGAACGCTGGTGGGCGTGGCAGTGCTGATCCGCGGCATCAGCCGAATCATTCTGTCCTTCGGGCTGCGGCGCGTGATGGGCAAAGTCGAACAGTTTCCCACGCAGCGCGCGGCGTAGAGGGAATTTGGTAATTGCGTAATTTGGTAATTGGGTAATTGGCAAGACTCGCACTATGGTTTTCCATTTACCCAATTACCAAATTACACAATTACTAAATCTAGCTCAGTCTCTCTTCCACGATCCCCACAATCTTCTTGTGGACCTTGGCCTCCGGCTCCTTGGCGTCCACGGCGACCACGCGCTCGGGCTCACGCGCGGCGATGGCTAGGTACGCCTGGTGGACGCGCTTGTAAAAAGCTCGGTTCTCCTGCTCAAAACGGTTTTCATCCGCCTGCGCGGCAGCGAGCTGTTGCACGTTGCGGCGCCGGGCTCGGGCTACGCTGGCGTCGACATCGGAGACCATCAGGATCGTCAGATCAGGCTTGAGATCGTGGCAGATACGTTTGTGGAGCTCAAGCACCAGCCCGCTGCCCAGCTCGCGGCCGCCCCCCTGGTAGGCTTCGCTCGAGTCCGTGAAACGGTCACACAGGACCCACACGCCGTGCTGCAACGCAGGCAGGATCAGTTCGTCGATGTGCTGGGCCCGGTCGGCAAACATCAGCGCCAGCTCGGCCAGCGGCGAGAGTCCTTCCGTCCGCGAGCTCAACAGCACGGCGCGCAGCTTTTGTCCGATGACGGTGCCGCCCGGCTCTGGCGTGGTGATCACGTCGCGGCCGCGCTCGCGCAAGGTTGCCGCCAGGTTCTCGATCTGCGTGGATTTGCCGACGCCATCGAGCCCTTCGAAAGTGATGAACTTGCCCGGCTGTTTTGCCACGCTAGAGATTTAAACACCTTTTCGGAGAATCTACCACGGAGGCACGGAGACACGGAGGAAAGCAAAATAGCCGCTGATTCACGCAGATGAACGCAGATTGGGCCTAGCTTCCTCTTTTAGAATATCTGCGTTTTTCTGCGTGGATCTGCGGCAAAAATTCTCCGCGTCTCCTTGCCTCCGTGGTGGGTTTTCCAAACTGCTTCGCCTTCGGCATTTCTCATGAGCCCAGCCAACCCCCACGAGACTCAACCCCGAATCCCCGCGTAGCTGAAGGCGAGCGGTGGTGAGGAACCTGCTCCGCTGCTGCTCGGCGTGAGCCTCCATCCCCTCGGGGCATGACTTTGGTGTTTCCCTGCAACGTTGCACGGGCGGCAAACCAGAGTACAATCGGCTACACGATTGCTCACAGGGGGAGAGATCCACATGACCAAGAAGACTAGTGTGGTGCTTGCACTGATATTCGCTGTCACGCTCAGCGCGTACGCTAAGCCCAAGAAGAAGACCTATAACAATTCTGCCGACCAGGTGTTTCAAGCCGCCTTGCGCACCGCGCGTGAACGTCACGTTGTGACCTACGTGGATGAAAAGCAGCTGATGGTGACCTTTGAAACTGGGAAGTCATTTACTTCGGAAGGATTTGTCGCCAACGCGTCCGTGGAACCCGAGGCAGATAACAAAGCCACATTGATCCTCAACGTGCAAAACAAGAAGGGGATGTCGTGGGGTGCCGGTGATCGCATGGCGGACAAGTTCTTTCAACAGGTCAATGACGAGCTGGCAGGGGATGTAAAGCAGGCGTCAGCCGTCAAGCCCCAAGAAGCCGCCATTGCCGTGCCTGAGCCGAAGGCCATACCCAAAGAGCCGTCCATGACCAAGCCTGCCGGTGAGTCGGCAGGTGGTGCGAACGACGACAAAGGCAAGATTCTCGTCACCTCGGTCCCAGACGCTGCGGATGTGTTTGTCGATGATGCGTTCGTCGGCAACACTCCGGCCACACTGCGCCTTAGCCCGGGCAAGCATACGATCAAGGTCTCCCAAACCGGCTATAAAGCCTGGACCAAAGACCTGTCAGTCATTGCCAGTTCAGAAGTCAGCCTGAAGGCGGCGCTGGATAAGGAATAGCCCCGCAACACGGGCTTCAGCGATCCCCGGCGACACGCAATCTCGCTTCGGTCGAGATGACAGGTAGCTGCCGTGAGATGAGGTAACAAGCCCCGTATTACTCCTGGCAATTTGTCCTATCCGCGCTCATCTGCGTTGATCCGCGGTAAGGTTTTGCTTTCCGATCACCCGACGGCCTCTATCTCATCACCGTCGTAAAGAACGCGTTATTCCCGGTCCGGAGATCTTTGCCGTAGGAAAACACCACGCCGAATCCCAGCACGCGTAGCTTGGCCTGGGCGCCGGTGTCGCATAGCCATTTTTGCGAGCCAAAAGTAGAAGTGGTGTCTGTGATTTTACCGGTATCAAAGAACGGTCCCAGTTTTACCGCCAACAGGCCGTTCGAATAGACATTCTTGTCGGTCTCCCAGTTGGCGACGAAGAAATTCCGGCCCAGAGGGGCGCTGCCTTTGCGGCCGTCGCGGACGGCGAGGTGCGCGCGCATGGTTGGATCGTTGTCGAGTTCGTAGTCGCGCTCGAGGCCGAGTATGGAGAGCTCATCGAAAGGAACCTGGCCGAAGGTGCGGCCGGCGCGAGCCTGCCACCGGGTTTCGTAGTCGTCTCCTTTTGCGCGTGGAAGCCAGTGAGCTTCTACCAGCGCGTCCAGCTTTTCAAAGGCGTGAGCCGGTTGCGACCATACCCGTGCTGTTTGTGACCCAAGTGCCGCTGTTGCCTTCAGCCGTCGCTCGGGTATTCGCAAGAGTTCGTATTGAATAGACGCCGTTTGCTTGAGCTCGAAGCCGGAGACGAGAAATTCCGGCGCTATCGTTCCCAGCGCGACAACGTTGCGGTAGTCGCGACGCGAGACCTCGGCGCCGGCCGTCCACTTCCAACGCCAGCCGGCAACGCGAATGATCTCGGCGCGGACCGCCTCCCGTCTCATGTTCAACGAGGCCAGAACCGGTGCAGGCCCAGTAAATCCGTTGCGGATGTCCCAATTTTCGTTGCGGACGTCAGAGGTCAGGCGATAGCGCCAGCGTGGGTCCGCCGCCCTGAGAAACCCCATTGGCCCCGAAACCGAGACCAGAGTGCGCCGCTTGTCGGCGTCCCAGCGTTCGAGAGCGACGACGTTGACCGCTGAACCGTTCACGTTGAAGTACTCCGGCGTGACCTCCTGGAAAGGCAGGCCGCGGAATGTCCGTAACAGTGCCTCGATCTTGGTATGGCCAAACCCGTCCAACTCCTGGGCGTGGAACACAGCATCGAAGTCACCTTCCGGGCGAGCGACCAACTCCAGGCGAGAGACGGGGAGAACCTCCAGGTTGCGCACGCGGGCTTCGCTGGTCCGTAGTTCGGCGAGCTCGAGCGTGCTGGCGGGAGAAAAGGCAAAAGCATGGTCCAGCAACGCGGGCCGCAGCCGCAGCGGCGGGTCGTTGCGCACTCCAGCAATCCGCGGCTTGGGACCCGACTCTTGCACCCGGTTCCAATACTTCACCGCTGCCTCGGGATTGTTCTCGAGGTAATACACGGTGGCCAGAAAATCGTTGGCGTAAGCGTCGTGGGGATCCACTCGCAAAGCGCGGCGCAGATCGGCGGCCGCAGCTCCGTAGTTCTTTTCCTTGAAGGCCACGCCGGCCAGTTCGATGAAGAAGCGTTTGTCGCGGGGAGCCAGCCGCAGGCCCGCGTCGAGCGCCTGGCGCGCTTCGCCCCAGCGTGCCAAGTGGGCCAAAGCAACGCCGTACTCGTATTCAAGTTCGGCCGAGCGATCAGGTATGGTCTGAACCAACTGGGCCAATTCTTGCCAATGCTCCTGCTCGAAGAGCTGCTGGGCACGGGCAGCAGCGTCCGTCTGTGCACATGCCGGAGACCACACAAGCAGGCAGGCAATCAGCAGATGCGCGAAGGTGTAAGAAGACTTCTTAATTCTGTTTCCTCGGGGTAGCTGCTCCTAGCTACTAGCTCCTGGCTTCTAGCTAGTCGCTAGCGGCTAGCAGCTGGGTTTCGCGGCACCACCAGCAGTGTCCAGCGCCCGACGGCAGACCACTCCTTCTCGAAGCTGTCGCGGTCTTCTTTCAGCAGCTTTCGTTGCGCCGGGTCGTTCACCAAGACCAGATTCTGCTTGCTGTCGACACCCACAACCACAACATAGTGCCACGCATTCTCTCCAGGCGAAGGTTTGAGAGCGACGATCAAAGGACGTCCTTTTTCCAGGTGTTGCCTCAGATCGTCCCAGGTTCCGACAAAGACGAAGGTCTTGAAACCGTGGTGTTGGAAGTAATGCTCCATGTCTGACGCGTAGATCCCGTGGGCTTTGGGAGAGTACAGCGTCCGCTGGATCAGAGCTGGGTCGGCGGAAGAAGCGGGGGTGTCGCCGGCTTGTTTCTGCCAGTACTGCATGACCATGGCGATGCTGGCGGCGCCGCAGCCGTCTTTCTCCTGTTTGACGAAAGGCACGTCGAGCCACAGGCCGCCGGTCTGCGCGCCGCAAAAGAGGCCGCAGAGACACACTAACAATCCGAGTCTCCGCGGCATGCCAAAAGTCACGAAGTCGCCTTTAGCGGACGGCCACGATGATCAGCACCAGCACCACGACGGCCAGGATGATCCAGATCAACTCTCTCTGACCGATGTCTCCCGCGGCAAAGTCCGCTTGCGCCTTGTTCGCCCGCGCCGCAAGGTGGGCCAGGTCATCGTCGTTCAGAGTGGGGATCGCGGTCTGCACCTGCTGCGGATCGATCTTCGCCTGCCTCATCGCTTGCTCAGCAAGAGGTGTGGAGAGAAATCCCTGGACCGTCTTCAGGTTCTGCTGCCGCGACTGTGACGCCGCTACGACTTCTTTTTGCAAGTCGGCAGGGCTCACCACGTGCTTTTGCGCTATCAGGCTGGAGGGAAAGAGGAAAAACGCAACCAGAACGGAGGCAATCAGAGCTTGCAGGGACTGCCGAGAATTCAATTGCATAGAGTTGGGCTCCTTGAATTGAGTTTCGGCCAGAATGGGAAAAGTATACACCGAACCTGCTCACACATAATATGCGGCTAGATGCGCCAAAAAATGCTCGCCGATCGCACGAGATGACAGCTCGTTAATATTAGGAATGGAAAAGCAAAAACCGCAAAGCCAAAAGCCGGTTGTCTTACATCAACCCCCACGCAATTCCTGCAGCGGCCGCGGTGCTTAAGAGATTGACCACGTCATTGTGCAGCCATCCTCGACGCTCCAGAACAGCTCCAAGAACACTGTCGGCCAGCGTGCCCAGGAATCCGGCATAGAGGACAATTGCGGCTTGATGCGCGGGCACCAGCCGCAGCAGTTTGCTGCTCACGGCGACCAAGGCAGCAGTGACAACGGCGGCAACTGTCCCCGGCAGGCTGATACCGCCATCCGTGCCGGGAGGTACGGGCTTCCAAGTTGTGATCAGCAAGGTTTTGCCGGGAATGGCCATACCGATCTCGCTGGAGCAGGTGTCGGCGGCGACTTCGGCGAGCGCAGCCAGGGCCAGCACCGGCCAGCCGGCGGGCGCCAGAGCGGTGAGCAGCGCGGGCACGCCGAGGTTGGCCATGACCTGGGAGGCGGACCGTCCGGACAGGGGTTCAGCGGTACGCAACTCCAGTTTGCGGGCTCGGCCCACGCGGGTCGCCGCCAGGGTAAGAGCGAAGACCAGCAGCAGCACCAGAAACATGCCGATTTCGCGGGCCGTCAGGATGAAAGCGATGGCGGCCCCAGCCAGGGCGCCGCTCCAGTCAACCCCGCGCGCCAGCCAGGCCAGAAGGGCGAATGCGGCAGTTATGGCTAGCGCCTCCAGCCAGCGGCCGGGGCCCATCGCCGACCGTCGCCAGAGAATAAAGATCGCCACCAGGGCTGTCGCGGCGGCTAACGCCAACAGCCGAAGGACGTTGAATGATCGCGCTGTGGCCAGGGAATCCTCCAAGAACAGCGGCCTTCCACCCCACGGGAAGACGCTGGCCCGCATACTAAATGAAAACCCAGTAGTGGTGCCGGTTTGGCGATGTCCATGTGGCCTGTGCCACATGATTCTCTTCCAACCGGCACCACTACTGGAAAACCCTTACTTTGCGCCCAGAGCTGGTTAGCCGATACAATGTGCGTTTGCGCAATAATCCCAGGTACGAGCGTTCATCCGGTAGATACCGGAGGAGTTGTAATGATTTCAAGTGCTAGAAAGCTGTGGTTGGCGGCAGTCATGACCCTCTTCATGCTGGCAGCCACCAGCTGTAATGACCAGTTGCGGCAATTCATTATCCCTATCCCCAAGCCCGGCGGCGATCCTGGGAACTTGGCTAATTCCATCGTTTTGTCCACCAACCCGGCGGCTTCCAGCAACGGCAGCACCATGCACATTAACGTCTCCGGCGACACGATTGCGGGCGTCGTGGCCACCGGTCCCAACCCCGTGTTTTTTGACATCGCGGCCAGCCGAGTGTTCGTGATCAACGGCAACAACACCATCACCACCTATATTGCCCTGTTGCCAACGACCCCGCCGTTCAGCACGGTGGTCTTGCCGGGCAGTACCAGCGGCGCGATTGGCGGCGGCACCAGCAGCACCGGAAATCTCTTCACTGCGAATGAAGGCAGCGGCGACTCCAACGTTATTTCTGCCAACCTGCTTGCCTCTGTCGCGACCGTCACGGTGGGCTCGAATCCTGTCTCGATTGCCGGCAACGCCAACAACGCCAAGGTCTACGTGGTGAACAACGGCAGCAATAACGTGACCGTGGTTGGCACTGCAGACAACACCGTCGTCAAGACCATCGCGGTCGGCTCCGCGCCGATTTGGGCCGTGATGTCCCCCAACGGCGCCGACGTGTTCGTCGTCAACCAGGGCAGCAATAACATGAGCGTGATCGACACAGGTTCCGACAGTGTGATTGCCACCATCACGCTCGGTATTTCTCCGAACTTCGCGTTTTATGAGCCCAACCGGCAACGTGTCTATGTGAGCAACACGGGAGAAAATAGTGTCAGCGTGATCAAGGCCGACGGCATCGACCCGAACGCAAACCCGCCGGTCCTGCCCGTCCTGTTGAAGACCGTTACGGGGCTTTCGGGGCCTCCGGTATCGGTCGCCGCTTTGGCCGACGGCTCCAAAGCATACGCGGCCCTGGGCGGATGCCCCGCGGGGACCAACCACACCAACCTTCTGGCCAATCTGGGCAGTTGCAATGGCAGCCTGGTCAGCGTGATCGATGCCACGGCGCTGATCCAGAGAACGACCATCCCGGTGGGAGCCGGCGTGGTCTCCGTGGCTACGTCGTCGGACTCCCGGCGCGCCTATGCCGTGAGCGCGCACGACACTACCACGATTACATCCAATGTCGCGTCACCGCAGCTGCCGGGCGCCGGCACTTGCACGACCGGGGCATCGACCATCACATGCACGTTCTCAACGCCTTCGGTCTACGACATCAACACCAGCACGGACACCACGATTCCCCGGACCACCGATCCGTCCGTGACACCGCCAGTGGCGACATTTCTGGCGCCGTCGCAGGACCCAAATTGCACACCGCCGATTGCCGTCAAGTTCAACACAACGGTGCCCATCCCGTGCGCCGGGCAAATACCGTTTATGGTGCGCACGTTCCCGTGATCGTCATTCGGGTGTAAAGCCGGGTCTACCAAAAAAGCGTAAGGTTTGGAAAATCAAGGCGTAGAGACGCGGCACAGCCGCGTCTCATTGCTTCCAGAGAACCAACCGCCGCGGCTGCGATGCACTTGCTTTGAACTCGGAGACGCTGAGTAGCGAAGAGAACTGTGGCCGATCAACTGTCCCATGCTCCCAAGTCCTTACTGGCGGTTCTGGCGACTGTGACGCCGACCAAGGAAGAGTTTCCGCCCATCAACGGCTTGCCTCCCGAACCTGTCAATCTCTGATACAGGGACCAGCCGCCGTAGAGACGTGGCAGTGCCACGTCTCTACGTCTAAAGATTCGATCTCCGGACATACCGACGCGGGAAAAGCCGACACGGAAAAAGAATTGAAACCGTAACGCGCAAAAAACCGGGCGCCCGCGAGGCCGCC
>Ga0126379_10001838_pt1 | contig 13174 bp, 11 predicted proteins | sample PanSoiMetPlot_24_FD_92640 | JGI IMG/M metagenome (GOLD analysis project Ga0126379, IMG submission 92640) | Tropical forest soil microbial communities from Panama - MetaG Plot_24 | ecosystem: Environmental > Terrestrial > Soil > Tropical forest > Bulk soil | place: Panama | collected 2016-02-17 | reverse complement strand
CACCGGCTATTTCTTCGGCGCCACCGGCGGCGACGGCTTTGCGTTCGTGTTTTTCAGTGCCTGATCGGCCGCCTGAGCCTGTGTGTTCATCTTTTTTTCGTAAGCGTTTTTCAGTTTCGCGATTGCTTCCTGTCTCTCTTCATCCGTCAACTGAATTTGCGTTGAGAGCACCACGGCCATGGTGCCGGTCGGATGCGCCAGAAAATCTTCCAGCGTCTTGCCGAAACGGCTCTGGACATCCGAGGCAGCAAACGAAAGATCGGGCCCGATGTCTGAAGCACTCTTGATGTCGAAAGCACTGATCGAGTGGCAGGCAAAACAACCCTTCTTCACAAAGAACGAGCCTTCACCCGTCAACATCTGTTTCTCTTTTTCCGCTTCTTCCGGAGTCTGGGCTTCCGCGAGTTTGAAACCGGGGCGGTAGGCGGCCGGAATATCGGCGCGTTTCCAGCTCATCACCAGCAGGGCCAGCGATTGCGCTTCCTTGCTGTTGAAGCCGAAGTTCGGCATCACGGTTTCAGGCACCAGAGCTTTCGGATTCTGAATGTGGGCCACATGCCATGCGAACGCGGTCTTAACGCCTAGCATGCGCGAGTAATCGTATTGTTCGGGTGATTTGTCTCCGACGTAAGTGAGATCGGGTCCAATCACTCCGCCGCGTCCGTTGATTGTGTGACAGGCACGACAGTTCTTGGCCTGCACCAGTTGTTTCGCCTGGTTGATGTAATCAGCTCCAGCTGTCTCGCGATCGTAGCGATGACAGGCATTACAGTTCAGCTGCATCATCGCCTTGCGATCCTTCACCAGATAAAGATCGCTGACCTGTTTTCCCAGTAACGGTTGTTCCCAATCGGCGGTGAACCCATGCGCCGCTTCCTTATCAGTCGCATAGCCCTGGCCGCCATGGCAGATGGTGCAGCCGTATTGCTCCACCGGATGCCTTTTTAAAATTTCCTGCGGATGTGATTTGAAGGGATTCGGTGCGCCCTCGAGGCCTTTCCATTCGAGCCCCTCGTGACAAGTGGTGCAGCGATCGACGCGATTGAGATCTTTCACCCAAATCTGCTGCAATCCTCGCGGTGCCTGGGCGGCCTTATCGGCGCCAAACTTCTTCGCCACCATCTCCTGAAACTCGTCCTGATAGTCTTTCCATTCAGGAGTGTAGTAGTTCCAAAACACCAGCGCGGTAATGATTAAGACCGCGCCGCCGAATGAATACAGCAACAGCGGGTCGCCCCGGAAGACATTTCGCCAGGACCATTTGGTTGCTGATGGAGCACCGGTTTTTGGAGCATCTGCTTCGGCTGCCCGCTCTGTCTGCGATCGTTTTCTGAACAACACGCTTCGCCTCCCTTAAAACTTGCGCGGCATCGTCGGCCAGCTCTGCCACGGCCAGTACCAGTTCCAGAACGGCCCGCGCATGTACGTGCCGATGACCGTGAAGATCAAAATCGCCGCCACGATCACGAGAAAGATGAGGTTTTGTTTGCGTCGCTCAGTCGCGAACCAGACACCGACCGCGTGTACGGGTGATTTGTCGAGGTAGGGCCAGATAATTGCGGCCACGACCAAAACGCCGGGCAAAATGATGCCGCCAATCAGCGCCCCATTGATGGTGATGCCGCCGATGGTGAATGTGGTATCCGTCACCAGTTCCTGCAACCACAGGAAATACCATGGCGCTTTGGCCGGATTTGGAGTGACGCTCGGGTTGGCAGCTTCTTCCAGTGGCGCATGGAACAGGATCGCCAGCAGCGCTGCGATCGCCAGCGTGCCCAGGGTCACCAGAACGATCCTTCTGGTCAGGTTCGGCGATGACATGACGGTGTGCTGGTCTGCATCGATAATCGATGTTTCAACATGCACGGTGCGTCCATTAGTAATACCCAGAAGCGAGTAGGTCTTGCTCTTAATGGGCGCGGCATTCTGTTTCTTTTGCTCCAGCGACAGGTGATCGACACAGGCAAGTCCCCCGTCTTTTCTCACGCGCCACATGTGATACGAGAAAAGCAGCAACACTCCGAGCGGCAGGAAAAAGCAATGCAGCACGTAAAAGCGAATCAAGGTCGCCTGATCGATGGTGTGGCCGCCGAGCAGAATGAAGCGCATCTTCTCGCCAATCAGCGGCGCCGATGAAGCGATGTTCGTTCCCACCGTTATGGCCCAATAAGCGAGCTGGTCCCACGGCAGCAGGTAACCTGTAAAAGACAGAAGCAGCGTAAACAGCAACAGGACGACGCCGATGATCCAGTTCAATTGCCGGTTCTGATTGACCGCCGTGCCGTTTTTATACGCTCCCGTAAGGAAGACCCTGACCAGGTGCAGGAAAACTACGGCGACCATCAAGTGGGCCGAGATGCGATGAAGTCCGCGCAGGAACCAGCCGAATGAAATTGTGAATTCGAGGTCCTTAACCGAAAGGTAGGCGCGCTCAACTGAAGGCACGTACAGAAACATCAGCGGGATGCCGGTGACGATCAGGATGAGAAACAGGACCGCCGAGATGGTGCCCAACCAGAATGAGTAGTTCCATGAAAGACTCTGCCGGGTAATCTTTGAAGGAAACCAGTGCAGCAGAAAGTTTTTGACAATTGAGTCGCCGGCTTCACGATAAGACCCAGGGAGCCAGGTCCATTTGATCTTTTCCCAGGTAACTCTCGGATTCTTTACTTTGGCCCACGCGGCCTGCGGCGTCATCATGGCTCGACTCCCTCTCTAAATCGTCAACCTGAAATCCTGCGATACGGTCTGCGACGTATCGACGACCAACTGGCCATCCTCAGGAGCAATTTCTATCTTGAAATGCGCGAGCGGCTTCGGCGCCGGGCCGGCAAAATTAGTCCCGTCGCCGTAATATTTCGAACCGTGACATGGACACGCAAATTCGACCTGTTCGTTGATCTGCCGCCCGCGAACACTGACCTGTTTACCTTGATTCACCCGGTTCATTTTCACGGTGCAGCCGAGATGCGTGCAGGTCGCCGAGATGCAGTGAAAAGTGTTCTTCTCGCGAAAAATGAAAATCCGTTTGTCATCGATGAAGCGCGCGCCTTCACTGAATTGATCGGCGGAGCCAACTTTGAATCGCTGCGGGTTTTCGTAGAGAACATTGGGCACGAGCGAGCGAAGAAATGCATACGCCTGGCCACCGACCGCCAGGACAGTTGCGCCCAGGCCGAGACGCGTGAGCAGCTTGCGCCGCGAGAGATTTGTCTTCCCGTTGGTGACTTGCTCGACAGGTCGTTTGCCTGCGAGCGTTTCGTCATTATCCGACCCTGACTTCCTGCTCCTCATAATAGAAAACCTCCATCGTCATTGCGTCTGTTGGGCAACGTATCGCGCACAGGCCGCAGCGAATGCATTTCTGGTCATCTTTCAACATCGCCGACAGCGGTCCGTTGAGCGACAGCCCGGCCTCGGCCACGATCTGTTCCTTCACTTCCGGTGCGAGATCGAGTTCTTCCAGCGGCGCCAGCTTCAGACAGTATTCGGGACAGATATCAACGCAGCGATTGCAGAGCACGCACTTTTCCGCGTCGTAAATTGTTTGAATGTGACAGTACAGGCAGCGCTCGGCCTGGCGCTTTGCCTCCTCTTCCGTGAAGGAGGTTTCAACCTCGGAAATTCCAGTGCGGCGATCGAGCGAAGTAGTCGGCGGCGCTTTTCGTTCACACTTTTCATAATCTTCGGGGCGCCGGTACGAGCGCGTGGGCAATTGCTCGATGCGCAAATTCACCACCAGATCGGTCTTGCAGCCCCGCAGATAGTCATCGATGGAAAGCGCGGCGCGTTTGCCGTTGGCCACGGCTTCGATCAGGTTGCGCGGACCGAAGGCAACATCGCCACCGGCGAATAAGCCGGGCGCAGAGGTGGCCAACGTCTCAGGGTTGACCTTGATTGTTCCCTGCGGCGTCAGCTCCACTCGATCTTCAGGTTTCAGAAATGTGAGGTCTGCCTGTTGTCCGATCGCCAGGATGATGGAATCGGCTTCGAAGGTTTCACTGAACTCCGGGTCGTAAACCGGATTGAAGCGCCCATTTTCGTCATAGGTGCGCTTGACGCCCATGAACTCGACCGCTTTCACCTTACCGTTGCAGCCGATGAACCGCTTCGCGCCGCGTTGCGTGAGGAACTTCACGCCTTCACGTCTTGACTCTTCGAACTCTTCACGGCCCTGGGTCGTGCGCATGACGGGCATCTCCTCGAAAGACTCGAGACTCGCCATGTACACGTCGACTGCCCCGGCGCGGATGGCGGCGCGCGCGGCGTCAAGAGCCGTCTTCACGTCGTGACCGGTTTCATCTTCGGTTTCATCTGCCTCGTTCAGGGCAGCCCGCAGGGCCATGCGGGCAGCGTCGAAGGCCACAAAACCGCCGCCAATTACCAGGACTTTCTTCCCCAGATTTACCCGGTAACCGTTGTTGATATTCAGCAGGTAGTCGATAGCCTTGATCACGCCGTCGAGGTGCGAGCCTTCGACATTCATGTCACGGCCCTTCTGGACGCCCACGCTCAGGAAGACGGCTTCGAAGCCTTCGGCCTTCAGCCGCTGAAGTCCAAACTTCTCATTCAGCGGCGCGTTGAGTTTGATCTCGACGCCCAAATCGACTGTCTTCTGAATCTCCTTTTCGATCACTGCGCGGGCCAGGCGAAATTCAGGTATGCCGTGATACATCATGCCGCCCGCACGTTCACTCGCTTCAAACACCGTCACGCGATAGCCCATCAGTGCCAGATCGTGCGCCGCGGAGATTCCCGCCGGGCCGGCGCCTATGACAGCGACCTTTTGTCCGCGCGCCACCTTCGCCCGGCTCTCTTGCAGGACCGGCAGATGCCATCGCTGCTTGTTGCCTGTGTCACCGTGGTGGTTCCGCAATTCGTCCTGTGTGTCCGGCTCCATCGATTCAACGCCGTACTTTTCGGTGACGAACCTCTTCAGGGCGCGAATTGAAACGGGCGCATCAATCTGTCCACGCCGGCAGAGCGTCTCGCACGGCGCGGCACAGATGCGGCCGCAAACGGAAGCGAACGGATTGGGTGAACGGGCAACGAGGTAAGATTCGCGGTATTTGCCTTCGGCTATGAGCTGCACGTAACGGCCGGCATCAGTATGAACGGGACAAGCGGCTTGACATGGAATCATGCCTTGCCAGAAGTCGATATCGGGGATGAGGGTCGTGTACTTAGTCACACTTGCCCCCGTCAGGGGAACTGAACGTTGAGAGCGTTTCCTTAGCAATACTTGCACCGCGTGATTGAAGGAACGGTTCTCAAGAGTTGTGACTGTAGAAGAAGTCGCTCGTGCAAGCAGTGACTTAAATCACCGCTTATATTTACGCGTGCGATGAAACAGAGAGCGACGGCAGGAAGCGAGATCAGGAGTTGCGGTTTTTGGCTGCTGCAAGTGCGCAACTCTTCGCAGTTTTGGGGAAAAATACTACTAACAGATCTTTCTTTGCTGAATTTTGCGACGGTGGTGGCTCGAAGCTATCAATCCCTGTCCATCGTTTGGTTGCTCTCGAGGCCAGGGTTCTTTCGGACGTGACGTCTTAACCAGCTGCGGAGCAGCGGAGAGAGCTAGCCCAGGGCGAGTCTTCGAGCCCTGGGTTTGTACCTGCAACTTCACCCGAGCCGCGGAGCGGCGATTGAATTATTCAACAGACAGATCTCAATCGCTGCTCCGCAGCTCCCGTCGATTCTGTGCTGCCTACCCGACGCTCGCCAAGCCTCGCGTTGGGCTTAGCTCTGACCGCTGCTCCGCAGCTGGTTGAATCGTACAACTAGAAAAATCAGGTGATGTGACTTAAGTCATCGTTTGCCGGTCGTCCCTGGCTTACGTTGTCAGGCGAATGGAATTTCACCCAAGACCCGGAGGAGCTATGAGTTTTTTGGCCCATAAGACAGTGAGAGAAATCGCCATCGAGATGCCGCAGTCCACCCGAATATTCGAGAACCTGAAGATTGACTATTGCTGTGGCGGCAATAGTCCTTTGCTGGAGGCCTGCCGGAACGCCGGCATTGAGATCGAGCAGTTGGAAAGAATGTTGGCTGAAGCACATCCGGCGCTCGCGGCCGCAGGTAAGCCTGATTTTCAGACAATGACGCTCACAGAGCTGGTCGGTCATATCGTCAACCAGCATCACATTTATACCAAGGCCGAGATCACCCGACTGGAGGCATTGCTGACCAAGGTGGTTGCGGTCCACGGCGCCAATCATCCTGAGTTACGGAACGTACAAGAACTTTTCCAGCAGTTGGGCGCGGATCTCACGCCTCACATGATGAAGGAAGAAATGGTGCTGTTTCCCTACATCGTGGAACTCGAGCAGGCGGAACAGGGGCGAGGCCGAACGCCGTTTGCGCCATTTGTTACGGTGAACAATCCCGTGCGAATGATGATGATCGAGCACGACACGGCCGGCGACATTCTGCGTGAACTGGGCACGATCACCGGCGATTACACGACTCCAGTCGATGTCTGCATCAGTTATGAAACGCTATACAAGGCGATGAAAGAGTTCGAGCGTGATCTGCATCAGCACATTCATCTCGAGAATAATCTGCTCTTTCCGCGCGCAGTCGAAATGGAGGAAGCTCTCGCTTGCCAATAGTTATTGGCGTTAGAAGCCGGGGTTTCGGCAGTATACCGGCCGCTCGATTTAGTCCACCATGACAAAACTACGACTATTTCGGCCATTGCTCGGAAGTCTGTGACACCGATCGAGCGGTCGCACATTCTGTCCGGAAATGTCGGAAGTTTGACCTGCTGGTCATAAGCGTTTCCTCTATACTGGCGACGGAGGTTTATTAATGAGACCCAGGCGAGTTGGCCTTTTGGGATTCGAAGGTGTGATGGCCCTCGATTTGGTAGGACCATTCGATGCTTTCAGTTCTGCTGTTCTCGAAGATGACGGCAAGCAGTCACGTTGTTACGAAGCGATTGTCATCGGGGTGACAAATCAGCCGTTCGTGGCAGAATCCGGCGTCGTCTTCAAGCCACACAAAACAATTCGGAACGCGCCGGCGCTCGATACGCTGATCGTGCCGGGAGGCAAAGGCCTGCGTGTGCCGCAGACTCAACAAGTGATCGCTGAGTGGATCGCCAGACGCGCAGCGAAGACCAGACGTATCGCGACGGTGTGCACCGGCACCTATGGCCTGGCCGCGACGGGTCTATTGAACGGCCGCCATGTGACTACCCACTGGCGGCACGCGCAGGATCTCGCCAAACGTTTTCCCAAACTGAAAGTCGATCCGAACGCGCTCTACTTGAAGGATGAAAAATTCTATACCTGCGCCGGCATTACCTCGGGGATCGACCTCTCGCTCGCGCTGATTGAAGAGGATTTTGGTCCGCGCGTGGCGTTGTCAGTCGCACGCGAGCTGGTTGTCTATCTCAAGCGGCCAGGCGGACAAGAACAATTTTCCGAACCGCTGAAGTTTCAAACTCAAGCGAGCGATCGCTTCGCAGATCTCGCGGCCTGGATACAAGGACACCTGCAGGAGAATTTGTCGGCGGAAGTTCTGGCCGATCGGGCGTGCCTTAGTCCGCGTCATTTCAGCCGCCGTTTCAAGACTGCGTTTGGATCAACGCCGGCGGATTTCGTCGAAAATCTCCGGCTGACAGAAGCTCGCGACCGGTTAACCTTGCCTGATCAGACGATCGAGAGCGTCGCTTTCTCTGTCGGCTTCAAGAGCGCTGATGCCTTTCGCCGGGCATTTGAAAGGCGTTACGGACTCAGACCAACGAACTATCGAAAACATTTCTCGTTTCGGGAGAATGGAAAACTAAGCGAACCCTGATCAGGCAAAGCTCACCGTCTCAACCGTCTCGCCGTACTTTTGGCGCAGCTTAACTCATAATTCCCCCAAGCGGCTTTGCCTCAAAAGTCGAATCCGACCGGCGTCAGCGTGGCGATTTCGCTCCGTTAGAAGCGAGATGTTTATAGAACGCTAGATGCCGGCCATAGTGAAGGAGTCGGAGCAGCTGTTGTGTGTCCCGAAGGGAATGAGAGGCCGCCCTCAAAGAAGTCACCGGGTTCCGGTGCACGCGGCCGGCGCCGTTGGGTCGCGTGCTTGATCGCGAAACTCACAATGCCCCCGTCAATCAGAGCTTCTCCGCCTAGCAATCCGATTTCGCGGGCTCGGGAATTGTGCGTGGCGCGCCCGATGAGATAAAAGGCTGCTGCGATGCTACTCGCGCCGCCTGCGGAACCGAGATAGCCAACATCTCGACTAATATCTAGCCTCATGCGGTCGTTGTGAAGCGCGCCAGCCGTGCGGCGGTCAGTAGCGATGAGAGCAGCCGTGGAAAGGCTGAGCGGGACAAGCCACTTCGCGTCTTCCTTTTCCAAGTGCAGCGGCGATGTCCAAATCGCGCGCTGGTCCTGCAGGATGTTCTTGAAGAACTGTTTTTCCAGAGATGGTGTGGACGACGCCTGCGGCGAAGGTGTGTCGGTGGGTGTTTGCCCGTAGGTGCCGGACGCCGCCGCAACGACGCAGATGCTTACTGCCATGAACCACCACACGCTGCCCAACGAACGCTTGTGCGGAATTGAATTCATGTTGCATCAACTGTTTACGCTTGCCCAAAAACGCCGTTGCGCTAGTGTTGCGCTCTCAACTTAAGGAGGTACAGGGTTGGGTCTTTGTCGGTGTGTTGGACACACGTTCATCTTTTAACCGTAAACTATAACAAGATAATCACCGTGTCAGACTTCTTTTCAATGCTAATCAATTTGGGCCGAATTTGGGGTTATTCTTGTCCTCAGCGCACTGATTTTCGACAACGATGCACCTCAACGGGGATTAGCAAACTCTTTGTGCTTTGATGTTGCCACAAATTGCTGGCTTGGAAGGATGTCGTTCGCTGCGGGCAAATTCTATAAATATCGCTCCTGGATAACCTTCAAGTGGTGCTGAACATGCCCGATCAAGAAATAGCCTATGGCGCGAACGGTCATCGGGTGAGTTACGATGTTGCACGGCAGCTTACTTTGAGCATCAGTTAAATGTTCATACAGTTGCTCAGTTGAACCACGCACAGCCTTAAACTCTGAAATCAGGCTTTGCAGTGTCCGGCGGGAGACGTCAACGTTCCGGGCAAACAGTTCCTCGTCCATTCGGTAGTGTGGCGAGGCATCGCCTCTGGCGGCAGCAAGCCCCCGATAAGAAAAGACTCGCTCAGTATCAATTATGTGCATGAATACTTCTTTGATTGTCCATTTACCTTCTCCATACTTATAGTCGAGTTTTTCGTCCGGCAGCATTTCGAAGAAGGCGATTGTTTCAGTCGAGTTTTCCTTCAGCAGAGTCAGGTAATCCCCTTCTGCCACCAGGTCGAAATACCTTTGATAGGCGGCTGCGTATTCAATTGTCGTTGGTCTGTCCATTCGCCCTCCTGCGTCTTCAATGCGCACTTTTCTGTTATCTGGGTCTGCCGCAATCATAACGCCCCAGCGTATAAATTGCTGGTTGGTTCAGCTGTGCCAATACCGAGGAAGACCGCGCCCCTGTTAGCCAGCTTAATCAAGCATTTCCACGCACGACCGAGGCGAACGCCGGAGAAGCATCTTTCTCCAGACGAAAGTCTGGGTGGTTCGTATAAAACGCGACCGCCGTGGGAAAAAGTATTTCTACCAGGTTGTCGATCCTGACCTCTGCCGTTCGACAAGATAATGATGAATCAACACGTTCACAAATCAGGAGGATAAATAGAATGAAAGAGCTCGCATTCGGAGCAATTTATGCCCCATCAGTTCGATCGACAGCAAGGCTGATCCTGCTCATAACGTTACTCGCGGTGACGGTCGCCGGCCAGGAACCACGCGGCGGGACAAAACCAGACAACCAGGAACCAGGCGCTCAGCCATATCTCAACATGGCGCCACTCGAGCAGTATTTGATCAAAGATCCGGAAGCGGAAATCGGGCTGGCGCGCACCGCGGCCCCACTTTCCATTTCCAAAGATGCCGAAGTTCTGGTGCTGACACCAAGTGGGTACCGAACGGCAGTCAAGGGCAAGAACGGATTCATCTGCCTGGTGGACCGCAGCTGGCAAGCTCCGTTTTCCGATCCCGAATTTTGGAATCCGAGATTGCGAGCCCCGGTGTGCCTCAACCCGCAAGCAGCGCGATCGGTCCTGCCGATACAGAACAAGCGGACAGAACTAGCGCTGGCGGGAGTTGCCAAGTCTGAAATCATGACTCGCTTATGGGCCGCCATTAACGCGAAAGAGTTGCCCACGCCGCAGGTGGGAGCTATGTCATACATGATGTCGAAGGAGCAATATCTCGGAGATCGTAATCTGAATTGGATGCCACACGTGATGATTTATACTGCGAACACGATCACCGCAAATGATTGGGGTGCCAACCAGCCGGGGTCTCCCGTGCTTGAACCACCGGTACGCCTGACGGATCGTGAACGGGATCCTGTGATCACTTTCTTGATTCCGGTAAGCCATTGGTCAGACGGCTCTTCCATTACCGCGATGAAAGCGGACCGTTGAAGAGCAGACCGTCGAAGGGCCGCTTGTGTCATTGCCGAATGGGTAGCATATCGAAGGAAGGCTCCGACGCGGGCTAGAATCGGGCGAGTAGGCAGGTCGCTCCCGGTTGTAAAGGTTGAGCTTTGTGTTCTCCGTTGGCCGCCTGGTTTTCCGGCGGTGCAACTCATTTCAACCTTTCACCAGTGGCTTCCTGCGAACGTAGCTTGTGTCCGGTCGCGGATTATGGTGACCCCTCAGATTCTTTCTAACCCGTTCAATTAACACGGAATCACCAAACTCATGTGTTAGATAGTTGCATTTGTCCAACTCCCTGCTCGCTCGCTCGAGGGTCTCATCATCGAGAAAGGCCCGCAGAAGTTCATAGTGACTGGTTTTCGGTTCGTGCGTTCCTGAAAGTATTGCGTCCACTACACGCAGACGGCTCGATGGACCAATGCGTTGGGTCGCAACTCCGTCGCCTGCCCGAACTCGCCCGTCCAACCTGGCAGAATGCTCGAGTGCACGTACGACCGTAGTTCCCACTGCGACGATGCGGCCGCTCCCTTTTTTCGTGCGTTGAATCGCACGTGCGGTCACTTCAGGAATTCGATAGGGCTCGTCCAAAGGCAGCAGTCGATCGAGTTCCTCGTCACCTGTGGATGAAATACCAGCAGCGTGTGTGATCGTCTCAAATTCTATTCCCCGTTCTCGCATCTGCGAGAGAGTATGCCAATCAAGAGCGAAGCCTGCTGATGGTGGTTCGAACGCCACTGGCGGTCCGGCGATTCGAGTCCACACATCCCAGAGTGCGAGGCCCGTTGCGATGTGGGCGTACTGGATCGGTCTGCCATGATGGGCCAACCCTGCCCACACATGATCAGCCGTGCCTTCAAATCGAAGTGTTACCAGGCGAGCGTGACCAAGTAGTTGCTCAATGGTAGCGTGCAGTGGTCCGAGAATAATTTTCTCGCCAACTGCGAGCTTAGGCGGAGGAAGGCGATCCTCAGTTCGCGTGCGAAAGTCCCCGGCGCCAAAAACAACGGCCGTGAAATAGTTGATATCTTCCGGACGTAGCGACGGACGGCCCGCCAGTCTCACTTCGATCGCGTCTCCAGTCGTAACATGAACTCCGTGTAAGCTGGCAGGAAGCGTCGCAGCGTCGTTGGCAATCACCAGATCGCCAGCATGTAAGTAATCAACAAATGAAGCACGACGTACGTGATGGATCTTCCGATCGTGATCTATGACAAGAAGCCTTGCCTTTGCCGGACGCTGAACTGGTTGAGTTGCGACAATCATATAAAGGTCGGTACCGTCGTAGTTACATCTCAAATTCTTTCGCATCTGTCTGAACGCTGTGCACCCACCCGCTAGCGCCAGGTAATACTGACCTGGTCAGCTTGGCTGCAATCGCGTCGACAACTTCGCGTGCCGAGTCTTCAGGTCGCCTCAGGGTTGAAGGATCGGCATCAGGAATTGCTGCCCGATGCATTGGTGTATCCATGTCACCCGGGTCAAGCGACAGAAAGTTAATATGCTCGCTCGGCTGTTCCTCTCCCCAGATGCGAGTCAAGTGATGTAGCGCCGCTTTGCTCGAACCGTAAGCGCCCCAGCCGGGATACGGGTTAACGGCAGCATCACTCGAAATATTTAAGACCACCGCGCCTCGCCCTTCCCGGGCAGAAGCAGCAAGCGCGCCCATTAGCGCTTTCGTCAATCGAAAAGGCCCGATGACGTTCGTATAGAAGGCGCGCTCGAGGTCCTCACAATCAGTGTCAGAAAGCATCTGAAGTGGAACTGGCCCTAAGTCCGACGCATTGTTTACGAGCACATCCAGCCCGCCCAGCTCACCTGTAATTTGCATGGCGATTGGATAAATGTCGTTTTTGCTGGAGATATCGCCCACAATTCCATGGGCACCGCGATTCTCCCTGGCTACCTGCTCGACATGCTCCTCCGTACGCGCCACAAAAGCGACCCGCGCTCCGCGCGCCAGACATTCCCGAACAAGTGCCAGACCTAATCCCGAAGTACCACCCGTGATCGCGACGCGAACCCCTTTCAAATCCATTGCTATGCCCTCTACTTTCTAAAGCACTTCCTTTACTAAGTCGAAGCTTACCACTTAGACTTGACTTTGTAAAGCAATGGCTTTAGAAAAGAGTTGTGGGTGTCCAGGATCGCAAACCAGGCGAGCGCAAGACTCGCCGCGCAATAATCAAAATCTTGAAGATGCAGGGTCCTCTGGACTCTGCCCAGATCGCCAATCAGCTCGAACTGACGGCCATGGCGGTGCGTCAGCATCTCTATGCATTGCAAACTGAGGGTCACGTCGAAGCCGAGGAGCGACGTGTTCCGATTGGGCGCCCGGCAAAACACTGGCGACTCACGCGCGAGGCTGATCAGTTTTTTCCGGAGGCTTATGCCGAGTTAAATGTGTCACTCATTGACGCTTTGCGAGATACCTTTGGTGAAGAAGGGCTCGAGCAGGTTCTCGTTTCGCGTTGTGCGCGACAGCGAAAGGACTATGCGAAACGAATTAGACCGACTGATTCATTGGAAAAGAAGTTAAAAGAATTGGCGCGTGTGCGCTCTGAAGAGGGCTACATGGCCGAAGTCAGACGTGATAAAAGCGGCAGTTACCTGCTGATCGAAAACCACTGTCCTATCTGCGCAGCTGCCAAT
>Ga0126379_10001837_pt1 | contig 13175 bp, 19 predicted proteins | sample PanSoiMetPlot_24_FD_92640 | JGI IMG/M metagenome (GOLD analysis project Ga0126379, IMG submission 92640) | Tropical forest soil microbial communities from Panama - MetaG Plot_24 | ecosystem: Environmental > Terrestrial > Soil > Tropical forest > Bulk soil | place: Panama | collected 2016-02-17 | reverse complement strand
GCCGGCGGGTCGGGCGGCGTGGCGGGAGGCGTGGGCGACGCTCGTCGAGCTCGGCGAGGACCCGGCGTTGAGCGCCGGCGCGCTCGACCGTTACGCGTTTGCGGTTGCGGCGTGGCGCGAGCTCGAGGCGCAATGGTTGGCGGCGGGTAGGCCGGCGGTTTCGTTGGGCGGGTCGACCGGGTCGGTTGAGGTTCCGCATCCGTTGGTTGCGCAGTTGGCGACGGCGCGCGAACATGCGGCGTCGTTGGGCGAACGGTTGGGCCTTGACCCGATGGGCCGGCGTAAGCTCTCGAGGCGCGCGGGCGCGGGTCGTCCGCAGGGCGCGGCGTCGGCGGCGGATCGTTCGGCGCCGCCGAGGCGCAGGCTCAAGGCGGTTAGCGAGTGAGCGCGGTCGCCGTCGCCGAGCGTTGGGAGGCGTACGCCGATGCGACGCGGGTCGAGCATTTCGCGGCGTGGGCGTGGGCGCATTGCGTTCAGTCGGTCGACCGTTGGGCCGGCCGGCCGCTCGAGCTCGAGCGTTGGCAGGTCGAGATGATGGGCGAGGCGCTCGCGGAGCTCGGCGAGGACGAGGCGTATTGGTTGACGGTCGCGCTCGTCATCCCGAAAAAGAACGGGAAAACCTCGTTGCTCGCCGCCTACGCGCTGTATCACTTGCTCGAGGACGACGGCGCGCCCGAGATTCTGTTAGCGGCGGCGACCGACAAACAGGCGGGCCGGCTGTTCGAGGCGGCGACACGGTTCGTTCGCGGCGAGCCGTGGCTCTCGTCGCAATGCGTCATCCGCGAGCATGAGGGACAAATCGCGCGGGCCGACGGTTTCGGCTCGCTGTTTCGGTTCTCGGCGGATTCGGGCGCGGCGTCGGGTTTCAACCCGTCGCTCGTCGTCGCGGACGAGCTCAAGGATTGGACGACGCCGCGGCGGCGGCGCGCGTGGGCGGACATTGCGACGGCCGGGTTGGCGCGTGAGAACGTGCACGTTTTCGTTATCTCGACGGCCGGCGAGCCGGAGGAGCGCGTCGACGGGATTCTCGGGCAGTTGCTCGACGGGAACGAGCTCGAGGGCGAGCTCGAGCGCGTCGGCGCGTTGACGATTTCGCGGCATCATCGGGCGCGCTCGCTTGTCTACAACTACGACGCGCATACGCTCGACGCCGGCGACGTCGACGCGATCAAGGCGGCGAACCCGGCTAGTTGGGTTACGCGTGAGCGGTTGGTCGAACTGGCGGCGTCGCCGCTACTGACGCCGGGCCGGTTTTTGCAGTTGCACGGTTGCGTATGGGCGACGAGCGAGTCGGGCTATCTCGAGCTCGAGGCGTGGCGGTCGCTCGAGGCCGACGCCGAGCTCGCGGACGGCGACGAGCTCGTCGTTGGGTTTCGCGGCGCGGATTCGTGCGCGTTGGTCGCGTGTCGGCGGACGGACGGGATTCTGTTTCCGCTCGAGGTTTGGGAGCCGGCCGGCGGCCGGCGGGTCGAGCTCGAGGACGTCGACGACGCGCTCATGGCGGCGCTCGAGCGGTTCCGGGTTGCGGCCGTCTATGCGTCGGCGACGGCGGCATGGTCGACGCTCGTCAACGGTTGGCGGCATTTCGTCGGCCGGAAAGAGGTCGTCGACATGGACGTTTCGACGCCGTCGCCGCGGACGGCGCAGATTACCGAGCGGTTCCGCGCCGACGCGTTGGCCGGGCGTGTCCGGCATGACGGCGACCGGCGGTTGGCGCGGCATATGGTCGCGGCGCGGTTGGCGCGGGCCCGGAATCTCCCGTATCTCGCCGAGAGCTCGAGGTCGGGCGCGCCGATCGCGGGCGCTCATGCGGCGTTGCTCGCGTGGGAGGCGCGGACGTTGCTTGGTCCTGTCACTCGACGGTTTAGCCCGCCGGTCGCGTTTTGATCGTCGCGGCGTTGAGCCTGCCGGTTGTCGCGATCGTCGCCGCGGTCGTCGTCGTCGCGATGCTCCTCGGCTACAACCTCCTCGCTCGGTCGAAGTCGGGCGGGACGAGCCGTTACGGGTTTTTCGTCGAGCGGGTCCCGTATGCCGACGAGCCCGAGGACGAGCTCGCGAGCGAGCAACCGACGTTGACCTATCCGGCGCGTGAGGATAGATGAGCGAGCTCGCGTCGACCGATCGTAGGACGCTCCCGGAGCAACTGCGCGACGCGTTGCTCGAGGCGCTCGCGGCGCGGCAAACGGCGCTCAAGCGTTACGACGACTATTACCGCGGCGTTCATAAGCTCCTGTTTGCGACGGTCAAGTTTCGCGAGACGTTCGGGTTGCTTTTCCAATCGTTCTCGGACAACTGGTGCGACCTCGTCGTCGACGCGAGCGCCGAGCGGTTGCGCGTCGACGGTTTCCGGTTCGGCGGCGACGACTCGGCGGCGGATACGGACGCGTGGGAGCTCTGGCAGGCGAACGGGCTCGACGCCGAGAGCGAGCTCGCGCATACCGAGGCGATCAAGCTCGGTTGCGCTTACGCGCTCGTTTACCCGGACGACGGCGGCGAGCCGGCGATCCAACTTGAGTCGCCGACGACGGCGATCGTTCTCGTCGACCCGGCGAACGGCCGTAAGCGGCTCGCCGGCCTGCGCGATTGGGTCGACGAGTGGGGCGTCGAGCATTGCGTCCTGTATACGCCGACCGACGTCCTATGGTGGACGCGCGAGGGCCCGAATAAGGCTTGGACCGACGACCTCGGCTCGGGCGTAAACCCGCTCGGCGTCGTCCCGCTCGTCCCGTTGCCGAACATGCCGACGCTACGCGACCGGCAGGGCCGCTCGGACATTGAGCGCGTCATCCCGGTTCAAGACGCGATCAACAAGCTATGCGCGGACATGATCGTCGCGAGCGAGTTTGCGGCGTTTCCGCAGCGTTGGGTTACGGGCGTCGACATTCCGCGCTATCCCGAGGGCGACCCGAACGCGGGGCAACCGCTCCCGTCGTTTACGCAACAGTTCCTCGCCGGCGCCGGGACGATGTTCGCGGACGAGCACGATACGGCGCGGTTCGGCAACTTCACGGTTTCCGACCTCGGCATCTATACGCGGGCGATCGAGATGTTTGTCCAGCATGTCGCGGCGCAGACTCGGACGCCGCCGCATTACCTCCTCGGCGCTATGGGCTCGTTCCCGTCGGGCGAGTCGCTCAAGGCGACCGAAACCGGGTTGGTCGCGAAGGTTCGGCGGAAACAGCTTGCGTTCGGCGAGGGTTGGGAGGAGGCGATGCGGCTCGCGTTCGCGATCGCCGGCGACGAGGCGCGGGCGAGCTCCGCGGGCGTCGAGACTATTTGGATGAATCCCGAGTCTCGGTCGACGGCCGAGATTACGGATGCCGCGGTCAAAATGGCGAGTATCGGCGTCCCGCGGCCGGCGCTATGGGAGTACGTCGGCGCGACGCCGGCGCAAATCGAGCGTTGGGTCGCGATGGGCGCCGAAACCGAGGGCCCGCCGGTTCAGGCGCGCGAGACGATCGCCGCGACGCCGGCCGAGGCCGCCGCGCAGTTGCCGAGCTCGAGCTCGGCCGCGCCGCCGACGACCGCTACCGAACGAACGACGACAACGGGAGGCCCGTAAATGGCCGACGAATCAACGGACGACGGCGGCGCGAGGCCGCCCGAGGTCCCGACCTCCGAGGGCGCGACGCCCGACGAGCGCAGTACCGGCGAGGGCGCGAGGCCCGAAACCGGATCAAGCGACGCCGACACGCTCCGCGATGCCGGCAAGGAATCGCTTACCCGTGAGCGCAACGCGAGGCGCGAGGCCGAGCGACGCGCGAGCGAGGCCGAGCGACGCCTCGCCGAGCTCGAGGACGCCGGCAAAAGCGAAATCGAGCGGGCGATAGCCCGGCTCGACCGGCAATCCGCCGAGCTCGATGCGAAATCGGCCCGGGTTGTCGAGCTCGAGGCGAAGCTCGCCGAGCGCGAGCTACTCGAGCTCAAACGCGAAATCGCCTTAGACGTCGGTATTCCGCTCGAGGCGGCGCATCGGCTACAGGGCTCGGACGCCCGTTCGATACGGGCCGACGCGACCCGCTACCTCGAGGAGCGCGGGAAAAGCGCCGTCGGAGATTTCGGCGGCGGTCGCGGCGGCACGGCGAGCGGGGCGCGAGGCGTCGACATGAACCGGCTTATCCGGGAGGCGTCCGGCAGGCAGTAAGCGCCGGCGTCTCGCCGAGAAAGGGCAACGATGCCTTACAACAACACGATTTCGCGGACCGAGGCCGCCGCGCTCATCCCGGAGGAATACTCGCGCGAAATCATCACTCATCTCCCGACCGAGTCGGCGGCGTTGACGATGTTTCGTCAACTCCCGATGGGTCGGGCGCAACATCGCATCCCGGCCGAGTCGGCGCTCGCGGTCGCCTATTGGGTCGCCGGCGATACGGGCATCAAGCAAACGTCGGAAGTGAACTGGGCGAACCTCTACCTCAACGCGGAGGAGCTCGCCGTTATCGTCACGATCGCCGAGGCCGTCCTCGACGACGTCGACTACGACCTATGGGCGGCGATCCGGCCGTCGATTACCGAGGCGATCGGGCGGGCGCTCGACGCCGCGGTTTTCTTCGGGACGAACAAGCCGGCGTCATGGCCGGCGGCGATCCAACCGGCCGCGGTTGCGGCGGGCAACTCGGCGACGACGGGCGCGACGGCGGCGACCGGCGGCATCATGGGCGACCTCTCGGCGGCGATGGCGACGGTCGAGGCCGACGGTTTCGACGTCAACGGCGTTATCGCCAACCGCTCGCTCAAGGGCACGATTCGCAACGCTCGCGCCTCGACGGGCGAGTCGCTCGCGAACGCGCCGGCGGTCGACGGGAGCGAGGTCTACGGGATGCCGGTTAGCTACCCAATGCGCGGTATGTGGCCGACCGGGGCGGGCTCGACGCTCGCGATCCTCGGCGATTTCTCGCAAGGGCTACTCGGCGTCCGGCAGGACATTACGTTCAAGATCCTCGACCAAGCGGTCATTACCGACGGCGCGGGCGTTATTCAGTTCAACCTCGCGCAACAGGACATGGTCGCGATTCGCGTTACGGCGCGGTTCGCGTTCCAGGTCCCGAACCCGCTCACCTACGACCAGCCGGCGAACGCGTCGCGCTACCCGTTCGCCGTCCTCAACAACCCGTAGTCCGATGGCCGAGGATCAATCAGGCGCGCTCGGCCCGACGCATGTCTACGTGACGTCGGTCGAGGCCGGCTACTTCCCGGGCTCGACGCTCGTCCCGGTCCTCGACGCGCTTACGCCGGCGTCCTGCCCGGTCGGGCCGCCCGACGACGTTGTCCTCGTCGCAAGCGGGAGCGATTTCGCTTACGACGCGTGCATCGCGTTCGGCAACTGGCCGGACGGCAAGCCGCGTTTCGAGCATACGACGCATGAGGAGGACGGGACGTTGTCGACGGTCATTACGGCCGGCTACTTCCCGGGCGCCGACCCGGCGATCCCGGTCCTCGTCGGCAACGCGCCGCCGAACGGCCCGGTTTCGACGGTCCTAACGTTCGCAATCGAGGAGGTTCCATGAGCGAAACAGCATCGACGACGGGCTCGCGCAAGCGGTCGAGCTCGAGCTCGAGCTCGGCGAAAGCGGGCGACGAGGGCGCCGTCGTTACGACGTATGAGGAGGCGCTCGAGGTCGGCTACATCGGCGGGCCCGCCGACGAAACCGACCATACGGTCGCCGGCGAGGCCGCCGCGGCCGAGGCCGCCGCGAAAGAGGCCGAGTCATGACCGGGCCGGCGATCGTTAGCAACGCGGGCGCGGCGCCCGTGACGGTCGCGCTCAACACGATCCCGGCCTACTCGACCAAGGCCGTAACACTCGCGGCCGGCGACGCCGACGGGCTACTCGCCGCCGGTTGCGTCGTCGCGCCGACCATCTCGAGGACGGCGCAGGACGCCGCCTACCTCCTCACTCGGGCGCCGAGCGGGAGTTAGGAGGCGCGTGAGCGACCGCGATACCGAGGAGGCCCGGGCGGCGCAATGGCGCGCAGACGTTCAGGCTCGCATCGCGTTTCAACGCGAGCTATGGCTCTCGCTCCAAGCGCCGCCCGGGCCCGCGGCGGCCGTCCGCGCCGCGTGGCAACCGATCCTCGCATGGCAGGCCGAACGTGACGTCTACATACCGCCCGAGGAGGACCCATGAGCTCGACGCCGCCGCCGGTTGACCCGCTTACGATTCCGTGGCGGCCGACGGTCGACGACGTCGCCGCGCTCATCCGCGCCCGTACCAAGGACGCGAGCGGGAACGAGCTCGGGACATTCACGGCCGCGACCCGGCCGACCGACGCCGAGGTCGAGCAACTGATAACGAACGGTTGCGCCAAGGTCGCGAGCGTCGTTGGTTGGACGATCCCGGCCGACGCCGACCATGAGGCGAAGCATCTCGCCGCGATTTGGGCCGCCTATGAAACCGAGCTCTCATACTGGCCCGAACAGGTCCGGACCGAGCGGTCGCCGGCGGCGCAGTTGCTCGCGGTTTTCGAGTATGACGTCGAGCGGTTCATTGACTACGTCGCGGCGATTACGCCGCCGAGCGCCGACTCGATTGCGCAACGTTCCGGGACGTTCTATACGCCGAGCTATACGGCGGCGTGGGCGTATCAGTACGGCTACGGGACGGGCGCGGCGGCGCTCTCGGACCTCGTCAACGTCGGCTCGGGCGGTAACGCCGGCTCGAGCTCGAGCTCGCCGCCGGCGCCGGTCGTCGCGAGGAGACGCCGGCGTTGAAAGCGCCGCAACCATCGATCGAGATTCGCGGCGCGCGGAAAGCGGCGGTCGACCTCGCGGAGCTCGGCGAGCGTGGCTCGGACATTCGCCGCGTGTCGGAAAAGGTCCGCAGCATCTACCGGCGGTCGAACGCGCGGCGGTTCGCGTCGAGCGGGCTCGGGTCATGGCCGGCGCTCGCCGACTCGACGGTCGAGCGCAAGGCGCGCGAGGGCTCGAGCGGGCCGCCGATGGTTCGCTCGGGCGACCTCATGCGGGCGTTGACGTCGCCGCGGGCCGCCGATCAAGTCGACCGGCGCGACCGAACCGAGTTTCGTTTCGGTACGACCCTGCCCTACGCCGTCTATCACGATTCCGGGACGGGCGGCGAAAAGAAACGCGAGCTCGTCGAGCTCACGGCGAACGAACGCGCGCAAGTGTCGCGGCTCATTTCCGCCTACGTCGCGAGGGCCGAGACATGAGCTCGCTCGCGATCAAAACCGGGACGGCGACATTCGGGCCGATCGTCACGGGCGCCGACGTCGAGGGATTCGTCCGCGACGAGCTCAAGACATGGTTTTCGACCTACCTCGCCGAGGTCGAGCGGCAACACGGCTACTCGGGGCATGACCTACCGCGGCCGAAAGGTTGGGCGATCGGGCCGTCGTTCGACAAGTGGCCCGAGGATCAACTCCCGGGCGTGTTGGTATCGAGCCGCGGCGTCCCGGCGCCGCCGATACGCGACGGCGAGGGCTATTACCGGGCGCGTTGGCTCGTCGAGCCGGGCGTCGTTTGCTCGGCGAGGACGCAGGCCGAGAGCCATACGCTCGCGATGCTGTACGGCGCCGCGTTGCGTTGGCTCATGGTTCAACGGCCGTCGCTCGGCGGGAACGCCGAGTCGTCCGACTGGCTCGGCGAGAGCTACGACGACCTCGGCTACGACGAGTCGCGCTCGCTGTACGCCGTCCGCGAAACGTTCTCGGTCGAGGTCGTCGCGGTCATGACGACCGACGGCGGCCCGACGTCGGTCGAGGTTCCGTTTACGCCGGACGACACCTTGCCTTGGCCGCCCGACGTCGAGGTCCAAACCGTCATTACCGAGGTCGACAACACGACGGCCGACAAACCACTACCGCAGGAGGAGGAGCAATGAGGCCGGGAGTAGACGTAATCTCAAGGGCGCTACCGCCGCCGCGGTCGGCGCCGACCGATACGGGCGTCGCGTTCGTCCTCGGCGCCACGGCGACGGGCATTACGCCGGCGCCGCCGAATGTCGCGCTCGTCCGCTCGTTGACCGAATACGTCTCGACGTTCGGCGACCGCGGCACGGGCACGGGGCAAGCGACCTACGACGCCGCCGACGTCTATTTCCAGGAGGGCGGCTCGAAACTCTACGTTTCGCGCTTGAATCCCGGGACGACGTTCGAGGCGGCGGCGACCGAGATTCCGCCGGCGGACGAGCTCGAGAAGATGAGCCGCGCGGAGCTCGACGCGCTCGCGACCGGCGTCGGGCTCGACCCGATCGGTTTCGCGACCAAGGCCGACGTCATCGCCGCGCTCGCCGGCGGGCAACCCGGGACGCAGGCGGCCGACCCGACGATTACCGCGGCGCTCGCCGCGCTCACGAAGGACCTCGGGCCCGGGCAAGTGTTTATCGCCGACCCGACGCTCGCCGAGGCCGCCGCGAACCAATCGGCCGTCCTCGCGCATTGCGTCGCCAACAACCGCGTCGGGTTGCTCTCATGCGCCGACGGGACGGCGACGACGATCGAGGCGGCGGCAACCGCGCTCAATACCGACGCGAACGCCCGTTACGGGGCGCTGTTCGCGCCGTCGGCGAGCGTCCCGGGCGTCGTCGCCGGAACGACGCGCACGGTCCCGTATGCCGCGGTCGAGGCCGGGATCATCGCCCGTAACGACGTCACGTATTCGCCGAACCAGCCGGCCGCCGGCGACCTCGGACAGTCGGTTTACGCGCTCAACGTCAACGGTCATTACACGGACGGCGAGTATCAGTCGCTCAACAACGCCGGCGCGTCGATGGCGCGGCTCATCTACGGCGGCGTCCGAACCTACGGCTACCGGACGGTCGTCGACCCGGTCGCGATGCCGCAATGGCTCATGTTCGGTTGGGCGCGGCTCAATATGGCGATTACGGCGCAGGCCGAGGCGATCGGCGAGCATTACGTTTTCGCGCAACTCGACGGGCGCGGGCATACGTTGAGCGAGTTCGGCGGCGAGCTCTCGGCGATGCTCCTCGCGTTCTACAACGAGGATTCGTTGTTCGGCGAGACGCCGCAGGACGCCTACTCGGTCGACGTCGGCTCGAGCGTCAACACGCCGACGACGATCGCGAACGGCGAGCTACACGCGGTCATCTCGGTTCGCATGTCGCCCGATGCCGAGTGGGTCGTTATCGAGGTTGTCAAGGTCGCGTCGAATCAGGCGCTACCGGCCGCCGCATAAACCCGGAGGGAGGTTAGAACCATGCTCAAGCATCAATGGCGCGTATCCGTTGTCGTCGACGGCGTCAAGCTCGGCGTGTTCGACGTCATGACCGGCGGCGAGAGCGACTCGGACGAGTTCAAGTATCGGCCGGGCGGGATGGCGCCGGTTATCGCGCTCGGCGGCGTCGTCACGGTCGGGCAAGTCATCGTCTCGCGGCTGTATCAGTTGCAACGCGACCATACGCGCGTCCACTGGCTGTTAGGCCGTGTCGGCAAAGGCCAAATGGTCGTCAACAAACAGCCGCTCGACCCGGACGGTAACGCGTGGGGCTCGCCGCTCGTCACGAAGGGCCTCCTCAAGCGCGTAACGACGCCCGAGCACGATTCCAATACGACGGTCGACGCCGCCATCATCGAGCTCGAGATGACGCCCGACGGGGTAGTTACATGAGCTCGACCGATCAACGCGACGTCGAGCTCGACGAGACGGTCGAGCTCAAGGCGCCGTGGCTCGACGATACGGTCGTCGTCGAGCCCGAGGCCGAGCCGGTCGAGGTTTCGCCGGCCGGCTCGGTCCTCGACGTCATCCGGGCCCGCCGTTCGGCGCGGGCGGCCGAGCACGAATACGACATGCCGGTCCCGGGTTACGGCGGCCTGCTCGTCCTGCGCTGTACGCCGCTACGGGGCGAGGACCTAACCCGGTTGCGCATCCGCATCGAGCGGTCAAAGGACCCGTCGCGCGATTTCCAGTTGGCCGCCGACCTCCTCATCGCGGTTTGCGAGAACGTCCTCGCGCGGCGCTCGCCGACCGCCGAGCTCGAGCCGCTCGACCCGACCGGCGAGCCCGTCGCGATCAACGAGCGGCTCGCCGAGCTCCTCCGCGTCGAGGCGAGCTCGGCACGCGAGCTCGTCCGCGCCGTGTTCTCGCTCGCGCCGTCGCCCGAAATGGCCGCCGGCGACGCCGTCGGCGACTACCTCGCATGGGCCCAAGGCGCCGACGCCGACCTCGACGACGGGCTCATGGGGGAATCCTGAGCGGGGGGACCATCAACGCCGCCGCGACGATGGCGGTTCTCGGCCTCCCCGCGATGCGATTCCTAACGACCGACGATCGCGAGGAGCGGTTGTTGTTGCTCGCGCTCGCCGAACGGGCGGCGCATGTCGCCGACGTCATGCAACGCAACCTCGCCGTCCATGTCGTCAACGCCTACGCGAAAGCGAGCCGGCGATAGATGGCCGACATTGTCGAGCTCATCCTCGAGCTACGCAACGTCGCGCAGTTCGTCTCGGGCTCACGGCAGGCGTCGACGGCCGCCGGCGAGATTGGCACGAAAACCGAGGAGGCCGGCAAAAAGGCCGGCGCCGGTTGGAAAGGGCTCGCGAAGTGGGCCGGCGGCGCCGCCGCCATCTACGGGGCGACGCGTTACGTCAAGGGCGCCGTCTCGGCGACCGAGGACCTCGCCAAATCGACGATCGCCGTCTCGCGGACGACCGGGATGGATACGCAAACCTCGTCCGAGTGGGCGGCGCTCATGAAAGAGCGCGGCGTGTCGACCGCGCAGTTTCAACGGTCGCTCGTCACGCTCTCGAAAACGATGGAAAAGTCGAGGACCGGGACGGCGAAGGAAAGCGAGACGGTCCTCGGCCTGCGCAAGCAAATCGACGCCGTCTCGGCCGCCGGCGGGAAAAAGGCGCCGGCCGAAATCGCGAAGCTCTCGAGGGCGATCGCGACCGCGCAGGGCGCCGGCGATAAGGCTCGGCAAACGCTCGCGTTGCTCGGCGTGTCGCAACGCGACGTCGCGAAGGGCAACACGGCCGGCGTCCTCTACCAAGTCGCCGACGCGCTACAGAAAATGCAGGACCCGGCGCAACGCGCCGCGCTCATGCAACAGCTATTCGGCCGCTCGGGACAAGCGTTGTTGCCGATCCTCATGAAGGGCCGCGAGGGCGTACAGAAACTCCTCGACGAGCAAAAGGCCGCCGGCAACTACATATCCGGCAAGGGCATAAAGTCGGCGAAGGACCTCATTGCGCAACAACGGGCGCTCAATACGGCGCTCGCCGGCGTCAAGGTCCAGCTAGGGCAACAGCTACTCCCGGTCATCCTCTCGGCCGTAAAGCTCCTCGTCTCGCTCCTCAAGGTCATTCAACCGATAACGAAAAACGCAACCCTGTTCAAAATCGTTCTCGTCGGGCTCGCCGCCGCGTTCATCGCCTACAAAGTCGCGATGGTCGCCGCGACAATCGCGCAAGTCGCTTTCGATACCGCGCTCTCGGCGACCGGGATTACGCTCATTGTCGCGGCCGTGTTCGGGCTCATCGCGGCGATCGTCCTCCTCGTCAAGTATTGGGGGACGCTCAAGGCCGCTTTCATCGACGTTTGGGCGTGGATAAGGGCGAACTGGCCGCTCCTCCTCGCGATTCTGCTCGGCCCGTTCGCGGTCGCCGCGGTCGAGATTTACAAGCATTTCGACGCGATCAAGGGCGCGGCGCTAGGCGCGTTCGACGCGATCAAGGGCGCGCTCCCGGCGGTCGCGCAGGCGTTCTCGACGGCGTTCGGCGCGGTCAAGGACGCCGTCCGCGGCGCGATAAACACGCTCATCCGCGGATGGAATAGCTTGCAGTTCAAGGTCCCGGGTTTCAAGGTCGGCCCGGTTCATTTCGGCGGTATCACGCTCGGCGTCCCGCAAATCCCGCTCCTCGCGCAAGGCGGCATGGTTACCGAGGCCGGGATGGCGGTTGTCGGCGAGCGCGGCCCGGAGCTCGTCTCGCTCCCGGTCGGCGCGACCGTGTCGCCGGCCGAGGCGCATCATCGGCCGCTTGAGATTCACGTTCCGGTCATGCTCGACGGGCGCGAAATCGCCCGCTCGGTCGCCCGGGTCGCGTCGAATCAGTTGGCGCGGGCATGACGGTTGCGGCGCCGGGCGCGGGTTGGGTCCGCGTGAGCTCGACCGACCCGCCGGTTTCGCTCACGGTCCGCCTCGGCGACGCGCGGCCGGACGTCACGGCCGGCTACGGCGGTTGGACCGAGGTCGCCCGTCCGCGGCGCCGGCCGCTCACGGTTTGGACCGGGTCGCCCGGGTTGCGGATGACGCTCCCGATTCTGCTCGACGGTTTCCAAGCGGGCCGCTCGGTCGAGCGCGACATTGCGAACCTCGAGCGGCTCTCGCTCCCGACCGCGGCCGACGGCTCGCCGCCGCGCCTGCGGCTCGCCGCCCGAGGCGGCGCCGTCCCGCATACCGATCGGGTTTGGGTCGTCGATACGTTGACGTTCGCCGACGGCGCGGTCATGAATAAGGCGGGCGACCGGACACGGCAACCGGCGACGCTCTCGCTCCTCGAGTGGATCGCGGACGTTCGCGTCAACGAGAAATCGACGACGACGCAAACGCGGCGGCAGGCGGCGCGGGCGAAGTCGAAAGCCGGCGCGGCGCGGAAACGCATCGTCGCCGGGCACGGGAAAACGAAACCCGGGACCCGCGCGGCGAGCTCGACGTTCGGCGGCGGCGAGGACCTCCTAACGATCGCGGCGCGCGAGCTCGGCGACGCCGACCGTTGGGTCGAGATTGCGGCGCTCAACGGGCTACGCGACCCGCGGGCGATCGTTCCCGGGCAGGCGTTGAGGTTGCCCTAATGACGCAATGGGTCGAGCTCGGGCATCATCTCGACGACCTCGCCGAGTCATTCCTGCGGTTGGTCGAGCGGATCGCCGAGGCGCTCGAGCGGATCGCCGACGAGGCCGAGCGCGAGGGCGCCGAGCCCGAGGAGGCCGCGTGAGCTCGCTCGCCACCTCGGACGTCGACGTCGGCGCCGTCCTCCTCCAAACCGCCGGCGCGAAGCTCGGGAAGGGCTCGCTACGCGTCGACCAACGGATAACCGACGGCCGGCTAACCCGGACGATGGACGGCGCCTCGACGCTCGAGCTCATGCTCGACGACCACGATCGCGCGTTACTGCTCTCGGGCGCGTTCCCGACGCAACTCGACCTCTCACTCGCCGGCGACTGGTGGCGGCTCGTCCAAGTGCAGAAACAGGGCGACG
>Ga0126379_10001836_pt1 | contig 13177 bp, 19 predicted proteins | sample PanSoiMetPlot_24_FD_92640 | JGI IMG/M metagenome (GOLD analysis project Ga0126379, IMG submission 92640) | Tropical forest soil microbial communities from Panama - MetaG Plot_24 | ecosystem: Environmental > Terrestrial > Soil > Tropical forest > Bulk soil | place: Panama | collected 2016-02-17 | reverse complement strand
GTGCTGGTGGCCGAGACCGCTGCCGAATGGGAAGCCGCCTTGCTCCGCCTGGTCGACGATGCCGAGCTACGCCGGCGTCTGTGGCGCAATCAACGTCGGCGTGTAGCCAGTGAGCACGCCTTGGCAAAGACTGTCCTCGAGTGGCCCCGCGCGTGGACCGAGATCCTCGAATCGTTCAGAGCCCAGCAAGCGGCTTGAAGGAGTATCGTTGCCCGTCCTGCGGGCACTTGCTCTTCAAGTCAGACGCGCCTGCCGGCAACGTACAGACGTTTTGCAAGCCGTGCTCTAAGATTCGCACAGTTCCCGTCGTTATTCGCCGAGAGGGTCGCTGAACCCCGAGCGCGCCCGAGTGGCCTGGAGCCGCCAGTGCGCATGAGGGCCGCGGCGTGGATTACAAGTCGGTCGGTTTTCTCTTGGAGGACCTGAAGAGCCGCGGGGACGACGGGTGGAGTTTCTCCGGGTACGCATCGACGTTTGGAAACATCGACGAAGGCGGCGACGTCGTCCTCCGCGGCGCGTTCACCAATAGCCTCGCACAGCGTGTGCCCAGATTGCTGTGGCAACACGACATGTCCGAGCCGATCGGCCGCGTGGTGCAGCTCAAAGAAGACGACCGCGGTCTGCACGGCGACTTTCTGATCAGCCGCACCGGCCGTGGACATGATGCGTACGTGTTACTCAAGGATGGCGCGATCGACTCGATGTCGATTGGCTACATCCCCGAAGAGCAGGAATTCGACGACCAGCACAATGTGCGCAAACTCAAGTCGGTCGACCTGCTCGAGATCAGCCTTGTCAGCATCCCCATGAATGAGGAGGCCCGCGTGACCGCTGTCAAGGCCAAACAACTCGTGTTGCCCACGTCTGCTGGGCCCTCGATCGCCTCCATGCGTCTCCACCTCATGAGAAAACGCCTCGAGCGCTTGGGAGTGCCCGTATGAGTAACAACGGCACGGCCGAATCGGTCTACAGAGCCGAGCCCTTCTTCACGAAAGACCAGGTCGCCGGGATGGTCATGCCGGAGATCATGGCCAATATCAAGGACCAGTACGACCGCTCGGACGAGATCGAGCGCAAGTACGACGGCATCATCACCGACCCCGAGGACGAGCACGAGGTCAAGCGGCGTCTGCTGACCGTCGACCTGCTCATGGATCAGCAGACGCGCTTGCAGGAAGCGCTCGATCGCAAGGGGCGCATCCGCGGCGGCATCGAGCAGTACGGCCAATCCTCAAACGGCTACCACCGCCAATCGTTCGAAGATCCTATGGCCAGCCAGTTCCTGAGCCCAGGCGACCAGTTCGTGCGCAGCAACGAATACAAGCGCATGAAGGGCGGCGGCCTATTCAACACCAACCTGCATCGCAACGAATTCAGCGTGCAGATGACCCAGGGCACGAGCTTGATCGGCTGGTCGAAGCTGCTGCAGAAGACGCTGGTATCGGTTGGCTCGGGCCAGCAACTCTTCTCTGGCTCGCCGTTCGTGCCGAACGACCTGCAGCCGGGCGTGCTGAGCATCCTGCAGCGCGAGATCAACGTGCTCGATCTGATCCCGACGCTGACGACCGAATCGGACGTCATCGAGTGGGTTCAGGAAACGACATTCACTAACAACGCGGCGATGGTGGCAGAGGCCACGGCCACCACGGGTACGACGGGTACCAAGCCTGAGTCGGCGCTGTCCTACGCGGCCCAGACCACGCCCGTCAGGACGCTGGCGCACTGGATCCCGGTAACCAACAAAATGCTGGGTGACGCGCCGCAGATCCGCGGCATCATCAACAGTCGCCTGTTGCTCGGATTGCAGCTTGCGCTCGAGACGCAGATTGTGAGCGGTGATGGGACCGGCGAGAATTTCCTGGGCATCCTGAACAACAACATCAACGTCCAGGCGCTCGGCACCGACAACGTGCTGGATGCGATCTTCAAGGGCAGGACGCTGGTCAGGGTCACGGGTAAAGCGCGCCCGAGTGCGGTCGTGATGCACCCCAATAACTGGCAGAGTGCGCGGCTGGCTAGAGAAAACTCGGCCACGGGCACGCTCGGCGGCTATCTCATGGGTCCGCCCAGCATGGTCGGCGCCAATACGCTCTGGGGCTTGCCGGTCGTCGAATCGGAGGCCATGCCCGCGGGGACCGCGCTCGTCGGCGATTTCAGCATGGGCTGCACGCTGTTCGATCGCGAGCAGGCCGTGGTCAGGATCGGCTTCGTCAACGATCAGTTCATTCGCAACATCCAGACGCTGTTGGCCGAGCTCAGGGCCGCCTTTATCGTCTGGCGCCCGACGGCGTTTTCGAAAGTGACGGGTGTGCCGTGATGTCCTTTCGTGAAATTCCTGATCCGCCTCCTGAACCGGACGACGATGACCAGCCCGAGCCCGCCCCCGAGCCCGAGCCATCCGCCTGAACGTATGGGACAGTACGTGGTCGGTCGGCGCTATCGGGCGGGCGGGCATGGCTTGACGCTCACCTGGCCCGATGGCACGACCACCAGGTACCCGGCGCGCGCGGTCTTTCGACTCGAGCAAGTGCCGGCCAAAGTCGTCGGTCGCGCGCACCGCATCGCCGATGCCATGACGCTCGAACGCTCATGAGCTACGCGACACTGGCCGACTTCAAGGCGGCTGTCGAGATCGCCGATTCGCGCGACGACACCGACATCCAGCGCGCCCTGGACGCCGCTACGGCCTGGATCGATCACTACACCGGACGCACCTTCAACGCCGTGGATACGACCGCCTCGGCGCGGCACTTCCTGCCGTACGACACGATGCGGCTCGAGGTGCCAGATCTGACCAGCGTGACCGCGCTGGCGATTGATACCGCGGGGGATGAAAGCTTCCGCACCGCGCTGGATGCGGACGATTACGATCTGTACCCGCTGTATTTGATGCCGGGTCTGGGCGGATACACCGAGATCCGACTGAAGCCGCTCGCGCCGTCGTGGTTTGTGCTCGGCTATCAGGTGCGCGTGACGGCGTTCTGGGGCTTCGGGCCGACGCCGGCCGCGGTCGCCCAGGCATGCATTCTGATCGCCAATCGCTGGAACCTGCGCCTGAGCGTGCCATTCAGCATGTGGGAAGCCCCACAGAGCGGCGAGTTGGCGACGTTGACCGCGCGTGACGAAGACGTCATCAACCTGCTGTCGGCGTACGTCACGAGCTCGGGCAGCGGACGGGCCGCGGCAGCGACCTGGGTGCTCGTATGAGTGTGCAATTGGGGCCCGAATGGGAGGCCTTTCTCAGGCGCTTGCAGACGACGCCCGAGCAGATGGAACGCGACATGCGCCAGACCTTGCAGGCGAGTTTGCTGCTGATCGAAGCCTCGGCGCGCTCAGGTGCGCCCCAGGACACGCGCAGGTTGGCGGGAAGCATCTCCCAGCGCATTACGGGCACGTATCCCAGTCTTGTCGGCCAGGTGGGTCCAGGCGTGCGCTATGGCCTGTTCGTCGAGTTTGGCCGCCGCGCGGGTGCCAGGATGCCGCCGGTGAATGCACTCATCGGCTGGGTCAGCCGCCACTGGTATCCCGCGTTCATCGGCCCACTGCGACAGGGGCAATTGCGTCCGCGACGCGCGGCGGGTCTCGGCGTCTCGCAAGCCATGATTCGCTCGCGTGCATTTGCGCTTGCCCGCGCGATTCAGCGACGGGGCATCCCGGCGCATCCATTCATGGCACCCGCCTACGAAGCAAATCGCACGCGCATCGAAGCCGGCTTCGCCCATATCGGGCTGCGCGTCGTCGCCTACCTGGCGGGTAATCCGATCCCGTGACGGAGCCGACAATCGACCAGATCCAGGCCGCCATCAAGGCCCGCCTCGGCACGATCACCTCGCTACGCGCGTATGCGACCGAGCCCGACAAACCCAATTTCCCGTGCGCCTATCCGCGCATCGTCGACTGGACCTTCGACGACGACTTCGACCACACCACGCTGTACCACTTCGACATCTGGGTGCTCGTCGGCCTCGAGCCGGGCTTCGACCGCGCCCAGACCTGGCTCAATCCGTATCTGTCGGCGGCGGGTACCAATTCGATCAAACTGGCCATCGACGCCGATCCGCGGCTGGGTGGCATGGTCGCCTCGGCACGCGCGACCGGCGGCGGTGCCTATGGCCGCGTAGATGTAGCGGGCACGCCGGCGCTGGGCGGCTCGGTGCGGCTCGAGGTTTTCACGTGACGCCGTGGTTGTCGGTCGTCATCCCGACCATCGGCCGCCAGACACTCGAGGACACGCTCACGTCGTTGCGGGTGCAACCGGAGAGCGACGGCATCCAGGTTCTGGTGGTGGCCGATACGCACGGTGCCGTCAATGCGCAACTCGACTACTCGCGTAAACGCGTCGCCGACCTTGGCCTCGAATGGCTCGAGCTGGACGCCGGCATGAATTGCGTTGGCCAGCCACAGCGCAGCTTCGGGGCGAAAGCCGCCGCTGCCCCGTGGGTCTGGTTTTCTCAAGACGACAACATTGCCGCCGAGAAGTCACTGGCCATCATCAAGCGCGCCATCGAGCAGCAGGCGTATCCGCGGCCCATGTTCTTTCAAATGCGCACGTATTGGGGGGCCGTCATCTGGCAGACGCCGGTCCTGGTGCAGGGCAACATCGACGCCGATTGCCTGCTCTTTCCGCGGGACATCGCGCACCAGGTTGAGTGGGGCTTGCGTTACGAGGGCGACCTGGACGCCGCGGTGCGCGCCTTCAATCTCACGGGCGGAGACGTGGCCTGGGTCGACGAGCTCGTCAGCGTCGGCCGCCCGGAAGCGGAGCAGCTCTGGTGGCGATAAGCATCGGCACGGTGCGCCTGAATATCGGCAGTGGCGACCTGCCGATGCGCATGTCCGGGTGGGTGAATGTCGACGAGCAGCCGTACGCGGGAGTTGACCTCGTGCTGCGCGTGCCGCCGCTGCCCTGGGAAAGCGACACGGTCACCGAGATTTACGCGGGCCATTTTCTGGAGCATCTGAATCGTCAGGACTCGATCGACTTTCTGAATGAGTGCTGGCGCGTGCTTCGGCCGGGCGGACGGCTCGGGATCATGGTGCCGGATATGCACGAGACCATGCGCCGCTACATCCTGGATGAGCCGGCGCCAATGGAATGGCCGGCCGGCCACTACCGCGACTTGCGCGACCTGGATCAGTTCTGCGAAGCCATCATCTTCTCGACGATGCAACCGTCGCACCATCAATGGGCCTACGACAAATTCACGCTCGGCCGTGCGCTCGAAAACGCGGGGTTTACCGTCCTCGGCGAATTCGACCGCTTCGCCGATCCGCGGGTCGCGGTGGGCGCCTGGTACCAGATTGGAATGGATGCACTCAAACCATGACCGACGCCATCGCGAATCCACACATCAACAATGCCGGCTATAGCGTCCTGAGTACCGGACCCGGCACGGAAATCGTGGCATGGAAGTGCGAGCACTTCTCGGTCTATAGCGGCATCCATACCTTTTCACCCGTGGTGCCGGACCAGGTCGTTGAAGAGACCAAAAACAACTTGCTGGCGTACTACCTGACCGTCCAGCCGTGCGATTGCATCCCCGTCATCAATCCCCCATAGGAGTACCCAATGCCATCCTCACCCATACCACCCTGGAATTTGAAACCGGGTTCGGCGCCGAAGCCCAAGCCGAGCAATCCTGGCGCTGGCCAGGCACCCACCGATCCAAGCGTGCGTGTCTCCGGTCCGCTGACCGATCCGAGCAAACGCGTCAGCGAAGGTTAGGTTGCTGCGGATCCTGCTAGTCGGGGCTGGCGCGTCGTTTTCGACCAAAGACGTCGAGGACGGCTACCGCGCCGCGCTGTCGGCACTGGCGGGCGTGGACGTCAAGTACTACGCGCTCGAGCCACGTCTGGGTCTCGCGCGCGACTGGCTGATGAAGCTCTGGCGTGCCCGCGGTAAAGATCCCGAGCAGCGGCCGAGTTGGCCCGACACGGTCTATCGGGCCAGCATCGAAGCCTTCGAAATGGCGCTGCGCTACGACGTGGATTGGGTCTTCGTCATCAGCGGCATGTATTTCCACCCCGATGTGCTCGAAATGTTGCACCGGGCGCGCCTCAGGACGTGTGTGCTGCTGACCGAGTCACCCTATGAGGATGAGGCGCAATCGCGTCTGGCGGGCCTGGTAGACATTGTTTGGACTACTGAGCGCACGTCAGCCCAAAGCCTGGGTGCCGGCTATCTGCGGCACGCCTACGATCCGGCGCGGCACCGTCCGCAACTGCCCGAGGACTCGGTGCCGGCCCACGACGTCGTCTTCGTCGGAACGGGCTTCGAAGAACGGATCGGTGAGCTCGCCGCGGTCGACTGGACGGGCATCGACCTGGGTCTGTACGGCAACTGGTCACTGCTCGGCTCGCGCGCGAACCTGCGGGAATACGTGCGTAGCGGGCCGGTCAGCAATGATATGGCTGCAAATCTCTATAGGCGGGCCAGGATCGGGCTCAATCTCTACCGAACGTCCCAGACCTATGATCGCGGCGTTACGCACGTAGCGGGCGCACAGAGTCTCAATCCACGCGCCTACGAGCTCGCCGCCTGCGGCGTCTTTCAGGTCTCGGATTATCGCGCGGAATCGGCCGAGATCTTCGGCTCAAGCGTGCCGACGTTTGTGCCCGGCCATCTTGAGGATGTGTTGCGGGCGTATCTGCTGGATTCACCCGCTCGTCGCTACGCGGCACGGCACGCGAAGGACGCCGTTGCGCCGCACACGTTTGCCGCGCGCGCGGCCCAAGTCCTGACCGATCTCGAGACCTTCGATGATCGGTCCTTATTGAGCAAGGGAGCCTGATCGGGTATGGCCATCAAGTATCACGGCAAATCGGGTCTTGTGTATATGTCGACGACGGGCAGCGGCTCGCCGGTGCTGGTCGGCGGCATGCGCGCTTTCACGCTCGATAACTCGACCGATACGGTCGACACCACCGAGTTCGGCGCGACCAACCGCACGATGGTGCAGGGCTTTCCCGCCAGCAATGGCACCATCGAGGGCTTTTGGGCCACCGACGACAGCACCTTGCGCACGGCCTCCCAGAGTATCGACGGCACGAACCTCGCGCTGTATCCGTCGTCGGCGGCAATGACTCGCTATTTCGGCGGGCCAGCCTGGGTCGATATGACGCTACGGACCGCGGTCGATCAAGCCGTGGCATTGACCGCGAACTGGCGTTCGCGGGGCAATATGACCAACCAGCTCTGATGATGCCGATCAAGACCACCACGATCGCACTCGACGAGATCGGGTACGACGGGTGGTCGGCCGAGCTGCGCTTGAACGTGCGCGCGCGGACCTACGACGCCTTTCTGTCGCAGGAGCGCGACGAGTTCTGGGCGGCATTCTGCGACATCGTCGTCAGTTGGAATCTCGAGGATGAGGACGGTCAACCGCTGCCTTTACCAAAGGATGGATTGGGCTCGCGGGATCTGCCCATCGACATCCTCAACACGTTGGTCTTGCGCTATGTGGAAGCTATGGCTGACAGCGCGGCAATCCCAAAAGCACGCGCCGAGCACTCAGAAGCTACCTCTCGGACCAACGGCGCCGTCCCGAGCAGCGTGCCGGCCTAGGGCCACCCCTCGAGTATGTGCCGGTCATTCTGGCAGATCGGTTCGAAGGCACGGGCCCGCTGTACTGGGAGGACGTCGACGCCGACCGCCGCCAGCGCGTGCTCAGCTTCCTGGTCGTTGAGGGCGAGGTGGCTCAAGCCTGGGCAGGACTCGGCCCCGACGACGTGGCGGTGATCCTCGATGATGACGAGTGAATCACGCTTTCCAGCGCATGCCGGCTGGCGGCGCGCGCCTCTGCTGAACAGCGGTGGTCCGCGGGGCTGGCGCGGGCAGTGGCGGCAATTCGCGGCTGCAGTACCGACATACAGTCGCTTCCGATCGGATCAGCTCGGCACAGAATGGACACTTGCGCGACTCGCCCTTCCACAAGGCCTCGCGCTCGAGTACTTTCTGATTCGGCTTCACAATCAGCGCGGCGATGATGCTCAGCAGTGGACTGAGCAGCAATCCCAGAAAAAAGAAACCGACGGCACTGCGTCCCTTGGCACCCGCGATGACGGCGCCGAGGATGGCAAACGCGAGCCAGCTAATAAGAACAGCTTCCATCTGAATGACCTCCCATATGGTCTGCGACATCCGCCGGGCCACGACGGTTATGGGCCCGCCGCACTTGCGAACGCTGATCAGGCGTTACCCGGCGGACATTCCAGAGCATACGAGTCGCCGGTAAAGAAAGTGCTAATGCGCTGATGGCGACCGAAGAGCAGCTCAAGGTCACCATTCAAACGGTCGCCGATACGGCCGCCGTCCAGCGCTACAACGCCGCGGTCAAACAGGTGCAACAGACGGCGGCACAACCGGTCAATCCGCGCATCGCCGAAGCCGCGGCGCGCGCGACGGCGTTTCAGCGAGCTGGCGGCCTGGAAGCTGCCATGCGTGGGGCCACCATGCCAGCCGCGGAGGAGGCCGCGGTCGCGACCACTCGGCGTGTCGGTGAAGCCACGCGCGTGACTGCCTCCGAGCTCGTTCGCTTTGGCGCCTCGGCTGTTGGTGTTGGCATCGGTCTCTCAGCATTCAGTCTCGCCGGCAATGCAGTCCACTCCATCCTGCAGAACATCGTCCAGGACAGCATCAATCTGGATCGCGCGACGCGCATGAATGCGATCGTGCTCGGCACCCAGGCGGCGGACTTCCAGAACTGGGCGACCGGTCTTGCCGAGCAGTCTGGTGTCGCTCGTCGCGGCCTGCTTGAGGCGGGCACGGCCGCACAGCAATTCGGTCGCCAGATTGGGTTGGTCCCTGATCAGGTGCAGGGACTTACCCAGGTCGCGCTGCAGCTCAGTCGGATCGAAGGCCTGGACGTCGCCCAGACGATGACCCAGCTCACCTCGGCGATGCAGGGCAATGCCCAGGCGGCCAACGCGTTGGGACTCAATCTGGACGACGCCTATGTCGCTTATACCCAGATGGGCGGCGCGAGTGCCGAAGTCTTCCGCCAGCTCGATCCGGGGACGCAAGCCACATTGCGCTATCGTGCCGCACTCGCGCAGGTGACGGAGATTGCCAAGACCGCGCCGGGGCCAGTGCAGGACTTGCAGCGAGAGCAGGAACGACTGAACGCGCAATGGGAGCGCTTCACCAACAACGTCGGCCCGCCGGTGATCGAGACGCTCGCCAAGATCGTGGGCGGCGTCAACGATCTGACCGCCGCCATGCAGGCCAATGCTCAGAACCAGGGCACCGATCCTGGTTTCAAAAATGAACTCGCCTTGCTGGCGATTCTAAAAGAGCTCAATTCGAGGCCTGGCATCGACTTCCTGAATGAATTGGTTGACGCGCTGCAGAAGATCAATGCCAAACCGGGGGTCGAAGTCTTGCAGGACCTGGGCGATGCCGTTAAGAAGGCAAGCGACGCAGCTCCGCCATTGGCTGATGCTACTCAGTCGGCCCAGGAGTCCGCGGCAGCGGCAGCGACCAGCATCGTGCACGTGGCGGATGCGGAGGACCGTGCGGCTGCGGCCGCGGCCAAACGTGCGGAAGCCGATGCACGTGCTGCAGCAGCAGCCGAGCGCCAGGCGGCCGTCGACGCAGCGACGCAGATCCTGATTGATGCCACCAAAGAGCGTGTCCGTCTCCAGCACGAAGCGGTCGATCTGACCGCCGAGGAGGCGCGTCTTCGGCTCGAGATGCTGCCCAGCGTGCAGCGTATGGCGGCGCTCCAACGCGACATGGCCCAGGCGCAGATCGCCGCGCGGCAAGCGGCGTTGCCAGCAAGTGAAGCCCTCGAGGACCTGCGCTACATGCAGGAACGTTCGCGGCTCATCGCCCAGAATCGATACGCTACCGCGCAGGAACGCTCGGACGCACGTCGCGAACTACGCGGGCTGGCGCGGGCCGAACCAGGCCTAGCGCTGGCTGCCATCGATGCAGAGCATGGCGTCGTGGTCACCGGCCGTGCGGCCACACGGCTGAATCTGCAAGCGCAATTACAGGACATCGCCCAGCAGCGTGCCCTGGCCGGCGTGCAGGGTGCCGAGGCGCAAAATCAATTGATCAGCGCTATCGTCGCGGCCAATGTCCAGACGGCCCAGGCCTTCAAGGATCAACTCATTCAGGTGCCGCTGACCGTCGTCATCAACAATGCAGACGGGAGCCAGCAGGTCTATCAAGAGCTCATCGAAGCTAACGGCCAGGCTCAGACGCCACCAACAGTTCAGGTCTCGGGCGTGCGCCGCTAGTGTCTACGTTCGTCATCGGTTCGACCACGGCTACGTTTCGCTCGACGATTCAATCCGCGCGCCAGACGATCGGCGACCTGCAGGAGTTCATTTTCGGTGTGTACCTAACAACGCAGGCTGACTGGCTGACGCTGCAGACGTTAGTCACCACCAAGTATCACGTGCATGTACCGATTGGTGGCGGGAGCGTAGTCGTCGATATCGTCCGCGGCCCCGGCGTCGGCAACTTGAGCATCGATGGACTGGGCGCGAGCGCGGGTATTCTGACGACCTTGTCGCGCCCGACCTACCTGCCGAATGGCCGGAGCACCGGCTCGGCGACGTTTCTGATCACGGGGCCGGCGTTATGAGCAGCATGCCGCCGGGTGGGCTCGATCAGTTTTCGTACACGGAGCTCGCGGGTGCCACGTACAACGGCCTCGCGACGCACAACTACGCTGGTCCGGCGATCATCCGCCAGATCTCGCTCAGTGTCACGTTCGCTGGCGTCGTCCTTACCGACGTCATCCAGGCGCGCGGCGAAGTCTCGGCCGATTCGGGCTGGCCGACGTGCAGCGTGTTCGTGACGGCCAAGCCGGCCAACGGCAACGAAGAAGACGACATCAGCGTGGTCGCCGGCGCCGGCAACAACGTCACGCGTTTCACGGGCAAGGTGCGTCGCTTCCGTCCGTCGGGCTTTCCCAAAAGCATCGAGATCGTCGCGATGGGCACGCTGGCGTATGCCGCCGAGTGGGTCCCACCCGAAGATATCTATTTCGACGAGGCCTGGCCGCTGGGCGCCACCGACCAGCAACTCGTGCAATGGGCGCTCGATCAGGTGCCCAATATCACCTACAGCGCCATCAACATTGGCGGTACGGGGACTACGCTCGGGGCAGCCGCGCCCGAGGCGTTCAACTGGAGTGGCGCGGTTAATCCGTACACAGTTGGCTACAACTGGAAGCCCGGCACGAGCGCCTGGCAGTACATCCAGAGTCTCGACCGTGCCACGCTCTACCGCACCTATCAGGCGCGCGATGGCACGATCTATCGCGTGCAGATGATCGGCCACCCCGATAGCACACCCGACTTCAGCCTTGCACCCAGCGATGTCCTGGATGGCTCGAGCGGCAGCCGCGACACCGAGCGCACGCGAAACTACGTTGTCGTCCAGGGCCATGACTATGGCGATGGATTGGGCCCAGTCCAGGGGATGGCCACCGGCAGCAACAATTTTCAGGGGGATGGCAGCGATCCGAATCTGCGGCATGTTGAGAGTTTCCAGGCAGAGATGATCGAATCGGGTGTCGATCCCGAAACCGGGATCTGGGATAGCAATACCGGCTTACGCGCCGATGACATCGCCGCGGCGATCCTGCCCGACGTCGACAAGGAGTTCGTCGAAGCCACGGTCCAGAGCTGGCGCGACGACACGCACGGCCCTGGGCTCACGTGCCTGCTCGATTGTCTGGATCGACTTGCGATCGGCGAGCCGATGTGGGTCGCGCGGCACACCTGGGAAGTTGGCGACAACGGCTGGCTGGCGACGTATGGCATGACGGGTGGCGGCTTGCCTCAGAACTACAGCCCGCCACCGGTGTGAAGCATGGCTAATCCCAAAGCTGTCCAATTTCTCGAGGCGGTGTATTCGCGCGTCGACCGGCAAGTCCGCGACGTCATCACCTCGATGCTCAGAGATCCGACTATCGGCGTTCAGGACGAGGGCACGGTCGTCGCCAACCGCTGGAATATCGTGAACTTTATCGGTCCCGGCGTCACGGTCACCGAAGATGCCGCGCTGCGCCGCGTCAACGTCTATATTCCCGGCGCGCCCATCGTCGCCAGCACGACCACGGTGGTCTCATCGACGTCGGCCAAAGCCAGAAGTCTGTGGTCATCAGGCAGCAATAGCGCACCACCCGCGGGGTGGAACCAACCTAGCTATAACGACTCGACCTGGTCCGCGGCGGTGGTCGCCAGTACCTCTAGCGGCTCGGATGCGGTCGCGGGTAGCTCCCCGATCTGGGCGACCGCCAGTCCCGCGGCACTGACGGAAGAGGTGCTCTTACGGCATACGTTTGCCTTGCCGTCGGGCACTATCAGTCAGGCCACCCTGCAAGTCTCCGTCGATGGAAGCTATGCGGGCATCTGGTTGAACGGCTCGATTATTCCTGGATCAGACGGTTTTGCCAACCTCATTACCGGAGCAACCCATACCTTCAGTTTGTCGCCATCACAGTTCACCCCAGGTGCTAATAATTTGCTTGCCTGCGACGTGCTCAACTCTGGCAGTGGGACGAGTGGCTGTGGCAACGGCAGTTTTACCGACGTCGTCAACGTGGGCGGCTATGGCCGTTATTACGGCCCACATACGCTGCAAGCCAATCTGACTGCGACGGATTTTCAGATGTCTGGCAACTACAGCTCCAGCGCTGTCCCAAATCATGCCACGATCAACTTTGATTGGTACGACGCCAGCAACAACGTCATTACGCGAGATGTCAATCTGAGCATTCCACCGCAAACAGGCCCGATTACCTATCACCTGCCGACGTTTCAAAGCTACGTTAGTGCTGGGGCGCGCTCCGTGGGATGGGAAGTATTTCAAGATGGAAGCTCGCCATGGAACCCTTTCAGTGTCACATTTAACTGGAATTACACATTTAGTGGTTGCACCAATCCTGATCATGCGATGGCGTCCTACAAACTCATCGTTGCATATGTCGGAACTTAGGAGAGGCTGAATGGCACGGCTGACGGCAACCAATTTTTCGGGAGCACTGCAATTCCCATACGCCACGGCCGGCAGCGACCAGTTTCAAAAAGAGGACGTACAGGTCCTGGCCCAGGCCGTCGACCAGCACAATCATACGACCGGAAAAGGATTGCCGCTCACCACCGGTTCAATTCCGAACGGGACGATTACCTCGGCCATGATCGCCGACGGCACGAT
>Ga0126379_10001835_pt1 | contig 13182 bp, 10 predicted proteins | sample PanSoiMetPlot_24_FD_92640 | JGI IMG/M metagenome (GOLD analysis project Ga0126379, IMG submission 92640) | Tropical forest soil microbial communities from Panama - MetaG Plot_24 | ecosystem: Environmental > Terrestrial > Soil > Tropical forest > Bulk soil | place: Panama | collected 2016-02-17 | reverse complement strand
CTTCCAGAACGTCTCGGGGTTTCCGTCTGTGATGCGGGAATAACCGCGTTCAGCTCCACCGTTGCGCGTATGTCCACGGTGCGGGAGTGGATATCCGTAGGAGTGCCGGATCGGTTCTTTCAGCTCGGTGCTGCCGGTGAAATATCCACGCTTGTTCGCAGCATCGCTCCACGTGCCGTTAGGATTCCAGTGCCAGGCGCCGATCGAAAGCTCGGTGTTCTGGCGGTAAGTGATCGGTCCCCATCCGGCCGAGAGGCACTGCTTGACCATCTCGGCTGTGTAGATTTTCTCGACAACGTCGTGTGACAGGATGTCCATTGAGCTGCCGAGCGCCTGGTCGGGATCGAACAGGATCGGAGCTGCGGATGTGGAAACGCGTACTGTCGAGATTGAGTCTGCTTTTGCTGTCGAGGTGGTCGCCGATCGCAGCGGAAGAGGCAACGCTGTTATTGTTGCGGCGGCGCCTGCCGCTCCGAGGAACTTCCGGCGGGATATCCTCAAGTTTTTCATGGGAACGGGGAAGTATAAAAGAAAGCCAACGCGCCAGGGTTCAGAGTTCCACTCGATGAAAATGCTGGTTGTCCTGGCGCAAAAAAGGCCCGGCGAACTTTACTCGTCTCGACAGTCGAAAGGCGGGTGTCCGCAGATGAGATGGTTTGATCCTCCAGCCTAATAGGTGAACTTGATCGCCAACTGAACCTGTCTTGGCGCGTAGGCCGCGTTCGGTTTCATGAAATTGGCGGGCAACTGATAGTAGCCGGGATAGGGTGCGAGGTTCGGTTTTACCGAACTCTGAACGAACGTGCTCGCAGTAGTAATCATTCCATTCGAAGTGATGGCCACTCGCTGGTTATCGCGGTTGGTGAGATTAAAGGACTCAGCCATCAGACTCAGCTTGTAGCGTTCTCCGAAGCGGATTGTTCGCGTCACCCGCAGATCGGCCGTGGCATAGTCGGGGCCGGTGAAAGCGTTGCGAGTGTAGCCGGGGAGACGATCGTTGAGATCATTCCCATCCTGGTTGGGATCGCCGATGACGGTTGCATTGACGGGACGTCCGGAGCCGTAGTTCACGACCGACGAGAATTTCCAGTCGTTGAAGAAGCGGCCAAGGAATTCGTGGCCGCGATGGAACGGCCTGGGCTCAACCGAGAAGGCAAAGACGAGGCGATGACGCTGATCGGTGACGCTGGGCCCACGCTCGGCATTGGGATTGTAGGAGTTCTGGACGGTTGCGGGCTGTCCGGCCACCAATGCATCCTGGCCGTCGTCGATGGCGCGAGCGTAGGTATAGGAGAGGCGCGTATACGTTCCATGGGCAACGCGGCGGTTAATTGAAAACGTAACGCCACTGTAATTGCTGGAAGCTGCGCTTTGGAATTCATTGATTGTGCCCAGTTCGGCAATGGGCCGTCCCAGAGGATTGATGCACGGTGGCCAAGGGCAGTCGAGCGTGCGAGTGAATTGCCAAGTCGCGAAGGAATCGACTTTGTAAAATCCGTCCTGAAAAACGGAGCCTGTGGAATCGAAGATGGGATAACTGAGGGCTTTCGGCTGCGGCAGGTTGACGTCGAGAGCACGGATGAGATGCTCTCCGCGCACGTTAAGCAGTGAGACCGAGGCCGTAGTACGAGCAACGATTTCCTTTTCGAAGGTTACGCTGGCTTGCTGCACCCGCGGCGTAACAAAGTTGGTCGCGAAGGCAGAAACATCGTGGGTTACGCCTTGCGTGAAGCCCTCTGGCAGGGCGCAATTCGCCGCGTACACAGGACAATTCACGAGTGGATTGGGATAGGACGGAAAGACCTGGCGATCCCAATATTTCGTGTTGTTCAGAAAGACATGTGAGTCGGTAACGCCATTGTGAGTCTGTACGATCGAGTTGTAAATCTGCGGGATGCGGACATAGAAGATGCCGTATCCACCGCGAATCACAAAAGGCCGCTTGTCGCCAATGGAATAGGCAAATCCAGCCCGAGGTGCGAGGTTGTACGGTTGGAATGGGACCTTGCCGGACGGTGGAAACAATGGAGTCGACAAAAGGCCTGCGGTGGTGAATGTCTGTAGATCCCAGCGAACGCCGAGATTCAGCGCGAACCGGTTCGTCACACGGATGGTGTCCTGGGCGAAGGCGGCGTATTCGTTGGTATCCGGATGCGAGGCGGCAGTGCCGAAGTTCTGCAGGTAGTAGTGCGGAACTTCGTGCGCGTAGGCTCGCAGGGGCGTAAGTTGCATCCCGCCGGTCAGCGGTTGAAAAGTAGATGGATCGACCTTGATCGGATAGAAGAGATACTCTCCGCTTTGCTGACTGGGGAAGTAGTCATAGATGGCGGTGAAGATTGCATCTCCCCCGAGCTTCCAGGAATGGCGTGAGGTTTCGCCGTTCAGCGTTTCCGCGACAAAAAGCCGATGCTCACGATTTTCGCGTGGGAGTAGATTGGAGCGCCCAACACCGTCGAGGATCGTGGGTATTTTGACGAGCACATCATTTGTATTGCTGTAAGACTGCTGCAGATCGCGTGAGAACTGAAGGCGCAAGTGGCTGATCCACTTCTGCGAAAGAGCCGAGGTCAACGCAACGTTGGCCGTCTCAGTGAAAACGAGTTCTTGGCCGTTGTTGTTGATGGCGTCATAGGTCACCGGGCTCGCGGGATCCAGAAAGACGTTGTTCCTTCCCCAGTAACGCGTGGTGTTGACGCGCAGCGCGAGTTGTTGCCGGGGAGTGAGATTGATGTCGAGTTTCCCGAACGCAGAGTTTTCCCATTTGCGCAGCCGGGTATTCGCCCGCGAGCGACGTTAATCGGGCCGCCGACGCGAAGACGAGGGATTGGTCCGTCAATTCGTAATCGCCGGAGGTTGCCGGCCCAGCGGCAGCTTGCGGGACGACTCGCGTCCTGCCGTCCAGGAACTGAACGACGGCGGGCACATGGAAGATGTGCTGGTCGAATCCGCCGAAGAAGAAAACTTTGTTGCGCCTTAGGGGGCCGCCGATTGTGCCTCCTACTTGCTGTTGGCGGTTGTGGGGACGGAATGCCAGGAACGGAAGCGCGGCACCCAGTGAGCTATCTCGAAAATAGTAGAAGCCGGTGCCGTGCAAGTGATTCGATCCTGATTTTGTTACGACGTTGACGACTGCGCCGCCCGCACGGCCTTGTTCGGCGCCGTATGCATTGGAAGAAACCCGAAACTCTTGTACGACTTCAGTTGAGAATTGGTACGGTGCGCGATAGCGTCCGCGAGCCTGGGCGTAGAAGGCATTGTTGTAGTCCCCGCCGTCAACCAGAAATGTGTTCTGGGTGCCGCGAATTCCACCGAAGGATAGATCGCCGTTCGAGGAAGACGTCAGGCCTCGTGGATCCTGCGTCACGCCCGGCGAAAACAATGCCAGGTCCGAGAAGCGGCGGCCATTTAGCGGCACGTCGTTGGGCGAACGCTCATCCAAAAGAGTGGACACCGCGCTGGGCTTAGTCTCGACCAGATTCGGAGCGGCGGAGACTGTCAAGCTCTCCTGCGCTCCGGCGACGGAGAGACGAAATTCCAGCTGGGTTGTGCCGCCCACATCGACATGCAGCGGCGGTGTGACCTGTGGCGACATTCCGTCTGCCTCGACTCGGGCCGAATAATCACCGGGAGCCAGAGTTCCAAAAACAAAACGCCCTGCACTATCGCTATTGGCGGTGTGCCGCAGACCTGTCGCAGTGTTTACGGCAACAATGGACGCCCAGGGGACGCGAGCGCCAGCAGGGTCCAACACTACGCCACGAATTGATCCGGTGGCGGAATCTTGCGCATTGAGGTATGGGGAGATCGACAGAATGGCGAGAAGAAAGATGGAGAAAACAGACCGGGCGCGCATTGCGGGCATAAATTCGCCTCAGGGTGCAAGATGCGCTCGGAGAGCCGACCCAGTACGCGTTAACCGGACGCGGACGGATCATCCTGCGGGGGAGTTCCGAATCGTGTGCGATCAGCAACTCGGGACTCCTCCGCAGCTCAGGAGAAATCTAAAGTTTGTATAGCATTGGGTAGTGGGAAAAAACTGTGATTCAGGCCAACTTCTTTTGGGATTCTTCCCAGAGTGGGAATGCGTTGCGGTCGCTTCCCTAGCGCTCCCCGTGTCCCTTGCGGTTTACGAACTTTTCAACCACAAAGGACGCGAAGGAGCACGAAGGAAGTCATTCAACTCAGTGAATCGAGACGGTTACCGGAACGGAATGGGCGACTCCACCAGATGTGCCAGTTACAGTGAGTGTGGCTGTGCTGGGATTGTTCACCGCCTTCTGGCTGTTGTAGCTGCCGCAAGCGACTGTAAAGCCCATGGCGGCAACGAGCAATGCCAAGACAGCCGTCAAGAGCAGATTCTTCCCCCGGCTGGCCCCAAACTTCTTATCGTTTGAGGCGAAGAATGCACCAAAGAGTCCCAGCCCTGAGATCAGCAAGACGCCGGGATGCCCGTAGCCTCCGCCGGGAGCCGTAGCGGTTGCGGCGACGGTGAGCGTTGATGAAGCGGCGCTTGATCCGGGCGAAATCGTGTTCGGGGAGAAGGCGCAAGTCAGACCCGATGCGGGTGCACAGGAAAGGCTAATCTGGCCATTGAACCCTCCGACAGCGGCGGATCCGATCGTAAGCGTTGTTGTTCCGCCGGCGGTTACAGTGACCGTGCGCGCCGAGAGATTTAACGAAAAGTCCGCTCCCGTTGCTGCGACTGCCGGAACCAGAGTGGCGAACAGGCCGCTCGTCTGATTTGATCCACCGGCTGTGAAGTACAGCGTGTTGGGATCACCTGTGCCGCCTGTACCGAACACCATGTCCCAAAGTCCTGGATTGCTGATCACATGACCCGCCGTGTCGGTCACTTGGCCGATGAAATGGCCCTGAGTGTCGTAGGCGCTCATCGTTCCGTCGCCGAAGTTGCCGACCAAAACGTCGTTGGAGAACGCACCGAATGTCGCAGGCGCCATGACGACGCCCCATGGAGCATTCAGCGTGCCGCCGTTGGCGAAGGTTCTGGTGAAGTTGCCCTCCATATCGAAGGCGTCGACGATGCCCAATCCGGCTCCGACGACTGGATCATGCTTCGCGGTGTCCTGCTGAGCGTAAGCCACCATGATGAGGTTGCCGATGACATGGACTCCGTGCGGAGCGTAGCCTGCCGGCAGGTTGGGGTCAGTCAGAGATCCGACCAAATGGGTGGGATTGAAATTGCGATCAAACACGTCGACCTTGCCACTATTGAAGTTCGCGGCCAGCAAGAAGGTGCCCTCGGTATTGGTCACTGTTGCCATACCTTTGTAGACAGCGCCCGCCGCGGAATTATCGACCACGGTGAAGGCGTTGCCCTGGCCGGTCCAGTTCGCGATGAGTCCGTCTTCCGTATCGAAAAGGAATGCTCCATTGCCGAAAAATCCGGATTGAGTGTTGGAAACCGTACCAGTCGGGCAGCCCTGCGGGCATGGATTTACGGATGCCGTGGGGATGCCCACAACCAGAGCATCCTTGTTTCCCTGAGCGTCGTATAGAGTCGAAGTGCCGCCGTTGTTGTTGGCGATCCAGAAGGGCTGTCCCGGGATAATCGAGATACCCCAAGGGTTCGAAAGTTGCGAGTCGGTATGGGTTGCTACGCCAGCTGTGTTGGCAACCAGATTGGTTTGCGAGTATCCGGTCTGCTGAGCCAGAGCCGAAGACGCGCCCAACGCCGCGAGCAACCCGAATATTATTGTTTTTAGCTTGCTGAACCTCACTGTTTCCTCCGTTGCGGAATTACTCGGATCGACACCAGAACCGTTGGTTCAATGGCTGTGTTGTAAACAATCAGCCTCACGTCCGCTTTGCAATCCGCTTACAGTGTTGAGGGTACGTAGCGGTGTTGGCTCGAATGTCATGCATGCGTCCTGACCCTGTAAAAAGCGGGTGGGAATGTCATAGGGCGGTTGGAAATTTGTAATGAATCGTGCAGTTGAGGCTTGCCGCTGAAGAACGGGCCCCAGAAACAAGGCTGCGTGCAAGCGAGCCCACGGGAAGCATGGCACGGCGCAAATCTGGTATGTTGAAAAGTCCTTCTCGATTCCTGGGAGCGAAGAGAAATCGTGATCCGATCGTACAAAGGCCTAAAGCCAACGATTCCAAGCACCTGCTACGTGGATGAATCGGCCCAAATCATCGGCGATGTGGTGCTCGGCGAGCATGCGTCGATCTGGATGAACGCCGTGGTCCGCGGAGACGTACATGAGATCCGGATCGGGGCGCATTCCAATGTGCAGGACAACAGCGTGCTGCATGGCATGAAGCAGCAATGGGGAGTCTATCTAGGCGAATATGTGACGGTCGGGCATTCGGTAACGCTTCACGGATGTGTGATCGAAGACCGATGCCTGATCGGCATGGGATCGATTATTTTGAATGGCGCGCGCATCGGCGCCAGGTCAATCATTGCGGCGGGCACGCTGATTCCTGAGAAGACGATCGTAGAGCCGGGATCACTGTGGATGGGCTCGCCGGGGAAGTTCAAACGCAAGCTTGGGCCGGCGGAAGAAGAATCGATCATGCGCTATGCTCGGAACTATCTTGGGTATAAAGACGAGTATTTGAAAGAGCGCGCGTAGGTGCCACGAATTAGGCAAGTGTCATCCTGAGCGGAGGAGGCGTTTCGCGCAAGGCGCGAAACGCAGACGGAGTCGAAGGATCCCTATCAGTTGCACTGCCGGTGCAAGGCGTTCTCACGATGCATCGAGAGAATTCCTCGCGCAGCCAAACGTAGCGGACGAGTGGTAGGGATCCTTCGACTCCGCGAGCTCATTCGAGCTCGCTGCGCTCAGGATGACAATGCATAAAAGCGGGATGAAGACCGATAAAACTCAGGGCGAGCACCGGTAAGACGACGAGATGATTAAGGCAGTTCGAGGAACGCGAGATCTTCTACCGCCGGATACGGCGCTGTGGAACTTTGTGGAAGCGGCCGTGCGCGACGTGTTTCGCGCGTACAACTTCCAGGAAATTCGCACGCCGATTTTCGAGGCGACGGAATTGTTCGCCCGAGGAGTTGGAGAAGAGACTGACATCGTCGCCAAGGAAATGTATACGTGGGAGGATCGTTCTCGGGCGGCAAGTGAAAAAGGCCAGTCACTAACCCTCCGCCCTGAAAATACCGCCGGTGTCGTTCGCGCCTACATCGAACACACGCTTTGGGAACGCGGGCTCAACAAGCTGTACTACATCGGTCCTCAGTTTCGGCGCGAGCGGCCGCAAAAAGGACGCTACCGCCAGTTCTATCAAATCGGCGCGGAGGTGATCGGCCCCTCTTCAGCAGGGAGCGAGTCTCCCGCGCGGGACGCTGAACTGCTGGAAATGCTTGCGACCCTGCTTGACCGGCTTGGTATTACCGGCTGGAATCTTGAGTTGAATTCGGTGGGATGTCCCAATGATCGCGCCAAATTTAATGAGGCGCTACGTCAAGCACTAGAGCCGGTGAAAGACAAAATGTGCGGCGACTGTCAGCGGCGAGCTGTAACGAATCCGCTGCGGGTATTCGACTGCAAGGTTCCAGAAGATCAGCCAATCATCCAGACGTTGCCGCGTATCAGCCAGTTTCTCGACGAAGGCTGCCGCACACACTTCGAAGCGGTGCAGTCGATTCTGGCCAAGGTCGGCGTTCCATTTACCTTGAACGACCGCCTGGTGCGTGGGCTCGACTACTACACGCGGACCGCCTTCGAGTTCACACACGGGGCTTTGGGTGCGCAGAATGCCATCCTCGGCGGCGGGCGGTACGATGGGCTCTCAGAAGCTCTCGGTGGCCCCGCGGCTCCGGGCATCGGCTTCGCCATCGGCGAAGATCGCTTGGTGTTATCCCTGCAGGAGAACGCCTCGGCAGAAAGTGTCATGCGCAAGCCGGACGTCTACGTAGCTCCGATGGCCGCCATGAACGGTGATGCAGCTCGGCTCGCACGCGAGCTGCGCAAGCATGATCTGGTTGTCGAATTGGGAGATGATACCTTCCGGCTTAAGAAGTCGTTCGAGGCCGCGACGAAGGTCGGCGCGAAATACATTCTGATTGTCGGAGAGAATGAGGTGAAGGCCGATGCCTTCGCCTTGAAAAATCTCGCAACGGGCGAACAGGTTTCGGTGCCCCGCGGAGAACTGGCCGAGAAGATTCGCGCGAGCTGATTCGCAGGAGTTCGGGCATGATTTACGAACAAATTGATGCGCGCCTGGCAAAGACGATCCAGGAACAGCATGTGTTCTTCGTCGCCACCGCGCCACTCGATTCGCGCGGGAACTTGAATCTATCGCCGAAAGGCCTTGATTCCTTTCGCATTCTGGGGCCGCGGGTGGTTGCTTACCTCGACGTGATCGGCAGTGGGGTCGAGACCATTGCGCACTTGAAAGAGAATGGCCGGATCGTGATCATGTTCTGTAAGTTCCAGGGAAGTCCCAATATTTTTCGTTTGCATGGTATGGGCAAAGTTGTTGAACCGAATGCGCCTGAATTCCCAGAACTGGCGGCGAAATTTCCGCGTTATGAAACAACGCGCGCGATCATTGTGGTTGACGTCACTAGGATCTCCCATTCCTGTGGTTACGGCGTGCCTCTCATGCAATATGAAGGAGACCGCACACAACATTTCGCATGGGCGGCGAAGAAGGGCAACGAAGGATTGAAGCTGTACAAGCAGGAAAAGAACCGGCACAGCATCGACGGGCTGCCGGGTCTCGCAGAGTAGTTTTCTAGTAGGGGGCGGACATGAAATTGAAGTACGGTTATGCAGCATTGGTTCTTGTTCTTTGCAGCACCGTTGCGTGGGCCAGAACCGGACGCACCGCGGAAGATAAACCTGCAACTCCTTTCGAGCAAACTCTGATGAACAACGAGAAGCAGTTCATCGAGGCTGCGAAAAAGGGAGACGTCGCATTCTTCAAGAACACGCTAACCAGTGACTTCTCATTCGTTCAGTTCGATGGACAGCTATATGAGCGGCAGGACATGCTCGATCAGTTTGCGCAGGGTGGCGTGGATCTGTTGCCCTATGAGATGAAGGTCGTCTCGCTCGGCGAGGGAACAGCGATCGTGACGTACAACGTCGTGTTGCGCGTCCCGGCCGCCGAAGATCAAGGGCCGCCGCCGCGTTACCAGCATTTCAGTACGGTCTGGGTGAAGCAAGGCGATATCTGGAAGATGAAGTTCCAACAGATGACAGCGGCGCACTGGGGCGATTGGTAGTCCGATAGCAACTCAGATTTTCTGGGACGCAACGACTCAGCCCCTCTGCGAACTCTGCGGCTTTTCCCCGCGCTCCCTGCGGTTAAAAGCTTTTAGCGCAGAGAACGCCGAGAACGTCCGCCGAGGACGCTAAGAAAGTCATCTTTGAGACGCGGACTGAGCGCGGTTCATCAAGGTGAGGCGACCGAGAAACAAGGAGTAGGGTGGTTTATGAAGATCATTCTCCTGGCAATCCTCTGCATTACTGGCATACTCGCGCTGCCGACAACGCGTCTTCTCGCGCAGGAAGCCAATAGCCCAGGCGGGTCTGCGCAATCCGAAAAAAGCTCGACCTCCGCGGCCGAGAAGGGCGGCAGGGCGTATTCCGGAATGTACAGTTTTCTCAAAGATGGCGAGTTCCTGCAGGTGACCGTGGAAGACGGCGGATCGGTGACCGGCTACATTTCCCGATATGGCGACGGCGAGAGTGACAAGGGTGCGTTCCTCGATCAGTTTTTCAAGAACGGAAAACTTGAGGGCACCCAGCTAAACTTCACTACCGAAATCGTTCATGGAGTTAGTTTCGACTTCCGTGGAGCATTCGAACGCGGCAACGGCAAGAATCCGGGAGATGAAGCGTACTACGTGCTCAAGGGAACACTCACTCAGAATGTGACCGATGCGGATAAGAAGGTCACCTCGCACTCGCGGGACGTCGCATTCAAGTTGTTTCCTCAGGAGGGCACGCCTGCACCGGCGACGAGAAAGTGATGCGAGGGCTACTGTCCGGCACGTGCCGGGGAGAGATTGAGGCGACCGGGAACCTTCTTCCGTGCGCCCTCAGAAGCATAGACGAGATCAGAACTGCCATCCGAGTTTGATGAAGCCTCAGCCAGCGTTTCCGCCAGTGCCCGGTACGAACGGCTGATTTCCGGGCCCTCCTGCAGAACGACCGGAGTTCCGTGGTCAATGGAAGGAGAAATCAGCTGGAAGGCATTCGGGACCTTCCATAGAACTTTGCAGCTTGTGGCCTGTTGCACATCGTCGTCGGTAAAGCCTGGAATCTTCTTGTAGCGGTTCAGGATGATCCGCAGACGATCGCGGTCGGTACCCTCTTCCAGAAATGTGTGGATCCGGCTCGCGCTCCATAGCGAGACCACGTCAGTTTGAGCGACTACCAGCACCGCATTTGATAGGTCCGAGAGCAGGCGGGTGCTGGGATCAAGTCGACTTGAGGCATCCACCACAACGAAGCGGTAGTGATTGACCACCAGATCAAAGAGGCGGGCCAATTCGCCCGGCGTCGGTTCGGTTGGGTATGGTTGCTGCGGCCCGGCGAGAACGTGTAACCCCTCTTTCGTCTCGGTCATCAGACCATCGAGCAGCGAGACGTCCATGCGGTGTAGATTCTGTAGCGCGTCGAGTACCCCGAACTGCGGCCGGAGATTCAGGTGAAGCGCGGCGTGTCCTATGGGTGCGAAGTCCAGCAAGGTCACGTCTCCGTGCGCCTGCTGGAGAGCGAGCGCTGTATTCACAGCGGCCGTGGTGCAACCGGCTCCGCCTTTAGCGCTGAGGAATGTGAACACCTTGGCTCGACCGGCACCTGCGGAGGCGCGGGTACGGGAAGAACTAAAGCGAGTCAGCGCTTCGAGAAGCGCTTCCGACCCGGCCTGGTTGTCCAGATACTCGCCTGCTCCTGCTCGCATGCTGGCCACAATGTTGGCCGGCTGCGTCATTTCGCCGTTGGCGAAGATCGCCACCTGTTGAGTTGTGGCGCGGATTAACTCGATCGCGCGAATGGCGCGCTGGGCGTCCCGCGAAGAAATATCAACGATGACGACTTCGGCGCGGGAATCCTGGAGTTGGCGCAGGATAGAGTCGGTGGGCCCGACAGGGAAACCGAGGTTGCTGAATACCGTGCGGCCGAGCCGCGTTGCCTCCAAACGGTTCTGCAGCGCAGATAGTTGTTCCCGGTCCTCGGTCAGGAGGGCAACTGCGATCCCATGCATAGCGCGGTGCTCGCCGATTTCTCTCGGTGTTTGCATGTTAGAAAGAGGACCCACACTCCGCCAAGTGACCTAGGTAATCGTTTGAATCCGCACTTTCGAGCCATGTTCGCGGCGCACGGAACCGCGTCATTGCTCGGTTGATGACTCGGGGGGATAACACAACAGGAAGCCTTGTTACGTAATTGCACTCCATTGTAAGACAGCGGGAGCCGGTTGAAAAGTCGTCCCTCGGCGTTTTTCGAAATGCACCGTATGCCGAACGGTTCCAGGAAAGCAATCGAGGGATGGAAGCTGGTGGGTTTTCTAGGGCCGGGCCAAAGAATGTGCTAGTTCCCGCTCTTCCTCGTGTTGGGGGTGCAGAGCTGCGACACGAGGCCCGCTGACGTGGGAATCGGCGGGGAGATACTCATACTGCTCCAATCGAACGGCGACTCCGATCTTGGTCTCCGCGAGGCCAGAACATGGCCCCGACAAGGGTGCGGCCGGCCGAATGACGCGCAGAATCCGTCCTCGGCAGCGAACGGGCATGGCTTCTCCGAGAGTGATTTCCGAGGGCATCTTCAACGTGAGTTCGATTTGCGCGCCTTCCACCAGCGGAGCGTCGGTGAAAAAGAACACACCTTTCGAGCTGAGATCTTGCGTAAAGCCGACACTGTCAGTCCCGGAATTGGGATCGCGCAAGGATACTGGAAGCAAATAGGAGAATCGCTGACCGACACGGCGTTCCACTCGAACCGGTGAAGTCGTCATGGGCGTCCCTTGCGCTTCACGTATCGGGGGACTAAAAGCGCATCGCTCAATCTAGCGCAGCTTAGCCGGGAAGAGAAGTTCCAAATTAGTTACGCAAGAAAAAGTCTCCAAGCCGATCAACTGCTTACACTTGGAGCGATTGAGCAGCTTCATTGTATCGCCGAAAATAGGAGCAGCTGTGGAAAAGTTGTCGACCTGGGCGGGTGCCAACCCGGGTTTGTGTCAGGGCGGGCAGGATATACACGATATAGTGGTCTGCGGGGTGGCCCTGAGTCATCCAATAAATTGATCGTGGCGGAACCGAAGACCTCCATTCCAAACAATTCCTCGGCGAGCGGCGATGTCGCTCCCAGTCGCAAACTGAATTGGCAAGCTGCCGGGCGCGCACTACGCCATCGTAATTTTCAACTCTTCTTTAGCGGACAACTGATCTCTCTGGTCGGTACCTGGATGCAGACCGTTGCGCAGTCTTGGCTCGTTTACCGCATGACCGGCTCGGGACTCTTGCTTGGTTCCGTCGGGTTCGCCAGTCAGATTCCGGTATTTCTGTTCGCTCCGCTGGGGGGAATCACTGCGGACCGGTCGAATCGGCAGCGGGTTGTGATTGGCACACAGACGGCGTCGATGATTCTGGCGTTTATCCTGGCAGCCCTTACTCTGACGAATCGAATCACGGTGAATGAGATTTTCGTTCTGGCTGCATTGCTTGGGGTGGTGAACGCCTTTGATATTCCAGGCAGGCAAGCATTTCTGGTCGACATGGTCGGCAAAGAAGACCTGATGAATGCCATCGCCCTGAACTCTTCGATGTTTAACGGTGCACGCGTGATTGGACCGGCTGTGGCGGGCGTTTTGGTGGCGAGATTGGGCGAAGGCTGGTGCTTCTTCGCCAACGGACTGAGCTACATCGCCGTCATCACCGGATTGTTCCTGATGAATGTGCATGCGCCGGCGAAGGCTTCTGCGCACAGCTCTCCGCTCGAGCACATCATCGAAGGTTTTCAGTTCGTGAACCGCACCGGTCCGATTCGTGCGCTCTTGATGTTGTTAGGAGTGGTGAGCGTGACCGGAATGCCCTATGTCGTCCTGATGCCGATTTTTGCGGATAAGATTCTGCATCAGGGCGGTCAGCATCTGGCGTCCATCATCGGATCGCACGATCTCGGCGCTGTGCGGCTTGGCATTCTGATGGGCGCGGCGGGCGTTGGTGCGTTACTGGGTGCACTTACT
>Ga0126379_10001834_pt1 | contig 13186 bp, 13 predicted proteins | sample PanSoiMetPlot_24_FD_92640 | JGI IMG/M metagenome (GOLD analysis project Ga0126379, IMG submission 92640) | Tropical forest soil microbial communities from Panama - MetaG Plot_24 | ecosystem: Environmental > Terrestrial > Soil > Tropical forest > Bulk soil | place: Panama | collected 2016-02-17 | reverse complement strand
GATTCCCGGGCGGTCGAATGGCCCGCGTAGGTGCGAAAGATCCACGGCTTGTCGCGCATTTGTGTCCTATCCTGTCCGGCCCGTTAGATGCGTCTGATCAGGCTGATGACGACGAGCAAAATCACGGCCCCGATCGTCGCGTCGATGACCTGACGGATGACCCCGCCGCCGATCCGGATTCCCAATCGCGGGAGCAGCCAAGCCGCCACGAAGGCGCCGATCACGCCGACCACAATGTTTCCGATCAGACCGAAACCGCCGCCCGCGACGATCTGCCCGGCAAGCCAACCCGCAATCAATCCGACAATCAGAACAACGAGCACACTCTCCCCCGAAAACGGCATCGATACCTCCCGACATGTCCCCACACTAACGGCCGATCCCTGCTCTCCGGCAACCGTGTTGCATCGCAACGAGTGATGATACCCCGAGGTCAGGTGGCTGTCAGCCGCCACATCAGAAACGGTTAACCGCATCGACAAAAAAGGCGCGGTCTAGTGGGCCTGGGCTGGGGCGAGACCGCCGATGCCAAATCGCGAACGGCGGCCGGCAAACCTCTCGCAAAGCGACGTTGCGCTGCAACAAGTCTTGCGTCACACTGAGCGCAATCGGCAACGGAGCTCAGAACAACGTCCGGGAGGTCGGCATGTCGGCTGTTGCAAGCATCACGCCGCCGACGGCGGCGCTCAAGAGCCTCTATGAACTGGGCGAGATCCCCCCGCTCGGGCACGTTCCGGAGCGGATGTATGCGTGGGCGATCCGCAAGGACCGCCACGGGCCGCCCGAAAACTCCATGCAAATCGAAGTGGTTCCCACCTGGCCGATCGCCGACGACGAAGTGCTCGTGTTCGTGATCGCCGGCGGCGTTAACTACAACGGCATTTGGGCTGCGCTCGGCCAGCCGATCTCGCCGCTCGACGTCCACAAGAATCCCTTTCACATTGCGGGCTCGGATGCTTCGGGCGTGGTGTGGGCCGTCGGCGCCAAAGTCAGGCGCTGGAAGGTTGGAGACGAGGTCATCGTCCACTGCAATCAAGATGACGGCGACGACGAGGATTGCAACGGTGGTGATCCGTTGCTGTCGCCCTCGCAGCGCATTTGGGGCTATGAGACCCCGGACGGGTCGTTTGCGCAGTTCTGCCGGGTCCAGTCCCGGCAGCTGATGCCCAAACCGCAGCACCTGACTTGGGAAGAGGCCGCCTGCTACACACTCACCTTGGCGACGGCGTACCGCATGCTGTTTGGTCATGCACCCCACACGCTCAAGCCTGGCGACAACGTGCTGGTTTGGGGCTCCTCCGGAGGGCTCGGCGTGTTCGGCGTGCAGCTCGCCGCCGCCTCAGGCGCCAATGCCATTGGGGTCGTGTCCGACGCAACCAAGCGCGACTACGTCATGGAGCTCGGCGCTAAGGGCGTGATCAATCGCAAGGACTTCAATTGTTGGGGGGCGATGCCGACGGTCAATTCGCCCGCCTACGATGCCTGGGTCAAAGAGGCGCGCAAATTTGGCAAGGCGATCTGGGAAATTACGGGCAAGCGCGACGTCGACATCGTGTTCGAGCATCCCGGCGAACAGACGTTTCCGGTCTCAAGCCTGGTGGTCAAGCGCGGCGGCATGGTGGTGTTCTGCGCCGGCACCACGGGCTTTAACATCACCTTCGACGCGCGTTACGTGTGGATGCGGCAGAAGCGAATCCAAGGCTCGCATTTCGCGCACCTCAAACAGGCCAGCGCCGCCAATCAGTTCGTGCTCGATCGCCGCATCGATCCTTGCATGAGCGAGGTGTTCCCGTGGGGCGAAATCCCACACGCGCACATGAAAATGTGGAAGAACCAGCACCGCCCCGGAAACATGGCCGTGCTCATCAACGCCCCGCATCCCGGCCTGCGCAATTTTGAGGATCTCATCGAGGCGGTGCGCCAGCCCTGACGGCGTCCACCCAGTTCGGCGGCGGATTCTACGCTGACGGATCATCGGCTTTCGCCGGCTCTGCGCCCTCCGCCCGAAGTTTGGACACGTCCATCCCCTTTGGGGTGCGCCGTCTCAGCGCCGCATTGAGTTCACCGCCGTAGAGGAAGATCGAGGCGCTCCAATACAGAAACACCAGCGCCATCATGGCTGAGGCGAGCCCCGCATAAGTGGCCACGTAGGAGTAATCGAATTCCGCCAGGTAACGGCCGAACAAGGCGCCACCGGCAATCCAGAGCACCAGTGTGGCGGCAATTCCTGGGGCGATTTCCGAAAATCGCCGGCCTCCGGCCGGAAGCCATTTATGGGCCACCACCAGCGCGACGGTGAGCACCACCGCGGTGACGCCGTAGCGCGCCAACACGAGCCGGGCCTCGATCTGCCCCAGCCAGGGCATCCAACGCAGCCCCGCGCGAAAGAGCAGCGGCTCGAACACCACGAGGAACGAAATGGCAATCAGTCCCAAGGCGCCGATGAGCACATAGGCAATCGACTCGAGACGCAGCCACCACCAGGGGCGGGTTTCCTCGACCGCATAGGCCCGGTTGAGCCCAATGCGCAAGCTCTCGACGCCGCTCGACGCAAAGTAGACCGCTAGCGCAATGCCCAAGGTCAAGAGCCCACTACGCGGGGTAGTCAACACCTGGTGGATCTCCCGGCCGATCGGCCGCGCGATCTCCTCGGGCCAGGCCTGAAGCAGAATCTGCGCGGCTTGATCGGCAAGCTCCTCGGATCCGAAAAAGGCCGAAAGCGCTGTCAGAACGATGAGGAACGGAAACATCGCCATCAGGGTCGAGAGCGCGATGTGGCTCGCGATCGCCCAGCCCTCGTCGGCAAGAAACAGCCGGAAGGCATCAAGGGCAATGCGCGCCACCAGGTTGGGCGCGCGGCTCAGGGTCGCCGAAACCATCGTGCGGTCTTCATCGCCAATCGCGGTCAGCCTTGGCAAGGGCTTGCAGCCCCTTAAGCGCGGCAACGCGCAACGTATTTTTACGCTGAAAGCATGACACGGGTTTTCTTTTGTGCACTGCACGCGTAACTTTCAGATCCATGGCGCTGTGCCGGGACTGACCAGAGGAGGCGATCCGATGTCCCTGAGCGCTCGCATTTCGAGCCATGATCTCGTCGACATGTCCGCGGCGGCCGTCGGCGGGCTCGAAGCGATCCTGGCCGACGCCACGGTGGCGGTGCGTGCCCGGGTGTCCGCAGACGGTCGGGTCGTCAGCCGCCTGGTGGACCGCGAGCAGCGGGCGACGCATGGGCTTGCGTGGCTCGCGACCTATGTGGAGGCAGTCCGCCAGCTCGCCGCCTACGTGCAGCGCATGCACGCCGCCGGACGGCTGGGAGAGATAGAGGAGCTGTTGGTCCGAATCGCCATGGGCGAATACCTCGCCCAGGTGCTCGGCGGCATCCCCATGAGCCAGGGCGAGATCGTCAGGCCCGCGGATCTGGGGCTCGCTGGTGCGGCACTCGCCGCGCGGATGACCGCGCCTCTCGAGGCGATGATTGCCGCCGGCAACACCGCCGAGCACCGCGCGCGCCTTATGCAGTTGCTGCGCGGGCAGCATGAGGCCCTCGCGATCGACCAAGGCCTCGACGACACGCTGGAGGCGATCCGCGAAGAGATGCGCAAATTTGCGGAGAGCGAAGTCGTCCCCTATGCGCATCAATGGCACCTCAACAACCAGTACATCCCGCTCGAAATCATCACCCATATGGGCGAGCTGGGGGTCTTCGGACTCACCATTCCGGAGGCCTATGGGGGCATGGGGCTCGGCAAGGAATCGATGTGCGTCGTGTCCGAAGAGCTCTCCCGGGGCTATATCGGCGTCGGCTCGCTCGGCACCCGTTCGGAAATTGCCGCGGAATTGATTCTGGGAGGCGGGACGGAGGAGCAGAAGCGCGCGTGGCTGCCCAAGATCGCCTCAGGCGAAGTGCTGCCGACGGCGGTGTTCACCGAACCCAATACCGGTTCCGATCTGGCCTCGCTCAAGACCCGGGCCGCGCGGGCGGGAGGCGTTTACAAGGTTTACGGCAACAAGACCTGGATCACTCACCCGGTGCGCGCCGACCTCATGACCCTGTTGGTCCGCACCGACCCGAACGAGCCGGGCTATCGCGGCCTTTCCATGCTGCTGGCCGAAAAATCCCGCGGCACGGACGAGCAGCCATTTGGGGCTCCCGGCCTGTCGGGCACCGAAATCGAGGTGCTTGGTTATCGAGGTATGAAGGAATACGAGATCGCCTTTGATGGCTTTGAGGTGCGCGCCGCGAATCTGCTCGGTGGCGTCGAGGGCGAAGGTTTCAAACAGCTGATGCAGACCTTCGAATCGGCGCGGATCCAGACGGCGGCCCGGGCCATCGGGGTCGCCCAGTCGGCCATGGAGCTGGCGTTGCGCTACGCTGAAGAGCGCGTCCAGTTCGGCGAGCCGCTCGCCAATTTTCCGCGCGTTGCCGACAAAATCGCCCTGATGGCGGCCGAGATCCTCGCGGCTCGGCAGATCACGTATTTCGCGGCTCGCCAGAAGGACCTGAGCCGACGCTGCGATCTTGAAGCCGGCATGGCCAAGTTGCTCGCCGCCCGCATCGCCTGGGCGGCCGCTGACAATGCCGTGCAAATTCACGGCGGCAATGGCTTCGCGCTCGAATATCCGGTCTCGCGGGTGCTGTGCGATGCGCGCATCCTCAACATCTTCGAAGGCGCCGCCGAGATCCAGGCCCAGGTCATCGCCCGCCGCCTGCTCGATCGGACCAATTAGGCCCGCCACGTTCGGGTCGCAGGTCCGCGACGTTTGGCCTATCGTGTCATCCGTTCGCTTGGTTCGGCGCCAGCCCAGCCGACCGCATCGGAGCCGCAATGTCTGACTATCTGTCTCACCTGGGGGTGCCAATCGCCATTGCGGCGGTGGCGGTGGTGCTCGTGATCGGCCTGGCGAACACCCTGCGCGGCGGCTCGCCCAACCTGTCGCAACGGTTGATGCGGCTGCGGGTGCTGTTGCAGTTCATCGCCATTATTATCGTCATGGTGACCATCTGGATGCTCGGTCGCTGAGCACTTAAACGTCGTTGGATCCAACGGCATTGCGAGGAGAACACATGGTCGTCCTGAACCGGATCTATACGCGCACCGGCGACGACGGCACGACCGCGCTCGGCAGTGGCGAGCGGCGGGCCAAACATGATTTGCGGATCGCCGCCTACGGAACCGTTGACGAGCTCAATGCCACGATTGGGTTGGCGCGGCTGCATACGGCCGCAACCCCGCAGGTCGATGCCATGCTGGCGCGAATCCAGAACGATCTGTTCGACCTCGGGGCCGATTTGAGCACGCCCAACACCCCCAAGGGTCCTGGCGGCGAGCGCCTCGCCATCGTGGATGCCCAGACCACACGCCTGGAAAGCGAGATTGATGTGCTCAACGCTGCGCTTGCCCCTCTGCGTTCCTTTGTGCTGCCCGGCGGCAGCCCGGCCGGGGCGTTTCTGCACCTCGCCAGAACGGTATGCCGCCGCGCTGAACGGCTGATGACCGAGCTCTCCGAGCGTGAAGAGGTGTCGAAAGCGGCCCGGGCCTACGTCAACCGGCTTTCGGATTTGCTGTTTGTGGCCAGCCGCTTTTGTAATGACATGGGGGCAGGTGACGTGCTCTGGGTCCCCGGCCAGACCCGCACCGCGGGTACCGACCGGGGCCACTAACGGGCGGGCTCGGCGCGACCCAAGGTGCGTCGCAGCAAGCACGTTGACACTCCAATGTGACGGCCTTTAGGGTGCCGGCGACTTGGTTTTTTATCGCGCAGCCGGTCTCACGATCAGCGGATAGTGAGCGGATATCATGAAAATTCTCGTGCCCGTCAAACGAGTTATCGATTACAACGTGAAGGCCCGGGTCAAACCGGACGGCTCCGGGGTCGAGCTTGCCAACGTCAAAATGTCGATGAATCCCTTCGACGAGATCGCGGTCGAAGAGGCGCTCCGATTGAAGGAGCAGGGCAAGGCCACTGAAGTGGTGTGCGTGTCGATTGGCCCGGCGCAGGCCGCGGAGACGATTCGCACGGCACTGGCCATGGGGGCGGATCGCGGCATTTTGGTCAAGACCGATGCCAGCGTCGAACCGCTTGCGGTCGCCAAGATCCTCAAGGCGGTCGTGGGCGAGGAGAAGCCGGACCTGGTCATTCTCGGCAAACAGGCGATCGATGATGATTCCAATCAAACCGGACAAATGCTCGCCGCACTGCTCGGCTGGCCCCAGGGCACGTTCGCGTCCAAGGTGGTGATCGAGGGAGCGGAGGTTTTGGTTACGCGCGAGGTCGACGGCGGGCTGCAGACGGTCAAGCTCTCTACGCCGGCCATCGTCACCACCGATCTGCGCCTCAACGAACCGCGCTATGCAAGCTTGCCCAACATCATGAAGGCGAAGAAGAAGCCGATCGCCGACAAGACCCCGGAGACCTATGGGGTCGACGTCAAGCCGAGACTTGAAGTGATGAAAACCGCCGAGCCGCCGGGCCGCAAGGCGGGTGCCAAGGTCGGCTCGGTCGTCGAACTCGTGGCCAAGCTCAAGGACGAGGCGGGGGTGCTCTAATGCCGACACTGCTCGTCGCCGAACACGACAACGCTGTCCTGAAGGATCCGACCGCCAAAGCGTTGACGGCCGCCAAAGAACTCGGCGCCGAGGTGCATATCCTGGTCGCGGGCCGTGGCGGTGCGGCGGTCGCCGATGCGGCCGCCAAGCTTGATGGGGTCGCAAAGGTGCTGCTTTGCGATGCGCCTGCCTACGAGCATCTGCTGGCGGAACCAACCGCGGCGCTGATCGTATCGCTCGCTGGCGGCTACGAGGCAATCGTCGCTCCGGCCACGACCACGGGCAAGAACATCATGCCGCGGGTCGCCGCATTGCTCGATGTGATGCAAATCTCCGATGTGACCAAGATCTTGGCCGCCGATACATTCGAGCGGCCGATCTACGCCGGCAACGCCATCCAGACCGTCAAGTCGCACGACCAAAAGCGCGTTATCACGGTGCGCACCGCCGCGTTCCAGGCCGCGGGGGCCGGCGGCCCGGCACCGATTGAGACCGTGCCGGCGGCTGAGGATCCCAAGCTTTCCAGCTTCGTCGGCGAGGAGCTGTCGAAGTCCGATCGGCCGGAACTGACCGCCGCCAAGATCGTGATCTCGGGCGGGCGGGCGATGCAGAGCCGGGAAAACTTTGCCAAATACATCGAACCTGTCGCCGACAAGCTGCGCGCCGCCGTCGGCGCCTCGCGCGCGGCGGTCGATGCGGGCTACGCGCCTAATGATTGGCAAGTCGGGCAGACCGGTAAGGTGGTCGCCCCCGAGCTTTACATCGCGGTGGGAATTTCTGGAGCGATCCAGCACCTCGCGGGCATGAAGGACTCCAAGGTCATCGTTGCCATCAACAAAGACGAAGAGGCCCCGATTTTCCAGGTGGCCGATTATGGCCTTGTGGCCGACTTGTTCCAAGCGCTGCCGCAACTGTCGGAGGAACTGGGAAAACTAGGCAAGTAACTGTTTGTCGCCGGCCTGTGGTGTCGCGTCGCGGATCAGCGTAACATCGGCGCGGCCGGGCAACGAAGCCAATCACACCGCGCCCACGGGCCGGTTCTAGTCGGGTCAGGACCAAAGCTCTCAGGACCAAGATCATGGAGCTCGAAATTCACAAGGTCGGCGTGATCGGTGCCGGTCAGATGGGCAACGGCATCGCCCATGTCTGCGCACTTGCTGGCTTCTCGGTCCTGCTCCATGACGTGAGTGCCGACCGGATCAATTCGTCGCTGGCCACCATCAACGGCAACATGGCGCGGCAAGTCAGCAAACAATTGATCTCCGAGGAGCAGCGCAAGGCCGCGCTCGCCCGCATCGAGCCGGCCGAGCAGCTCGACGGGCTATTCGATTGCGATCTGATCATCGAAACCGCGGCCGAACGCGAAGACATCAAGCTCAAGATTTTCTCGGAACTGTGCCCGGTCATCAAACCCGAGGCAATTATCGGCACCAACACCTCGTCGATCTCGATCACGCGGCTTGCGTCCTCAACCGACCGGCCCGAGCGATTCATCGGCATCCATTTTATGAATCCGGTGCCGCTGATGGAGTTGGTCGAGCTGATCCGCGGCATCGCCACCGCCGACGCCACCTTCGAGATCACCAAGGCCTTCGTGCTGCGGCTCGGCAAGACCCCGGCGGTCGCCGAAGATTTCCCGGCCTTCATTGTCAACCGCATCCTGTTGCCGATGATCAATGAAGCCATCTACACGCTCTACGAGGGCGTCGGCACCGTGGAAGCGATCGATACGGCGATGCGGCTCGGTGCCAACCACCCGATGGGGCCGCTGCAACTTGCCGACTTCATTGGACTGGATACGTGTCTGTCGGTCATGCAGGTGCTCCACGAAGGTCTCGCCGATTCCAAATATCGCCCGTGCCCGCTGCTGGTGAAATACGTCGAGGCCGGGTGGCTCGGCCGCAAAACCCAGCGCGGCTTCTATGACTACCGGGGGGAGCGGCCGGTACCGACCCGCTAAGGCAAGCTGCGCCCTCGCCGGCGGCCTTGGCGCCGACAATCCGCGACCCAACCGCATGAGAGCGACGATCGGCTTTAGCGTCCGGAGCCCGGCCGCCCGTCGCCAAGAGCGGCTTCGACCAGCCTGACTGCATCCTCACTCCCCCATTCGGCCGGACCGGCCAGGAAGCCCAGCGTGCAGCCGCGGGGGTCGACGATGAGGGTGGTGGGCATGCCGAAGGCCCAGCCGGCAAGTTTGAGATCCTGAAAGATCTTGGCGCTGCGATCGCTAAAATACGCCAAATGCCTGATCCCGGTCTCGCGCAGGAAGGCCCGTGGCTTGCCCGGATCGCGGGTATCGCTGTTGACGGCGATGACGTGACAATCCGCGCCGCCGAGCCTCTCCTCGAGCGCGTCGAGTGCCGGCATCTCTTTGCGGCACGGTACGCACCAGGTGGCCCACAGATTGAGAAGCACGAGCTGGCCACGCCAATCCGCGAGCGATCGGTCGCGCCCCTCCTCGTCGTCAAAACGCACATCCGGGACCCGGCGCGGCCGCGTTAGCACGGACACGGCCGCCACCTCTCCCCGCGCCAGCGGCATGAGGCGTTGGGCGGATTGCCGTGCTGACGCGCAGCCCGCATCGACATCCGGATTGCCTCGCAAGGCACCGATCCCGTATACCGCCGCAAGCCCCACAACGGCCCCTGCGACCGCCACAACCGCGATAGCGGTCATCAGGCGCGGGCGGTGTGGAGGTGCGTCGTCGCGGCTATCGGTCATCGGCACGCACGGGGATGAGCATGAGCAACAAGATGTGGGGCGGCCGTTTCGAGTCGGGGCCCGATGCGGTCATGGAAGAAATCAACGCGTCGATCGCCGTCGACCGCGCGCTCTACGCCCAAGATATTGCGGCTTCGAAGGCGCACGCCTCGATGCTGGCCCAGCAGACCATCATCAGTCACGAAGATGCGGACGCCATCGCTCACGGTCTAGACACGATCCTGTCAGAAATCGAGGGCGGCCGCTTCGATTTCAAGCGCTCGCTCGAAGACATCCATATGAACGTCGAGGCGCGACTGACCGAACTGATCGGCCCGGCGGCCGGCCGGCTGCATACCGCGCGCTCGCGCAATGATCAGGTCGCGACCGATTTTAAGCTGTGGGTGCGCGACGCCATTGATCAAATTGACGCAGCGCTCGCCGCCTTGCAACGCGCGCTTGCCCACAAGGCGCTGGCCCATGCGGCCACCGTGATGCCGGGTCTCACCCACTTGCAGACTGCTCAACCCGTCACCTTCGGCCATCATCTGCTCGCCTATGTGGAGATGTTCGCCCGCGATCGCGACCGTTTCAAGGATGCGCGGCGGCGCCTCAATGAATGCCCGCTCGGTTCGGCAGCGCTCGCCGGCACCTCGTTTCCCCTCGATCGGGACATGACCGCGGCGGCGCTCGGCTTCGACCGGCCGACCGCCAACTCGCTCGACGCGGTCTCGGACCGTGATTTCGTGCTCGAAACGCTGGCCGCGGCCGCGATCTGCGCCGTGCATCTGTCGCGCTTTGCCGAGGAGATCGTGATCTTTACCTCGCCACTGGTCGGGTTGCTCAAGCTGTCCGATAGGTTCACCACCGGATCCTCGATCATGCCGCAGAAGCGCAATCCCGATGCGGCGGAGCTGGTGCGTGCTAAAGCCGGACGCATCCTCGGCGCCCTCACTGCCCTGATGACGATCATGAAGGGCCTGCCGCTCGCCTATCAAAAGGATATGCAAGAAGACAAACCCGGCGCCATTGAGGCACTCTCGGCGCTCGCCCTTTCGCTTGCCGCCATGACCGGTATGGTGACGGATCTTGAACCCGACGAGGAGCGGATGCGCCACGCCGCGGCGGCTGGCTACGCGACCGCCACCGATCTCGCCGACTGGCTGGTGCGTCATCTCAAGCTGCCGTTCCGTGACGCGCATCGGATCACGGGCCAGATTGTCGCCGCGGCCGAGGCGCAAGATCTCACGCTCGACGAGTTGCCGCTCGCCGCCATGCAGGCGATCGAGCCGCGCATCACCGCTGACGTGCGCGCGGTGCTGTCCGTCGACGCCTCCGTCAACAGCCGCACCAGCCTGGGCGGTACCGCCCCGGTCTGTGTCCGCCGCCAAGCGCGCAAATGGCTCAAGGCACTCGACAAAGAGCGGCGGTAAGTGGTGGGGCGGCGCGCCTGGGTCTGCCGGTCAGGCCACCGCGCCGACCGAAGGCCTCGACCTTGGCGCGCTTCCCAAAGGGCTCGCTTTGCCGCGCTGATCTGCTATGGTGCCGCCGGGCAAGGACGAGGGATTCTTCCGTGGCTCGGTCCACCGCATTGGCGATGATTGCCGTCGCGCTCTTGGGGTTCGCCCTCACGGCGTGCGGACGCATGGGCCCGCTCTCGCTGCCGCCGGGCGCAACGACCGATCAGGCGCCGAAAACGCGCGCCTACGCGCCCGACGGCACCCCGATCATTCCGCCGGAGCAGAAGAAGAAGCTGCCGATCGATTGGCTGCTCAACTAAGCAGCCCACGTCTGCGAGCCGCCAAATCCTGATGATGCGAACGGCGCCCGCCGGTTGGGATGCGGCCCTCAGCGCGATCGCAGCGAGCGCGAGTCAAGAGCGCCAGTCATTAAGGACGACGGGCTAGCCTAAAAGCGTGCCGCGCTGGCAACGGCGGCGCCGACCACAAACGCCGCGGCGGCCGCTTTAACGGTGGCCCCGCCGCGCGATTGTCCGTATGGGTAAGTCATGCACCATTTCGCTTTTCGGGAAGGCGTGTTGCACGCCGAAGCGGTCAGCCTTGTCGACATCGCCGCGGCCGTGGGAACCCCCTTCTATTGCTACGCGAGTGCGACACTCGAGCGTCACTATCGGCTGTTTGCCGGGCTGTTCGCCGACGTTCCTTCGCTTGTCTGCTACGCGCTCAAGGCCAATTCCAATCAGGCGGTAATCGCCACGCTGGCACGGCTGGGCGCTGGCGCCGATGTCGTCTCCGGTGGCGAGCTCAAACGCGCCCGCGCCGCCGGCGTGCCGGCCGACAAGATCACCTTTTCGGGAGTCGGCAAGACCGAGCCCGAACTGGCGCTTGCAATCGACGAGGGGATTTTCTGCGTCAATGTCGAATCAGAGCCGGAGCTCGCCCTGCTTTCCGCGGTCGCCGTGCAAAAAGGCCGGACCGTGAACGTATCCGTCCGGGTCAACCCGGATGTCGATGCGCACACCCACGCCAAGATCGCGACCGGGAAAGCGGAAAACAAATTCGGCATTCCGATTAGTCGCGCGCGTGACGTTTATGCGGCCGCCGCCCGGCTCACGGGCCTGCACGTGACGGGCGTCGACATGCACATCGGTAGCCAGATCACTGAACTCAAACCCTTCGACGATGCCTTTGCGCTGCTGTCCGACCTGGTGCAGGCGCTGCGCGCCGATGGCCATTCGATTGAGCATCTCGATCTCGGCGGGGGACTCGGCATTCCCTACCACGATGGCAACGAGCCACCCCCGCATCCCGAAGCCTATGCGCAAGTGGTCAAACGCGCGACCCGAGGACTGGGCTGCAGCCTGATCTTCGAGCCGGGCCGACTGCTGGTCGGAAACGCCGGCATCCTGGTGGCCCGCGTGATCTACGTGAAATACGGTGCAACCAAGATCTTCGTGGTCGTGGATGCCGGCATGAACGATCTCATTCGCCCCACGCTCTATGACGCCCATCATCACATCAGTGCGGTCGTCGGGCGTCCCGAGGCTTCGCTGATTACCGCCGATGTGGTCGGACCCGTGTGCGAGTCCGGCGACTTCCTGGCGCGCGACCGTACCCTCGAGGCCCCCCAGCCGGGCGACCTGCTTGCGGTGATGTCGACAGGGGCGTATGGGGCTGTGCAAGCGAGCACGTACAACACCCGGCCGCTGGTGCCTGAGGTGCTGGTCAGGGGGGCCCAATGGGCGGTCGTGCGCCCGCGGCTTTACCCTGAAGCCCTCATCGGCCTCGACCAGCTGCCGCCGTGGCTATAGGGGGCAACTGGCCCGGATATTGCCTGGCGTTGACAAATCGGAACCCGGAAGGATCACTGTCACTTTACCCCTAGCGCCGTCGAGAGCTGTTAACTTGGAGGCGTGTTATTTCAGAGCGCCATATTTCGGAACGCCAGGAGCGCGGTTTGAGCCAGCACCCCGCCGAAGAAGGCGGTCCGCCACGTCCCGTCGACGGAGCGGTCACCCATAAAGGCCTGCAGCGGGCCCTATCGCGGGCCGCGTGGGCGATCGCGTGGGAACGGCTGTGGCCGCCGTTGGCTGGGCTCGCGATGGTTGCTGGGCTGTTCGTCGCTTTGTCGTGGGCCGGGGTCTGGCTCAGGGTGCCGCCGCTCGCGCGCTCGGTCGGGCTTTGCGCGCTGCTGCTGCTCGCGGCCACGGTCGGCCTGCCGCTTGTGCGCTTCCGCTGGCCGAGCCTGAAAGATCGCCTGAACCGCCTCGACCGCGGCAGCGGTCTGGCGCACCGCCCCGCGACGGCGGTTGCGGATGTGATCGCCACCAGTTCCAGCGATCAGGTGTCGGTGGCGTTGTGGCAGGCGCACGTCGAACGCGCCCGTCAGGCCGCGCGTGGCGTCAAAGTCGGGTGGCCCCGCCCCCAGCTGCCGGCGCACGACCCGTTCGCGCTGCGAGCCCTGGTGCTGCTGCTGGT
>Ga0126379_10001833_pt1 | contig 13192 bp, 8 predicted proteins | sample PanSoiMetPlot_24_FD_92640 | JGI IMG/M metagenome (GOLD analysis project Ga0126379, IMG submission 92640) | Tropical forest soil microbial communities from Panama - MetaG Plot_24 | ecosystem: Environmental > Terrestrial > Soil > Tropical forest > Bulk soil | place: Panama | collected 2016-02-17 | reverse complement strand
TCGCCAGGCGCTCCCCGGGAAAATGCATTACGGCCGACACCATCTCTTCAGTTTTGCCGAACCGGGGCCCATCATGATTCGCGCTAACCGCGGATACGGCGATCGGTTCAGAACGAAAGAAGTTCCGGGCGGCATTGATGCAGTAGACTCCCAGGTCGTACAGCGGTCCACCGCCCTCGGCTACGGGGTAGGTGAGGCGCACGTTGTTCTCCGGGATTTGCAGGGTAAAATCTGAGCTGAAGATTCTCAGTTCTCCCAATGATCCCCCGTGGACCGCACGCATGGCCTGGAGTGTGCTTTCCTCGAGATGAAGCCTGTAGGCGACCATCAACCTGACATTGTTGGCCTCTGCTGCTCTTATCATCTCTTCACATTCAGCTTGGGTCACGGCCAGGGGTTTTTCGCATAGAACATGAACGCCGGCCTTTGCAGCCCGGACCGAATACTCCTTGTGAAGATGATTGGGCAGCACAATGTAAACAGCATCCACACCGTTTGCCAGGCACTGTTCATATTCGTCGTAGGTGTAGCGGCCAGGGACCCGGTACTTGTCAGCCAATTTGGTTAATTTCCCGGCGTCGCCCGAAACCAGGGCGGCAAGCTTGGACTTCTCTGCATTCGCGAATGCAGGAAGGATCGCAACTTGCGTCAGATGGCCGAGTCCGACCACGGCGTAGCGGATTTGTCGAGGCTGTTTGTGTTTTCGGTTCACGGACGCTTCACGACGGCATGAGATTTTCTACCGGAGAGATTCTATCGTGAGGCTTTGCCAGGTAGACACGGACACGGTAGTGGTTCAGTTTCTTAGAAACTGAACCACTACCCAAAAGCTTTAGAAATATATCTTCGAGCTGAATTGCAGGATCCGTGGATCGTACACGCTGGGAAGGAATCCCGGCGTACTCGCCGCAGTTTGTCTGCCAAAGTTGGCGTTGGGCGCGGTCAGGGAGGTGTTGACGCCCACTGAGGTTCCCGGGCCTCCAATGCTCGGATTGAAATGGTTGATGGCGTTAAAAGCTTCGAAGCGAAATTCGAATTGCGTCCGCTCGCGAATCTTAAAGCGACGGCTAATAGCAGCATCGAAATTGAAGATGCCGGGGGAGTACACGAAATCGCGGCCAACGTTACCAAAACCGCCAGGCGTGGCGGTGGTAGGCACTGAAAAGGCCGCTGGATTCAACCACTGATAACACCAATTGTTCCCGCACTGCTGCCATTGCTTAAGGTACAGCGGTGGGCCCGCGACGATGTTGGGGCGGTCGAGTCCTTCTCCCGTCGCCGCAATGTCTGGGCCGGCTGTTACGTTGATCGGCCAGCCGGATGTGGCGCGAAGCGTCGAAGAAAACTGCCAATCACCCAGCAGCGCCCCTTTCAGGCCGCCGCCCTTGATCGGGCTCTGCGCGACCAGCGTGGCATTGTAGATATGCTTGATGTCGAAGTTACACGGGCCGTAATCGGCTTTCGGATTGTTCTGAATTTCAAAATAAGTGCCGCGAAGGTCACCGTTGAAGTCGCCAGTGCTCAGGCACTTGGAGAACGTGTAATTGGTTTGTAGGGAAATGCCCTTGGCGAAGCGGTGCTGGAGACTGGCGAGAAACCCGTTGTAATTGGCATAGCCTGAGTCGAACCCGACATCCAGGACGCCGATGGCGCCCGCGCCCTGGGGACCGGCTGGGCCACCCCCAAGCAACGTCAGGAAGCGGCGAGCAGTCTCGTTGGCTCCCGCGGTGGTGCAGCCGCCCGCGACGGCAGCGCAGGCGCTGGGCGTGATTTGGGGCGAGTTGAAGTCATACGAAAGCGGCACATGCAGACTCTTGCTGCCCAAATAGGAGAGCGACATTACCCACTCGCGCGCGAACTGGCGCTGAACGGTGAGGTTCCACTGCTGCATGTACATGGGTTGCATATTCTGAGGCAGTGAGACCCAGAATGAATTTCCTGGAAAACTAATCGTTCCCCCCGGGAAGGGGTTTTGATTGGCTCCCGGAGACCCGCAGCCGGTGGCGATGTTGTAGTTCAACCACGGATTACTGAAGGTTCCGCAGCCGTTAGCCAAGTCGATCTGGTTTACGACCGGCGGGTTCGAGGTCAGCCGCTGCGAGTACCAGGTCATGGAAGAGTCGTAAAAGACTCCATACCCCGCGCGAATGCTCATCTTGCCGTCGCCAAAAGGATCAAGAGCGATTCCGAAACGTGGCGCAAAATTCAGCAGATGATTGTTGGTAAAAGCGGCAGGCACGCCGGGATCCCCGAAGAAAGACATTCCCGCCGGGGCGGTTGGAAATACCGTGCTGTGCTGATTATTCAAAAATCCTTGCAAGTTGAAGATGCTGCCGCGATGGAACACATCGCTGGGCCATAACGTCGGTTCCCAGCGCACGCCGGCGCTCACAGAAAGCCTTTTCCCGAGACGGACGGTGTCTTGGGCGTAGAGGCCGGGGATGGTCTCGCGGTAAGCGACTTTCTGCGCGCGACTCTGCGTAAATGCGTTGTATCGTCCCAGCAGAAAATCCGCGAGGCCGTCGCCGGTGGAGGCCCCGCTGAAGGTAAAGGTGCCGTTCTCGTCAAACCCGGTCAAGGTGTTGTTCTGGGTGCGAATGGCGATCACGCCAAAGGCGAAGTGATGGCGTCCGCGAATCCAGTCAACATCATCGGCCGCGCTGAGCGTATTCACGTTGAAGAATCCGGGAGCGCACGTGCCACAGCCCACGCCGAAATAGCCGGTGACCGAGAACAGGAGAAAGTTGGGTATGGTCGCAAACATATTGCTGCCCAATGTGGTCGGGTTGATGTCTTGCGGGTCAACTCCGCGGTTGTCCCGCCGCCGAGTGACCGTGATGTGAGCGGAGTTGATCAGCGTGGGACTAAAAGTGAAGTTGTCGCCGAGCGTAAGGCTTTGCGCTCTTTCCAGATTCCCGGGCGTCTGCGTGAGAAGAAGATTCTGGGGACTGAAGGGTGCCGGCGCCCGGAAATCGTCAATCAGGTAGCGGCCGTACAGGGTGTGTTTCTGATTGAACACGTAATCCATGCGGCCCACAATCATGTCTTCATTGTCGATCGCGGGAATGCTGTAGCTGAGCAGCCCGCACGGATCGTTGGAAACCGGGATGAAACCGCCGCTAGCCAGCTTGGACGCAGCGTTATCGAAGAGTCCCGGATTGACCTTATTTCCGGAGAAAGGCCCGGTCAGTGTCTTGGCTTTCTTGTTGGACTGGCATCCGGCTGAAGCCAATGAAGTGAAGTCGCCGTTCAGCGCCGCCTGCGTGAAGGTGTGGGTGCTCGCAGGGGTACTCGAATGCTGCCGTGTTCCCTGATATCCGGCGAAGAAAAAAAGCTTGTCGGCAATAATCTTGCCGCCAATGGTGCCGCCGAACTGGTTGCGGAGGAGGGTGTCATTCGTGGTGGCCGCGGGGCTGCCCGCTGGCCCGAAGGCGGTCCGCTTTGCATTGAACGCGCCGCCACGATAAAACTCAAAAACGTTGCCATGGAGGGAATTGGTGCCCGACTTCGTCACCAGGTTGACGACGCCGCCAGGATGCAGTCCGTTGCGGGCCGGCAACGAGCTCGTCTCCACACTGAATTCCTGCAACGCATCAGGAAAGGGGAAGGGAAGGTTGACGTTCGAAAATGTGTCGTTGTTGTCGCCGCCGTCGAGGAGATAGTTGGTCCCGTTCGCCTGGCCGCCGGCTACGGAAATCGTTACCGAACTGTAGAAACTCTTGCTTCCTGTCTCATCTCCCCCAGGCGCCATCATGGAGGCTCCTGAGGTGAGCACGAGTTGCGTCGCGTAACGGCCATTCAGCGGCAGCTCGGAGATGGGTTTCGAGTCGATGACGTTGGAGACAGAAGCTTCCTCGGTCTGGATCGTTGCCGCCCCGGCATTTACTTCTACAACCTGGCTCACTGTGCCTGGCTGCAGCGCGGAATTCAAGGTTATGTGATCGTTGACTTGCAATTCGATCCCATCCTGGACGTAGGTCTTGAAACTCTCCTTTTGCACCTGGAGCCGGTATGGGCCGACCGGCAGTCCCGGGATCACATACCGCCCGCTGGAATCGGTCACGGCCGTGTGGGCCACACCGCGCTGGGTTTCGGTCATCACAACGGTCGCACCCGGAATGACGGCGCCCGTGGGGTCAGTGATCTGACCTGATACCTGGGCCACGTTGACTTGTTGCGCGAAAAGAACTGTCGTCGTGAAAGCGAACAAGAATATGCCGGCTGTTACGCGGATATTTCTCAGCAGAGTTGCGTTCAACATTTCGTTTTCTCCCTCTGGGGCTCAGGGCTCACTGACAAACGGTGGCTGTCTAAATCAAGGTGAGTGGAAAGTGCCAGTTGGGCGTATACATCGAAGATGAAAGCACTGTCAACTAGCAGCTAAAAAGGCTAAGCTGTTTGGCAATACGAAATCACAGAAGTGAGGTGCGAGGTAAGTTAGCGCATTGAAATGAACCTCCTACGCCACTTTTGTTGACCCAGCTTGCGCATAACGGTCGGCAGGTGGACATTTTGCTATGTGAAACGCTTTTGCCAAACCATCTGTTGCTTCAGGCGCTCCTCGTTGCTGCCTGCGTCGGGGTCGTTACCAATTTCTCCAGACCGTCGTTCGGATAATAATGATCAACCGTCTTGGGCGTAACCAGCTTGTGATCCACGAACAGGGCTGGGGCCACCTGGCGGTGATTGAGAATGTCCAGGCTAAGCCGGATAATGTCCTCCCCGTAACGTTCGGGGAAATAAGCCACCGAGCCTATCAACCGCGTGTTCGGCACACGAAGCTCGGCGCGGCCCTCGGGTGAGGCGTTCTGTCCCATGATGGCGCAGCATTCCACGCGACCCGACTCCTGAAAGGCGCGCAACGCCCCTAACGCGCTGGGATCGTTGACTGCACCCACAAGAACGTGGCCTGAATTGGAGTTGTGAAGATGACGGCGCACCGCCTCAAGGCTGGTCCCGAAGCTGCCATCGCCATCGAGATATGTGATGCGGCAATCTTTCGCGTTTCGCAGTACCAGATTGATGCCGACCAGAGTTCCGGTAAGCCGCATGCGGGGCAGGCTGCCGGCGCGAACGAGTTCCAACAGAATAATCTCATCGACGTTGCCCCCCCAATTCTCTTTTGCCCACCGGCCGAGATAGCGGCCGCCGATCATTCCGGCCTCGTAATTGTTGGCTCCGTAGTACGTCGCTCCCGGATGAGGGATGTCAATCGCGATCATGGGAATGTTGGCTTCGCGGTACTTGGCAGCGACGATGGGCGCGACGTCATCGTCAGTTTGAAACTCAATTGCCAGATCCACCTTCTCACGGACGAGCAGATCAGCGTTCTTCTGCGCAACTTTTGCGTTGTAGCGGTTGTCAAAACAGATCAGTTCGATTCCTTCGGTTGCAGCAGCGCGCTGTAGACTCCGCGATACTTCCTTCGAGAATTGGTAGTCCGCTCCCTGGGCAGCGTAACCCAGACGGTACAAGCGGTGTTTAAGTGGGCGCACGCATGACTGATAAAGATTGGCTCCGATCTTCTCGACGAGCCCGCACCTCTCGAGCGTGTAGAGCAGGCGGAAGACCATGGTTTTGGGCAGGCCGCAGCGTGCGGCCACGTCCTTCAAGGACAATGCTTCGCCCGAGGTTTGAAACGCAGTCAGCAACTTCGAAGAATGCACGACTGCTTTCACCAGATAAGGGTCGCGCGGAGTGGCCAGGGTGGGCATAAAAAATCCGGAAGCACTATATCAAGGAATTGTGAATTCCGCGATGCGAAATTTGCATTGCCAACAAGGCGGATGCCCGTGGCGGACCTGTATGGTCGTCAAAGACCTGCAAGGTGTACTTCATGGACAGGGCTGAGGTATGTCTTTTGGTATTTCGCAGTGCGAAATGATGAGTCAGAGCCTCAAGGGAAGTAAACGTGCTGTCGTGTGTAGTGTAAGCTGTCAGGGAACCAGAGGTCTGGCCTATGGATTCCCAGCAAACGGACCGCATTTTTCGCGCCCTGGAAGCATTTCGTATCGAGGTGCCATCCTGGGGATTTGCGAATACCGGGACGCGTTTCGGCAAGTTCATCCAGCCCGCTGCGGCTACAACCATTGAGGAAAAATTCAGCGATGCCGGGCAAGTGTGTCTTCTTACCGGGATCTGTCCCACCATGGCATTGCATGTTCTCTGGGACTGTCCCGAGGGCGCGAAGAACGTTGCCGAGATCCGGGGGTATGCCCGTCGCTATGGCGTAGAACCCGGCTCCATCAACCCCAACCTTTTTCAAGACCAGGAATACAAGTACGGTTCGTTCGCGAATCCGAAGAAAGAAATCCGCGAGCGTGCGGTGCAGCACGTGCGTGAAGGGATCGAGATCGGCAGGCACCTCAAGAGCCGGGATGTCTCGATGTGGTTCGCCGACGGATCCAATTACCCAGGCACTGCGAATATCCGGCAAAGAAAACGGTGGTTCGAAGAGAACCTTGGGACCGTGTACGACAATCTGGGGCCCGAGCAACGATTGCTGATCGAATACAAACCGTTCGAGCCCGCGTTCTATCACACCGACATTGCCGATTGGGGCATGGCGCTCCATTTAGCGAGAGCCGCGGGTCCGAAGGCTAAAGTCCTGGTCGACACTGGACATCACTACGCCTCGCAGAATATCGAACAGATCGTCGCCTGGCTTCTCGCGGAAGACATGCTCGGCGGCTTTCACTTCAACGACCGGCGCTATGCCGACGACGATCTCACGCTAGGCTCGATCGATCCCTATCAGGTCTTCCGTATCTTTCATGAGATTGCATTCTTTGAGTGGGAGAGCGGAAACACCGCTGACATCGCCTACATGATCGACCAGAGTCACAACCTCAAAGGCAAGATCGAGGCCATGATCCAAACCGTCGATATGGCGCAGCAACTCAATGCCAAGGCGGCACTGGTGGACCATGAAGAGCTGGCCTCGGCCCAGGAGAGTTGCGACCTGGTGAAGGCGGAGAGTTTTCTCCAGAGTGCTTTCGCCACCGATGTAAGGCCGGCCATCCGCGAATGGCGGAACTCCAAGGGCCTGCCTGAAGATCCGCTGGACGCCTTCCGGCAGAGCGGATATCTGGCGCGCATCTCCGCGGAGCGCGCGGCCAGGAACTGCGAGAGCCTGACGTCGTATGCCTAGCGACCACGCGGCAAAGAGCTACTTGGCTTTCGACATCGGCGCAGAAAGCGGACGAGCCGTCCTGGCGCACCTCGCTTCCGGAACCATTCAGATGGAAGAGGTTCACAGGTTTGCCAACAAGCCCGTGCAGCACCCCGGCTCCTTGCACTGGGATGTTGTGAGCCTGTGGCAGGAAATGCGTACGGCGCTGGCGCAGTTAGGAGCGCGCCGGCTAGAAGGCATTGGCGTCGATACCTGGGGAGTGGATTACGCGTTGCTCAGCGATCGGGGTGAGCTGGTCGAAGCTCCGTATCACTACCGCGACTCGCGAACCCACGGCGTGATGGAGAAGGCCTTCAAGATCGTCCCCAAAGAGGAGATTTATTCCATCACCGGCATCCAGTTTCTGCCCTTCAACACGCTGTATCAACTGTTCGCCACGAAATTGACAAACCCGGGAGTCCTGGACGCCGCCTGGCGGATGGTCATGATTCCTGACCTTTTACACTATTGGATGACCGGCAAGGCTGTCTGCGAATTCACGAATGCCACGACGACGCAAATGGTGAATGCGGTCACTCGCTCCTGGGCGACCGGCTTGCTCAGCCGTCTCGGGCTACCGTTGGGGGCAGCAGGGCGGATTGTCGAGCCCGGATCGATTATTGGCACGTTGCTGCCGGAGGCCGCAGGAGGAGCTCTGGCCGGCACCGCTGTCATTGCGCCGGCTTCGCACGATACCGGCTCGGCGGTGGCGGCGATCTCGGCGCGCGAGGGAACCGCTTTCATCAGCTCGGGAACGTGGTCGTTGGTGGGAACCGAAACCGATTCCCCCGTCCTCTCCGCGGATGCCATGCGGCTCAACTTCAGCAATGAAGGTGGCGTCAACCGCACAACCAGGCTGCTGAAGAACGTGATGGGGCTGTGGATGCTGCGGTGCTGCCGCGAAAGTTGGCTCGCGCACGACGACGAGCATGACTACAACGAGCTGATGACGCTTGCTGGCGCCGAGCCCGCCTTTCGACATCTCGTTGACCCCGACGACGAATCATTCTTAGCACCGCCGGATATGTGCGCCGCCATCGATCGCTTTTGTGCGAGGACGCATCAACCATGCCCGAGCACTCCCGCAGCCTACGCGAGAACGATTCTCGAAAGCCTGGCCCTCACCTATCGGCGGGTGATTCAAGAGCTTGGCCGCGTGACCAAGCGGCAGATCGAACAGATTCGGATCATCGGAGGCGGCGCCAAAAACCGGCTTCTGAATCAACTCACGGCAGACGCCACCGGCAAACGCGTTCTTGCGGGTCCTGTGGAAGCGACTGCCCTGGGGAACGTCGCAGTCCAGATTCTTGCCACCGGGGAAGCCGCGTCGTTGCAGGAAGTGAGAGCCATCATCGAAAGATCTTTTCCCGTGGAAGTGTTCGAACCGCGCCAAACGGGGAAGTGGGCGAAACAAGCCGAACGCCTCCAGCAATATTCAGAAACCATCTATGCCTGAAATGACCCAAGTTACTTACCTGAAAGACCTCTGGAATGAGGCCGAGGCAGGCCGGCTCGGCGGGAATCAGCTGGCCCTGCTCCGCTATCGCTCAAACCTGCTCGGCGCCGATCTGCGCATCACGAATTTTGGAGGCGGCAACACCAGCTCCAAGATGGAGTTGCCGGATCCTTTCACCGGGAGTCCGGTTCGTGTGCTGGCCGTGAAAGGAAGCGGCGGGGATATTGGATCGATCAAGGAATCCGGATTCGCGCTGCTCTACCTCAATCGCCTGGAAAGCCTCAAGAAAGTCTATCGCGGCGAACAACACGAAGACGAGATGGTGGGCTACTATCCGCTCTCCGCCTTCGGCGAGAGCCGGGTCGCGGCTTCGATCGATACTCCGCTGCATGCATTCATTCCTTACGATCACGTCGATCATCTTCATCCCGACTGGGCGATTGCGATGGCGGCCAGCGCCAATGGCAAACGCAAGCTCGACGAATTCAACCGGGAGTTTGGCCGCAAGATCGTCTGGGTGCCCTGGCAGCGTCCGGGTTTCGAGCTGGCGCTGATGCTCGAGTCGGCCGTCAAGAACAATCCCGGCGCCGGAGGCATCTTGCTGGGAAGCCACGGCCTGTTCACCTGGGGAAGCACGCAACGAGAGTGCTATTGGAACAGCCTGCGAACCATCGACGAGATGGGCCAATTCATCGATCGTTACCAGGCGCGCAACCGCGCTCTGTTTGGAGGCATGGAGCATCGCGCCCTGGAAAACCGGCGTGATATAGCCGTGCAAATTCTGCCTGCCCTGCGCGGCATCGTTTCCTCGCGGCGGCGCGTGATCACTCACTACAGTGAAGACCTGGACGCGCTGACGTTCGCGGGATCAAAGTGGTCGAGAGATCTTTCGAGCATGGGAACCAGCTGTCCCGACCACTTTCTCCGCACCAAGATCTCTCCCATGTTCGTGAATTGGGACCCTGCGACCGAGAGCGTCGACACTCTCAAATCGCGAATCGCGCAGCAGGCGGTGATCTATCGTGCCGATTACAAGAAGTACTACGAAGCATGGGCTGTGCCCGGCTCTCCCCAGTTGCGTGATCCCGATCCATCCGTGGTGATTGTCCCCGGCCTGGGGCTCTTCGGCTTCGGCAAGAACAAAAAAGAAGCCCGAATTACAACTGAATTCTTTATCAATGCCATCCACGTGATGGCCGGCGCGACTGCGCTCCATGAAGGCGAAGCAGAAGCGCCTGGGCCGGTGCCCCAGGCGCGTGATCCGAAACAGTCAGGGCAATTCACGCAATGTCATAACTACGTGGCGCTGCCGCGGTCGGAAGCGTTTCGCATCGAGTATTGGCTGCTGGAGGAGGCCAAGCTGCAGCGCATGCCGGCTGAGGCCGAGTTCAGCCGAAAGATTGTTCTGGTTGTTGGAGGAGCGAGCGGGATCGGCAGGGAAGTCGTCCTGCTGCTGGCGGGCAAGGGCGCGCACATTGTGGTGGCCGACGCCGATTTGGCGGGAGCGCAGCGAGTGGCGGATGAGGCCGCTCGGATCTCTTCGCCAGAATTGCTGGCGCACACGCAGCTGGATCTTGGCTCATCCGCGAGTATGGCGGAAGCCGTCAAGTTCACTGTGCTGCGTTACGGGGGCGTCGATTCGATTGTGAATACGGCAGCCATCTATCCGGTTGCGGGTGACGGCGCCGAGCTGACGCCAGAACAATGGACGAAGACGTTCCTGGTGAACGTCGCAGGAAATCACCTGCTGGCCCGCGCCGCGGAATGGGTGTTCAAGGAGCAGGACCTTCCCGCGACTATGGTCCTCACCAGTTCGGCCAACGCCGTGGTCGCGAAAAAGGGAAGTGAAGCGTATGACACCAGCAAGGCGGCAGTCAGTCACCTGGTTCGCGAGTTAGCGATCGGTCTCAGCCCGCATGTGCGAGTCAACGGGATTGCGCCGGCGACCGTGGTCGCTGGGTCCTCGATGTTTCCGCGCGATCGCGTGATCCAGTCTTTGCAAAGATACAAGATCGAGTTTTCTGAATCCGCAACCACGGAAGAGCTGCGCGACAAGCTGGCGGAGTTCTACGCGCAGCGAACCCTGACGAAGAAACCGATTCTTCCGCGGGATTGCGCGAACGCGATCGTGTGGCTTCTCAGCGATCACAGCGCCAGAACCACGGGGCATTTGATTCCTGTAGACGGGGGTCTAGTCGAAGGGTTTTTGCGGTAGAGTAGTGTTCGTCCCTCCACTACGCGCTCTAGATTCTCTTGAACCGAGAGGATCGCTGTGGCGCTCCGGTCGGGATGACAGGCTTAAGGGAAGGAATGTGACGATTAACATGAGAACTCGGGCTGCACGGATCGCAACAGTCGCCCTTTGCCAGTTTGCGTTCTGCGTCGCCGGCCTTGCGCAGACGCCGGCGTCCTCTAGCTCAGCCGGTTTTGTCCCGCCTGCAGTGGAGACGCCGCCAAAAGAAGGCAGACGATTCACCAAGTCGTCGATCAAGGAATTCGACCACTGGCCGGCGGGCACGTCGCCGCAAGAGATCGGAAAGCGCGTGGCTGAGCGCTATCTGCAGGGTGACTATCTCAACCTGCGGCGCACGCCTCCCACGCCTACGATCATCTATCCCGAGGTGTGCACGTGGTATGGTGCGTTGACCTTCGCTCAGCTCACGGGGGACGCCGCTCTCAGCAAACGGCTCGTCGACCGCTTTGATCCTTTGCTCGGAGACAGGGCTTCGCTGGTGCCGAAGCCGAACCACGTTGACTATACCGTTTTCGCGGCCGTGCCGCTTGAGATCTACATCGAAGCCAAGGATCGCAAATATCTGGAACTGGGTGCGTCGTTTGCCGACCACCAGTGGCAGAATCCTGGACCCGACGGGCTAACGGATCAAACCCGGTTCTGGATCGATGACATGTACATGATCACCGCCGCACAGGTGCAGGCATACCGTGCAACCGGCGACAAGAAGTATCTCGATCACGCGGCGCATGAGATGGTCGCATACCTGGACAAGCTGCAGCAGCCCAACGGGCTCTTCTATCATGCCCCCGACGTTCCTTTCTTTTGGGGACGGGGCAACGGCTGGGTAGCGGCGGGTATGACGGAGCTGCTGCGCTCGCTGCCTGAAGATCATCCTGATCGAGCACGAATCCTGAACTCCTATCGCAAGATGCTTGCTTCGCTACTGAAATATCAGAACCGTGACGGTACCTGGAACCAGCTCATCGATCATCCCGACGCCTGGCCGGAAACGTCTTCGACAGGGATGTTTACTTTTGCCATGATCACTGGCGTAAAAATGGGATGGCTGGAAAAGAAGAAGTACGCGCCGGCGGCCCGGAAAGCGTGGCTCGGTCTGGTTCGCTATATTGACGCAAATGGCGACGTTAGCAATGTGTGCGAGGGCACGAACAAGAAGAATGACCTGACCTACTACCTCAACCGCGCCCGCAATACCGGCGACCTGCATGGCGAAGCGCCGATTCTGTGGTCGGCGTCGGCCTTGTTGCGATGACAACTCGCACATGTGGCACCGGCACTCTTGCCGGTGCTCGCCTCCCCGGAAAGGACGCCTGAGCACAGGCAAGAGTGCCTGTGCCACACAATCATGGGGTCTTCGAGACTTTCAAATAACGCAGCAATCGGATTGATTTAATTTCACGGCTCTTACAGATGAAAAACCTCTTCCAAGCTCACCATTGCTTGGTCGGGCAGTAGTCCATCCTGTTGCACGAAGAGATCAGCCATCTGACTCTGCCATCGCTTGTTTACTTCGCGACGCGCCATCTCGGTGCGTGCTCGCTTGAAGTCCGGAGTTTCCAGATATCCGATCAGCAAACCGTCAGCGCGGAGAAACAATGAGTAGTTGGTCCAGCCCGTCTCGCGCAGAGCAGCCTGCATCTCTGGCCATACGGCGCGATGCCGGTCCTTGTACTCCTGGATACGATCGGGCTTAACCTGGAGCACAAAACAAACGCGTTTCATTGCAGCGTCATGAGCGGTTCTGACCTCCGGCTCTATCGACGACTCTGGATGGCCGATCGTGGGTCTCCCATTGTGTTTGAGATCTGTAGGTTCCATGCGCACGTAAGACTAGCCGAGGTCGATGTTGTTCGAATACCCAGTTGCAAATTTCGCATTGCAGAATCGTCTTCCGCTGCCTCCTGATGTCGCGAAATTACTGGAAGAAGGGCCGCAAACCGTGATGGTCGTCGCGGTTGAGCAGCAAAGTGGGGAACCATCGGGGGTAGATGGGTTTTGCATTGCATAACTTGGGACTCATGTGTGCGGCATATGCCAAGACCTGGAGTTTGATATGCTCTCCCTCCTTCCACGAGACACGATCCCGAGTCCCCGCCCTTGAGGTCGAGAGTTGGAAGGACCCCGAGAGTGCACCTGCGTGCACCAAGACCACGACGATGACGGCAAAGGTGAAAATGCTACGGTTACTGCTTACTCTGCGTCACATTTCCGCTGACGGCATCGAGAACGGGCTTCGGCAGACCCGCAAGATGAGGGCGGGATGCTGACTGACTTCCGAACAAATCAAAGACAACGACCTCATTTTTGC
>Ga0126379_10001829_pt1 | contig 13206 bp, 7 predicted proteins | sample PanSoiMetPlot_24_FD_92640 | JGI IMG/M metagenome (GOLD analysis project Ga0126379, IMG submission 92640) | Tropical forest soil microbial communities from Panama - MetaG Plot_24 | ecosystem: Environmental > Terrestrial > Soil > Tropical forest > Bulk soil | place: Panama | collected 2016-02-17 | reverse complement strand
TCGATGGTATTCCACTGCGGAATGCGGCGGCGCTGCTGCTCCGTAGCCGGCGGTCCCGGCGGCGAACCGTTCCAGTTGTAGTTGCTCGCGATGTAATTCGACGCGGAGCCGATATAGGCACCCGTCAGCGAGAGGTTGCGCGCCAGTTCGCGTTGCACGGCAACGTTCCATTGATAGACCGCCGGCTCAGGAAAGTTGGTCTGCCAGACTTCCCAGTTGGAGTTGGGCGCGGGCGTAGACGTGCTGCCGAGGAAGCTCGCCGGCAATCCCGTGGAAAGCTGTACCGCGGGACGCGAACCCGAAGATTGCGCAGTGACGTTGCGATAGAACGGGAAGTTGCTCACCATCCTGCCGTTTGCACCCAGCGAGCCCTGGCCGCCGTAAAACGTGCCCGCTCCGCTGCGGATGACCATGCGCGGCGTGATCTGCCAGGCGAAACCCAGGCGCGGCGCCCAGTTGTTCGCGGCCGTATTCACCAGTCCACGGCAGGACCAGGAATCGCCGCAATAGCCCGCGAGAACGATCTGGTTGAACTGCGGACCGGGTCTGATGTTGAGCGTGCTCTGGTTGTTGTGCTTGTCGAACCACGGGCTGGTGAGCTCGTAGCGGATGCCGAGATTCAGCGTTAGTTTCGGCGTAACCTTCCAATCGTCCTGCGCATAAAACATGTAGTTGCGGAACCGCATCTCGGCCGGTAGGGGGGTGCTCAGATTGACCTGCGATGTAAGGCCGAGCAGGAAATCCGCGAGGCTGATGCGGGTGAAGGAGCCGTCGAACGTGAGTGTGCCGTGGCCGGCATCGCCGCCGAAGATATCGGAGCGGTTCCAGCGCAAGTCAGTGCCGAATTTGAAATTGTGATTGCCGCGGTTCCAGGAAACGTTGTCGAGATACTGATGCACCTGGTGAATCTTGAAATTCGGAATCGAGCCCGGCTCTCCCAGCCCCTGGTAATTGATGCCGCCGCTCAGGGTGAAAGTGGGCAAGCCGAATAAATTGCTGTAAGCCGGAATGCCGTTGATCCCGTACTGCGCGGTGAGCGCGCTCTCCAGATCCGCGGATAGCTCGCGTTTGTCCACCTTCTGGCGAATGAAGCCGTAGCGAAATTCGTCCACCAGAGCGGGCGTGAAGATGTGGGTCCAGGAGAAAGCCACGCTGCGCGCCGCGTTGTCGTCGATGGAGCGGTCGTTGCCCTGGGCGCCGCGTGCCGGGGGCGCGAACACCGATCCGCGGTAGTTGAAGTTGCGATTCGCGCTCACGTGCCCAAAGAGCTTGTCGCGATTGCTCAGGTTGTGGTCGATACGCGCGTCCACCTGGTCGCGCGTGTTGTTCCAGGGCGGATTGGACGCGTAATTCTGGCGCGTTCCCGAGCCGCCGAAGTTCGGCGCCGGCCATAGATTGACGAGCTTGGCCGCGGCGGTGTCGAAGCGCATGCGCGGAATCGTGTTGGCTGGAAACGGCAGACCGTTGGTGGGATCGAGGATTGTGGCGAGCTTTGTCGAAAAGACGCCGTTCTTTTCGTCGGCTGCCGGTACGATGGCCAGATCCGACTGTCCCTGGCGCTGGCGGAAGCCCTCCCAGCTTGCGAAGAAGAAGGTCTTGTTGCGACGGATCGGGCCGCCCGTAGTCGCGCCGAACTGGTTCTGCTTGAGGATAGTGCGCGGGCCGTAGTTGAACATATCCCGTGCATCGGTCTTATCGTTGCGCAAATACTCGTACGCGCTGCCGTGGAACTGATTGCCGCCGGCTTTCAGGTTCACTAGCATGACTGCGCCGGAGTTGCGGCCGAATTCAGCCGAGTAGTTGCTGGTCTGCAGCTTGAACTCGACGACGGCGTCGAGTGAGGGAATCACCACCTGCGCCTTGCGGTCCTGCATGCCCATCACGTTGTTGTTGTTGTCGATGCCGTCGATGATGAAGTTATTCTGCGTGACGGGCTGGCCGTGAGAGTTGAATCCGCTGTCGCGGTCGCGCCCGCGCGTCGAGGGCGCGACACCGGACGTGATCCAGGCGAGCTGCTGGAAATTTCGCCCGTTGAGCGGCAGATCGCGGATCTGCTTCTGCTCGACGACGTGCGCGAGCGACGATTGCTCCGATTGAAGTGCCGGCGCCTCCGCGGTCACCGAGATGCTCTCCGAAACTTGGCCGAGTTCGAGGCGGAAATCGGCGCGGACGCGATCTTGCGCGTTGAGCGGGATGGCGTTCCAGACCTCGCGCTTGAAGCCGCTCTTTTCGACGGCGACGTTGTAGGCGCCGACGCGCAGCGGGCCGATCGTGTATGCTCCGGTAGCCCCGGTCTCACCTACACGCGTCTCATTAGTCTCGACGTTGGTGGCCGTGACGCGCGCGCCCGGTACGGCAACGCCGGTGGCATCGGTGACCAGTCCGGTGATCACGCCCATGTCCTGTTGCGGGAAGACAGGGAGAAGGAGCAACGCAGCGAGCAGCAGAACACGGCTACTCATAAACTGCGATCAGTTTATCATGGCACTTGCATGGCGCGGCGCTCAGCCGCGTAGGGGGGAGCGTTTCTTGCACGCACTTTCATAGGGGAACGGATCGCGGGCAGTCTTCAGCCAATCCAGCACCAGACCATCCAGATCGCGGACCAGCCTTGCCCTCTCCGGATCGTCGATGAGATTGTGAACCTGAAAGGGGTCCTCGTGATTGTCGTAGAGGCACCAGCGGCCATCGTCCGCCACGGCATAGGTGTGGCGGCCAGTGCGTACGCCGCGGAAGAGCGGCGCCGGATTGTCTTCGCCTCCGGTGGCGTTGGTCTTCTGAATGTGCATCAGGAACGAGCTCTCGGGGAGTCTCGCGGCCTTCCCGCGCAGAGCGTCAGAGAGATCACGTCCCACGCAGTGCGAAGGCGCCTGGAGACCGGCAATGCCGCATAAGGTCGGGTAGATATCGATCGTGGAGAACAGGTCGGCCAGACTGCTGCCTGGCGCGACCACCCCCGGGTATCGCAGCAGGAACGGGACCCGGCACGACTCCTCCCACGGCAGGCGTTTGCCGCCGAAGCCATGAGAGCCCATCATGTCGCCGTGATCCGAAGTGTAGATGACGATGGTATTGTCCGCTTGTCCCGTCTCGTCTAGTTTCACAAGGAGCCGGCCGAACTCTGCGTCGACCGCGCTGATGTGACCATAGTAGCCCTGAAAGGAGCGGCGCATGGCGGTCGTGATATCCGCCGTGGTATTCGGTCGGAAACGCAATGCCTGCGGCTCGTAGCGCTTTTTCCAATCCGCCGGCGCATCCAGAAAGTTCGGATGGGGCGGATTCCAGGAGATCATCAGCATCCACGGCTTGCTCTTGTGCCGCTCGATGAAATCGATTCCCTCGTCGGTCATGAGCGTGCAGTTGTAGCCCTTGGGCTGGATCTTGCGGCCCGTCTCCGGATCGAACGTGAAGGACTGATCGAAGTGCTGATTCGTCTTCGACCAGACGTGCCAATCTTCGAATCCCTGGCGCGCCGGACCTTTGGCGATGAACTGGCCGCCTTCGTCGCCGGGCGAAAGGTGCCATTTGCCCACATAGCCAGTGCGATAGCCGGCGCGGCGAAACGTTGCGCCGAGGGAAACTTCGTCGGGCCGCAACTGGAGCGCGTTATCGATGATGCCGGTCTGGTAGGGCCAGCGCCCGGTGAGCAGCATCGCGCGGTATGGCGAGCAGACCGGATAGTTCGAAATGCAGTTGCGGAAGGTCACGCCCTGGCGCGCGAAGCTCTCAAGGTGGGGCGTGTAGGCCTCGTTAAACGGCTCGCCCGGCATGGAACAAGCGCGATGCTCATCGCTGAACACATAAAGGACGTTGGGCTTACGTGGCTGGGCTACGGCAGCCGAGAGCGCGGCGACGGCCGCCGAACCGAAAAACTCTCTCCGGGTGGAAGGCATAGTAATCTTATTGTCCTTCGTCGCCGGCCAGTGCGGTGCCCGCTTATGCGTCTTTAACAGTTACTCCGATCCGCACATTCGTTGTTGCCGGCCTGATTGCTCTGTTGGCCCCGACGTCGTCCTTGTCCTGCGCCGCCTACGGCGGATTGAAATCGGGATCAAAAGGTCTCCCTGTGCTTGATTCCGCGCGCCGGCAATGGTATACCTCGCGGCGAGGTGGTTATGAGGTTTCGGTTCGCGTTCTTCGCGGCCTTGCTTTGGGTTACGGGCCTGCCGCTCCATGGGCAGGAATTTCGGGCTCTGATCAGCGGCCAAGTCATCGACCCGTCGGGCGCGGGTGTCCCTGACGCCGGCGTGACAGCGGTCAAGGTCGACACGCAGCAAGCCTACTCGGCCAAATCCGATGCTGCGGGGGTGTATTCGCTACTCTACCTGCTACCCGGCCAGTATACGGTAACGGTGGACGCGCCCGGCTTCCAGAAGACGGTCTATGATCACGTCATCCTGGAAACGGCCCAGAAGTTAAACCTCAACGTGACGCTCTCGGTAGGTTCCATCGACCAGCAGGTAACGGTGTCAGCATCTCCCGGCCTCCTAGAGACCGCGACAGCCTCGGTGGGCGGCGTCGTGGACCAGACTAAGGTGGAGAATATGCCGTCCACGGGCCGGCTGGTGTGGATGGACCTCGCGTTTGCGCAGGGCGTTCGCATGACCAGCGGTGTCTTCGACACTACTCCCCGCAACAACGGCGACCGGTACTCCGTCAACGGGGCTCCCACCGATTCCAATTCTTTCTATCTCAATGGCGCGCCAGTCAGCGATCAAGGCGTCTGGTACTTCGTTCCTAACCAGGATGCGGTGCAGGAACTACAGGGAGGCACCTCCTACGATGCCCAATATGGCCGCGCCGCCGGCGGTTCGTTCAACGTGAACGTCAAGTCCGGGACCAATCATCTGCATGGAGCGTTCTACGACCATTACGGTAACGAGGCGCTGAACGCCAACTTCTTTCAATCGAATTTAAACGGCATCCCCAACGGTCTGAACATCCGGAACACGTTCGGCGGCGTGCTCGGCGGTCCCATCCGCAAGGACAAAACCTTCTTTTTCGGCAGCTATGAAGGGTTTCGGCAGAATTATCCCAACCCGGCCGTCGACAGCGTACCGCCGGCGAGCTGGAAGAAAGGAGATTTCTCGCAATCCGGTTACTCGATCTTCGATCCGCTGACCGCCACTTGCGTGAAAAGCAACGCGCAGGGCCAATGCAGCCAATACAGCCGGAATCAGTTTCCGAACAATGTCATTCCGGCCAATCACATTAGCGCGATCGGGCAGGCCATCCTGAATCTGTACCCGGATCCTACGTCGGGAGGGTTCTCGAACAATTACACGATCTCTGGGCCGCGAGATTTTCTCTACGACCAGTATCTCGGACGGGTGGATCAATACTTCTCGCAGGACACGCGCCTTTATGCTCTCGTGACTTCACAGAAGAACCTGTCGCACAACGCCGGGAACCACTTCCCGAATGCCGCGAACACTGCTTCCGTCCCGAGCGGCAATGATTACAATGCCATCGCTGCGCTGACGCGCGTCCTCTCGCCGTCGCTGGTGGCGGACGTGAAGCTTTCTTACGGCCGCTACACATCGTCGACACTGACGGGGACGGCTCTCCAGGAGAATTTCACTGGCGACAAGATCGGCGGGCTGATCATGCCAGTGGTTCCGACGACAACTCACCTCAACGTTGTCCCGCAGGTCACGGTGACCGGCTTCACTACGCTGTTCGGGAATACGCAAAACGGAAGCGTAGACAACGACTGGGATTTCAGCGCCAGCCTGGCCCAAACCACAGGCCGTCACAATCTGCATTACGGCTTCGAATTTATGGACGTGCAATCGGCGGATTCCGGCATTCCCGGACGTCCCAACGGCACCTTCGGCTTCAACGTGAACTGGACGCAAAGCAATCCCCAGGCGGCGACGATTGGCCAGGGTCTGGGCATCGCCGGACTCCTCCTGGGCTATCCGACATCGGGCAGCCTGGACTGGAACAGCAATCTTTTCGCGAGCTACCACTACTATGGATTATTCGCGCAGGACGATTTCAAATTGCGGAAGAACTTGACCTTGAACCTGGGGCTTCGTTGGGACGTGAACACGTCGCCATTCGAGCGCTTCAACCGCATCAACGCGGGGTTTTGCTTCCCTTGCAAGAATCCCTATACGTCGCAGATCTACTACTCGCAGGATCCGGGTTTGCAGAACCCCCTCCTGGGTGGCCTTCAGTTCGCGGGTGTCGGGCAGCCGAGCGCTCCCTTTGAGGCGCAGTTGAGCCATTGGCAACCGCGCTTGGGAATCAGTTGGGCGATCACGCCGAAGTGGGTCCTGCGCGTCGGCTACGGAACCTTCTACTCATGGGGTCGGCTCGATACGAACTCGACAGGGTTCAATCAGAGCACGCCGTACATCGCCTCTCTCGACGGCAGCCTGACTCCGACCAACTACTTTCTCTCGGGACGCCCGTATCCGAGCGGCGTTCTGGCTCCAAGCGGATCCAGCTTGGGACTGGCAACTCAGGCCGGACAGGCCATCACGTACAATAGCCTCGACCGGCAGATTCCTTTTACGCAGCATTGGTCGATTGGTTTCCAGCGGGCGCTGCCCATGGGAACCGTCCTCGATGTGGAATACGTTGGCAGTCATACTCATGGCTTGGGTGTGAGCACTGCCTGGGATACCATCACTTCCTCTCTGCAGGCAAACTGTTTCCGCGACAACTCCATCTGCAACACCAACGTGCCAAATCCGTTCTTCGGTGTATTGCCTGTCGCGGCCCCCCTGGGATCCTCCGCCACAGTGCAGGCGTGGCAATTGACTCGGCCCTGGCCCCTCTTTAACGGCATCACGCAGAGCGACAACCCTGCAGGCGAGTCCGATTTTCATTCCGCTCAGATCCGCGTCGAGCGCAAGATCGCGAGCCTCGATTTCGTCGTGAATTATACGTATGCGAACTGGATGGAAGAGACGAGCTACCTGAACAATGGCACCTTCCGAGATGCGAAGCTGTGGCGCGGACTCGATAGCGCCGATCGCCGGCATTTCGTGAGCTTCAATTCCGTCTGGCAGTTGCCATTCGGCAAGGGCCGGCAGTTTGGCGGAAACGCCGCGGGCCTCCTGGGCGCGATGATCAGCCACTGGCTGCTCGATTCGACCATCGTCTGGGGAACGGGAACGCCCCTCGCGATTCCTAACGCCGATTTCTATGGTCCCGGCTGCACGAGCTACGCGCCCCCAGGCGGTCAGAATCAGGCCCACTGGATCAATAACGACTTGAGCTGCTACCACAATCTTCTTCCTTATGAGCCGCGAACGGCGCCTCTCAACGTCGGGTATCTGCGAAACCCGGGAATGTTCGAGTGGAACGCGGCGATGCACAAGCGCTTTGCGCTGCCTCACGAGGGCATGTTTGTCCAATTCCGGATGGAAGCCGTAAATGCCGCCAATCATCCGAATTTCGGCGCGCCCAACAACACCATCAGCACGAGGCCGACATTCGTACCATGGCAGGGGTGGACCGGCTTCGGAACGCTTCCGCTGAGCCAGTCGGGGCCGCCTCCGAGGGCGGTCATCCTGTCGTTGAAGGTCATATTCTAGATTCCTCCCTGAGGTGATGTACCTATTTCCGGTCTTTGCGCACGCAGCGGTGTGATTCACCGTTTCTGATCTGCAATATACTATTGCTCGGAAGTGGTGACCATGATTTCACGCCGCATATTCTTAGGATCGTTATCTCTGCCGATACTCATGCCGGCGGCGGATGCAAACGAGTCGCAGGTGGGGTGCCAGGCGAACGCGTGGCCGCTAAAGGCGGGGGACTTTCCCGCGCTGCTGGATGTGTTCCGCAAGGCCAAGGAACTGGGCTACGTGGGGTGCGAATGCAACATCCGCTTCGTGCAGGATCAGTTTGCGCGCGCGGATGAGACGCGCAGGGAGATCAAGACCACCGGTGTGCAATTTATCGGCGCGCACACCTCCATGGCGAATTCCAAATCGGAAACGTTCGGAAAGAGTGTGGCCGGCGTGGCGGCGTTAGGCGCGTTGCGAATCGTGATGAGCGGTAATGGACTCTCCTCGCAAGGCGCGTTTGAGACGGCCGCGCTGAAGGCCAAGGCGGCCGAGCTTGAGCGGCTTGGCAAGATATGTCAGGACAACGGCGTGCGCATGGCCTACCACAACCACAATCCCGAATTCGCAAATCATAACGCGGAGATCGAGGCGTTGGCGGCGAGCACCAGCGCCGAGCTAGTGGATTTTCTGATGGACGCTGGACACGGATACCTGGGCGGCGGCAATCCCGCCGAATTCATGTCCCGCCACGCCAGGCGGATTTTCGGGTGCCACGTCAAGACTTTCCACGGCCAAGACGAACAGAAGCCGCTTGGTCAAGGTGATTTCGGATTTGAGGCGCTGGCCGCCGCGATGAAAGAAACCGGATGGAGAGGCTGGATCATTTCGGAAGAGGGCGGCAACCCTCGCTACGCCAACAACGCCGCTCTCGGACCGGACCGGCAATACATCCGCAAAATTTTCGGGGTGTGATCTTCGGCGTTTGTTCCTCACGGGCGCGTCCGAAACTGGGGGAAGATCTTCAGCGCGTTCAGGCGATAAATCTTCTCGAGCGCTTCATCTGGAAGAAAGAGCCCGTATACTCGCCATGGAAGACCGGCCTGCGGCTCGATGTGTTCGAAATACTCATCATCGGTTTCGAGCACGCGGAACATGTACTGGTAGACTTCCGCCGCCGGCGTGGTTCCTACGTCGCAGCCGAACAGAATCCGGTCCTGATACTTCAGCAGAAAGCGGCGAGCCGTGTACGGCTGGCGTCCCAGATGCTTGCAGCTTGCGCCGATGTCGTAATACAGATTGGGATACATATCCAGCCAGCGGGCGCCCGTGTACAAATGTTCGTAATGCATGCCGACATGCGCAGCGATGAAAGTAGTCCGGGGATGCTTGGCGATGATGTGCTCGAATTGCTGCATGAGCTGTTCGTGGGTCACATCCACCTTGCCGTACCACGACGAGCGGTTATCCACGGTAAGCGAGAGATAGCGCTCGTTGTAGCGATCGATCGGATCGAAAAACGGCATCGTGTCGTTCACGTGGATTAAGACCGGAACGCCGATGTCCGCGCAGGCCTCCCACACCGGATCGAACCGTGGATCGTCGGCGGGGATCAATTTGCCGTTGGGATTTCGCCACACCAGGCCGAGGTCTTTGTAGATTTTGAGCGCGATGGCGCCGTTCTTGACATCTTCTTTCAGGCGGGCGATCGCCTTGGACGCGAACTCGGGATCGTTGATGGTCGCGGGATTGATGTTGGCCATCACCGCAAACCGCGTCGGATAGGTCTTCACCCACTTCACCATGTACTGCTGGAGAGCTTGGCCGAACATGTCATGGTTTCCCAGGTTCACCACCATTTGCAAGTTCAGCTTGTCCATCGTTTCGGCAATCTCCCGCGGATCGCCACCCGGATCCATGTGGAAATGGACGTCGATTACTGGAAACTTCGCGTGCAGCACCTGCGTCTGCTTGACGTCCAGGTGCGTCCTGGGGTGGAAGTCGCGCAACAGGAGCTCGCCGGAGCGTTCCGCGGCGGTTTGTGACATCGCAGTCTGGCCCGCGGCGGTCAACAGAAGGCCGGTGATAACACGAACGATATGCGTCCTCATCTGTATAAGTCAACCTTTCTTACCTTGCCGAGAACGAAAACGACATTTGCGATGATGATGAGTGGAAGAATACCCGCCATTGTAAAGACCGGCAAGTACGAATACCGGTCGAGGACGATTCCTGTACTCAACATAAGGAGCATGCTGGTGAGGTTGTCGCCGACGCCGGTGAGGGAGGTCACGCGTCCCACAACTTCGGGTGGAAAGAAGTCGCCGAAGTAGCCGATAAAGCTCGGTTCGATCATATTGGCGCCGAAGTTTGCAATCGAGAGCAAGGCAATCGCAAGCGGAACATCCGGAGCGAAATAGACGATCAGGTTCGCCGCGGCGACGATCACGCACCCGGCGAATAGCGGGAAGCGCCGGCTAAAATCAACCCCGCGGCCTCGTTTTTGTAGCTCGCCCGCGAGCAATCCGCTGAAAACATTTCCCAGCCCGCCGCACAGGTACGGGATCCAGACCACGCGGCCCATCTCCTCGAGCGACAGCCCGCGAGCGCTGCTCAGATACTCGGGCAGCCAGAACCAGTAGAGGTGGGAAAGCGGTCCCGTGAGGGAGCGCAGGAGAATCAGTCCCCAAGTCTGGCGATGTTTGAGAATGAGGCGCAGCGGAATCGTAGATTCCGCGGATTTGCCGATTTGGGCGCCAGGTGTGAGAGCTTCCCGGTCGAGTTCCCGCGGATACACCAGCCGCCAGATCAGCACCCAAAGAAAACCGGAAGAGCTGGCGACCATAAAAGCCGTGCGCCAGGAATAGCGCAGCGCGAGCCAGGTGACGATCAGCGGGGCCACGATGGACCCGACGAAGGTGCAACTGTTGAAGATGCCGCCGGCCAGCCCGCGCTCGCGCGTTGGGAAGCGCTGCGCGATGAGCTTCAATCCGCCCGTGTAATTGCCGCACTCCGCCGCACCCAGACAGAACCGTAACACGCTGAATTGCAGAACGGATCGCGCGGCCGAATGCAGAAAACTCGCCAGGGACCAGAACGGCACGATGATGCTGAACCCCCGGCGTGTTCCCGCGCGGTCCATCAGAAGCCCATTCGGAACCTGAAAAGCCGCCATTCCTAGCAGGAAGCAGAAGACGATCACGCCATATTGGCTTGTCGACAGACCCAGTTCGTGACGAATGGTCGGCGCGAGAACCGACAGCACCTGACGATCGAGAAAATTGATGACGAACGCTAACGAAACTAGCGCCAGCAGAGCCCACCGCAATCTCGAGAACGAAGGCCCCGCGCCTTTTGGAAGCTCCTGCTCTGCTGATCCGGATTGCGCGCTCACGCTCGTCGTCCCTGTTTTTCTGATATATGATATCCTGGCCAACCGAGGAGACCAAGATGCGTCTCAATCGACGAACTTTCGTGCTGGGTGCCGGCGCGACGGCCGCACTATCCGCCCAGACGAATCCGCAAAGAAAACTCCGCATCGCCATCGTGGGCGCGGGACATCGCTCCTGGGCGCACATCCAGGTGCTCAAAGCGCTCCCGGAATTTGAGATCGTAGCGCTGGCGGATCCAACCCCGCAGAACCTCGACCATGCGGCTTCGCTGATCGGCGCAAAGACCGAGAACTACGCCGATTACAAGAAGATGCTCACGGAACATCCCGATCTCGACGGTGTGATCGTGATCACGCCGAATTTTCTGCACGCCGAGGTCGCGGTCGCGGCGCTTTCCAAGGGCATCCATGTCCTGTGCGAAAAGCCCATGGCGACTTCGGTCGAGGATGCCAACCGGATGATCGCCGCAGCGGAGAAGAACGGCAAGACCTTGCAGATCGGCCAGCAAAACCGCTTCAACCCGGTTTATGTCAAGATGAACGAGCTGGTGCGGGCGGGCGAAATCGGCGAAGTGAAGTTTGTCACCGGCAGCATTTTTCGCGGCGATTGGTACGCGCAGAGCTGGAAGTATCCGGATCCGAAAACGAATGTGCCGACCAACTGGCGCTTTCTTACCCACACCACAGGCAGCAGCCTGATGGAAGACGGAATTCACGAGATCGATATCCTGCACGGACTGATCCACTCGAAAGTGACGCGGGTTTATGCATCCGGCGGCAACAATGTTTATAAGAATCGCGAAACGATCGACCACGCCGGCCTGGTGATCGACTACGAGAACGACATCCGCTTCACGTTCAACTTCTGTCTTTACGGATTGAACGCGGGGCCGGCACTGGCGAGACAAATGGTCGTGACGGGAACCACCGGAATCCTGCAGCCGGACGGGAGACAGCAGGTCTCGATTCGCCGGCAGCAGGGGGGACCCGCCAAGCTCTTCGACGCCAAGGACTCCGCACCGGATATCATCACCGCTCGCGACGTGGGACCCGATCAGGATACCGGCACCTATCGGCAGTACGTCGCATTCGCCAACAGCATTCGCACCGGCGCCAAACCGCTGGTCAGCGGCCAAGTCGGCAAGGAAGCGATCAAGATTTCGCTGTTGGCCGAAAAATCACTGCGCGAGCGCCGCATCGTATCCTGGAACGATCTTCCCGCATAAATGGAAATCCTGCGATTGCCGGTGACCGAACTCCTGGCACGGGCCAAAACAGGTGTGCGGCTCTTTCCGAGCGTTTCGGCGATGCTCGATTCCATGGCCGGATCGATGGCTGATGAACTGCGCGCGGACCAGGCAGCCGGACAGCCGACGCGATGGATCCTGCCTGTCGGCCCGGTCAAGCAATATGAGCGTCTGGTCGCTGTTTGCAATCGTGAACGTCTGAGCTGGAGCAACACGGACATCTTCCAAATGGATGAGTTCCTGGATTGGCAGGGCCGGCCGCTCCCGCTCGATCACCCTCTCAGCTTCGAAGGCTTCATGCGCCGCCAGGTATTTGAGAAGCTCGACTCCGAGCTCCGCCCGCATCCAGAACGCATTCACTTCCCGAACCCGTTCCGGCCTGACGAAATGGCGGCCCGGATGGCCTCGGCCGGCGGCGTCGATACGTGCTACGGCGGCATCGGTTATCACGGCCACGTTGCATTCAACGACCCGCCGATCTCGCGCTGGTTCCGTATCTCGATCGACGAAATGCGCGCATCCACTACGCGCGTGGTGGCGCTGGGCGAAGATTCCATCGTGATCCAGAGCGTGAATTGCGCGGGAGGCTCGTCGGAGCTGATTCCTCCCATGGCGGTGACGATCGGAATGCGCGAGATTCTGTCCGCTCGCCGCTTGCGGCTCTACCTCGCCGGCGGGGAACGCCACCGTGCGATCTTCCGAATCACGCTACTCGGAGAGCCATCGGCATTCTATCCTTCGACCCTGTTGCAGGGCCATCCGGACTGCATCGTCCACACCGATGAGGCCACGGCGCAGCCCATCGTGCCGAGTCTGTTCTGAACGCTTCCGGGCTCTCGTCACGATTGCGCCTTCGAAGGTTACCCCGCATGACGCGCTTCCGTTCGATGCGCCGATTCGTCTCTGAGCAGATTTTCGCTTGTCCTTCGTCAAAAATGCGTCTGACGACTAAAGTCCGCGTTTCCAACGGTTCCGGCGGCTCGGTTTCGGGGGATCCGCAGATCGCAATCTGTGGCATGCAACAGGGTGTTACGTCCCTGTTACGTCC
>Ga0126379_10001828_pt1 | contig 13208 bp, 12 predicted proteins | sample PanSoiMetPlot_24_FD_92640 | JGI IMG/M metagenome (GOLD analysis project Ga0126379, IMG submission 92640) | Tropical forest soil microbial communities from Panama - MetaG Plot_24 | ecosystem: Environmental > Terrestrial > Soil > Tropical forest > Bulk soil | place: Panama | collected 2016-02-17 | reverse complement strand
GACGATGCGGAGGCCGACCAGAATTTCAGCCCATCGGTCATGAGGCCCGAGTTGAAATAGTATCGAACTGATGTCGAACTTGAGTGCCTTGCAACGAAGCATTCTCGAATGGCCGTCGCATGGCACGCTGAAGCCGGCGATCGCTCGCGGTCGGGTCCGGCCAAGGATCGTGCATCATTCAGATCGCGGCAGTCAGTATGCCTCGACCGAGTACGTTGACTTGCTCACAGAAAACAACTTCTTGATCCGCATGAGCCGGACACGGCTTCATACTTGGATCCAAACCCACCTGAAAATCCCTACCCATCTGGGTGGTGACGCTGCGGGTTATTCGGTGGTACTCATGGTCTCGCGATTAATGCGCGTGAAACCGGGACACTCAAATGATTGATTTCGGGCCAAGGTCCGAAGCGACAAGGAACCGGGCGCCTTGGCCCAAGGGCGCACGGCTGTTCCTCTCGCAATCAGAATGCTGTTCGCGGCAGGAGCACAACAGGAAAGGAGCCTCTCTGTGAAGATCATCCATCTCGTCGCCTTTTTGTTTCTGCCGGCCTTTGGCAACGGTGCGGCCGCCACGTTCGTGTACGTGGACAACGACATTGCCGGTCCTAACAGCGTCTCCGCATTTGCGGTATCGGCAACCGGCGTATTGACTCCCATCCCGGGTTCGCCCTTTGCCACAGCCGGCACGGGATTCGGTGGGGGCGGGTACGCCCCCAATCGCGTCCGAAGCGTGATCGTGAAGGACACGTTGTACGTCTCCAACGGCGGCAGCCACGACATCAGCGCCTTCTCGATCGACCCCAACACGGGAGCGCTGACGTTGGTGGCTGGTTCCCCATTTGCGGCCGCCGGTCCGCCATCAGGTCCCCTCTCGCTAGCCGCGACGCCGGATAATCAGTTCCTATACGCGGGTGGCAACCAGTCAGGCAAGATCAACGGTTACACCATCGACGCCAGCGGAGCCCTTCATCCTATACCCGGATTCCCTATTGACGCAGGTGGACAACCGATCGGAATGACCACGACACCAGTGAATGGAAAATTCCTGGCGGTGACTTTAAACGGTCTCGGCACAGTCAACAAGATCGCCATGTTCGCCATCAATCTGACGACTGGAACGTTGTCGGCGGTAACCGGTTCGCCGTTCGCCGGTCCACCAGAGCCCTCTTTTGACTCGGTCGCAAGCGTGGATTGCAACTGCGCCGAAAATCGCCTGTTTGCAAGCATTGCAAACAGTACGAACGCCCAAATCGCCGTTTTCAGCATCGATCCGACGGGCGTCCTAGCGCCTATAGGCGGTTCGCCGTTCACGGGGCCCGGGGTTAACTCCAATGTCGGCGTGCTCAGTCCGGATGACACGAAGCTTTTTGTGAGCAACCAGTTCAGCCACACGGTCGACGCGTTCAACGTGGATTCCAATGGGGCTCTGACCTCAGTCGCGGGTTCGCCGTTTTCGGACGGGACGGGTCAACCGGCCGGAATGGCGACGGATGCAGCGGGACAGTGGCTCTTCACAGCAAATGGGCTTCTTAGCTCGTCGATCGGGTCGTTCAGCATCGACGCTAACGGCGCGCTGACAGCCGCGCCTGGTTCACCCTTCACGACAGGCCTGCCGGCTGGCGCGGTGCTGGAATCGCTGGCGGTCTTTCCGCCCAAGAACTGCTGCCCGGCGCCCGTCATCAGTGGACTTTCCACGAACCCCGACATCATATGGCCCCCCAATCACAAGTTTGTCCCGGTAACGATCGACTATTCGGTGGCGGAGCCTTGCCCCAACACGTGTGTGCTGACGGTAGCGAGCAGCGAGCCGGGCATCGACAACAAGTCCCCGGACTGGGAAGTCATTGATTCGCACCACGTGATGGTGCGGGCGGAGCGGGATGGCAAAGGCCCCGGACGCGTCTATACCATCACCGCCACGTGCACCAACAACACCAATGGATTGTCTTCCGCCAAACAGGTCCAAGTGCTGGTGCCGCACGATCAAGGCCACGATTAAAGACGAACACGTCGCCTTCGGGCGACATTAGCACGCTGGGCTCAGGATGGCCACCCCAAGCCAAACGAGGATCCGGTATGGGTCAAACGCTCGGGCACCTTTCAGGAGGCGATCGATATCGCGTTCTCAAATGGACACAACAAGCTTGTCAGACAGCACCCGATCAAGTTTGCGGATCCGCGCAAGTTAATCCTCGAGGCCGCTGATCGACTCCTGTCCGTGGTGGATCTTATGGACAAGCTGGAAGGCCGCTGCCGGCCGGTCGAGAGAGCAATCGGCGGCGGCAACACATTGCAGTTGAACGTGATTCAGAATATTCTCATGCAGCACCGCTTACTGAAATGAAGCTCGCGCTGGATGACGGATGTGAACGGTCGGTCCCGCGCGCGGATTGTGACCCACTAGACCTAGTGGATGGTCTAGACCCCTAGGGTTCTGATAACCGCTATTGTGTACCCGCCCGAAAACTCCTTACGAGCTTCTGCTATCTTCGTTAAAGGCCGGTGATTGGTCATTTCCTTTTTCTTGTTCTTGCTTCTGACGCTGGCCGGGCTGGTAGCAGATCAGATTCTCGGTTGGCCCGGCCGGAGTCAACAACGTCCGAATCTCCCTAGGACCATGCTTTTCACTGCCCGGAGTGGCGCTGCTGGGACTGCTGGCCTGCTTGCTGCTGCTGCAATTCATCTCGCCGGCGTTTGCCCAGACTTTGCCGCCAGACCTTAGACTTTATATGCGCGAGGGATTGAATGGCGATCGGCGATTCCCGAGCCCATGGCCCCGCTCGGCTCAAATGAACATCCTTGCTAGACTAGATTCTCCGCGCTCCGCTGGTTCAGGCACAATTGGGAGCGGATGAACCAGAATTGGCACTCGCTGGTTAAGAGAGGAACAGTCATGAAAGCTAACGGTTATCCCTGGCGCGTTTTTGGCGTATTGCTGATCTGCGCGGTTTGCGGAGTAGCCGCGAGTTTTCCCTTCGTGTTCTCTCTTTACGCAGACCTGCTGGCTAAGTCCCCGGTTCCGCTGCCCGTCCTAATTCTGTTGGGCCTGCTGCAGAACTCCGTCATTCTGGCTTTGGTAACCGGCTTTGGTCTCTTTTTAACCGCAAAGGTCGGACTTCCGGGCGCCCCGTTTATCGAAGGCTGGCTTTCCGGGAAGAGTACTGAGGAAAGATTCCGGACGATAGTTCAGCCGGCCCTAATAATGGGCGTCGGCGTGGGCGCCACGCTGCTAGTGCTGTACTTTCTGGTCCTCAAGAACGAGCTACCGCAACTTCCTCTTGGGAAGGCGGCGCTGATACCGCTCTGGAAAAGACTACTTGTCTGCTTGTATGGTGGCCTGACTGAAGAAGTACTCATGCGCGTATTTCTGTTTAGTCTGCTCGTTTGGATACTCGGCAAAGTCTGGCGAAGTGATCCTGGCGCATCGGGACGCCACGTATTTTGGGCCGCCAATATCATCCTCGCCGTCCTCTTCGGACTGGGTCATCTAGGGTCAGTGATTCCCTTGATGCCAGTTACGTTCAGAATCGTGGTGGGGGCGCTATTACTGAATGGTATCGCCTCGTTTGCTTTTACCCATATTTATTGGAGACACGGCCTTGAAGCATCCATGCTGGCGCATTTCATCACCGATGTGATGATTTATGTGATTGGGCCGTCATTCATTCTGCAGCGATCGGGTTAATCGAGCCCCGGTGACAGGTCGAACAATTGATAAACCGCTGCTCGGGCTTCGGGTCGAGATTTTGCATCTTGCCAAGCTGGTTGTTGATCATTCTGTGCATTACGGCCATCTCACGTGCAGCACGCTTGGGTCGCTTGTCATCAGCCGCGAAGTCTTGTTCGACATGACAGTGCGTGCAGGCGACGCCCAGAGCGCGGCTATAGCCGGCGTTCATGATCAGCAGGATTCGCCCCGCCGGAGCTTTCTTCAGCCACTCAATCTGTATATTCTTGAAGACCTTTTCTGCAGGTTCATTCTCTCGCCCGGCAATCTTTTCCGAAAGCTGCAGGACGTAGCGGTTGTTGATCTCCTGGTTCGGGTTGGCGGGCGTCGCCAGATTCTGCTGCGGGTTAGTAGTGGCGGCCTGCACCTCTGCCAGCTGTGCCGGCCAGAGTTGATAGGCTGCAAGCGCCGAGGCAGCAATGGCCAAAATGAACAGACCGCAAGGTGACTTCATAAGAACCTCCTCTAGCGAGTAGCGAGTCGATTCTTTCACCTCACGGGCCGCTGTCGGGCTACGCTCGGCGATCATAGCACGAGACAGGTTGCAGGTTGAAAGTCAGCGCGAGACATTCTGCTCAAGGACCGCCCGTTTTGGAATCCAATTAGGCCAGAAACCCTTCGCATACAACCTGTGGTAGGCCGTCTAGACCTTCTGGGGTTCTGACAACCGCTATTATGAACCTGCCCGAAAATTCCTTACGAGCTTCTCTCAACCGGAATGGGGACAAGGCCATTGGGCGCGTGCAGCGACGGTACTTACTTCTGGATCACGCTGGGCACGGGCCAGCTTGCCCGATTCTGACCAGGGATCGCTCGTCGGAGCGACCGCGTCGGTGCGGGCTTGCTTATCCTATTCCTTGTCAGCCGGGGAATCGTAATAACTCAATTACGCTTCAGGTCAGCCGTCCAGTTCAACACCACGGTAATCACAGCAGCCGAGTTCTCAATGAAGTTATTTATGAGAAACCGCTGTCCATCAGCGCTCGCTGCATAACTATCGCCGGAAAGAAGTAACCTCGATGCAATGCTCCTAATGTGTGTATCGAAAAGCGGTTTCGTAGCGAGTGTCTCAAATGCGGGACCCGCCTTCACCTCCACTGCCATCAGCTTTCTATCGGCGCTTATATAGAATAACTCATTTCCGTCGCGACGCCACATTGGTTGGCTTCCTCCCGTGGTAGAAACCAGATACTTGCCTCCAGGCCCTGGGTGCGGCCGGACATAAACTTGTTCTTCCCCCGACTCGTCCGAGGAGTATGCTATCCACTTTCCGTTCGGTGAGAACTTCGCGCCGCGCTTATTGAAGTCATCCTGCAAGAAGGGCCTTGGTGTCCTATCCCCTTCAAGCGGCAGTATCCATATATCATTTCTGCTCTTGGAATTCACCTCTGTATAGAGGATAAGTTTACCGTCCGAAGACCAGTCGGTGGGGTACTTCAAACTACTGGTCTTGAGCAGCAGCTCTTCATCGCTGCCGCCGCTCGCAGGCTTCACATACAAATCAGGTAGGCCGCTTCTGTTGGAGCTGAAGACTACCTTGCCCCCATCCGGCGAGCAGACCGGGGCTAGATCAAAAGCACGATCGAAGGTAAATCGTGTGGGGCTGTTACGGGCTATGTCTATCAGCCAGATGTTAAAATTGCCCTTCTCCGCCCGCTCGACGGCTACTCTTTCTGCATCAGCCGATAGCCAGATAAAGGAGTAATTGCCTGGCGGCCCGACCGTTCTCATTTGCTTGCCCTCCCGGTCATGCCAGGCCAGTTGTGAGTTGAGTATGTCGCCGCCGTCCTCATATACGAGCACGCCATTTTCTGACAGGGTAAAAGGCGACCTGCGGGGGGGGCTTAGTCCAATCGGCTCGGTTACCGGGAATGGTTCACCTGTCAGTTCTAGCTTACCGGCGTCGAATGGCTGGGCCATCAGCGCCGCCTCTCGCACGAATAGCAGATAGCCCGGCGGCGCATACATCGCGCTTACCTGCGAATATAAAATGCGCCTGGTCTCCTTCGAGTCGAGCGAGCCGACGTAGATGCCGCTCTTCTCCTGTCTACTGAGGTACAAGAAATGACGGCCATCGGGGAGGAACTGCGGCCAGCTTTGACCGTACTCGCTGGCTTGATCCAGGGTAGTCAAAGGGGCCGGCTCACCGCCCGCGGCCCAGACCTTATACAGTGTGCCCGCCACTCCGGGCGCGAAGACGATCAGGCCGTCCCGATTCCACGTTCCACCTCGTCCCGATGGCGCCTCGCAAAGAGTCTGTGGTGCGCCGCCCGAAACGTCAATCTTCTTGAGCTTGCCGCCCGCGAAAAAGCCTATGAAGCGGCTGTCGGGCGACCAGAAGGGAAAGGTGGCCCCGTCGGTTTCGGGCAGCGGTTGCGTGGTGAGAGAATCGAGCGGACGAACCCAAAGACGTGGTTTGCCAAAAGAATCAGTTCCACTAAAGGCCAGACGGCCTCCATCGGGCGAAATAGCGAAGTCGTCGCCGAGATAGGTCAAGTTCGGCGTCGGGATTGAGAACCGGATCGCGTGAGTACCCCCAGGAGCGCGGCGCAAGTATCCAATGACGAAAGGCAGCGCTCCGATGAGTGCGACCACAAGGGCGCCCGCCGCTATCCAGGCCCACCTCTCTCGATTCCTGCCTCGAGCGGCGACAGGTGCTGCAACCCTGGCCTCCGAGCCTGACTCAGCTACCCACTTCAACTCGCGCATCAGGTCGCGAGCGGTCTGCCATCGCTCGTCAGGATCTTTTTCAAGGCAAGTCCTCACAACGTGATCCAGCGCAGGAGGCGACATCGGTTGAACGGTTGAAACCGCCGGCGGCTCGTCCTTAAGGATCGCTCCGATCAGGCTTACGCGACTCTTGCCCGTGAAAGCTCTCGTGCCGGTGATCATCTCGTACAACACTGCCCCGAACGCGAATATGTCGGTCCGTGCGTCCAACTCGCCCGCCTCTAACTGTTCGGGAGCCATATATTGGAACGTCCCTACTATCGTCCCTTCTCCAGTAATGCCCACCGGCTCCGTCGGCAGGTTCGACCGTGCCCAATCAGCCTCAGAATGATTGCCAAGCAGTTTTGCCAGCCCGAAGTCGAGCAGCTTAGCGCCAGATCTGGTCAACATTATGTTTGCCGGTTTGAGGTCTCGGTGAACTATCCCGGCGCGGTGCGCCTTGTCTAAAGCATCCGCTACCTGGATCGCCTGGCTCAGGGCCTGATTCAAAGGAAGCGGCCCCTTCTTCAGTCGGTCCGCCAGGGACTCGCCTTCAATGTACTCCATGACCAGGTAGTCTATACCGTCCTGCTGGCCGACATCGTAGAGCGAACAGATGTGCGGGTGAGATAGACTCGATATTGTCCGCGCCTCCCGGTCGAAGCGCAGCCGCCGCTCAGGATTTGATGAGAGGCGCTCTGGAAGGATCTTGACCGCCACGGTGCGGTCAAGGCGGGTGTCCCTGGCCCGGTAGACTTCACCCATCCCGCCCGCGCCGAGCGAGGAGAGCACTTCGTATGGGCCGAGCCTGGTGCCGGTGGCGAGGTTCATAACGGGGCCAGGAGTGAAATACGGGCCAAGATTAAACCAGGCCGAGGATTAAGTCAATGAACTCCTCCCTGAAATCAAGTTACCCCAAGGAGACAGTGCATGACATTAAGTCTTGGTTTTTCATCTAGGGATTTTCTGAACGGGCTATCTTGCTCAGTTTACGAAGTCGTGGTCATACTGTTAGTGGGCATTAATATGGGGCAATTTGGAGGTGAGAAATGACTATTCGATTGGATCACACCATCGTGCCGGCTAGAGACAAAATCGCTTCGGCAGAGTTCTTCGCCGAAATCTTTGGCCTAAAGGTCAAGATGGGCCACTTCGCGCAAGTTCAGATCAATGAAAGCTTGACGTTTGACTTCGCCGGCGAGCCGGAACCCCGAGGCGGTCCGAGGGCCAACGAAAGCCATCATTACGCCTTCCATGTTAGTGACGATGAGTTTGACGCGATCTTCGAACGAGTCAAGGCCAAGGGACTTTCCTACGGCAGCGGGCCATTCAACCACACCGACAGCAAAATCTATACTCGCCGCGGCGGCCGCGGTTTCTACTTCGAGGACCCTAACGGCCACCTTCTTGAGGTGATGACGGTGCCCGAAACTGGGAGTTAAGTGTAAGTGCGTCCTGTTGGCAACGCACCAGTCAAATTCTTCGATGTATTGTCACCTCCTTATTTTACGCTCACCTACTAAGTCTAGTAGGAGGTCTAGACCCGATAGGGTTCTGATAATAGCCATTATGAATCTGCTGTTGACTGGCGTTCCGGTTGAGGCCCGCGTCGAAATCGGATATCATCCAGCTCCCGCCTGGAGCGATGTCCGAGACAGGTCCCACGATGCGTCGACGTCTGAAAGAAAATGCGAAGTGGTTGTTGATACCGGCCGCGGCGATTGTGGCGTTTAATACTCTGGATCGTTCCGATCTGGCAAGCACGAGGTTATAGAGCAAGATTCGTTTTTAATTCGTTGGATACGAGCGCCAAAGTGCAGCTCGAGAAGGACCTGATCGCAGCTGAGAACAATGCGCGGGCAACTCTCGCTCAAATAATTGGCGGCGCCGTCCTATTGTTTGGTCTCTATTTTACGTGGAAAACGGTAAAGATAGGGAATGAGAATCTGAAGGTCGGACAAGACAATCTCCGGATCACCGAAGAAGGAAAATTAACGGAACGATTCAGCAAGGCTGTTGATCCTAATGAAAAATTGCATCCGAGTTGTCGAGCAGAAACATTTGGTTCACACCGGAAGCGTGTCGCCCTGACAGCTCTGGCCTGTCACCGAATAAGTTCCGACGGCGTAGGAGGACAGCCGCCTAAGAAGAAGATCGGTAGGGCTGTAAAGATCCCCATGCCCATCATTTGTAGAAATCCGTTGAAATCGGTAGAACATCCCGGTAGCTGCGAAATTCCCGGAAGAGTTCACTGCTCTCAAGGAAGATCAAGATCCAAAACATAGATGTCCGAGTTCCGGTGGACGAGAGTCGCCAAGGGTTCATTGCCCGGTGTAAGGCCCGTCATGGTGTAACCCAGCACATCTGTCCGCAAGATTTGTCGCGCCGAGGTGATTTGCTCTATCTTGCGATCGCGAATGCGAACGCGGAAGATGGGTTGCTCCTCTCCTTGATCGGGGTGCTGGTAATAGACGTAACGCGAATCGGACGACCAGCGTAAGCCCCAGCCATACGGCGTTCCTTCCGAAAGTTCGGACCACCGCAGGCCCGAGAAATCGAAGAGCATTAATCTATGGTTGATCTGATCGGAAGCCGTCAGGTATTTTCCGTCTGGCGACCAGTGGACGCCCTCGAAGCCTTTTGACCCGGGGATCACGCTGGTCTTGCCGGTGTTCAAGTCGAGCACATAAATCTCAGGAGGCAGAGCCACTCTGCCAATCTGCCAGCGCTCGAAAACAATCTGCCTTCCGTCAGGAGAAAAATCCGGCTCGCCATCCGAAGAGTCCCCGGACCCCAGCGCCTCCGGATTGCCTCCGTCGACTGGCACGGAATAAAGGCGTCCTCCCACTCCAGGAAGCCGGCCCCCAAAGACGATTCTCCGGCCATCGGCAGACCAGGAAGAGTGATAAGCGTCCATTGGAGGATAAGTAAGCTGGAGCTTGTCTGAGCCGTCTACGCGGATTCGCCACAGCGTTCCATCGACTTCGTTACGGTAAGCCGCCCATTTCCCATCGGGAGAAAAACTCAGATGGCGAGCAGGAATGCCAGAAAGATACGGAACACAAATTTTCTGGGCGCTGTCATATCGAACCAGTTCCCGCCGCGCCTGATAGCTGACGAAGAAGAGCTGCTTACCGTCCCCGCTGAAACGAGGTTCGCTTATGTGGTCCGCGCTGGAGTAGATCTGTACAGGCGTACTGGCATTCCAATGCGGCCAATGACTTTTCTCGCGGATTGCCCAAAAGCTCTCAACCCCCTGGTGCGCGGACCGGAACACAAAGTACCTGCCGTCCGGGGACCAGTCGCCATAGGACTCCCCTTCGCCCCATTGCAGAGCCGACGCCTTCCAGCCAAAAGAGACGGGATGGAGATTTTGGCCGTCGGCTGTAGCCTCCCACAAAGAGTTGCCGCCCGAAGTTGGATCCCGCACTGTGAATCGCAGACGGCCGCCGTCCGGCGACAAACGCACGGAGGTGACGTAGCCCGGGGCCGTAAGCAGCAGGTTGCTCGGCTCGCCGCCATCGTCGGTGACCTTATAAATCCGCTCATCCTGGCCATAGAAAATGCTATGTCCATCGCGGGACCACGCGGTTCCTTCCGAAGACTGTACGTCTCCCAATCTCCGTCCCGAACCTCCAGCGGTTGACATCACCCACAGTGGATTGTTGAAATCGGGACTTTGCGCCCCAATCAGCAGCCTCGATTTGTCTGGATCGATGTCATAGAGCTGCAGGTTGGGAATTGACGTTGAAATCAGCGTTGGTTCGCCGCCTGCCACGGGCGCCTGGGCCAATACGTCGGCTCCTCCCATCCTTTCAGTGAAATAAACTCGCGAGCCATCTGTGACGACGCGGCTGTAGGGCTCCGCGCGGCCTGAGTGTGTAAGCTGGTGCACACGCAACGCCCTGGGCAGTGGAAGGGGATACATCAAGGCAGCTAAACCGGCAAAAATGGCGATGATCATGATCGAACCCGCGAGAAGCAGCCAGCCCCTCGCTAACAGTGCCTTTTGCTTAGTTCGATGCTCTACCTCTATAACCGGGGGCAAGGCCGAGGGGATCTCCGTGACGGTCTGCTTCCGCTCATTTTCCTCGACAACGGTGCGCACTTCCGCGGCAAAGCGGTAGCCGCGGCGGGGCAGAGTGATGATGTAGCGGGGACCGCCAGCCGTCTCACCCAGGATTTTGCGCAAAACGAAGATATTCTGTGTGAGGTTCGACTCTTCAACGAAGCTGTCCGGCCACACCGCCTTCATCAAGTCTTCCTTCAGGATGAGTTGGTCGTTGTTTTGGAGCAGCGCCAGGAGGATATCGAAGGCCTTTGGAGGCGCCGGAACGGGCTTGCCATCCCGCAACAGAATCCTGAGGTTGGGGTCCGCTCGGAAGGGGCCAAACTCGAATAAGTGCCTTTCCTGCCTCGTCATACAACGCCTTGAGAAATCCTGAGAAGAATCTGAGGGTTTCTTGAAGACAGCCCACAGCCCCATGGTCCAAAATTCCGGGGACCGAAGATAGGGTTCAGTCTACCACGACTGTTCGGGGTCCGGAAGGAATCGCCGGAACGGGCGAAGCTTACTCGTAGAGGTCGCGGTGGAAGTGACCGAGTCTGAATCCTGGACGAAGTAAATTCGCCCGGCCCTTCTGCGAAGAATCCGGCGTCGAAATCGATGCAGTGGATCGGAATGAGAACAGGGCTTTCACAACAAAGCGCGTAGCAGAATCGCCTTGCCAGGAGAAAACGAAATGTTGCAAGCATCAAAGAATGAAAGAAAAACTAGATTTCGCCCATTGCGCCTCGCGATCCCCGCGTTTGGCCTGCTGTTCCTGGCGGCGTTCACGCCGGTGGTTTTCGCGCAGAGATGTCCGGCGACGGATGCCGCGCAATACCCTACCAACCCATTGCAGTATCCGTTGCTCTCGGACCAATACACCGTTGAATATAGATTGAATGGTGGCGCGTGGACTTCCGTGCCCGTTCACATATCCATTTACGGTGGGTCCAATGCCTCGCCCTACGAGCCGTTCACCAATTATCTGCCTTTCTCCAACTACCCCAAGCTCCCCACGACCTCGATGTCCTTCGCCAGCATTCCGGCACGCGCGAATGCCTTCGTTCAGTTGCGCGTGACAAAGCGCGGGAACGGGCCATTCCTGCCGAGCGATGACGTCAGGGTTCGTCCAGCGGCTAAAGGGATTCCCGCTGTTTTGCTGGCCGACGGCAGCGCATTGATATCCAGAGTGACGCAGCAGGATTTTGCGGGCGAACAATTCATTCTTTGGTGGGACCGTGACTCACAGGACGGCGGGGCCGTGCAGGGTCTGGCTTTCTTCCTCGATCCGCCCTACAACCCTCCGACCGGAAACGTGGCCTACATCAATTCGCAGACGGATTTCAGTGCGCTCGATCTCCACAACTTCAGCGCCTTGGAATTCGACGGGGCTGTCGCCATTCAGCCAACGCCCCACGACTCGGGCCCCGAGGGGCCGGGCGCTCAGGTTCTAGTCATTCCGCCCAACATTAACAATGTTTTCCTGGCCCCGGGCTCGTGGGTGCAGGGGAAAATCCAGTTCGATCAGGGTGACACAACTTTTCCGGGCGGACAAACAAAGCGAATCTATGGTCCTGGCGTGCTGGACTCCAGCCGATTCAACTACGTATTTCGCCAATGCCGCAATGCGACCGGTAACGTGGTAAGCGGACAGTTTACGGGCAATTTCATCGATGGCCTGGCAACCATCTCATGGATTGGACACCCTGTCGTCGCGGACACCCCCGAGATCGACGGAATCATCCTTACGGACGCTGACTACAACGCGACGGGCAACATTCCGAATGGTGTGGTGAACAACGTAAAGGTCATCGGCTGGAACGGCAACAACGACGGACTCCAGATGGGGGATGGAACGACCGCCTCGAATGTGTTTATACGCACCGGCGACGATTCTCTGGAGATGTGGGGTAGTTCGATCACGGTCACCAACGCAACGGTCTGGCAGAACGATAACGGCGGCGTCGTGAACCTGGGGTGGCTGAACAAATTTCACGGAGACTACAACCTGATCGATGGTCTGTACGTGGTACGGACCGACTGGCCGAATCCTGCCACCGATCCCAGTTGGGTTTCAGAGGACAAGGACACCCTGGTCCACCAGAATAACGCGGTCATCGTCTCGTTGATGGTTCCGGGAACCAGTTACGGCCAGATGCAACCGCCGGTGTACCGCAATATTTTTCTCGATGACACGCCGCGCGTGCTCTTTAGCCTCAAGATTATGCCGGTGGACTGCGACCTGGGGGGAATAAAAGGAGGCGTGACGGGTTGTCCCCAGGTTGACCTGACCCGATTGAGCTCAGTAAGCCTCAACATAGAGAACGTCTTTGCGCCTAAGTCCAAGCTCATGAATTCGATCGGATTCCAAACGCTCGAAGCGGGCTTCACGCAGAACGGCGTAACCTTCAACCCGCGATTCACTCTGCAGGGGACCATGAACATCGGCCTCACAAACGTGTTCATCAAGCCCACGGACGGAAACTGGCAGCTACTGACCGGCGCCAACGCCACGGCGCTCGGCCCGATCTGCACCAACGGCGACGACATCGCGCCCGTCGGGGCGGTTTGCACGAACGCCACCAATGTCAACATCAACTACAGCTTCGATCCGGCCGCGCTAATTCTTGCTTTTCTCACTGCCGCGCGCCAATGACCCGTTTCGGATTCCAGGAGGCTAATTCACATGAGAATGCTTGAGATTCAGAGACTTGGACGATT
>Ga0126379_10001827_pt1 | contig 13212 bp, 12 predicted proteins | sample PanSoiMetPlot_24_FD_92640 | JGI IMG/M metagenome (GOLD analysis project Ga0126379, IMG submission 92640) | Tropical forest soil microbial communities from Panama - MetaG Plot_24 | ecosystem: Environmental > Terrestrial > Soil > Tropical forest > Bulk soil | place: Panama | collected 2016-02-17 | reverse complement strand
TTCTGTATATAGAGGATGCCCTGGCGCATCTGCTCCGGCGTAACCTCCGGGATGAGATGAGTCACCAGGCTCATGGCGGAGTCTTCCTTGAGAACGCCGGTTGGATTTCCCCCGACGTCGCGATCAATTGTCCCGGCAGGTGGGTCGGCGGTAGAGACGCTGACATGAGCCAGCTTGAGTGCCGCCGAATTCGCAACTCCATAATGACCGGTGGTATGGAGCAGCCACACGGGATTATTGGGAGAGACAGCATCGAGATCGCTAGCGGTGACGTAGCGCTGTTCGCGGAGCTTGCCTTCGTCCCACCCGGAGCCGGTTATCCATTCGCCAGGCTTGACCAACGCGATCTTGGCCTTCACGCGAGCCACAACTTCAGCCACAGAAGTGGTATCTGAGAGCTTCACTCCGTAGAGTTCCTGCACGCCTCCATCGGCAATGTGGGCGTGCGTGTCTATCAGGCCGGGGGTCGCCGTGCGACCGTGAAGATCAATCACGCGAAGGCCGGGAGCATTGCCCGCGAAATTCCTGACCTCAGTGTTGCTGCCTAGCTTCACAATGATTCCCTGGCGGATGGCGACCGCCTGCACCACGGAGTCCTTAGCATCCATGGTGAGAATGTGGCCGTGAATCAGCACCAGATCAGCCGTGGGAGTTTGTGCGACGAGGATTGGGGTCAATTGCAGGAAAAGGAGCTGAGAGATCATTTTCACGCATTTACTATATCGCCAAGAATCCGGTGATCGCGAATCTGGAGCGATTACCAGATGCTTGCGCCAGCTCAAACATGCGCGCAGCTCCCGGGCCTAATCAGGAATCGGATGAAGATTTCTTTTCGTTGCAAAGCGAAAATATCCAGGACCTCTCAAACGCCGACCATCTCCTTGAAAGCTGTTCCTACACCGCGAGCGCCCCAACGTGACCTTGTGTGGCCTCTTCCCGGCGGTTGTCGCCCTTGAACAAATCAGCATCCGTTTGACGAAGACGTTTCAGCAGGTCCTCCCACACCGCGTCCAGAATCGGTATGTTCGCTAGTTCCTTCTTGGTGGTAAGAGCGTGTCCTGGCGCGATAGGATGCGGCGTTAGTCCTGTGGCTTTCGCAGCTGATGCCACGCTGATATTCCGCTGACATACCCCTTCCAGCAGCATCATGCGAAACAATGCCGACTGAATGCTCGGGCCGCTGGTGATGGCGCCATGATTCGGCAGTAGCACCACCGGCTTTTTGCCCAGCGCCTGGGCGAATGGGCGCACGCGATCTTCCGATTGCGCCAGGCCGGTGAAATCTTCATCCACAATGGCAATGTCGTCGGCCAGCAGACAACTCTCCTGGTCAAAAGCCTGCGGCAATTTGCGGAAGGTTGTCCAGGTCACCACATTCGGTGGATGTGTATGCGCTACCGCAATGATGTGCGGATTATAGCGGTGAATTACTCCATGGAGATGAATGGTCTCATTTACGTACGGTTTGACCGCGGGATCGTGCTCCAGAACATTGCCCTCATAATCCATCGTGAGAACATCTGCGGGTGTCATGGTGCCGAAAGAAGGCCCAAAACGGTTCACCAGCATTCGGTTTTCGCCCACACTGATGCTGAGATGCCCGGCGACGCCGACACTCAAGCCAGAACGGTATAACACCCGCGCAGCGCAGCAAAGATCAAGTTTTAATCCGTTTAAATTCATAAGTTCCTCCAAGTCCCGCCGCCACGACTGCATCGACCATCGCGGGTCCTGATTCAACAGTTACCGAAAGACGCTCCCGCAGCGGCAGTCACTCTTTGTCCAAATACTTAACCAGATGCATGTAATCTTCACGCGCCGGCAAAAAGAAATCCAGGTTCATGACCGGTTCAGTGCCCAGCGGCTCGATGTAGTGTGTCACTCCTGCTGGAATACCGCTGATTCCGCTCTGACCTACAGCGAAATACCAGTCTCACAGAGGAAAATCCGTTCCCTGGAATTGAGGTTTAGCGCTCGGAATCAGTAACCGGAAAACTCCTCAGTCCGGATATCATCTTCATCTATTGCAGCTTGCGTGAGTACCTGGCGCATGGCTGTAACCATGGTGGGAGGACCCGCAATGTAATAGATGGGACCCTGAAGATCAGGAACGTTTTTCGACAGCATCTCGCGATTGATGAAGCCTCTCTCTCCATTCCACGGTCGCGAGGACTTAGGCATTTCTGTCATGGTGGCGACCAGGTGAAAATTAGGATTCAGCTTCGTGAGGTCCTCCAGTTCATTGAGAAAAAGCGCGTCCTCAGGCCGACGGTTTGAATAAAAGAGGTAGAGCTGATGAGGAAGCTGCTCGTGCGCTGCCTGGCGAAGGATACTGTGAAACGGCGTGATGCCAATGCCACCAGCCAAAAAGACTGCGGGCTTGGCAGAGTTTTTATGCAAAGTAAATGATCCGCTCGGTCCATCGATCTTGACCTCTGTTCCCAGCGGCATAGAGCGCAGCACACGCTTAAACGCGGTATCCCGCATGCGTGTGGCAATGACAATGTCTGACTCAAAAGGAGCGCTGACGATGGAGAAGGCTCGAATATTGCCCTCAGCGTCTGTTTCGGGGGGATGTATCAGGGTCCAGTCAAGGAATTGACCTGCGCGAAATTCGAATCCCACCGGCTTTTCAAAATGGAAGGCAATTGTGCCTTCGGCGATTTGCTCTCGCTTCCGGAGCGCGGTGGTGTGGGTGAGGATGGTAGCTGCCATAGACTTATAGAGTCCGATTGGTGGGTTGAGGTTACACGTATTCGCGCTCTTGCTTTCGGATGGTCTTATAACGCTCGAAGGTTTTACGCGAATCTTCCAGGCCTAGAACGGAGCGCACGCTGGACCCGCGGAAGGTGTGAGCGAGCATCTGCGGGGCGTGGCTGAGGACGTACCAGAAATCGTGGCGCAGGACTGAGGGAAGATGGCGTACCTTCATCCAGCGCTCGGCCTTCCAGCGCATGTATTCCGCATCTTCGGCTGAGAGATGCTCGGTGCGCACTACCGCGGTCGTCCCATCGTATTCTTCCAGCCTTTGATTGATGATCAGCCCTTTATCCACAAAATCTTTGGTCATCGGTGTGCGTGGATACGGCGTGGGATGCTGAATGTAAGGCCAGTCCACATACTGGCGGGCGAACTCGAGATTGGCCTCGATTGATTCGCGAGTATCGTCAGGATTGCCGACGATCAATCCTCCAACTACTAACATTTTGTTCTGATGCAGATAGTCGATGGCCTTCACCGTGGCGTTGCCGTTGTTGTGTCCGTTGGCGCGATCTGTGTTTTTGGCTGCTGCACGCAGGAAAGCGAGATCGCCTTCCAGTATGTTTTCAATTCCCAGAAAGACATAGCGGAAGCCGGCTTGGCGCATGAGCGGCGCCAGCGTTTCACCGTGAGTCGCGATGGCGGAAGTCATGGCCTGGACAAAGTAGTCGAGATGGTTCAAGCTGGCGTCGATGATCGCGCGACAGAGAGCTTCAAACCGGCGCACATTCAGCGTGATATTGTCGTCTACCAGAAAAAGCGTGCGAGCGCCATGGTCGCGCGCATCGCGAATGTCTGCCAGCACTCGGTCGAAGGTGTAAGTATGAAAATTGCGTCCGCGCATTTCGATAATGGAGCAGAAGCTGCAATCGTAGGTGCAGCCACGCGATGTCTCAATCACGTCAACCTGGCGGCCCAGGAGCGTATACCCCTTCAGTACGCGGGCGCCCCGATTCGGTAATCGGACTTCGCCGTTTTCAATTCCATGCACCGGGCGATCAGAATTGTGCACCCATTGCTTCCCGCTCCGATAAGACAGGCCTGGGATTTGCTCTACGCTTCCGCCATTCTCCAGCGCGCGCAGCAGATCGCGAAACGTGATTTCACCCTCGCCGCGCACAATGTAGTCCACGCCCATTTCGGCATAAGCAGCCGGCGCAAGGCTCGGATCGTAACCCCCGACTGCGACTTTCAGATTCGGTTTTAAGGACCGGGCCAGCTCAATAATCCGTCCGGCAGTGCGCCGCTGAAATGTCATCACGGAGAGACCCAGAACCTGCGGATCGAATTTCTGCATCAGCTCCGTAACGGTCTGGCGTACTCGGTTCTGCACCAGGATCAAATCGGCGACGGCCACACGGTGGTGGGGATCGACATTTCCCGCAAGCGAGGTCAGAGCGCCATTGGGCATGCGGATGACGATTGCCGGCATATGCTCGAAGGAATCCGGCATGGAGAGGAGGAGAACGTTCATGTATTTCTCTTACGCTGACTATTGTAGACCGTGGAGATTGCCAAAATTGCCATAACTGGCCTTTTCTTGCTTCTAGCTCCTGGTCAAAAACCGGGCCGAAAGTCAACGGCAAAAGCAATGGCCGAGGTAGCCACAGATTCGCGCAGAAAAACGCAAATAGAATTCCTGGTCTTGCTTTCCTGCTTCTGGCTTCTGACTTCCTGTATGCGCCTCCGTTCTTGAGTTGCTGCGAAGGGCTTTTCTCGTTGACAATGAGTGTCCTTCAATAATCCTCAAACACAGGAGCAACAAGCATGAGCAAGCTGCAGGGTAAAGTTGCCATTGTGACCGGAGCAAGTCGTGGTATCGGCAAAGCCATCGCTCAGACTTACGCGCGTGAAGGCGCGAAGGTTGTCATCTGCGGACGCAAACAGGAAGTTCTCGATCATGTAGCGCATGAGATCGGTTCGGCGGTGAAACCTGTTGCGTGCCATGTGGGGCGGCCAGAGCAGATTCAGAATCTCGTGGACTTAACCACGCGCGAGTTCGGGCGCATCGATATCCTGGTCAACAATGCTGCGACGAATATCGCCCAGGAGTCCTGTCTGGATGTTGACGACACAAAATTCGACAAGATGGTTGAAATCAATTTGAAGAGCGCGTTCCGTCTGATCCGGCAGGTAGCGCCGGGAATGTGCGAGCGCGGATCGGGATCCATCATTAATATTGCCTCGATCTCCGGCCTGCGCCCGCAATACTACGGCCTGCTCTACAGCATGACCAAAGCCGCGCTTATCATGATGACACAATCTTATGCGCTGGAGCTTGGACCAAAGGGCGTGCGCGTCAATGCCATTGCCCCGGGACTGATCCAGACCGTGCTCAGTGAGTATTACTGGAAAGACGAAAAGCAATTGGCTAACGTGATCAGCAAGCAGCCGATTCAACATATTGGGCAGCCGAATGAAATCGCCGGCCTGGCGGTGTTGCTGGCGAGCGATGACGGATCGTATATCACCGGTCAGACAATTGTGGCCGATGGCGGAGCCACACTGACAGGAAGACTTTGAAGATCGAGTGATCCGGTGCTCGCGTGATCGGGAGGAATTATGAGCTTTGAATTTTCGCAAAGAGCAAAAGATCTGCAGAAGAAGCTCGCGGCCTTCATGGATGAGCACATTTATCCCAATGAGCAACGCTTCCATAATGAGATCGAACGCAATCGCTGGTCGCCAACCCAGATCATTGAGGAACTGAAGCCGAAGGCGCGGGCCGCTGGTCTGTGGAATTTGTTTTTGCCGGAAAGCGATTATGGCGCCGGGCTGACCAACCTGGAATACGCGCCACTATGCGAAATCATGGGTCGCAGCGTGATGGCTGCGGAAGTATTCAATTGCTCCGCGCCCGATACGGGAAACATGGAAGTGCTGGCCCGTTACGGCACGGCGGAACAGAAAGAGCGCTGGCTCAAGCCTTTGCTGGCAGGAGAAATCCGTTCATGTTTTGCCATGACCGAGCCTTCGGTAGCGTCGTCGGATGCCACTAATATTGAAGCCAGCATTCGCCGCCAGGGAGACGAATACGTCATCAACGGCCGGAAGTGGTGGTCGTCGGGCGCAGGTGACCCGCGCTGCAAGATAGCAATCTTCATGGGCAAAACCGATCCTGCGGCGCCCAAGCATAAACAACAATCGATGATCCTGGTGCCGATGGATGCTCCCGGCATAAAGATCGAACGCCTGTTGACAGTGTTTGGCTACGATCACGCGCCGCACGGGCACGGCGACGTTACGTTTACCAATGTTCGCGTACCCGTTTCCAACATGCTGCTGGGTGAAGGGCGGGGATTCGAGATTGCGCAGGGACGCCTGGGGCCGGGACGCATTCATCATTGCATGCGCTGTATTGGCGTGGCCGAGCGCGCGTTGGAAACTATGTGCAAGCGAGTCCTTTCGCGCGTGGCCTTTGGCAAACCGATTGCTGAGCAGGGAACCATCCGCGCTGATATTGCCGCTTCGCGCATGGAAATTGAGCAGGCGCGACTTCTGACGTTGAAAGCTGCGTACATGATGGATAAGGTCGGAAACAAGGCGGCGCGAACAGAGATTGCCATGATCAAAGTGATTGCGCCGAACGTCACGTTGCGCGTCCTGGACCGCGCCATCCAGGCCCACGGCGGCGCAGGGGTTTGTCAGGACACATTCCTGGCCGGTGCCTGGGCCAACGTGCGCACATTGCGCATTGCCGATGGACCGGATGAGGTGCACGCGGAATCCATTGCAAGGTGGGAACTGAGAAAGTATGAAGCGCGATCGTCGTCGGGAGCCTGAAACAATTGCAGAATTGCCATAATTGCCAAAAGTGCCAAAATTGAAAAAGGCAAAACCACCAAACCATTGGCCACTGATCTCCGCAGATGAACGCTGATCAACTTTCAGTCGAAGAATTTACTGACCGTTCCGTTGATCCCGCGGTTCGGGGGTTTCTGCACGTGCCTGCGCAGCCGAATGGCAATTCCCTCGTCCTGACGCATGGTGCGGGCGCAAACTGCAAGTCGAATCTGCTGACGACGCTCTCTGCTGCGTTTGCCGAAGCGGGATTCGTGGTTCTGCGTTTTGATCTGCCGTTCCGGCAGGTACGTCCATTTGGACCGCCATTTCCCACAACCGCTGAACGCGATCGCGAAGGGATCCGTCGCGCAATTGAAGTCATAAAACAAAAAACTGCCGAACGGATCTTTGCTGGTGGACACTCCTACGGAGGACGGCAAACCACGATGCTGATCGCTGAACAGCCGGACTTGGTTGAAGGGCTGCTGCTCCTCTCCTATCCCTTGCACCCGCCGCGCAAACCGGAGCAACTCCGCACCGCACACTTTCCCAAACTTACGCGGCCTGCACTGTTCGTCCACGGTTCGCGCGACGCGTTTGGATCGCTCGAGGAAATGCGCTCGGCTTTGAATCTGATTCCCGCACGCCATCAAATGCTGGAGGCAAATGGAGCCGGCCATGAGCTTCTGCCGAAGAAATCCAGCAGCGATCTGCCTAGTCGAATTGTCGAAGCCTTCCAACAATTCCTTGGTAAATAGTCAGCACCGCTCTGATAGTCGTCATCCCAATGAGCTTCCAGGAGGGACCTTGCGTTTTGCCTGGCGATCACGTTCTCTCATGAAAAGACTCCACAGCAATGTCTGAAAAATCGAGCCGGTGACCTTAACACTTTCGTATTAAGGTGCATCTTGAAATCCAACAAAAGAAATGAGTTTCAAAGCAGAGCTGCTTGGCACCAGAATTGCTGCTTTCGTAGACGGATCTGTCTGTGGAAGGAGACCTAAGAATGTCAGACCCCATTACCCCTTACCTGGCAGGACGTGCCCGCGGCATGCTTGCCATTCTGATTCTGGCCATCGGCGGCCTTTTTGGTTATGCTGTGCACCAGCACAGCGTAGTGAACCATCTCTCCGCCGAAAACAACCAAATCGTTTCTCTGTTGAAGGATACCCGGACACAAATGGCGGCGCTCACGTCCAAGCTCGATTCCGCCACAGCCCAGCCGGTGCAGCAAGCCAGCCTGAATGCGGATGTGCAAGCGGCAACTCCGCCCAAGCAAAGTCCGCAGCGGCGAGTGGCCTCAAAGCATCATCGTTCGCCGGGTGATTCGCGTTTCAAGCGAATCCAGACGCAACTCGATGCCCAGGGCAAGGCCATTGAATCTACGCGGCAGGAACTCGCCAGCACGCGGGCGGATTTGGGCGGCTCCATTGCCAGGACGCACGACGAATTGGTGGTGCTGCAAAAGAAGGGCGAGCGCAACTACTACGAGTTCGATCTGGACAAATCAAAGCAGTTCCAGCGCACCGGCCCGGTGGGCATCAGCCTGAGGAAGGCGAACACCAAACATATGTATGCCGATTTGGAACTCAGAGTGGACGATGCTGATCTTTCCAAGAAACACGTTAACCTGTTTGAGCCGGTGTTCTTTTATCTTGGCGATGAGCATCGAGCGGTGGAACTGGTGATCAACAACGTCCGCAAGAACCACATTCATGGATACATCAGCGCGCCGAAGTATTCCGCGAGCGAATTGTCAGTGGCTTCAGGTGGCAGTGCTTCACCGAATTCGCAGAGTGATTCGACCAACCAGCAGCGGCGGAAGCTGGAAGTTCCGCGATAATGCTGGCAGCCACGAGGAGATTTGTTTCCGCCGTGATGCTGACAGTGAGTTTCTTGCACAGAATTTTGGTAATTGAGTAAGTTCGTAATTTGGTGATTTAAGAATCAAGGAAAATGCGGGCCTTTACGGCCCGCATTTTCTTGGGAGTCTCCTGATGATCAGGCGGCCTTCGCCTGAATCCTGTGAATCGTTGATTGGTCCACATTGAAGGTCCGCACTTTGGGCGGGCCTGCGCTCAGGTTCTGGATCAGTTCAGTTATTTTGGAAAAGTGGTCGCGATGGTATTTGTCTGCGTCTTCTCTGGATTTCCAGAAGCTCAACGCCAGAATCTGATCCGGATTTTCTTCCGAGATCAGGACTAATTCGTCCACAAATCCCGGCTGGTTTGTGAGGATAGTGAGCACTTTGTCGTTGATGGTGCGGGAGAGCTCTCTGGCCTTTCCCGGCTTGGTGGGAACTTCAACAACTCGCGTAAACATAAGAGGTACTCCTTTCGTTAGAGGTGAAAGTTGTACCGTCACTCTGGGCGGCAGGATTAACTTCGCAGATTTTCTACCCTACGCCAATTCCAGAGCTGGTTCAAGGCCCCGGAACCCTGGTTGCTTTTCTTGGAGATGGAAGTCTGTATACATTGTCTGCTGTACTATTTCTTCTCCTGAGGATGGCTGCCATGCTGAAGCGTTTACTACCTTTGCTAATGTCTGCTGCTCTGGGTCTGGCTCCGTCGATTTGCAACAGCCAGGCGAATTCAAACAAAGCTACTAAAGCTGTAAGCAAGTCAGTGGCAACCGATGAGCGGATCCATCGCGTTGAGACGGGCATTCCTCCCATCCCTACGCCGGAAAAGTCTGGCCCAATGCAAGTCGACGTACGCAAATTGATGGAGATTTTCAAGGTGCCAGGACTGAGCATTGCAGTAATTGATGACTACAAAATTGCCTGGACGAAGGCTTATGGTGTGACCGCAATCGGCGGCACTGAGTCGGTCACTACGAAGACGCTCTTTCAGGCGGGATCGATCAGCAAACCTGTGGCAGCAACGGGAGCGCTTTACCTGGTGGAGCATGGAAAGCTATCACTGGATGACGATGTGGACAATAAGCTGGTCACGTGGAAGGTTCCAGAGAATGAATTTACCAAAGACCAGAAAGTTACGCTTCGCCGTCTTATGACCCACAGTGCTGGACTTACCGTCCATGGTTTTCCCGGATACGCGACTACTGAGCCGATTCCCACATTGGTCCAGATTTTCAACGGTGAGAAGCCGGCCAACACCGCTCCCATTCGCGTAGACTTCGTGCCGGGAAGCAAAGTCCGCTACTCCGGCGGCGGGGTCACGATCGAGCAGCAGCTCATGATGGACGTGACGGGCATGCCATTTCCGCAATTCATGCAGAAGAACGTCCTTGACAAAATTGGGATGACTGACAGCTCTTATGAGCAGCCTCTTCCATCGGCGCGTGCTGCGCTGACCGCCACGGGAACTTATGAGGATGGAAAGCCAGTCCCCGGCAAATGGCACATTTACCCCGAAATGGCTGCAGCCGGACTTTGGACCACGCCTACCGACCTGGCAAAGTTTGCCATTGAAATCGCGCTTTCCAAACAAGGCAAAGCTAACCACGTGCTTTCGCAGGCGATGGCCAGGGAGATGTTGCGGCCGCAGATCGAACGCGTAGGCCTGGGATTTTTCCTGGGGGATGAAAAGGAACCAGATCGGTTTGGTCATGGTGGCGCGGATGAGGGCTTTCAGGCCGACCTCATCATGTTCGGTGATTCCGGGCAGGGAATAGCCATCATGGGCAATTCGGATAATTTCTTTCGCGTGGCACCATATGTTGAAGACAGCGTGGCCAAAGAATATGGCTGGAAATCTGCCCCCCACGACCATCCTGTAGGCCCGGTGCTGGTATTGATGGAGGCAATGCAAGGTACCCAGGCAGCGATTGAGGAGTTTCAATACCTGAAGCAGGCGCATCTTCCGGAATACAAGGTTGACGAAAACTCTTTAAATCAGCTCGGTTATACGTTGCTTCAGGGGAAAAAGATCAATGATGCCATTCAGGTGTTCAAGCTCAATGTGCAGGAGTATCCCAGGCACTGGAATTGTTACGACAGCCTTGGAGAAGCCTACATGAATGCTGGCCAGAAAGACTTGGCGATCCAGAACTATGAAAAGTCAGTGGAGTTAAATCCACAGAATGAGAATGGGATCAACATGTTGAAAAAATTGAAGGGAGACAAGTAAGAACCATGGCACAGCGATTTGCGGGTCAGGTGGTGTTCATTGGCGGGGCAACCGGTGGACTGGGCCGGGCTGTCACCATGGCATTTTTGGAAGAAGGAGCGCAGGTAGTGGCGGCAAATCGTACAACCGAGAGCTTCGAATCGCTCCGTAAAGCCGCGGGCACGGCCGCCACGCGCTTACAGCAAGAGATTCTGGATGCTACCGATGAAGTTGCTGTCCGCACGTTAGTGGATGCGATTGTCACCAGGCACAAACGTCTGGACGTGATGGTGAGCACGATTGGAGGTTACGCCGGCGCAATCAAACTTTGGGAGATGGAAAGAAAGACCTACGATCTCATGTTCACCCTGAACCTCCACGCCGGTTACACGCTGGCCCATGCCGTTGTTCCCGCCATGCTGCGGCAGGGAAGCGGAGCCATTGTAAGCATCGGCTCTAAAGCCGCGATTGATCATGCTGCCGGGCATTCAGCCTACGCTGCATCCAAGGCAGCTTCAGTCGCCCTGTTCGATTGTCTGGCCCAGGATTTGAAAGGAACAGGAATCCGCGTCAATTCTGTTTTGCCCAGCATCATTGATACTGAAGCCAATCGAAAGGCCATGCCGGACGCAGATTTCAGCAAGTGGCCCAAGGCAGAAGAGATTGCACGCGTGATTTTGTTCCTGTGCACCGATGACGCCAGGCTGATCCATGGCGCGGCTGTGCCAGTGTATGGCGACAGCTAGACAGGTGATTCCTAAAACTCGGGCCACTCCTAAAGGTCTTCCGGATGTTACGATTGGCTCTCCCATGGCCGGGCAAGAGAGCAACGCGGCAATTGAATTTGTAAACGTAACCTATCGCACGGGGGAAGGGCGCGTGCTGCTCGCGAATCTCAATCTTCGCGTACAACGCGGAGAGACGTTGATATTGCTGGGTCGCAGTGGTTCGGGGAAGACAACCACCCTCAAACTCATTAATGGCTTGCTGGTCTGTCAGGAAGGAAAAATTGTGGTCGAGGGCAAGCCTCTCGCCGAGTGGGATTTGATTCGCCTGCGGCGGCATATTGGATACGCTATCCAGGACGTTGGACTGTTTCCCCACTTCACGATCGAGCGTAATGTCGGGTTGGTGCCACAACTGGAAAAATGGCCGCCGGCAAAAATCCGCGCGCGTACGGAAGAACTGCTGGAACTGGTCGGCCTGCCGCCGTCGCAGTTTCGCAATCGTTATCCCAACCAGCTTTCCGGCGGACAGCGGCAGCGTGTTGGTTTAGGGCGCGCTTTGGCTTGTGACCCGCCGATTCTGTTGATGGATGAACCGTTTGGCGCGCTTGATCCGCTCACCCGTGCAGACATCCAAAAAGAATTCAAGAATCTGCAGCGTCGCCTGAACAAGACCGTTGTGTTTGTCACGCACGATGTTCGCGAAGCCATGTTCCTGGCTTCGCGCATCGCTGTCCTGGATTCAGGGCGGCTGCTGGGCGTTTATTCGCCAGCCGAATTTTTGCAATCCAGGGAGCCGGTTGTGTCCGATTACGTCAACGTGCTCAGGTCGGAGATGGAGTTGTTTGCAGATCTGGAGAAGTAACTTATGAGCTTGAAAGATTTTTTCATCGCTCACTGGGGCGAGATCACCCGTGCGGCGCTAGAGCACATCAGTATGGTGGGCATTGCCATGCTGCTGGCAATCGGTGTGGGAATTCCGCTGGGAATTTTAGTGACTCGACGTCGAACCCTGCGCGCCCCCGTGCTGGGAATCAGTAACCTGATCCAGACCATTCCCAGTCTGGCATTGTTTGGTTTTTTGTTGCCGTTGCCATGGCTGGCCGCGCGCTCTGACCGGCTGGCGATTACCGCGCTCGCACTCTATTCCCTGTTGCCGATTATTCGCAACACCTATACCGGAATTATGGGAGTGGATCCGGCAATTCGCGAAGTGGGACGTGGCATGGGCATGACGGATGGCCAGCTTCTATTTCATGTTGAGTTGCCGCTGGCCCTGAGCACGATCATGGCCGGAATCCGCGTCGCCACAGTAATCGCGATCGGCGTGGCGACCATCGCGGCGGCTGTGGGTGCGGGTGGCTTGGGCGAATTTGTATTTCGCGGCGTTGCCATGGTGGACAATCAATTCATTCTGGCGGGCGCCATTCCAGCGGCATTGCTGGCGCTGGCTGCGGATTTTGGGTTTGGGCTCCTCGAAAAAAAGCTGGCCAGAAAACCTTAACGATCCATCATCGAGCCACGGGAGGCATGGCGTACGGCAAAAACCGGAAACCTGGGAAGCAGAGGATAACTTTTCGGAGAAATGTGGCGAGCGTTTGTATTCACGACGATACTGGGCTTGCTGGTCGGGTGCAGTCCCGGGCACCGTGGGATTGTTGTCGGATCAAAGAATTTCACCGAACAGGCGGTGCTGGGAGAGATTCTGGCGCAGCACATCGAAAAGAAAACTGGCCTGCCGGTCGAACGCCGCTTTTATCTTGCCGGCAGCTACATCTGCCATCAGGCACTGCTCGCCGATCGCATCGATATTTATCCGGAGTACACCGGCACTGCCCTCACAGCAATTCTTAAAGAAAAGCCCTCAGGACTTT
>Ga0126379_10001826_pt1 | contig 13217 bp, 10 predicted proteins | sample PanSoiMetPlot_24_FD_92640 | JGI IMG/M metagenome (GOLD analysis project Ga0126379, IMG submission 92640) | Tropical forest soil microbial communities from Panama - MetaG Plot_24 | ecosystem: Environmental > Terrestrial > Soil > Tropical forest > Bulk soil | place: Panama | collected 2016-02-17 | reverse complement strand
TATTGCCTCGTGGGGCGCCTGATCCCAACGCGCCCCCATGCATACGGCAGCGCCTCTTGCCATGGACCGATGGTGACCTGCAGGGCCTGCCCGAGCGGGTCTTAGCGCCGCAGCGGAGACTGGAAAGCATCGGCCCCGTGTTGCGCTTGTGATCGCCATTCATTTGTTTGACTTGCGCCGCACTGCAAGTGGGTCGTGTTCCTTGCTTTTGTCCATGCTTGGCATTGGCACGACGTTCGTATCGGGAAGAGTCGCAGCCTTTTCCCGCGCAGCCTTCTCCTGCCCGTTCTCGCGTGGCGCCTGTGTGACGTTGCCGACAATCGCCTGGCCGCCTTCGGCGACTGAAACGTGTTGCAGTGTGACCTTTTGCTCAGCGCCGCTCCGGTAACGTTTGAGTGCCTCCATCTGCATCGCAAACGTGCGGGTGAGCTTATTGAACGCGCGTTCCGCACTGTCCACTAGGACAGTCTCTTCCGCCTGGGCCAGGTGACGCGCGAAGGTCATGGTCGCTACGTGGACGGCCGCCATCTGGGCCGCAAGCATGGCCTCGAGCTGATCCCTCGGCCCAATACCTTTGATGACTGACAGCATGAAGTTGAGCCCGCGCTCGTCGATGTCCTGACCGTGCGCACTTGCGTTGGCGAGTTGGTTCTTAATGCCGTTTAGAAAGTCCTCGTCAGCTGACGCAAGGGCATCCATGACGAGCGCGCGGCCGACAAGCTGGTCCGGATGGTCGAACCCAATCTGCCAACTGCTCCCATCCTTAGAGACCCTGAATCTTCCAGACGGCTTTGCTTGAAGTCTGGCAAGATAGTTTTTCATTGCGGTGCGTTCCACCGCCGTCACCTTATGGACTGCCTTCTCTTCAGTGTGCTGCTTCTTCGTCTCTCTTGCTGCCATCTGTGCGTCTCCAAGCGACTTCGCGTCGCAAATACGGTGGTCGGACCCGTGCTTCAGAAGCGGGTCCCTTGAAATGGGTTTGAAGCCACATGCAATCCAGGTGCTAGAGGTCTGATTATCGCCCCAATTTCCGCTCCTATTTTGCGTGGGATTGTTTTGTAAATTTCTCCGAATTCCCTCAAGATTTTCGGGTGAGAGATACGATACGGCGCATCCATGTTGGCTGCGTCAATGGAGTCGGAAGGCTTGAGGCGGGATGGCGGATCGAGATTTCCCGCGATGCTTACGTAAAGGCTGCCCAGCCATATGTTTGACGGGGGCCTGCGCGACCTGCGCGCGGAGACAGCGTGCTGACCCAATAGTTCAAATGCTCATGGCCTGCCGCCCACGCCAGCATGGCGCATGATATGCCAAGGTCATCGTGCTGCCCTGGCGGACAAGTGTAAACGGTCCCGCTCTCGCGCGCTTTCGTTGCCTCAAACCGCATCCTTGTAGACGCATTCACGGCGCGGCTCTTGTAGACAGGGGGACAGGAGTTGCCGTCTTCCGGGGGCATGCTGCCCCGTGTCGCGATTGGCGGAAACGGCGACCTGCTTACAGGGTAACCGATTTACTAATCGTCATTACATTTTGGTCTCGCCCGTTGCCAGCGTTGCTGCGCACGGCTTGGGTAATCCGGCGAGAGAATCGGGCTGGACGCGCGGCACTGTCTTGCCCTGATAGAGCATAGCGATCTCGGCCTTGATCTCAGGATTGGCCGCGAGGTAGCGCTCTCGAGCGATGCGACGGCGCCCGAAATGTTCCTCGATGTTCGCCGGTGTCACCTGCACGCCGAAAGTTTGGTCCTTGGCGAGCTCGCTCGGGGCAAATCCCAGGACAGTGTCCACGATCGCGCCACCCGTCCGGCGGGAAAAGTGTACGGAATCCTGATACCACTGCATGCGTTCCTTGCTGCTGAATGGCGGAATAGCCTCGGTGGTCACCGAGTTGTAGTCGCTGAAGTCTCACAGCCGGACCGACGTACTGCCGGAGCCGGCCACTCGATATCACAGAATTTCTGCCCCACGTACACGGATTTGCGAATGGCGAGTGCGGACCCGACTGTCTCGCGGAGTCGAAAATCGGTCGCGAGCTCGAGCTTTTCGCAGCAGCGCGCAGCGCGTGTGCAAACGCGCCCCCTCACTGATCATAGTCAATTCGATCACCTAGGGACGGCGCTCAGCCGGCCCTCGCCTAAATCCGCCCCATAGGAACGTCACTTCTTGCTCATTTCGGCCAGGGTGCGTTCCAACTCTTGAATCCGAAGATACCGGTTGGTGACAGCTTCGCGTACAACCGCAAGCTCTTTGTCCTTCTCATTGAGCAAGTGAGCGCGTTCCGCGGCGACGATCTCAAGCTCCTTCACGCGTTCAATTGCTTTGCGGGCAGTCTCCAATTGTTGTTCCAATTGGGCCACTCGGCGTTCGAGTTCTTCGATCCGCTCCGTCCCTTTTCGTGCGGCCTCGGTCAGAATGCGGTTCATGGTTTCCAGTTTTTCGTTTCGACCGTTGAACGGCAGCCTCATAAGTTTGCTCCCCGATGACGTCTCCAAGGGCACAGGAGCTCAATATAGGCCCCTCCGGTGAGGCTAGACGAGCCCCAGCGCGCTTGAATTCAGGGAGATTGTGTTGACCAAAATTGGTTCGAAGCTGAAAGGGCAGACGCCATCCTTGTTGCCGAGCTGCCTACAATCGCTTGAAACGCTCATTGAGCAAATCGCGTTTTACGCAGCCAACTTTTCTTGGGCCAGCTTCTCGTGTGGCGGGGCGCGCCGCATATTTGTCGCCATGGCGTCTTTCGAGTCCATGGTCAGCATGCGAACGATAGGCGGAACGATCTTTCCAGGGATGATCGTTCCGATTCGACTCAGTCATTCGGGCGGCTTTGTAAGCTCTGCCAGCCGGCCAGAGAGGCTGTTGAATTTACCGGCGTCCGTCTCCCCTGCTCTGCCGGTCTTGGCCGCCTGCGCCGCCACCCGGGAGCAGAAAAAGGTGGCTTAGATGCCTGCGCCCCCGCAAGGGAACCGGCACGAGACTCCGTTGCGGCCCGACAGCGCCGATTTGTTCCTACATGATTCGTGCGGCAGGGGCGCGCTGGGGCAGCCCCTGCATCTTCGGCTCGCTCCCTTGGGCCCTGCTTTTTTCCTTGCGGCACCCAGGATATAAGATAAGAGGTAGTTTTTGCGTATCTCAAAACGAGTGCAGCAGAGGAACAGCGTTCGCGGCGTAGGGCTGAATCTATGGGACTTGGACCGCCCGTTATCGAGCTGTACAGGCAGCTAAAGTTGCAAGGAGCGCTTGAAGGCATCACCGAAGTTATGGAACTTGGCTCCCAGGACTTCTGGTGTCCGCAGAAGAATCTCGTGATCGCGCTGTGCAAAGCATTCGGACGAATCGAAGTTAGTCCGGTCCTGCTCAATACAACAAACGCAAGTCAGCAGCCGGCTCGGCTGCTCTACGAGGCGCTTGGCATCAAATACGGCTGCGTCGACGTGGACGGCAGAGTCGGATCCGTCGTGATGGATCTGAACTTCGACGAGGTCCCTGCCGCGCACAAGGGCAAGTATGGGCTTGTCACCAATCATGGCACGTCAGAGCACATCATGAATCAATACAATGTGTTCAAGGCGATGCACGAGTTTGCGCGTCCCGGTGGAATATTCGTGCATGCCGTGCCGTTCACCGTGCACCTTGAGCATGGCTTCTTTAACTACCAGCCGAATTTCTTTGAGGCCTTGGCGCGTTACAATTCCTATGAAACCTTGGGTCTCTGGGTGGGACCTGACTGGCAGCTTGCGAGTTTCATCCCCTGGGATCCGATCCTATTGGACTACCTGACGCTGAGCTCTAAGACCACACACCTGCTGGTGGCCGTGCAACGTAAGATGTATGATAAGCAGTTCTGCGTGCCGTTCCAGGAGATCTATGAGGACATGGTGCCAGACGAGGTCCGCAGCCGCTATGCAATGGTCGTTGACGGCGAGGTGCTCGACAGCAAGCGAGTGAAATATCTCACCAAGGACAGCGTGCTCGCGAAGGAATACCTCATCCAGATCACCGGGTTGAACAATTGGATCAGCGCCTACAAAGGCCAGATCGATGGTCTGCGGCACGAGCTTGCAGCGACGAAGTACCAGTTGGATCAGGCACGATATGGATCGCCGACAGCGGCCGCGAGCGACTGGGCCAATAAGGTAGATTACGGGTCAATCGGGCTGAGTGGCGTGCCCGGACGGGATCTGCTCAACGAAGTGGGCCGACGCATCCGCCGCCGCGTTGGAATGGTGCTTCGTCGCTCTCCGTCGTCTTGATGATCGTGAGCGACGAATGTAGGGCCGGAGATCAGGCGTCGTCTTCATGCCAGTCACGACTCTCGGTGCCATTGGCGCAGCTGTGGGGGTTGCCCCGCGATGGCGGGATCCGTACATGCCCGTACGCGTCTTTGTGCAAAGACGATGGTCAAGCGATGATCGTTAGAGGATTGGTTCACCAGTCATGCAGCAGGAAATGACGCCAACCAATGGGCCGCTCGCCGGCACGACCGTGAAATGCCCCACCCGCATCATCACCTATGCATGGGGCGCAAAATACGTCGACACGCTGCTGAGCTTGACGCTGCCGGCGTTGCTTGCGCCAGGTAACTTGCCCTATGTGGCCTCGGAGGCTCCCTGCGAGCTGGTCATCCTGACCCAGCGGCGTTTTTTCTCCAAGTTCAATCGCCATCCGGCGATCGCACGCATCAAAGAATTTTGTCCCGTTCGCCTTGTCAGACTCGATGATCTGATCGTGTCGAAAGACAAGTATGGAATGACGCTGACCTATGCGCTGCATCGAGCATTTAGCGATCTTGGTCCGGCAATGACCGGGCATTGGCAGATCTTTCTCAATGCCGATTTCATGCTTGCCGACGGCAGCCTGCGCACCGTTATCGGCCATCTCTCTCGCGGACAGCGGATCGTCGCCTCGCCCAGCTATTGTACGATCGCCGAGGAGGTCGCTCCCGAGCTGCGCAAGCACCTCGATGCCGCGACCTCGATGTTGAGCATATCGCACCGGGAGCTTGCCCGGCTCGTCTTGCAGCATCGCCACACAGTCATCCGCGGCAAGACGGTCAACCAGACATCATTCCACATGCGCTACGCGGACCAATTCTACTGGTCCGTCGATGACACCACGTTGATTGGCTATCAAATGCCCGTCTCCATCGTCGGGCTGCGGCCGGAACGGTACCTATCAGAGCCTAACTCATACTGGGATTTTGGGCTCATCTGGGAGTACTGCCCGCACGCGGAAATTTGCGTCATCGGCGACTCCGATGAATTCGTCATGTTGGAACTACGCGACAAGAGCGTCGCCGAGGACCAGGTCGTTCCCGGCCCTCCCAACAAGCAAGAGATCGCGGAACGAATGGTCACCTGGGTTACTCCCTATCAGCGGCACTTCCTCAACTTTCCGCTGACGCTGCACGATCGCGATTTGCCGTCGACTGTCGAGGATGCGCGTGCCAAGCTGCGGGCATTCGTGGACGAGGTCATGTCGAATGCACCGCCATTGCCATCGCATATCAACCATTCGCAGTGGGAGTACCACTGGGCCGATTTCCAAGATGCGCGGCGGCTGCCCAGTCGAATTCGATCGTGGGGCAAGACAAGACTGCAGCACGCGGCGACGACGGCCACCGGGGCGGCACTGCGAGTCAAACGAAAAGCGCTTGAAATGTGCAAACCCTTCGTACGCGTCGTCGGAGAGAGGTACGTCAGGCCTGCGGCATTGCAAGCCAGACGAAGAGCGGTTGAAATTTGCAAGCCTTTCGCACGCGTCGTGGGAAAGAGGTACGTCAGGCCCTCGCTCCACCGGCTTGGACTGGAGATCATAAAATCTACAGACCTCTTGGGTATCCAAAAAAACCTTTTTGCTACGCAAGAAAAGGCAAATGAATTGACCCATGAAGTGAACCTATGGACAAGGGAAGCGACTCTAAGGGCAGTGGAAGTGGCTCAACTTAAGGAAAAAATTATCGATCTCGGCAACATCGCAACCGAATACCAAACCAAGCTCGAGCGAAGCTACGACTATCAATCGGCCACGGCACAAGATCACATCCGGACGGGGATGTCCAATCTCGAGCCAGAGTTTCTCGCCCTCTATGAGCAATGTCGTCAATATACTATGACGTCGTGGGAACGGCTCTACGCCCTCTACAAGTCGGTCCGATATGTCATTGAAAACAGAATTCCAGGAGATCTAGTGGAGTGTGGTGTATGGCGCGGCGGAAGCATGAAACTGGTTGCCCACGTTCTCCTCTCTCTCGGTGACACCAGCCGCACTTTGTTCCTCTACGATACGTTCGAAGGGATGACGGAGCCAGACCCCGCCGTGGACATCGATTTCTCCGGCAACCAGGCGGTAAATGACTGGCTCGAGGTGCAACGTCGGGGAGTGAAATGGGCCTATGCACCAATTGAGGAAGTCCAGGAAACACTCGCCACATCCGGATATCCCATGGAGAAGGTGAAATTGGTGAAGGGCCCTGTGGAGGAAACTATCCCCGGGACTATTCCAGCCTCCATTGCGCTGTTGCGCCTAGATACTGATTGGTATTCGTCAACCAAGCACGAAATGGAGCATCTGTACTCGAAACTTTCTCCGCAAGGCATTCTGATTTTGGATGACTATGGCCACTATCAGGGTGCCTGCCGCGGCGTCGACGAATACCTTTCAAAACTCGACAAGAAGCCGCTTCTCCAGCGCGTCGATTATTCCTGCCGCTTGGCAATCAAGCCAACCGCCTGAGACAATTGAGTGATCCATGTAATCGCGTCGGGTTCGTGGAACCGTGCATGGCCAGCCTACCGACATTCTGTTTCGTCACTCCCTGCTTCAACGAGGAGGATAACGTCGGGCCAACGGTCGGCTCGGTGCGTGAGGCGATGGGCAGCCGGGGCGATTATGAAATCGTCCTCGTCAATGACGCGAGTACTGATCGCACCTTGGAGCGGATGCGCGCTCTAGCGGCGGCCGATCCCCGCATCCGAGTTCTCGACAACCCCTCCAATCTCGGATTCGGCGGCTCCTACAAGCGCGGCGTCCGCGCCGCAACTGCGACCTACGTCATGATGCTTCCGGGTGACGACGGCTTCCCCGCGCAAAGCATTGCGGAAATCGTCTCCCATGCCGGCGAAGCCGACATCATCATTCCCGTCGTGACCAATCCCGGTGCACGCAGCTGGTTTCGTGCATTTGCCTCCAAAGGCTTCACCGCCCTGCTCAATTGGACATTCTGGCTCAATGTAGGCTACTACAACGGCGCCGTTCTCCAGCGTAATGAGTTGCTGCGCGGTATCGAAATCACGACCAACAGCTTTGCCTATCAGGCGGAAGCGCTGGTCAAGCTGATCGCCCGGGGCGCAACTTATCAGCATTGCCACGTGCGCATCCAGGAGCGGGCGGCGGGTCGCTCGTCCGCGCTAAGCCTCAAGAACCAGATCGCGGTGTGGAAGACTATTTTGCACCTCCTTGCGGTAGTTGGCCTGTTCTGCCGGCTTCCGCTGGTTCCCATGCGCTCACCCCGCTGAGGGCCGAGCCTCACGCGACGCGGATTTGATCTCCGGTGCGAGGGCGAAGCGGCGTCAGCCCAAGGCAATCCACGTTTTTCGGTCGTGCGGATGGGTTTACGCGTCGCGCGCTTGGTTGAGCGGCCGGCTGGCATAAGTCTTTCGGCACTGGATGTGATGAGTATGCATGTCTACCACCCTGACGCGGACGGGGATGGCCGATCTGGAGGCCGCAAGCGGCGAAGATCAAGATCACGGCCTACCGGGCAAAACGTCCCGACCGAGGCGATGGATACGACCATCGGTTGCCGCATGGCCTCTAGCGGCCGTAATTTTCACTTGTCTGCGTTCTTGCTGATGACCCAGAAGATTCCCCCGGGCAGCGTCGCGGTCACGATGCACAGTCCAAACAGGATGGACGGCAGCACCGCTTCTTCGGTCGGGATGCCGAAACCATGCAGAGCTACCACCATGGCTCCTTCCCGCACCCCCCAACCTCCGACCGAGATAGGCAGCATGGAAATGAGTAGAACCGTCGGGGCGACGACAAACCACTGATCAAGCGTCATGGTCAGGCCGAGACTTTGGCCCAGCATCCAGAACACCAGGATGTTGAGCAGATGAGTCGTCGCGGCAAGTGCGAACACGGTTGTGAGCGCGACGACGTTCACAGCTTGGCCCTGCGGGCCAAGACGTTCCCAAAATCTGGCCAGTCTTGACCGCGGCAATAGTTTCGTCAGCGCAAAGGCAACCGCCACTGCGACCAACCCGGTAGCGATGCTGACGATCAGCGTGCCCGCAATCACGCTCCGAACCTTCTCATCGACCAGCGGCAGCAATGCATGGATTCCGAGCAGGCTCAACAGCACAAGGCTTGCGAACCCGCAGGTGCGGTCGAGCAGGAGAGCTCGAATAGCACGCCCGAGCGGGACGTCGGCTCGTTTCAACAGCCACAGGCGGACGGCATCGCCGCCGACGAAACCGATGGTGACTTGCTCGAAAAAAAAGCCGCAAAGCGCAATCTGCATCGTCGTCGTCAATTTCCGTCGTGCATCGACATAAACCAGCATCAGGTTCAGCCGGACGGCGGCAATCGCGCACATCTCAACAATCAAGACCGCGACCGCACCAACAATCCAAACACCATTCAAGACGCGCCAATACGAAAGCAATCGCGAGTAGTCCAGGCGGCTGGCTAGAAACGCGATCAGCCCGATCGATATGAGCGCCTTGGCAACAACGATCGCAAGCTGCCTAAAATCAAATTCGGCTTTCGACAGCTCTCGGCCAGGAAATTGGTCGGTCGACATAAGTTTTGTACCAGGAGAGCGACGATCGTCACGGGCCTGCAAGCTTGATCCCCAGCTGTTTCATGTCGGCGAAATCAGCGCGCCGGCATCCGGGCGAGAAGATGCCATAGTCGAACGAGATGTCAGTGTCGACCGCCCCCGAGAAAATTATTCCGGTCATGATCAGATTGGCGCGCACGAGGCGCACTCCCGCATCGTGCGCGCGCAGGCAGTTCGAGAACTGCTGCGGGAGCACAACCAGGGACGTGCCGTCACTGCGTCCCGAAAAGTGCAAGCCGCCGCGCACCACTGACAGCTTCATGTCGCGGGCTGGAACGAGCGGATCGCGGACCTCGGTCGAAAGGACTGCTTGGCGGGTGAAATCGAATGTCGGAGCGCCGAGAGCCGCGACAATTTCCGCTGCTGATCGGGTGATCGTTATTTCCGTAGGGCTGTAATTGCCGAGATTGACGTCTGGAATCTGGTATATGACCCAGAGCGCCGGCGGATTGCCCGGCGGCCGACGCGGAAAGCTCACGAACCAAAAATTTTCAAGATCTGGCAGATGAAGGGGCTCATAACCTCCGACATAACGCACCCCAAGAGCCTGAAAGGTACGAAACAGCATCGAAAAGGAAGCACCGCCTGTGTTGATCCACGGGCGGAACCAATTCAAGTCAGAGACAAGGTTTCTCTTCAGTAATTGATGGATGAGATAAATCGCTTGCGGTGAGACCAACTGGCTATATTCGTTCATAGTAGGAACACCATCGACCCAGAGGCTGTCTAACGTGAGAAATTCGTCGTACCCAAAAGTATAAAAGAAAGCCGATCCTCGGAACTGATGGTCGACAGACAGACCGATGTTGTTCCCAAGGAATTGCCTGAGCTCGGGCTCGTCGGGCCAAGCCTCGAGCCAGTACTTCGCCATCTCCTTCGGGTATTTGAGCGCTTTGGCGATTGGAACCGCGGGAACGACGGAAGCAACCAGCACAGCTGCGATCCCCGTCGCCACTGCGGCTCGCCTTCTCGCCAGCAAGGGCACGCGAACCCGCCACCTGCTGGCCTCGGGCCCAGCGCGATCGGCTAAATGCATCCACGGGCGAGCGCACCCTGCCAATGTTTTTAGCCCGCCCCAGTAGCCGGCGATCGCACCCGTCCAGAACAGCGCAAACAGAGCGTGTTCGATGTAGATGGGCACTGGCAGCCACCAATTGCCCTCCAAATGCAAATAGGCGGTCGAATACAAAACAAACGAGAGCGCGCTCACTGCGGCGGCCAGGACGAGAATTCGTGGACGGCCGCGCAACAGCCAAATTCCGAGCACCCAGCCTGGCACACAGGACCAGTACAAATATTTGGCGTACTTGGAATAGAAGACAGCCGATGCAGTCACGGGAAATCGCGGGCGCTGCAGTAGGTCCGGAAACTGAACGCGGGCTGTGTATTGCGACAACGAGTACACGTATTCGAGCGTCCCGCTCAGAAACAGTATAGCCAGGCAACCACCAAGAACAGCGCATCGAACGAGGATCGTCTCACGGTGGAGTGGGCTAAAGGTCACGATACCGAACGGTATGACCCAAGCTAAGCCGCTAACCATGGTCCATAGTGGATCGCAATAGAGGCTATAGAGCAGCAGCACGAACATCCCGCCGGAAATGATGAAGACTCCCGGCCGTCCGGGCGAAAGTCGCGCAAGCAAGCCGAAGGCCAGCAGATGTGGTGCATAGACGACCGCCAGTCCTGGAATCGAATAGAAGGTGACCGTAAGCGCAAGAGCAACGACAGCCGGTCCAAACAGCATGACGCTCAATTGCGCGGAAACGATGCTTGCTAGTCTCGACAGATCGAAGCAACGTGCCATCACGTAGCAAGCGATCGCGTAGCAAATGAGCGCGATTACACCCGAAATGTCGGCCGCCAGCTCTTTGTCGAAGAAGGCGAACGGCCAATAGGCCGGATTGACCCATACGTTCATGGGCATCATCTGCGAGCCCAGTCCCTGGAGCGGATTGAGATTGGTGACATCGAATCGCCGCGCAAACTGCAGCGTGGTTAGGATCTCCGCCTGGGCCGCTTTCCCGTCGGCCCCGTTGTAGTTCGTACCCGGAATGGTGATGACCAGCAGGAGTTCCGCGCCGACCAGTACGATGAAGGCGAACGCGACGAGAGCAAAGCCGCAATAGGGCCGGCTACGCAATTCCGGCGTGCCGTTCTTTCCGGCGGTGCCAGGATTGACGCCATCCAGCACGTCAGTATCGCCCCGTCCCTCATAAGACATTGATCTCTCTACCAAAATTGATTGGAAGCTCCAAGTCAAATGGTTCGCCCCGGTGCGCGGTCACCACCTTCTTGCTCCTCACACTATGTGAGAATATGACCACGGGGAACATCACGCTGACCCGGCTGACGGTCGTCGTGGTTGCCCAGAACGATTCGCAAGCTTCTTGACACGATGGATCGGATTTATGACGTCAGCACGGACGACACATTGGCTGTTGCCAAGGCGGCTTATGGGGCAAAATCTCGGATTGCCGGTTCTGCCGGCGCAGTGGCTTTTCATAGTCCCCCCGCGTTGTTGTTTTCTATGATCCCGATTTCGGCCGGCGGCTGGGGCCTGTGCGAGGGCGGCCTGATATTCGCGCTCGGCAGTCTCGGTATTCCTGCGGAAGAAGCGATTGTTCCATCGCTCGTCTTCGGGCTCGGTATTCTCCTCGTGACCCTGCCCGGCGCCTTGGTGTGGCTCGCAAACCGAAAGCCGGATGCCCCGGACGACGACATCCAATCGCTGATGCCCGCGATCGGGGACGACATTTCGGGCAAGCTGGGTTCCGTGAAGGTCGGTGGCGCCGGGGACAACGTCGGCGGACGCTCGCTGTCGTGATTTCGTGCAATAGCCGTGCCTGTCAACGACCGTTCTGCCGGAATGCAGCGACGACACCGCAAACTTGGTTTGCTTCGTGGTAAATTTGAGACCAGGGAAGAGTTTGCTAGGCTTGGCGCCAACCGGCACGGGAGACTGGTTGGATGATTTCCAGCAATAGAGGGCTGACCGTCGTCGTGGTCGCTCACAACGAGTCCCGCACGCTTCTGGCCACGGTCGAGCGCGTCTACCGGGCGCTGATTATTACGGTCGAGGACTTCGCGATCATCATTTTCAACGATGGAAGTTCGGATGGCACTCAGGCCGTCGCCCAATCCGCACGCCAAAAATTCCCATTCGTGACGGTGCGCCGCAACGAGCGCCGCAAGGGCGTCGGCTACTGCACCGTGGAGGCCAGCAGGGAGGCCGAATCCGCGTACCTTGTCTATGTTCCCGCTGACAATACCTGGCCGTTGCGCTCTTTTATCGAGCTGTTCGGAAACCTCGCCAAGGCCGATGTCGTCACCTCCTATTCCAATAATTTGATGGCCGCGATGCCCGCTACGAAACGGCTGGTCTCGCGCTCCTATGGTCTCATCCTCAACGCGTTGTTCCTGAAAGGAATACGCTACTACAACGGCTTGACGATCTACCCGGTCGAATACTTGCGCCAGGGCTTAATCAAGGCGCATGGATTTGGATTCCAGGCCGAGGCCCTGCTCAAGGCCGTGAACGCTGGATATTCGTTTCTGGAAATCGCGCTGCCGGTTGACGAACGTAATCTACCGCGGGCCCGCTCGGTCACGCTGCCGAACATCATCGACGCGCTATTGACGATTTTTCGGCTCTTCGTCGAGTTCTACATCATGCGTCGCCGGCCATCATCTCGTTTGCACGCCGTCTCAAGGGCACCCGTAAGCCAGAGCGTTGACGAAATCGGAATTGCCGAGCTCGAGCGCGGTGGGATAGCAGAGCGCAAAACCGCTGACGGCCGGGGACCGCTTCGGGTCGTCATAGCCGGCGGCAGCTCCGGCATTGGAGCGCGTCTAGCGCAAGAGCTGGCGCGCGAAGGCCATCGTATCTTCATCTGCGCCCGGCGTGCCGATCGTCTGGCAAGCGTTGCCGACAAATTTCCTGGGATTGAGACTTTTGTCTGCGATGTCTCGGACGACGGACAAGTGCGAAATTTTGTCGCCGCGGTCGCGGCCAAGACCGACGCGGTGGACGTGCTGATCAACTGCGCGGGCGGATTTGGCGAGATCGGATCCATCACCGTCGCCGACAGCCGTCGCTGGTGGCGCACGATCGAAATCAACCTGAAAGGAACCTATCTCGTTACCCAGGGCATGCTGCCGCTGCTGATGAAGGGTAAGCAGCCGCGCGTCATCAACTTCGCGGGCGGCGGTGCATTCAGTCCATTCCCGAATTTCAGCGCATATGCTTGCTCGAAGACCGCGATCGTGCGCCTGACCGAGTGCCTAGCAGCCGAGCTCGCGCCCTCGAACATCCGCGTCAACGCGCTCGCGCCGGGCTTCGTGCCGACCGACATGCATCAGGCGACGCTGAAGGC
>Ga0126379_10001825_pt1 | contig 13219 bp, 11 predicted proteins | sample PanSoiMetPlot_24_FD_92640 | JGI IMG/M metagenome (GOLD analysis project Ga0126379, IMG submission 92640) | Tropical forest soil microbial communities from Panama - MetaG Plot_24 | ecosystem: Environmental > Terrestrial > Soil > Tropical forest > Bulk soil | place: Panama | collected 2016-02-17 | reverse complement strand
GTGTTCGTCACCGTCCTGTTCGCGTCGTTTCCCGGCGGCGGATTGATCGGCTCGCTCACCAGCGCCTGGGTGATTCCGACTTTCGGCTGGCAATCGGTGTTTTACATCGGAGCGGTGGCGCCGCTGATCATCGCGGTAGTGCTCGCGATCTGGCTGCCGGAATCGATCCGCTTCCTGCTCGCCCGCAACAAGCGCCAGGACGAAGTGCGCCGCACGCTCGAGCGCATCATGCCCGGCGAAGTGCCCGCCGGCGCCGAGCTGGTCGCGCCGCCCGATCCGGCGCGCGAAGGCGTGCCGGTGAAGCATCTGTTTATGGAAGGCCGCGCCATTCCGACGCTGCTCCTCTGGGTGCCGTTCTTCACGATCTACATGGTGCTGGTCACCGTCACTTTCTGGACACCGGCAGTGCTCAGCTCGGTCGGCTTCTCGCTCTCGGCCGCGGCCTTGATCATCGGGCTGAACAATCTCGGCAGCGTTATCGCTAGCGCCACGTCGGGATGGGCGGTTCACCACAGCGGCGCATTCCGTGTGCTCATCCCCTGCGCGATCGCCGGCGGGCTGGCGCTCGCCTGGTTCGGGCAGGCGACGTCGTCGGTTGCGATGTTGGGCACGGCCTCGTTCCTTGCCGGCTTCTTTGTCGGCGGCACTGGCACCGGACTGATCGCGGTGGCCGCCGGCATGTATCCGACCTCGATTCGCTCCACCGGCATCGGCTGGGCGATGGGCATGGGCCGGGTCGGCCAGGTGTTCGGTCCAATTCTTGCGGGCGTGATCGTCGGGCTCGGCTACAAGGTCGGCGGCATTTTCTACGCCGCCGCCGTGCCCTGCTTCATCGCCGCGCTGTTCTTGGTTTTCCTCTACTTCGCGCGGCCGGTGATGGAGGCCGATGCCGCTACCAGTCCCGCGCCGGCGGAGTAGCGCAGCATCACAATCCGAGCAGCCGCGGCAGCCAGAGCGACAGCGCCGGCAAATACGTCACCAGCATCAGCACGGCGAACATCACGCCGTAGAACGGCCAGATGCGGCGCAGCACCTGTTCGATGGTGACGTCGCCGACGGCGCAGCCGACGAACAAAATCGCGCCGACCGGCGGGTGGCACAAGCCAATGCCGAGATTGAGCATCATGATCATGCCAAAGTGAACCGGATCGACGCCGAGCTTGAGCATCACCGGAAGGAGAATCGGCGTCGAGATCAGGATCGAGGGTGCCATGTCGACGAGCGTGCCGAGCAAGAGCAGCAGCAAATTCACCAGCATCAGGATGACGTATTTGTTGCTGGAGATCGCGAGAAAGAATGCCGTGATCTTGGCCGGCATTTGCGTCAGCGCCATGATGTAGCCGACGCTCGAAGCACAGGCGATCAAGGTCAGCACCATCGCCACCGTGCGCATGGTCCGGTGCACGAGCGCCGGCAGATCGCGCCAGCGGTAATCGCGATAGACGAACATGGTGACGAAGAACGCCCAAACACAGGCGACCGCGCCGGCCTCGATCGCGGTGAACACGCCCGCGAGGATGCCGCCGAGAATGATCATCAGGGTGACCAGGCCCCACAGCGCCTCGATGGTGATCTTCACCGCATCGCGCAGTGGCACCGCGGTGCCGCGCGGATGGCCGTCGCGGTAAGCAATCACCAAACAGAGCACGATCAGCGCGAAGCCGAGCAATAGGCCGGGCACTACGCCTGCCATGAATAGGCTGATGATCGAAATCGTGCCGCCGGTCGCAAGCGAATAGATCACCGCATTGTGGCTCGGCGGCACCAATAAAGCCTGCACCGACGCCGAAATCGTCACATTGGTGGCGAAGACGCGCGGAAAGCCGCTTTTCTCCATTTGCGGAATCATGACCGAGCCGATCGCCGACGTGTCGGCAACGGCGGAGCCGGAAATGCCGCTTAAGAAAGTCGTCGCCACTACATTGACGACCGAGAGGCCGCCGCGCACGCGGGTGAAGCCGACCAGAACGTCGGCGAAGGCGACCAGCCGTTTGGCCATGCCGCCCTCGGCCATGATCGCGCCGGCGAGCACGAAAAACGGAATGGTCAGCATCGCTACTTTGCTCACGCCATCGGAGATTTTCAGCATTACCGCTTCGAGCGGAATGCCCATCCAGAACGCGCCGGCGATCGCCGCCAAAGCCAGCGAATAGGCGATCGGCATGCCGATGACAAAGCACGCCAACATGGTCGCGAGCAGGACGAAGATATCCATTGTCGCGCCCCCGCTCCCCTCAAAATGTTTTCGTGCACATGATCTTTTCCGAAAACCGTCCTCCACTTTTAGGGATCATGCGTTGCCTATTCGAATGCCACGGCAGCGCCGTGTTCGCCCCGCACTGGCTGTGGCGGCGGTCCAATAACAAGTCGCTCGACCACGAACAGGAACAAAATCGCGCCGCCGACCGGGATCGGCAGGTAGGTCACCCCGACCGAGAGCGCCGGAAAATCGGCGATGGAATTTTGCCAGGTCGCAGCGACGAGCTTGATGCCCCAATCGACCATAAAAAGTGCGATCAAAGCCATCAGCAGTTCGACAAGGAGCGCCATGACTTGCTGCGCGGACGCTGGTAACAGCGAAACGAAGAACGAGACCCGCATATGCAGTCTGACGCGGTAGCAGGCAGCCGCGCCGAAGAACGTCAGCACGATCATGAGCAGCACCGCCATCGGCTCGGGCCAGGATGCGGCGCGGTTGAGCACGTAACGGGTGTAGACCGCCCACGGGATGACGGCCGAGATGAGAACCAAAGCGATGCCGGCGACGATGACGCAGGCGCTATAGAGGACGTCCATCAGTCTGCGCAGCGCTGCCGTCAGGGATTGCGCATTCATGACCGATTCACTGGACTGCCGACCGCCGGATTCAGCTGACGGCTTGGATGCGTTTGATCAGTTCGGAAAAACGCGGACCATATTTGTCCCAGACTGGCTTGACCGCGTCCTGGAACGGTTGCTTGTCGATGGTTTCGACGATCTGCACGCCGCTAGCGCGCGCCTTGTCCATAGCCTGCTTTTCATAGTCGGCCCAGAACACGCGCTCCTCGGCCTGCGCCTCGCGAGCGAAGTTACGGATCAGCGCTTGGTCGTCCTTCGACAGCGAATCCCAGCTTTTGCGCGAGAACACCAGGACTTCCGGCACGATCAGATGCTCAGTCAGGGTGTAATTCTTCGCTACCTGGTAGTGATTGTCGAAGACGAAGCTCGGTGGATTGTTCTCGGCGCCGTCGATCACCCCGGTCTGCAAGGCACTGAATACCTGGTCGTAGCCCATCGCCACGCCATTGGCGCCCAGCGCGTTCGCCATATCGATGAACATCGGATTGCCGATGACGCGAACCTTCAAGCCCTTGAGGTCAGCGATCGATTTGATCGGATGTTTGGTATTGTAGAAGCTGCGCGCGCCCGCATCCATCCAGCACAGCCCGACGAGGCCGGCTTTCTCGTTTGCGGTCACTTTGTCGAGAAGCGCGGTGCCGATCGCGCCATCGATAACCTGCTGCATATGCGGGGTGTTGCGGAACAAAAATGGCAGATTGAATACGTTGAGATCGTCGATCACCGGACCGATGGCGCCGACGCTCACGCGCGCCATCTGCAACGCGCCGACCTGCGCCTGCTCGATGGCCTCTTTCTCGCCGCCGAGTTGCATCGAGGCGAAGACCTGCACGGCCAGTCGGCCATTGGTCGCCTGTTGGAGTTTCTTGCCAAGACTCTCCACCGCCGCGACGGTCGGATAACCGGGAGCATGGACGTCCGACACTTTGAGCGTTGTACTCGCCTGCGCGAAAGCCGGAATTTGCGCACCGCCGGCCACTGCCAGCGTGCCGGCCAAAGCTGCACTGCCGCGGAGAACATCACGTCGGCGCATTGTTTCCTCCCTGAAGTCTTGTCCTGAAGCGATGGTATCTGCGGTTGACGAGCGGGGGTATCTGGCGTAGTAGTCATCAGGTCATATGATGACCTGACCAGACGGATTTGCCCCTGTCAAGACTTCCAGCTGATTTCTTTTTGCCGCTCGGTCCGGCCAAGAACCGGACCGGCGAGGTGGTCGAGCGGCTGGCGGCCGAAATTGCCGGCGGCCGGCTCGCGCCCGGCGCGCAGCTGCCGACCGAACAGGAAATGACGGCGGCACTCGGCGTGAGCCGCACGGTGGTGCGCGAGGCTGTGGCGGTGCTGCGCGCCGAGGGGCTGGTCGAGACCCGTCAAGGCGTCGGCGCCTTCGTCGTGCGCGATGTCCAGCGCCGCCCGTTCCGCATCGATCCCGACGGCCTGCGCTCGATCGCGGAGGTCGTGCAGGTGATGGAGCTGCGCACCGGCGTCGAGGTCGAAGCGGCAAGTCTCGCCGCCGAACGGGCGAGCGTCGGAGCGCGCCGCCGCATTGCCTGCGCGCTTTCGGCGATCGATGCGGCGCTCGCCCGCGGCGAAAGCGCGATTGACGAAGATTTTGCTTTCCATCAGGCGATCGCAGCGGCAACCGAAAATCCGCATTTCATGCGCTTTCTAGAATTCCTCGGCCGCTTTCTCATTCCGCGGCAGAGTGTCCGCATCGGACTCAAGAGCGGCAAAGAGTTGCGGACCTATTTGGAGCGGATCCAGACCGAGCACCGCGCGATTGCCACCGCGATCGAGGGCGCCGACGTTGCCGGCGCTCGGCGTGCCATGCGGCGACACCTGCTCGGCAGCCGCCAGCGCTATCAGCGGCTCGCCGAGCAAAGCGGGCGAACGGCCGAGTTGCCGATCCGTGCCGAGGAGCGGGTGTAGCTGACATTACTGCCCGCTCATTGCCGCGAAAGCGGGAATCCTGATCGAACCAACACCGATATCGCTTTGAAGACCGGGTCCCCGCCTTCGCGGCGGGCGAGCGGATGACCGCTGCTAGGCGCTCACCTCCTCTTATCCGCGTCATACTCGGCGCTGCAAAACGGCCCACCCTGGTAACGGGCGCCAATCGGATCGGGCGGCAGCTTCGCCTGCGCCGCCATGGCCGCTTCGCGATATTCTTCGCCGCGCCCTTGCGGCTGATAGCCGAAATGCGCCGCGCGGCTGTTGTCCCAAAAGCTCGCCGCATTATCGGACACACCGTAGAAGATTTCGAAATGGATATCGGGATGCTCAAGCCCGATGCGCATGAGCTGCGCCAAATCTTCCGGCTTCACCCAGATCGACAGGCGCCGCTCGTCGACCGGCATGTCGGCGACATTGCCGATGCGCAGACAGGTGACCCGCAACCCGTGCTTGTCGGCATAGAGCGAACCCAGCGCCTCGCCGAACGCCTTGCTCACGCCGTAGCGGCTGTCAGGCCGGACCCGCACATCGACGCCGATGCGCTGCGAGCGCGGATAGAAACCGATGGCGTGATTGGACGACGCGAACACCACGCGCTTGACGCCGGCGCGGCGCGCCGCCTCGAACAGGTTGTAGCAGCCGATGATATTGGCGTTGAGGATCGTTTCCCACGATCCTTCGACGGAATGGCCGCCGAGATGAATGACGCCTTCCATGCCGGCGACCGCTTTCTCGACCTGCGCGAGATCGGCGAGGTCGGCGGCGATAAAGTCGTCGCCGGCGGCGAGGTCCGCAGGCTTTCGGACATCGCTCGCCCGAAGATGCGGATAGACGCCGCGCAAAATCTTGCGCAATCGCGTGCCGATATCGCCGGCCGCGCCGGTGATGAGAACATTTTGCATCGTTTACTCCATGACCCGTGCGGAATTCGCATTCGTCACGTCGCCTCGTCATCCTTGCACTTTTGTCCGCGCCGGTCGATGCTCCCGGGCCTTCACGAGGACTGCGATGCCGGACAATTTGGAAGTGACCAGACGCCTGGCGCGATTCGTCGCCGAGACGGAATGGGATGCGCTGCCTTCGCCGGTCGTGCATCAAGCCAAGCGCGCGCTCGTTAATTTTTTCGCCGTGGCGCTCACCGGCTGCGGCGAAGGAGCGATCGAAACCTTGCTGCAATCGCTCGCCACTTTTTCGGGTGGCCAGCAGGCGACGGTGATCGGACGCGGCGCACGCCTCGATGCGCTTTCGGCTGCGTTTCTCAATGCCGCAAGCGCCAATGTGCTTGACTTCTGCGACACTCACGTACCGACCGTGATTCACCCAACGGCGCCGGTGGCCCCTGCTCTGTTTGCCCTTGGTGAACTCAAACGCGTGAGCGGCCACGATCTCATTCTCGCTTTCGTGCTCGGCGCGGAAATTGAATGCCGGATCGGGCTTGCGATCTCGCCAAGCCATTACCGGCGCGGCTGGCACATCACCGCGACCTGCGGCGTGTTCGGCGCCGCCGCAGCGAGCGGGAAAATACTTGCGCTCAAAACCGAGCCAATGGTCTCCGCCCTCGGTCTCGCCGCGACCCAAGCCGCTGGCCTGTGCGAATGCCTCGGCACGCCGGCCAAAAGCGTTCACGTCGGCAATGCCGCACGCAACGGTCTGTGGTCGGCACTATTGGCTGCGCAAGGCCTTACCGGTCCGGCCGAGCCGCTGACCGGCGGCCAAGGCTATTTCCACGCGCTTGCCGAGACCCCGCAGCTTTCCGCTCTCAGCGACGGGCTCGGCGACAGCTGGCAAATCATGAAGACCGCGTTCAAGCCTTATCCGTGCGGCTTCGTCGTTCATCCGGTGCTCGACTGCGTCATCGACTGGCGGCGCGCACATTCCGACGCGATCGTGGAGAAGGTGACGGTCACCGGTAATCCGCTCCTGGCAGCGCGCACCGACCGGCCGAACATTTCAACGAGCGGCCAATCGCAAGTGAGCGTGCAACATGCGGTCGCCGCCGCGCTAGTCACCGGCAAAGCCGGCGTCGAGCAGTTCGGCGACGCTTGCGTGAACGATCGGCGCGTCGTCGCGCTGCGCGGCAAGGTCGCGGTCAAGCGCGACGAGGCCTTCGCCACCACCGCCGCCGCGGTCGAGATCGCGACCGCCGACGGCAAGCTTCACAAGCTGCAGCAGCGCGCCGCGCGCGGCAGCGAGGACAATCCGATGAGCGACCGTGACCTTGAAGGCAAGCTGCGCGAGGCGGCCGCGCACGTCATTCCGCACAATGACGTTGCGGCGCTGATCGAGGCAATCTGGACACTCGATGGTTGTCCCGATATTGCAACGCTGCCGGCGCTGACCGTGCCGCGAACAAATTGAAGGGGCGCGAGCCATGAACAATGCCGTGAACAACAAGCGCCTGTTTCTGGTCGTGCCGCATATGCCGACCGGCTATCTCGAGATTGTCGGTAAGCGCGACGACGTGCGGCTCGACAAGCTCGAGAACGACAACATTTCGGCGACGGCAAAATCCGTTCTGGCCGCCGCACACGCTTATCAGACCAGTTCGGCACGCGACGAGCTCGTGCGGAACTATCATACTGGCGCCGAGCTCCTCGCGCACACGCCGAACCTGCTGATCGTCTCAACCAACGGCGCCGGTTACGACACCGTAGATGTGAAGGCCTGCACCGAGCGCGGCATCCTGGTCGTCAATCAGGCCGGCGGCAATGCGGAATCGGTCGCCGAACATGTGCTCGGCCTGCTGCTGTCGCTGGTCAAACGCGTGGTCGAATGCGACCGCGCGCTGCGCGCCGGGACGCTGACCGACCGCGGCGATTTCATCGGCCGCGAGGCGCATGGCAAGACCATTGGCGTCATCGGCATCGGCAATGTCGGCCGGCGCGTCGCCGAACTCTGCCGCGGCCTATTCCGCATGGAGATCCTCGCTTACGACCCCTACGTCGACGCCGAGGAGACGCGTAAACGTGGCGCGCGCAAGGTCGAACTCCACGAACTTCTGCGCAACGCCGATTTCGTCTCGATCAATTGTCCGCTGACCGAGGAGACCCGCGCCATGATCGGCGCGCGCGAATATGCATTGATGAAGCCGACCGCTTATTTCATCACCACCGCGCGCGGTTTCATCCACGACGAGGCGGCGCTCGAATCGGCGCTGCGGGAGAGGAGAATCGCCGGCGCCGGGCTCGATGTCTGGAGCAAGGAGCCGCCGCCAGCCGCGCATCCGTTATTGAAGTTCGACAATGTCATCGTCACGGCGCATACGGCCGGCGTCACCCGCGAGGCCCGCGTCAATATGGGCCGCATCGCCGCCGAGCAGATGCTCGACGCGCTCGATGGCAAACCGGTAACGCGAATTGTCAATCCGCAGGTCTGGCCGGATTACGCCAAGCGCTTCGAGCGCGCGTTCGGATTTATGCCGCGTCGCTAGGAGTCATTCCGGGACGGGCCTAAACCCCGCGAGCGCGGAATCCATACTCACAGTCAGCGAGGCCTTCGTACCAATCGTGATAATTGATCCCGGACAACCGCCGCGCGATTTCCGGGAATGACGGCCGCGGAAGCGCCTATCGAGTGATTCCCGCAGTGGTCGGAAGCTTTTTCACGCTTTCAGAGATGATGTTGGTCAGCTGCATCACCTGCTGACTGAGCTCCGCATATTCGGCTATCTCGCGCTGAATGCGATTGCCGTCGAGGCTCAGCTTCCGGCGCAGCGATTGCAGGTCGTCGATCAGATTGTCGACCTCGCGCGTCGACGCTTCCGACACCCGCCGCAGCAACGTGCCAAGATTGTCGGTCGATGTTTCGGCGTCGCTGCCCTCGCCTTGCCGAAACACAGCGCTGCTGCCCCGCGCCAATTCTTGAATATTTCCTTCGATCTCGACTTCCAGCGATTTTTCGATCTCGGCTGTGCCGAGCGGCCTGACAACGTTCATGGTTGCGTCCCCGATACCGATTCCACCACATCCGATTCGCGGCTTTGAATGTGTCGGCTTCACGGCCGCTATTGCGTTCGCCGCGAGTTTGACACGATTTCCACATTCCCGCCCCGCCGGCCCGCACCCCGTTTCACCTAAATTGCGCCAGGCTCGCCTTGTTAACCTCGTTCTGCGCCGTCGCAGCCGCGCCACATTTTGGGGTGTGAATGCTCGCCTTGATCGGGGAAAGGGGCTATACTTACCAAGGGCTTCGGTCCGATTTGGACCGGAAGACTTGGACGGCAATGCAGTTCTGATTCCGATCCTGCCAGCGCTGGGGGATGGCCGCAGGTGAAGAAACGTTCCATCGCGCTTGCTTTGTGCTGCTCGCTGGTGGCCTCGCCGGTATGGGCGAAGACGTTCGTGGGCGTGCTGTACCCGCTGTTCGGGCCCATGGCGGCGATCGGACTTGTGGAATTGGCCGGCGAACTGAAAGCAATGCCCGATGTCGAAGTGGCCACCTATCTGCATCAGTCATGGAAGGCCTTGGTCGATGACATCAATCGGCAACCCAAAGGCACGCGTATCCTGATCGTCGGCTACAGCCTCGGCGCGAACAATGCGATTTTGGTCGCGAATAACACCGGCTACATCGATTCAATCGTTGCGCTGCAGCCGTCCATGCTCACTTCGCAGGCGAGTCTGACCGGCAAGGTTGGGAAGATCATTGAAATCTATAATCCGAATCCGTGGATGACTTTTGGCGGCATGGGTTCGCAAAAGCTGGACGCGCCCAATGTCGAATACGTCGTCAATAACGACACCCATCCAGGCGCGCAGTTCAACGAGCAATTTCGCAGCATCGTAAGAAGCGAGCTCGCCAGGGTTGCCGCACTGGACACTGTTCAAACGGCGCAGGCGAAGGCGTTCAAGCCAGCGCAATTGGTCAAACAGTCTCCGCCCAAGGACGCTAAGTCGGCTGCTTTGGCGTTCGCCAGCGCGGACTCGCCGAAACACGAGCCGGCCAAGCACGAGCAGCCAAAATCCGCTCAGACAAAGATTGAGCCGACAGGTCAGCAGCAAAAACCGCCGGCAGTTTTTGCTGATGCGCCCAAGCCGCCGCCGGTCTTCGCCGATGCGCCAAAGCCGGCGCCGGTCATGGCCGATGCGTCAAAGCCGCGACCAGTTTTTGCCGATGCGTTTTTAACGTCCGCGAATGCGGGGACGTTATTTGTTCAGCGGACGCTGACGATTTCGGATATGAAGGACTATGTAAAAAGAACCTACCCGACTTCGCAGGATTTTGCTCGGTAGCTTCATTGCGGGCGCGCAGCGCTCGGTGGTCATCCCGTAAATTCCAGGATGTGCATGCCCTGGCCCCAGCGGTCGATCAGATAAAGCCGGCCGTGTTTGTCCGCCCCGATATCGTTCGACTGGATGCCGGGTGCGCCGGCGGCCGTCTCCGGCACATAGCAGCCGATTTCTTTCGGCTGTAGCGGATCGCGCACGTCGATCGCGCGCAAGCCGGCATTGAAATAGGTGAGAAAGACGATGTCCTTCCATGGGCCGTCGGCCGGCAGATATTCCAAAATATTATGGGCGCCGAAGCGGCCGGGCCGGTCGAAATATTTCTCCGGCTCCGGCATGAAGGTTGCGACCGGCACCGGATTGCTCTCCTGCCGCGCATCGATGATCCACATGAATTGCGCGTCCCAGTATTTTTCCTTGGCGCGGGCCTCGTCGGTGACGATGAGATAGGGCCGGTCGCCAAGCGGCCAGCAGGTATGGGTCGAGCCGGGAAACGGCGGCGACCATTTGATGTGGCCGATGAGCTTCATCGCTCGCAGATCGGTGCAGTCGATGATGGAAATGCCGCCGCCCCACCAGGCGCAATACATGCGGTCGCCGCGGATGGTGGGCGGGCCGTGCAGCGTCGTCGCCTGCTCGTGCGGACGCGGATCGTTGCCGACCTCGCTTGCATCGGTCTTCATCCACGGCAGCCCCCAGATCGAGATCACTTCCGGGCGCAATGGATCGCGAATATCCAGTGTCCAAATCACGCGGCGATCCCAGCCCGGCGCATCGTTCGGCAAAAACGCGAGCTGGCGCTCAAGATCGACGCCGAAACGGTGCGGCCCCGAGCCCGGCATGTCGTAGAAGCCGACCGGCTTGGGCGTCGCCGGCCTCGAAACATCGAAGATGAAAAATCCGGCGCGGGCGTTCTTGCCCTTGTCGCCGGCGAGCCGCTCCGAATTCACGTAGAGGAGATCGTCGCCGACAATGCGGAGCTTATGGCAATGCACGCCCGGCGGCGCGCGGAATTCACCGACCTTCTGCGGCTTCTTCGGATCGCGCACGTCATGCACGGTGAAGCCTTCCGGCCCGTTATAGCTCGAGCCGCCGACCGCCCCGACATAGGCATGGCCCTTGTGCACCTGCACGAGGCTGCCGCCGCCCCACGCCGCCGACGGATCGTGGCCGAGCAGCCGGAAGTTCTTCGCCTCTTCGGGATAGGCGGCCATTGCTGCAGTCTCCGTTCATTTCGCGTCATGGCCGGGCTTGTCCCGGCCATCCACGTCTTTAGTCTCGCAGCAAGACGTGGATGCCCGGCACAAGGCCGGGCATGACGACTGTCCAGGAAGCGCGTCACTTGGTCAACGCTATTCGATCACTGCCCGCCGAAGCGCATCCGGAACCGTTCGGCCATCCGCGCGGGCTGACCTTTCTGTTCACCACCGAAATGTGGGAGCGTTTCTCCTATTACGGCATGCGCTCGCTGCTCGTGCTCTACATGACGAAATTTCTGCTGCTCGAAGATCATTTCGGCAACGTGATCGGGCTCGCTGCGCTCAAGCGCGCGCTCGAAGCCGTGTTCGGCCCGCTCGACGTGCAGCCGCTGTCCTCGCAGATCTGGGGCCTCTATACCGGGCTCGTTTATTTCACGCCGATTTTCGGCGGGCTACTCGCCGACCGCGCGCTCGGCCAGCGCCGCACCGTCGTCATCGGCGCGGTGCTGATGGCGTTCGGCCATTTCATGATGGCGGTCGAGCAGCTGTTTCTGTTCGCGCTTTTGGCGCTCATTCTCGGCAGCGGTTGCTTCAAACCGAATATCTCGACGCAGGTCGGCGGCCTCTACGGCCCAAGCGATCCGCGCCGCGATCGTGCCTTTTCGATCTTCTATGTCGGCATCAATCTCGGCGCGTTTTTGGCGCCGCTCGTCTGCGGCACCCTCGGCGAAGGCGTCGGCTGGCATTACGGCTTTGCCGCTGCCGGGGTCGGCATGTTGATCGGGCTCTGCATATACCTCTACGCGCTGCCGCTCCTTCCGACCGACGAAATGCACAGAGCTCAAGCCGCGAATCTCGTCATTGCGAGAAGCGAAGCGACGAAGCAATCCAGTTCTGGCTGGCGATTTTCTGGATTGCTTCGCTTCGCTCGCAATGACGAGCGCTTGGCTTTGGAGCCGCACGAGCGGCGCGCGATCTGGCTCTTGCTCGCTTTATTCGTGCCGAACACCTTGTTCTGGGCGGCCTACGAGCAGATGGGCAATACCATCATTTTATGGGCCGACGTCTATACCGACCGCAGCATCGACCCGCTGCATCTGTTCGGGACAAGTGCGCAGGTGCCGACGACGTGGTTTCTCGCCGTCAATCCGTTCATGATCTTTGCCTTCACGCCGTTTGTCGTCGCGCTGTGGGCGCGGCAGGCGGCGCGCGGCACCGAGCCATCGACGATCGCCAAAATGGGTTATGGCTGTTTCGGCGTCGCCGCGGCTTATCTGATCATGGTCGCCGCGGCGGTGCACGCCGGCGGCGGCTGGAGCGGCGGGGCGACGGGAGATGCCGGCAAGGCGAGCTGGCTGTGGCTGTTCGCCTATTTCGTCGTCATCACGCTCGGCGAGCTCTATCTCTCGCCGGTCGGTCTGTCGTTCGTGACCAAGGTCGCGCCGGCGCGGCTCATTTCGCTGATGATGGGGGTGTGGCTCGCCACCAGTTTCACCGGCGGCTTTCTCTCCGGCTATATCGGCAGCTTCTGGAGCCGGATGGCCAAGCCGGAATTTTTTCTTTTGGTTGCCGGCGTGGCGGCGGTCGCGGGGGTAATGATCGTGGGTTGTAGGTGGGTTGTGAAATTTCAGGAGTAAATCAGCGCGTCATTGCAGAGTCCGCAAGCAAATGTGCGACATGCTTTGATCGCCGGACCTCATCCCAAAAGGTCTTTCTTGCTATAACGAACCGCTTTCCAAATCCACTTGTAGTAATAGGCCAGAAAATGTCACGCGCTAGCCGGCGAAGACTGGCTTGCTGATATTCCACTCTCGCGATAATCACTCACTGCTTCTCGTCGTCGTCCTCGTCGTCCTCATCGTCCTCATCTTCCAGCGCGTCCTTCTCGGCGCCTTCGATCGCCTGCGGGTCGACGAGTTCGGCCGCCTCCTTGTCGCTTTCCGGGAGATGCGCGTGCTCCTCGCGCTCCTCCGCCTCCTCGATGGCGCCGATCATGAAATCGTGGAG